>Ga0351951_1035_pt1 | contig 16086 bp, 13 predicted proteins | sample BONcelT113001H14_FD_205816 | JGI IMG/M metagenome (GOLD analysis project Ga0351951, IMG submission 205816) | Enriched cells from coal bed in the Powder River Basin, Montana, United States - BONCAT cells T11 rep3 HSBNCT.T11.300.1.H14 ...
ACCGATGGATGCCACTGCCAGGTCAATCATCCGCTTGATAATCTGCGACCTGCGGTCAAGCAGGTTGTGCTTTTTTTCAAAACCGACAAGGTCGCCGTATTCCATCACCGTGAGGCCGCTCAGCCGCTGGCGGTATGGCGAGAAGGGGAGGAAGACCACTCGTTTGAAGAGGTCGTCATAAACCTCCAGTGAATTAAACAATGAATCCGGCGAAGGATCGATAACGATGGCCGATTCGATTTTTTTCTGCTGGCAAAATCCTTCCAATTTTTTCATCGGGAGAAGAGGTATATCGATCTTCTCCATTTTTCTGGGACCATCGTCGAAAATAGCGGCCGGGTAGAGACCGACCGAACGATTTAATTGCAGATATCCGGCGATATCTAAGGCGTTTTCCAGCGGGCCGATGACGGCAACCGGTTCACCCCAGTTCTTGAAATATGGGAGCAAAGAGCGCAAGAATGATCGGAAAAGCGGCAGAATGACCAGGGACATCGTCCAACATGAAACAAAAAGGAAACGCGAATAAATCAGCGAGCTTTTTGTGAGAAAGGTCAGGCCGATAAGGGACAGAAAAACAAGCGATGTGGCCAGGGTTTGGCGTAATTATTTAGAAAAGAACCCTTCCCTGATGAAAGAATGGGAACAATTTCAAAAAATCAAACTCGACCCCCGTATCACACGGTTTGGTCGGTTTCTGCGCAGGTTCAGTATTGATGAATTCCCTCAATTATGGAATGTTATCAAAGGCGAAATGAGCCTGGTCGGGCCGCGTCCAATTTTGCGCGACCAGCATGAACGCTATGGGAAACCATACTCGCTATACAAAAAAGTAAACCCGGGAATTACCGGCTTATGGCAAATCTCCGGACGCGCCTCCACATCGTTCAATCGAAGGGTTGAACTGGATAGAGAGTATGTCATGAATTGGTCGGTCTGGCTTGATATCCTGATTCTTGTAAAAACCTTCCGGGTAGTAGTCAAACAAAATGGTGCTTTCTGATCGATTGATAAAGTAAAATCTTTATTCCCCGCATCGCAAGTAAACTGGAAAGAAAAAAATGGATTTAAGAAAATATATTTCATTATTCCGACGCTGGTACTGGTTATTCGGTCTTTCTGTTATCCTCGGAGCCGTTGTCAGCTTTGGCATCAGTCTTATGCTTCCGGCTGTCTACGAAGCAAAAACCAAGCTGCTGGTCTCGAAGCCGGAAGATGAGAAAAGCCTTGAGACGACCTACACGACCGGTCAGCAGCTTGCTTATACCTATATCCAGCTATTAAAGACAGAGCCTGTGCTGGAAGCTGTCGAACAGGCTCTTGGTATTCTAATCGAAGAGGAAAACATCACGGCGCAGCTTGTGCGTAATACGATGTTGATCGAACTGCGTGTGGAGGATTATGATCCTTACCGCGCGGCTGATATAGCCAATACACTCGTTACGGTTCTGATAGACCGGAATGATTCGCTGCTGACGAACCGCTACGCGTCTTCAGAGGTCAGCCTTCAGGCCCAACTCACCCAGATGGAAAGCCAGATATCGGATTTACAGAACGACATCGCCCTTGCTTCCCATGAAACACTTAAAACAGAACAGGCGGTTCTTGAAACGCGTATCGGCCAGATTGAGGAAGAGATCCTGAACCTGCAAAAAGAGATCAATCTAATCCAACCACCCGGTGATCCATCCGCCGCGGCGAATCTGTCGCCCGATTCGGCGACGGAGGTTTCGCGGAAGAAACTGCGGGTTGAGCAACTGGGCACTTCTTTGAGTTTTTATCAACGCACTTTATTGAACCTGATGGATAGCGGTACACCAAGCGGTAACGCATACACTTCTTCTGAACTGGAACAGATGCGCTCTACACTCACGCTTTATCAGAACATCTATACGAATCTGCTCAATAATTTTGAAAACACTCGCCTGGCGCGTTTAAAATCCTCACCTAACGTTGTGCAGGTTGAAGTCGCATCGCCCCCAATGCAGCCGGTCCGGCCAAAGCCTTATCTGAACGCTTTCCTCGGCGGTATCGCAGGTCTGATCCTTTCACTGAGTGCCATTTTTATCCACGAAAATCTGGATGACACCCTGAAAACCCCTGATGACATTGAAGAGGCTTTGAATGTTCCCGTGATCGGATACATTCCGGAGATGGAAATTCTCAAGGCAAAAAACTATTTCCTGATTGCTGCGGAAGAACCGCGATCTCCCATCTCGGAGTCCTTTCGTTCTCTTAGAACCAACCTGGATTTCGCAGGAATTGATAAGCCGCTGCGGACCGTGCTGGTCAGCAGCGCGGGCCCATCAGAGGGCAAAAGCTGTGTGGCCGCGAACCTGGCTGTGACGATTGCCCAGACCGGTAAAAAAGTATGCCTGATTGACGGTGACCTGCGCAAACCCAGCCTGCATAAATATCTCACAGTTTCAAACAGGATCGGTTTCAGCGATATATTCCTCAACCATCGTACCCTTCAGGCTATTTGCAAACCCTGGAAAGATACAAACCTCTCATATATCTCCAGCGGTAACCTGCCTCCCAATCCGGCTGAGCTCCTGGGTTCTGAAAAGATGAAAATTATCATGCAGCAACTCACCGAACTTTTTGAATTCATCATTTTTGACAGCCCGCCATTTATGGTCGCAGACTCATCGGTGATCGCATCGCAAGTTGATGGCGTTATCATCGTCATCCATCCCGGTCGTACGAACGAAGGCGCTGCCCGCCTGATGATGACCCAGTTGAACCGCGTGAATGCCAGAGTTCTGGGAGTGGTGATGAACCGCCTCAACCTCAACCACAGCAGTTATTACGGAGCTTACCGCCAGTATTCCAATTATGGGCACACCGGCGCCACAGGTTATGGTGAAATCGTACCGGATGATAAAAGTAAACGCCCCTTCCCTGCCAACCTTTTTCCGCCCCGGGGCCGGGCAAACCGCCGATAATGATAACCGGGATCAGCAATCTTACAAACAAATTAGGAATGACATTCAATAGGATCGGATTGAAAACTTCAGCATGAATGAGACCGTTTGCCCATACCTGGGTAGAGCCGATGACCGCGATACAGCCTATGCTTTTGCATCGCCCGGGCATAGATGTTTCCGGCTTGAACAACCTTCACCCATAACCCTTTCTCACCAGTCGACTTACTGCCTCGTCGAGAATTTTGTGCATTGCCCGGTCTATCAGCTTGCCAGGACAATGGACCCATCCAACGCGGATGCAGTCCGGCTGCCTTTTGTTGAAAAGCCGGTCGGTGAAAAAGGTGCAGGTAAATTCGGATTAACTCGTTGGCGTTTCTTTTCCAGGGTATGGTCCTGGCTGGAAAAAACCGCGAAACCACTCCAGTCCTGGTTATTAAAAACCTCAGGAATCAATACGGAACATAACCCTGCCGCGTCGTTGATTTTATTGACCATGGTCGCCATTCTGTTTATTTCGGTTTTGTTTTTTATCGTCGTGACCATTTCCTACCTGACAACCCCCCGCGACGCAGAACCAGCGGGTATTCAGTCGACAATCCAGGCATCGAATATCCAGCCTGATATTCGTCTCATCACGCTCACGCCTACGCTGCGCAGCGCGTTCGTCCAAAAAATGGGGTACGCCGGCATTGGTCAGGGTTACCTTCTGGTACCGTTGGACACACCTGAGCCGGAGCCGTCGCCAGTTACGATCATAGTGACTCCGACGGAACAACCGACCGAAACCGGCGCCAGTTATTTCGCCTGCGGCGCGCCGTCCGACTGGGTTCCATATATTGTGCAGGCAGGGGACAGTCTGACAGCCCTGAGTGTGGAATATGATGTTCCTTTGTTCGAATTAGCCTCCAACAATTGTTATGGTGTGACGGATAATCTTTTCACGGGTACCCGTATATATGTTCCACCCAATTAGCTTCCTAAGGTGGGCGATGGGAATATCATTTCACTGATTCAAAATGGATGATTGTATTCAATTTGGTTGTGGGTTTTCAGCGCCGGATGAATGGGTCAACTTCGACGCTTCATTGACGCTCTTTTACGAGAAAATCCCTCTCTTTGGGAAAATGTTTACCAAAAATAACATCCGTTTTCCGGGGAATATCAGATACGGAGATATCGTGAAAGGCCTTCCTGTTGCGGATAATTCGTGCCTGGCAGTTTATTGTTCCCACGTTCTGGAACATCTCGCTCTTGATGAAATTGATACTGCTTTGAAAAACGTCTTTGTAATGCTGAAGACTGGCGGAATCTTTCGCATGGTTCTTCCAGACCTGGAATATGCGATACAGCAATATCGTGCTGATACCTCTCCTCAGGCTGCCGAGACATTCATGCGCGGAACAGGCCTTGGCAGACAAAAAAGATTAAAATCTTTGCCTGAATTCCTGATTACTTTATGGGGTCGCAGTCAGCACCTTTGGATGTGGGACTACAGGTCTCTGGAGAAAAAACTGATGGAGGTTGGTTTCAGCAATATCAGACGTGCAGAAATGGGTGATTCATCCGATCCCATGTTCCAATGGGTTGAAGATGCCATCCGCTGGCAAAACTGCCTTGGGATCGAGTGCAGGAAATAAACGCTTGCAGAACGACAGATGAGCATGTATAAACCGCAAAATCTTGCCTTTGCAGGCAGGATCAATTTATCCTTTTTGATTTTTAATAGCCTGGTTTTCCTGGTCTTCACGCCGCTGACGCTGCATAATATGGGCGCCGCTGATTATGGCATCTGGATGATTCTCCTGGCTTTTTCTCAAGTGGCGGGCCTGGCCACATTTGGAACAGGGTCAGCGGTCGAGAAATTTGTCGCCCAATCCAGCAATGAAAACCAGTTCAAAGAATTCTCAGCCTGTGTGAGCTTTAGCTATTTGTTTTTATTAATCATTGGTTCCCTGGTCACATTCACTTTTTGGAGTTTACGGTTTTCGATCGCAGGACTGATCCGAAACGAAGACGTCCTTTCCATCGAAATTATCGCCGGCGCTGTCGGATGGATGTCATTCGGTTTGCTCCCGCAATTCCTGTTACAGGCTTCTAAAGGGATTTTCCTGGGTCTCGTCAAAAACTTTTGGGCCGGCTTATTCGATTGCCTTCAGACCTCCGCTATGTGGATGGGAGTGTTTCTCATCACTCTATCAAGGACGGATTTTATCCAATTGGCGGGATGGGTTTTCGGTTTGAATGTTTTTTGTCTTCTGCTTTCCATCCTTGTTCTATCCAGAACGCTACATAAGCACAGTTTTCATCCAAGATTAAGCGTGGGGATATCCCGGGCCATGCTTCGCCAATCCTTCCTGACCTGGTTCTCCTCACTCGGTATTTCTTTGTTTCAGAATGTGGATCGGATTCTTGTCGGCCATATTATCGGCCCTGGAGCGGCGGGAGTGTACAGCCTCGCGACCAGCGTCGCGTTGAGGTTGAATATTTTGCTGGGGCAATTCACACAGGTTTTAACCCCCATTGCCAGCCGCTGGCATGCGGATGGTTTTGATGAAAAAACTGTTGTGATCTATCTTAAATTTCTTCGTTTTTCGAGTTGGTTTCTTTTATTCATTTCCGCCCTTCTGGTGATCTGGATGCCTGTTCTCCTTGATCTTTGGATTAATCCAGAGTTTTCGAGCATGAATCAAGTTTACTTTCGGGTGCTGGTTGTCATTTATACACTTTTTACCCTTGCGCGTCCCGCGCAACAAATATTGAATGGCATCGGCTTCGCAGAGATACCCGCTATTGGCTTTCTCGTTTTCGGTGTCGCCGCATTGGCAGCTATTGGTCTTGGTGCCCGGCAATTCGGACTCATAGGTGCTACATGCGGAAATTTTGTTTATTGTGGAATTATTCTTTTTAATATTCCCCTATCCAGGTATTTCCAGCTCGATAAATGGCGATGGCTAAAGGATTTAACCATTCCGGTCGTCCTATCAATCTCGATCCTTGCCGCCAACCTGTTTCTACAACATAACGTGCTCGCATATATTTTCATGACAGTCGCCCTAGGTGGTGTATACTTGCTCGTTTTCGCTAGGAAAAAATCGTCCTTGTTTGATTTTAGACATTTGTATAACCCGGATGCTTGAAATTGCGGAAGTGACAATATTATGTTGAGCTTCGGTATATTTTTACTGGCCTGTTTCAGCCTGTCATTCAATCTTATCCGGCTATACGGGGTTTCCATCCCTGATTCCTTATTTATCGCTGCGTTTGTGAGTGTTATCTTCCATGAAGGTATTATCAAAAAGCAACCGGTGCGGATCTGGTTTCCCCCACATCCGTTTGTGTTCCCGGCATTCCTCATCCTGTTCGGTGGCCTCATTTCATCCATCAATGCGGTCTCAATCACTTCAAGTATCTCAATCACAATTAAAGAGTTCTATCTTTTCGCCATTTTCACGCCTCTTGTGATATTTATGGCTCGAAAGGGAAATCCGGAATGGATCGTAACTGCCTTGATAGCAAGCGGACTGATGACTTCCTTTGCCGGATTGTATGATTTTTCCGTAGGCTACAAATTTACCAACGAAATGTTAATGAATTTGGGAAGTGTTCCCTTGAAAGATTCCTGGGATCGATATTCCGGATTGTTAGGGCATCCCAACGAACAGGCGATGTTCTTATCTGTGGTTTTCCCGCTGGCATTCTCGCGTTTTCTCAATTCATTCAATAAACGATTGTTGGATACGGTTTTCCAATTTTTTATAATCGTCATCCTCTTATTGGCGCTATTCCTGACGGGATCGGTATCCGGTTACATTAGCGTAATGATTTCATCCGTCATTTGTTTCCTTTTGTTTTTTCATACAGCGGTCAAAACCGACGAATTCTTCAGAAATGTTGCATCAAGATTTTTGATGGGGCTTTTTTTGCTGACTGTTCTGTTGATGGCGGCATTCAACTCCAACGCAGGGAATCGGTTCATCCAGTCCGAACTAATACAACAATCCCCGGTTTCTGAATTCATTACCGCCTCTTTCGACCGTGTTGTCACGACGACGGCGGCGAGCAGATGGGAAGATTATCTCCTCGGCCTAAACTATATCGCCAGTGATCCATTGATCGGTGCTGGTATGGACCAATCCGGAACCGGCACTTTTGACACAAACCAAATGGTAACATATCTCGCGATTCATAACACAATCCTTCAGAGTTGGGTTGCCGGGGGGCTGTTAACATTTTTTGGAACAGTTATCATTTACTTTCACGTCATAAGCATATCGCTGCGTTCACTTGCCGAGGCTTTTTCAACCCGAACTTATTCGATTATTGTTGGTCTTTCTGCTTCATCCCTTGGTTTTGTTATTATTGACATGACCTCGTCCAATATTTATCAACGTATCAAATGGCTCGTTTTTGCGTTCCTAATGGGTTTAATTCTTATCGAAAAGAGAAGAACAAATTCTTCATCTGCAGAAAAAGGTCTCAATAAAATATATGATCGTTTTTCTGAATAACTTTCTTGCACCATATCATGCTGCTCGATTCAAAGCTTTAAAATCAATTTTGGATGATGACATTGTGTTTGTTCAACTGGCATCCAGGAATAATATCTATGCCTGGCCTGACCAGGCAGAAAATTCAATGGCCACCTGTTTATTTCCCGACAAAGATATCTCCAGGATATCAAATGAAGAAATGACACGTGCTGTTAATGAAATTCTTTCTTACCACCGACCGGATGTAGTACTTTCAGTTAGTTATTCAACAGCCGCGATGCGTTTTGGCTCATTCTGGGCACGCTGGAATGGGGCTGTTTCCGTTTGTATAAATGAGTCATGGCGCGGAGACAAAAATCGCTGGTTAATTAAAGAGTGGGGAAAAGGATTGTGGTGTCGATGGGCATATGATGGAATGTTTGTCGGCGGTATCCGCTCAAAAGAATATTACAGAAGTCTTGGTTTTCCTGAAAAATACTTCTGGTTGGGGCAAAATGTGGTCGACAATAATTTTTATTCTTCACGATCAAATGAGGTTAGCATTGATCGCAACATATATCGATCCAAATACAATCTGCCCCATCGATATTTCCTTTGCCCAACCCGATTAGCGCCCGAAAAAAACCTAGAAAGGTTGCTAAAAGCATTTGCCAAATACAAGGCTGAAAATGGGAAGTGGGATTTAGTGATTACCGGTTCAGGTCCCCAAGATCAAAAACTAATAACTCTCACAAAAGCATTGGGGCTTGAAGGGAATGTGACTTTTAAAGGATGGATAAAAACCGAAGAGATGCCTGTATATTACGGACTGGCTTCCTGTGCGATCCTTCCAAGTGTATCCGAGCCGTGGGGGCTTGTGGTCAATGAAGCCATGGCATGCGGACTTCCAGTCCTGGTTAGCGATAAATGCGGCTGCCAGCCCGAATTATGCTTACAAGGAGAAAACGGCTATGGTTTTAACCCTTTTGATGTGGATGCTATCGCTGCCGTCATGTTAAAAATCTCACGCAATTTAGAAACCGTTGTCCAAATGGGAGCGGCCAGCTTCAGATTAATAAAAAAATATACCCCTGAAAACTATGCATTATCTCTGGCGGATTGCATTCAAACACTTCGAAAACGTAAGAATTCTTGATACTGATACTCTCGCATGAAACCTTTTCGAATCCTTCATGTAATCCCATCTTATTTTCCCGCAACATACTGGGGAGGCCCGGTGCATTCCATGTACGGTCTGAATAATGCGCTTGCTTCCCTCCCCGGAGTGAAATTGACTGTGGCAACATCAGATTCAGCCGGTCCTAAACTAAAAGACAGATTGAAAACCGAGGAATTAAATACTTTTTCGCTTTATCCTAATTACTCAGTCCGTTTCTTCCGCCGTGTTGCAGGCCGCTCCATCTCACTCAGTCTACTTTTTACTTTGCCCAAATTAATCCACGAAGCCGACATCATCCATCTTTCAGCCGCCTATTCTTTCCCCATCCTCCCTACCTTCTTAATATGCCGCCTCATTAGAAAACCACTGGTCTGGTCGCCATGCGGAGCAATTCTCGACACCTACACACTCCCGTTTTCTCCAAAGAAAAACATAAAAGCTGTCTGGGAAAAAACCATTAATCTGCTCATTTTCCCAAAAAAAATGGTGTTGCACACCACTTCCGAAATTGAAAAGGAAGTGACCGGAAAAAGGATTTCACGTGCAAGAGCAGTGGTAATACCCCACGGGATTGAAGTTCCACCATTTTCCGTCAGAAACACGGATTGTAAGAGAGAATCCTTACGTTTGCTCTTCCTGAGCCGCCTCGACCCTAAAAAAGGCCTTGAGAACCTCTTCGCTGCTCTCCGCCTGCTGGATGATCCCTCCATCACTCTCGAGGTATGCGGGGATGGTGACCCTAATTATGTTCGAAAGTTGATCAAGGAAAAAAACCGCTGCGGTTTGCCCAACAGCTGCGTCCATTTCTCCGGCGAAGTTACAGGCGAACGCAAAGAGGCTGCTTTCAAAAACGCCGATGTCTTTATTCTTCCTTCTTTCTCTGAAAGCTTTGGCATCGCCATTGCCGAAGCGCTTGCGCATGGACTCCCCGTCATTGCTTCACGCAATACCCCCTGGGAGGGCATCGAAACCCACCGCTGCGGACTGTGGATTGAAAACGCCCCCTCCTCCATCGCCGATGCGATAAAGCGAATCAGGGTAATGGATCTGTCGGAGATGGGGAAGAATGGGTGGCAATGGATGCGGCGTGATTATTCACGGAAAGCCGTCGCGCAATCGATGCTGGAAGTATATCAATCGCTGATTATGGAAAATAATGACTGAGACTCAGGAAAAATACGGCTGGCAGTCGCCGGAACCAACGCCTGCCCATGGTTATATTCTTCCAGCGGTAACCCGACTTCTGCCTGCAGGGAAACCATTGCGAATCCTGGATGCAGGCTGCGGAAACGGTTTCCTGGCCGGTCAGTTGGCCCGGATGGGCCATGAAGTGACCGGTGTCGATATTTCAGAGGATGGAGTCGAAATCGCCCGTATTCATTATCCTCAAATCCCGTTTCATATTGTATCTTTGTATGATGATTTGCGTCCGATTGGGAGGGATTTTGATCTGATAATCTCGTCAGAGGTGATTGAACACCTATATTTTCCTCGAGTCTTTCTTGACCGCATGCGCCCGCTAATACACGCGCGCGGCCATATTATTGTGACCACGCCCTATCACGGTTATCTCAAAAACCTTGCCATCAGTCTCGTTGACGGTTGGGATCATCACCATACCACTGATTGGGAAGGCGGCCACATAAAATTCTTCTCGGAAGCCAGTCTTACGAGGATGCTCAGGGCAGCCGGCTTTGATGACATTGTTTTTAATAACGCAGGAAGATTTCCACTCTTCTGGAAATCCATGGTCTGCCGGGCAAAAATAAATGATTGACATTTCCGTCATCATACTGACATACAACTCAGAAGCAACCATCGAAAAGACCATAAAAAGCGCGATGGAAGTATCCAAAGATATCCATATTGTAGATTCATTCAGTTCGGATCGCACCCTCGAAATCGCCCAACAGCACAACGTCAAGTTAGTTCAACATGAATACGTGAATTACAGCGCCCAGCGCAACTGGGCAATATCAAATCTGACCTTCAACGGTAATTGGCAGCTGCATCTTGACGCTGATGAACGCCTTACAGACAACCTCATCAGTGAAATCAAATCCCTGTTGCCGCTTGATTCTACTTGCGGTTATATGATTGCGAGGCTGGTCCACTTCCTTGAACGACCCATCCGTCATGGAGGCATGTTTCCCATCTGGCATCTGCGCCTATTCCGCAGCGGCTATGGCCGCTGCGAGCAGCGCTTGTACGACCAGCATTTTTTTATTCAGGGTGATATTTGTAAACTGCGTCATCCCTTTATTGACGATCACCGCAATTCTCTGACGGAATGGATCGAGAGACACAATCGATGGTCTGATGCTGAAGTTGAAGAAATATCGAGGACTGTTGAGCGTAAGGATATTGAATCCAGGTTCTTCGGAAATCCCATCCAAAACAAAAGAGCTTATAAGAATTTGTATTACAAAATTCCTCTATTTTTCCGCGCTTTCCTCGTTTTCTTCTACCGCTATTTCATACGATTGGGTTTTCTTGATGGTAAAGAAGGCTTGATTTTTTTCACGCTGCAAACATTCTGGTTCCGCTTTCTGGTTGACGCAAAGCTCCATGAAAAAATAATCAAGGATGCTCATAATGCCAGGTCAAATGGAAATAAGTTGGCAGGATAACACGACCTTCGATTTATCCTGATCTCTCCGGTATGTTCAAAATGTCGTTATTGTCAATAAATATGAATAGTTTGGCAGCATTGCCCATCCCGAAAAAAAATGTTAACATGATTTAAGCGAGGATCATTCGCAAGGAGTTTCTCATGAGTCGAAGAATCATCATTCAGGTAGTAATTGGGGTCTTTATTGTAGGACTGCTCATCGCCGGCATCATCATGGTTCAGGCGTTTCGCACCCCTTTGGCCCCCCAAATGACCGTCATCCCGGCAACGGATCTGCCTCCCATCCCGACGGCGACCAAAGGCCCCGACATGCCGCCCTCCGATCTGATGGAACCCACTCCAGATCCAAGCGAACGGGCAACTCCTGAGCCCACCGCCATTTCTGCGGCAATGCCGGGCGCGTGCGGTGGCGCCGGCTCAGCCACCATTCTTCTCACGGGGAAGGATGCCGGCTATTTCCAACCGCCTTATGGGGCAGATGCCATACGGCTGATCAAAGTCGATTATGTGAAGAGCGAAGTCACCATTTTCTCTCTTCCGCGTAATCTGGTCGTCAAGACGGCAAACCTTGAGAATTATGGCACCAGCGAAACCAGGCTTGGCGATGCCTTCCAAATCGTCATGGAAAAGGAAAGCCAGGCTGCCGATGTCGATATTATCGCCACTTCAGCGCTCGCTCAAATTATCTACGATAATTTTGGCGTGCTGCCAGATCATTATATAACCATCAAGAGTACCCTCGTTAAGGATATCGTCAACGCTGTTGGCGGGATTGAGGTTGACGTTCCGGCAGATATCAGCTCGGATTCATTAAACCTCAAAGCCGGAAAACAGCGGTTTGACGGCGGGACGACACAGACCTACCTCAGGTATCGAGAGAACAGCACCTCCGCAGAATGGAACCGAATCCCGCGGCAGAACGCGGTCATCCTCGGAATTCAGCAAAAAATGCTATCTCCCGCCATCATTACCCAGATTCCTGAATTAATTAATGAATTCCGTTATGGTATGACTACTGACCTATCCATGCAGCAAATCCTCAGTCTCACATGTATGGCCGGGACCGTTCACGCCGATGAAATAAATTTTGAATCCATCAACCCGAATTCGGTTTCGATAAAAGATGACGGTTCAATCGTCCCAGTGGATAGTGAAATCTTAAAACAGCAAATTCTTGGCGTACTTCAACCTTAGCCAGCTAATATTCCGGGACATGAAAACGAACATCATTTAATATTTTGGGACTGAATATTTAAAAACATGGAACTGAGTCCAGTTCCATGTTTTTTTGGATTGGTATAAATATCATTTATCGGTAAGGTGTCGTTTTTGTAAGGTTGGTTGTATAATAATGACTGTTTCATAGGGGGTATAGATCGTCGAGTATTTTCTGACCGGAGGTAGTCTTGGGAGAATTCATTGTTGCTATTGATCAAGGTACAACAAGTTCTCGCTGTATTATTTTCAATCGTAATGGAGAAATAAAGTCATCTTCTCAAAAAGAACACAGGCAAATATTCCCAAAGGCCGGTTGGGTCGAACACGATGCAGTTGAAATCTGGATCAACACCAAGGAAGTAATTACCCAGGCGTTGAATGAATACGGTCTCAAACCTGGCGATATCTCTGCTCTGGGCATCACCAACCAACGCGAGACAGTTGTTTTATGGGATAAGACCACCGGCAAGCCCTGTTGCAATGCCATCGTCTGGCAGGATACGCGCAGCAATGATATCTGTGATCAACTGGCGGCGTCCGGGGGCAAAGACCGCTTCCGCGATATTACCGGCTTGCCGCTGGCGACGTATTTCTCCGGGCCAAAAATTAAATGGGCGATAGAAAATGATCCGGCTGTAAAGAAATGCCTGGACCTGGGCAACTTGCTCGTGGGTACCATCGACACCTGGCTGATATGGAACCTCACCGGCGGTGTACGCGGCGGCCTGCACATTACCGACGTCACCAACGCATCCCGCACGATGTTGATGGATATCCGCACCCTGCGCTGGGATGAGACCATCCTTTCTCTCATGGAAATACCTGCCTTCATTTTGCCAGGTATCGTGCCCTCATCGCAATCCTACGGCGCTTCGGTGGAGCCTTTGGCCGGTGTTCCGATTTGCAGCGCTGTCGGCGATCAACAGGCCGCCCTGCTCGGACAATCCTGTTTTTCACCCGGCGAAGCCAAGAATACCTATGGGACGGGCTGTTTTCTCCTCCTGAACACCGGTGAAAAACCTGTTCCCAGTCGGAGCGGCCTGCTGACCACCCTTGCGTATCAGCTCGAAAACCAGCCGCCCGTATTCTGTCTGGAAGGTTCCATCGCCATTACCGGCGCGCTGGTGCAATGGCTGCGCGACAACATGAATATCATTCGCGAATCGTCTGAAATCGAAAAGCTCGCCGCTTCCGTCCCGGATAACGGCGGCGTCTATTTTGTCCCGGCTTTTTCAGGCCTGTATGCTCCTTACTGGCGTGGAGATGCACGCGGCGTGATTGTGGGGATGTCGCGTTACACCAATAAAGCCCATATCGCCCGCGCGGCGCTGGAAGCCACTGCGTTTCAAACCCGCGAGATATTTGACGCCATGGAAAAAGATTCCAAAGTCCACCTGAAAGCCTTGAAAGTGGATGGTGGAATGGTTAAAAATGACCTGCTGATGCAATTCCAGTCTGATCTATTGGATGCTCCGGTTGTTCGTCCCAAGGTTTCAGAAACAACCGCACTTGGCGCTGCTTACGCCGCCGGCCTGGCTGTTGGTTTCTGGTCTGGATTTAATGATTTACGAGAAAACTGGCAAAAGGATAAGGAGTGGATACCGTCTATGAAAACTGAAATTCGGGAAGACCTGTACAGGCATTGGAAGAAAGCAGTCACACGTACATTTGACTGGGTGGAGTGAGGATATGATGGACACCAAACCTCACGCCGTCATCATCGGAGCCGGATTCACCGGCTGCGCCCTCGCACACGACCTGGCTCTGCGGGGTTATCGCGTCACCGTTCTTGACCGCGGTGAAATCGCCTGCGGCACTTCAGGGAGAACGCACGGTCTTCTCCATAGCGGAGGCCGGTATTGTGTCAATGATCACGAAGCGGCTGTTGAATGCATAGAGGAGAATATCCTCCTGCGAAAAATTTGCAAACAATCCATCGAATTCAACGGCGGTTTGTTCGTCGCCCTGAACGATGAAGATGTCGCATTTGGCGTCCAGTTTGAAAAGGGCGCCAGGGACTGCGGCATCCCCACCGAAAAACTCACCGCCGAAGAAGCCCGCAAACTTGAACCTGAACTAACCCCCGAAGTAAAAATGGCCTATATCGTCCCGGACGGGTCCTTCGATCCGCTTCGGCTGGCGCTGGCCTTCGCAGCCTCTGCGCAGAGGAATGGCGCAGAATTCCGCACTTATCATGAGGTTAAAGGCCTGATCAGGGAAGGCTCACGCATTAACGGCGTCAAGGTATGGAACCGCCATAACAACGCGGAATATGACTTGAATTCAGATATCCTGATCAACGCAACCGGTGCCTGGGCAGGTCATCTTGCAGAAAAAGGCGGCCTGTCAGTACCTGTAATTCCCACGCCCGGTGTTATGGTTGCCTTCAATAAACGGCTGATTAACCGTGTGATCAACCGCCTGGCTCTACCCGGCGACGGTGATATCATCATCCCGCAGCGCCGCATGGGCGTGATCGGCACAACCAGTTTTGAAGTTTCCGACGCCGACTATATCCCGGTGGTAGATGATCAAACCCAGATGATGTGGGACCGCGCAGTTGAACTGGTGCCCGGTTTTAAGGATACGGAACAGCGCGGCGTATATATGTCAGCCCGGCCGCTCATTGGCTCTTCTGTCCAGGGACGAAGCCTCTCCCGCACCTTCAAATGCTACGACCACAAAGATAGTGAAGGCGTCAATGGGTTTGTGACCATTACCGGCGGAAAAGCCACGACCTGCCGCGCCATGGCGGAAAAAACAGCCGATATGATCGTCAAGAAGCTGGGTTATGGCTCCGCCTGTTCGACCCGGGATGTCGTTCTGACTTCCTACCGAAATTATTACCGCACCGTACAGGGATGATCTATGTCTGACGAAAAATGGAATGTTACCTTTCGGGTTCTCCGGCAGCGCCAGGGCGAACCCGCCTACTTTCAGGATTTTGCCCTCGAAGTTGATCCGGAGGAATATGTTTTGGACGGCATCGAACGCATCTGGGCCATGCATGACCGTACGCTGACATTCAGGCACGCCTGCCACCACTCCACCTGCGGCGCCTGCGGGATGCGCGTTAACCATAAAGAAAAACTCACCTGCATCACATCCATTCGCAGCGTCGCCTCTAACGGCGGGACAATCGTGGTGGAACCACTGCGTAATTTCCCGGTTGACAGCGACCTGGTTGTGGACATGTCGGTTTTCTACCGCAATGTTGAAGACAGCGGCGCGCCGCAGGTCTCTGATCTCAAATCCGCCGACCTTCCCTACGAATGGAGCAAGACGCAGTACCCGTCTGATAATCTTGAACGCCTCGCGGATTGCATCGAGTGCGGACTGTGCATCAGCGCCTGTCCGGCAGCCGCCACCAGCGAAACCTACCTTGGACCTGGCGGTTTGGCGGCGGCGCACCACGCTGTCGTTGAAGCCAATGAAATCTCGCTGATGAAATTGGTCGGGAAAGCTAGCCAGACATTGAGGCATCCAGCCGATACAGTACAGGCAGCATATTCTCTGGTTGACAACCAGGACGGAGTTTGGCGTTGTCACAGCGCATATGAATGTTCAGAAGTCTGCCCGTCCAACGTCGATCCGGCATGGAGGATTATGGATATGCGCAAACGAGTGATCGGCCATCGCATCAAAAAATTCCTTGGT
>Ga0351951_1036_pt1 | contig 16064 bp, 13 predicted proteins | sample BONcelT113001H14_FD_205816 | JGI IMG/M metagenome (GOLD analysis project Ga0351951, IMG submission 205816) | Enriched cells from coal bed in the Powder River Basin, Montana, United States - BONCAT cells T11 rep3 HSBNCT.T11.300.1.H14 ...
ACACCGCATCTTCGCCAAACCGGATCGTCCCGTCAGCCATCACCGTGACCGGCTCCGTCCGTTGCGTATCGATCTGCGCGGCAGAAGCCGCAGGCAGCACAACCGGCAATACTTTCTGCTCGACCATGAATTGGGGCGGAGAACTTCGCAGTTATTGGCTGTTCAAACCGGAGGGTCTGGACAAGTCAAAATTGGCGCCACTGGTGATTATTCTGCATGGCAGCGCCGGGAGTGGCGAGGATATGATCAAGGTGACGCAACAGGGCTTTGAGAAAATCGCCGATAGGGAAAAATTCGTTGTTGTCTATCCCGATGCGTTGGAGCGGCGCTGGAACGACCAGGGGGACGGGGTGGACGACGTTGGTTTTCTGTTGGCGCTGGTCGATAAATTGTCAGCAGAAGCATTGGTGGATAAAAACCGGGTTTATCTGGCCGGTATTTCCAATGGTGGGATGATGGCTCAGCGGATGGCTTGCGAGCAAGCAGACCGGGTGGCGGGGATTGCCACTGTGGCCGGTACGATGCCGGAAAAACTGGCGACGGTTTGTAAACCGTCCCGACCGTTGCCGGTATTGATTATCCACGGAACCGAGGACCCCATCGTGCCTTGGGCTGGAGGCGCGGTAGCCGGGTTTGAAGATTTTGGCACTGTGCTTTCAGCCCAGGCGACGGTCCGGCTCTGGGCAGAGAGAAACCAGTGTCGAGGTGCGGCGATTGTTGTTCAGGAACCGGACCGCGTACCAAGCGACGGGACCCGGGTGCGACGGGAACAGTTCGCGGACTGTTCTGCCCTGGGGTCGGTGACGCTAGTTGGCGTTGAGGGCGGTGGACATACTTGGCCCGGCGGTTATCAATATTTGCCGGAACGTTTTATTGGCAAGACTTCACAGGATATCGACGCAAATAGTCTGATCTGGAATTTTTTCCGGCAGAAATAGGCAGGGAGGCATTAACCCCGGATGGAATGGAGCACCGAGTGGATTGGTATGTTTGCGGGAGTGTTGACGACTTGCGCTTTTTTCCCCCAAGTAGTGAAGACGGTTCGTAGCCGTTCGATTGGCGATCTTTCCTGGATTTGGCTGATTATGATGTCCACGGGCGTTTTTTTCTGGCTGGTCTACGGCTATTTTCGGGCCAGTCCGTCGATATTTGTGGCTAACTTTTTAACGCTGGTCTGCCTGCTGATGCTGCTGTATGTCAAAATATCAGTGCATCGAGAGTCTGAGCCCAAGGCAACTTACGTTTTGCGAAAACGCAAAGTGGGAAAATGTTTTGGCTGCGGTCAGTGCGAAAAAGGCTGCCCGTTGATTGTCGAATACCGTGAACGGGTGACGGAAGATAAAATAACGCTGGATTAGTGGCAGGATTATTCGATTATTGCGAGAACTCCATGAGTTGAGGTCCCAAGTAATCAACACGATTTTCAGGCAGAACGATTTTATTTGATTAGTACTTGAATAGGAGTGAAAACAAAATGATGAAACAAACCCCTCTGGTAATGATTCCGGGTCCGACACCAGTAGCCGAACCCATTCGTCAAGCACTGGCAGGTCCGACTTACGGACACACTTACGGTCCCTTTGTGGCGATTTACAAGGAATGTCTGGCCGGACTGAAGACGATTTTTCAGGCTGATCATGTGGTGGCAATCGGCGGCGCGGGAACCCTGTCGATGGAAATGGGGCTGGTCAACACCGTCAAGGCCGGTGAGGAAGTATTGGTGATTGCCCAGGGATATTTTGGTGAACGGTTTGCCCCGCTGGCCAAGGCGCTGGGGATTATGCCGGATGTGCTACTGGCGGAGCAGGGGAAACGAGTTCCTTTGTCTGATATCGAAGTCAAATTAAAAACTAAAAAGTATGCTGCCGTTACATTGACCCATGTCGATACATCGACTGGAGTCATGGGTCAGGTCGCCGAAGTGGCGGCATTGGCGAAAAAATACGACACATTGTTCATTTTGGACGGGGTCTGCGCCAGCGCGGGAGTTCCTGAGCCGATGAAGGATCTGGGCATTGACGTGATTATTACCACTAGCCAGAAGGCGTTTGGAACCCCCCCGGGGCTAACAATTGTTGCTTTCAATGAAAAGGCTCTGGCCCGACGTGAACAGATGGGGACGGTTGCCGGCTACTATGTGGACTGGAAGAATTGGTTGCCAATCATGGAAAATCCGTCGATGTATTTTTCCACGCCGCCGATCAACTTGATTCAAGCGCTGGCAAAATCGGTTCAGATGATTTTGGAAGAAGGGCTGGAAGCCAGATATGCCCGCCATGAGCTGATTGCCCGCAGTTTTCGGGCTGGCTTGAAAGCTATCGGGCTGGAGCTGATTACCGAGGCGGACGCCGTGGCGCCGACGCTCTCAGTGATTAAGTACCCTGAAGGACTTGATGACGTGGCGTTCCGGGCCAAAATGGAACAATACGATATCGTGGTGGCGGGCGGAGTCGGGCCGTTGAAAGGAAAGATCTTCCGGGTTGGCCATATGGGCAATATTTGCATCAACGAACTGGTTCTGACCCTGTATGCGGCAGAGCGCGCGCTGGCTGATCTCGGCGTTGCCCTGACTCCCGGCGCTGCGGTGGGAGCTGCCTGGGCCGAGTGGCATAAGGGTTAAAAAATTGGGAGGCCGACATGCGAATACTGGTTACCGGTGGAACGGGGTTTGTCGGAGCCGCATTAACTAAATCATTAAGCAGTGAGGGGCACGAAATTGTGCTCCTCACTCGTCATGATGCACCGCCTCCGGGCAAAGAACTGCCAATCGAATGGCTGGCTGGAATTGACGCAATCATCAATATGGCCGGCGAGAGTATTGCAGGGAACCGCTGGACCGACTCCTACAAAAAAAGAATCCGGCAAAGCCGGATTCCCCTGACCCAAGCGCTTGTAAAAGCCTGCGACGATGCGGCAAAAAAAGGCTTGCCAGTGCCCCGGGTATTGGTAAGCTTTTCTGCGGTCGGCTACTATGGAACCGACCCGTCAGCAGATTTTGATGAACAGAGTCCGCCAGGGAACAGCTGGCTGGCTCGGGTTGCCCGGGATTGGGAATTGGCGACGGTCGGAATCTCTGAGGCCAAAGTTCGGTTGGTGATTTTGCGATTAGGGGTGGTGCTGGGGCCTGGTGGTTTTTTGCAGCGTCTGGCGCCGCCGTTCAGGTTGTTTGCCGGAGGCCCGGCCGGCGATGGTCGACAGTGGATTTCCTGGATTCACCGCGATGATGTGGTGGATGTGGTGGGTAAGGCGCTTTGTGATGCAACAATGCAGGGCGTCTATAATCTGACCTCGCCGGAGCCGGCTTCAATGAATCAAATGGCGGCGGCAATCGCTAAAGCGCTGGGCAGGCCGGCCTGGTTGAGCGTTCCTGCGGCTGTTCTGCGATTGTTGTTCGGTGAGATGGCTGATGAATTGATTTTAAACGGCCAACGGGTTCTGCCGAAGCGGTTGTCTGAAGCAGGGTTTTCTTTCAAATATCCAGTGTTGTCCGAGGCAGTAAACGCCTCGTTTCAAAGCGATTAATTCAAAAGGATTTGTCATAAATGATGTTATTGCTATTGTCTTCCGGTTGGATGCTTGTATATGCAAACCGGACGGTTCTTTATCCGCTGTTGTCGATTATCGCGATTGATTATTCTTTATCTTCGGCTGATGTGGGTTTTTTGACCGGCAGCTATTTCATCACCTATCTGCTGTTGCAGGTGCCGGCCGGTATTCTCGGTGACCGGTTCGGTATGAAGCGGGTGATGGTCTGGACCTATGCCGCGGCAGCAATTGGGGCCATCGGCATGGGGCTGGTCGTCGGGAATTATTCGGCGATGTTATTTTTCATTGCGCTGCACGGCTTGGGAGCCGGCGGGTTTTATCCTGCCTCGTTTGGCATGATGATGAAAAAAGTTGAACCGCAGCGCCGGGCATTCAGTTCATCCCTGATTGGAATCGGCATGGCGATTGGACTTCTAATTGGTATGAGCGCGAGCGGTTGGCTGTATGAAATCTATCGGGACATCCGGGTGCCGCTCTTAATCATGGCGTTGCCAAGCCTGTTGATGTGGCTGCTTTTCTATCGTTACCTTGAAGAAACACCCTGCGCGTCGTCGCCGTCCTGGTCTCAATATCGGGCGATCCTGCTGGATATGGAGTTGTGGCGGATTAACATTACCACGTTTACGGCCCTGTATGGCTTTTGGGTCGCGGTAACCTGGGGGCCGACATTCCTCAAGGTGGAGCGGGGCTTTTCGCTGGGCGCTGCCGGATTTTTCACCGGACTGATAGCCGTTAGCGCCATCCCGGCGTCAATTTTTTGGGGCCGGTTGGCTGATCGGGTCGGGCGCAAAAAAGTGGGGGCCTTCGTTTTGCCTGCATCGGCGGTGGCGTTATTCTTGTTGTCGGTGTTGGAGAACCATACGGCGCTGATCGGAGTTCTGATTTTATTCGGCATGCTTAGCAATACCGCTTTTGTTCCGTCGATGCTGGCCTGGTCAGCAGATATCGTTGAAAAAAGGCATCCGGGTCTGACCGGGGCGTCGGTAGGGATTTTCAACGGCTCGATCATGCTGTCAGCGGTTGTGGCGCCGGTGGTGTCAGGATTTTTGCGCGACCTGACCGGGTCACTGGCGCCGGCGATTGTGGCGGCGTCGCTGCTAATGCTTGGTGGGACTCTGCTATTGCTAACCATACCGGTGTTTAAAAGGCAAAACCACTAAGCTGGATGGAAACTTTAGCGCAAGGCCTGTTTCATTCGTTCGCAGGCTTCATGGATGATTGTTTCCTCACGCAGATAGCAGAGCCTTACATAGCCTTCACCACCCGGCCCAAAGCAGGTTCCCGGAACCGTGGCAACCCCGGCCTTTTCCAAAACAGTTTTGGCAAAGGCTTGACTGCTGAGGCCTGTGCCGCGGATATTGGGGAAGGTATAAATGGCGCCTTTGGGGGTCGGGCAGGATACTCCGGGAATATCATTCAACGCGCCAACCATGATATCACGCAGCTGGCGATATTTTTCCATTCTCGCTTTCATTAAGGTCCGGTCAGCTTCCAAAGCGGTGATTCCGGCATATTGGATGAACGGGGGAACGCAGGTATAAACGGTCTGGAACATCAGCCCCATTTTGGCAATCAGGTCCGCTGGCCCTACGGCGTAACCGAGTCGCCAACCGGACATGGAAAAACCTTTGGAAAAACCATGCAGGATGATAGTGCGTTCCCGACATTGATCAAACGCCGAAGGCGAATGATGGATTTCGCCGTCATATAGGTTTTCGGAGTACATTTCGTCGCTGAGCAGCCACAGATCATGCTTTTTGGCAATGGCCGCAATTTGTGCGCATTCATCGCGGGTCATGACTGAACCGGTTGGATTTTGTGGGCTGTTGATGATGATCAGGCGGGTTTTATCACTGATTCGCGCTTCAAGATCGGCCGGGTTCATCTGGAACCGGTTTGACTCATGGACCGGAACCCGCACATCCCGGACGCCCAGATAATGGGTCGCCGCGTAATACGAAGGAAAGCCGGGATCAGAAAATAGCACTTCATCGCCCGGATCGGCGACGCAGCGGATTACGAAATCAATGATACTATTGGACGGCATGACCGCAATTTGTTCCAGATCCGGGGTGAAGCCCCAGCCTTGGCCGATGTATTTGCGGATGGACTGTCGCAAAGGTTCAATGCCCAGTGAATTGACATAGCGGGTATGACCGGCTGCGAGTGCTGACTGGGTGGCGGCTACGATGTCGGGATGGGCGTCAAAATCAGAATCGCCGACCTCAAACCGAAATACTTTTTGGCCGGCATTTTCCATGGACGTAACTGTGGTCAGAATTTCCAGCATCGGTTGACCGATCAGCCCCTGGGTTAGTTTGGACAGTGTTCGCATGAAGAGGACTCCTTTACCAATGAACATTTGCAAGATGCATGTTGACATTTTACCTGATTTGCCTGTGTCTGGCAAGACAAAAAGCTTGCTGCGACAATACGCAACAAGCTTATAATCAAACGATGAGAGAAGGGGTTGGGGTTTTTATTTTACCGGTTTTCGAATAACGAACCTGCGACCTGTGACAGCTCCGTGGATAGACAGGCCAAATTTTGGCTGAATTTGGTCATCTCGGCAATGGCGGTCGATTGTTCGCCCACGTTCCGGTCAATGGTGGAAAGCTGGCTGGACAGCGAATCAATCGAGGACTGGATCTGCTGCAGTGACTGGGTAATTGTTTTGACGGAATCGGCGCTGGAGGAAGCCAATTTGCGGACTTCTTCGGCGACGACGCCAAAGCCGCGTCCCTGTTCGCCAACCCGGGCGGCTTCGATGGCTGCGTTCAGGCCGAGCAGATTGGTTTGACCGGCGATGTTTTTGATAAAGGAAACGACTTCGTCCATCTGGCGGGTGGCCTTGGCCACTTCCTGGCTAAGCTTGGTCAGTTCGCCCGTGGTGGTGGAGACTTCGCTGGCGCTGGCCGACAGTTCTTCCATCCCGGCATTGAGTTCCTCGGAAGATGCAGCCAAATCGTTACTGACCGCGACGATTTTTTGCTGCCGTTCGACCGGGACGCTCATCACGACGCAACCAACCACCGTATTTCCATCTTTAAATGGAAGGGCATTGGAAGCGTAAGGAACCCCGTAGGTCGATTTTTCTTTTGAAACAATAGAACTCTCGTGGTGGCCGGATTCAAGGCAGCGCATGCTGACCAGGCCTTTTACCGGATCACCGATTTTATTTTTAAAATCCATGGTGTCGGCCGGGACGTAGGCGATGTATTTTCCGTCCCGCACAACGCCGACGCTGACATCGCCAGCGATCAAATCATTGAAAAAAGGTGACAACTCCGCGAACATCTCGAGGTATTCAGTAGCCGACCGGTTTTGTTGAGGATACTCTGCCATAGTGATGTTTCCCTCGCTTTCAATGTTGTTAATGTTTGGAAAAGTCCGATTCTATGTTGTCTTCATTATATGTGGGGTATTTCTTCCTGTCAATTTTTATCTGATACCCAAAAAAAAGCTTGTTGCGGCGAATCCGCAACAAGCTTTTGGTTCAACAGTTTAAGTTAAACTACGCGGTCAGCGGTTTTCGAACAGCGAACCTGCGACCTGTGACAACTCGGTTGACAAACTGGCCAAGTTTTGGCTGAATTTGGTCATCTCGGCAATGGCGGTCGATTGTTCGCCCACGTTCCGGTCAATGGTGGAAAGCTGGCTGGACAGCGAATCAATCGAGGACTGGATCTGCTGTAGTGACTGGGTGATTGTTTTGACGGAATCGGCGCTGGAGGAAGCCAGTTTGCGGACTTCTTCGGCGACGACGCCGAAGCCGCGCCCCTGTTCGCCAACCCGGGCGGCTTCGATGGCTGCGTTCAGGCCGAGCAGGTTGGTCTGGCCGGCAATGTTTTTGATAAAGGAAACGACTTCGTCCATCTGGCGGGTGGCCTTGGCCACTTCCTGGCTAAGCTTGGTCAGTTCTCCCGTGGTGGTGGAGACTTCGAGAGCGCTGGCCGACAGTTCTTCCATCCCGGCGTTGAGCTCCTCGGAAGACGCCGCCAAATCATTGCTGACCGCGACAATTTTTTCCTGTTTATCGATGCGAACGGTTGTTGTCGTACAGCCGACCACGGTATTTCCATCTTTGAACGGTACTGCATTGGCGGCATAGGCGATGCCATAAGGTGATTTATCTTTGGGGACGACAACGCTCTGAGGCAGTCCGGTCTCCAGGCAGCGCTGGCTGACGGCGCCTTTTACCGGATCGCCGATCTTGTTCTTGAAGTCCATAGAATCCGCCGGGGCATATGCAATGTATTTACCATCGCGGATAACCGACACGCTGATGTCGCCGGCAATCAGATCGTTGAAATAAGGCACGAGTTCGGCAAACATCTCGAGGTATTCCGCGGCCGACCTATTTCGCTGAGGATATTCCGCCATTCTTGTCAACCTCCATATTATTTTTTTATCTTGAGAAAAAAATCACTTAAGTCCCAATTATTATAGATCCGGTATACTGTTATGTCAATTTATGTCCAATTATTGCTGGAAATGGGTGTTGTTAACACCGAAAACTTATTATCCGAGCTTTTTTGCCGAACTTATTACCTGGAATGACTATTCCGCGGTGAAAATTGATTTGTTGTTTTTGACGGGAAACATGGAGGAGTATGCAAAGAAAAAGGGAATATAATATGAATATCAGCTGAGGCTATTGGGTTTTATCGAAGGAGAGGAGCGCTTCGCGTGCAAGTTCAAAGAAGGATGCATCAATTGCTCGCCCCCCTGTTCCTGATTTTACTCCTGTCCGGGGCGTGCCTCTACAATGAATATTTGCGGACAAAACTATTCGATCTTCAGTACCTCATCCGCTGGATTCATGTTATGACGGGCGTCGGGTTCAGTCTGGTGTTTTTGCTTAATATTCCCTATTGCTGGAAGGCGCGTCATGGAGCGACTTCCGGGCCCAATCACTGGAGCTTCCTGTTGGTGCTGTTCGCGGCATCCCTGGTCTGGATGTTGACCGGACTGGGTTTGGCCGCCATACCTTATCTGGATTGGAGCGATCTGGAACTGAAATCGTTCCAACAGGTTCATGTCTGGGTTGCTGCGGTGGGAATCTGGGTGGTGCTGCCGCACTTGCTTCATGCAACACGGCGTCGGCCGAAACCGGATCTTTCGGCCGCATCTGTGAAAAAAACACTTCCTGCCCGCTGAGAAATTCAAGGTCGATTGCGAAAACCAAACCAAAGGAGGAGCTGGTGATGCGAATCGCTGTAAAATACTGTGGCGGATGCAATCCCGGCATCGAACGCGGCGATTTGGTGTTCCGGTTAGCCGACATCCTGGCCATAGAGCGACCGGAGTGGGAGCTGGTGTTGATGAACGACGAACCGTGGGATGTTCTGCTAATCATAAATGGTTGCCCGGTTGGTTGCAGCGCAAAACAGTTTCTGGCTGAAACGAGGCCGGTACTGATTGTCGCGGGAGAGAGCCTGCAGCACAAGCGCATGAGGGAAGAAGAACTGCCGATGGCTGTTTTTCAAAAGGTTATGGAATATGAGGTTTTGCGTAAAAATCTTGAAAAACTGCAAGGGGGCAGAATATGAAAGTTTTGGCTATCGTCGCGTCCGCCCGCAAAACCGGTAATTCGGAGATTTTGGCCAAAGAGATGTTGGCGGCATTGCCGGCAACAGCAGAGAAAAAACTCCTCAATCTGTCTGAGCTGGTCATCGAACCCTGCAAGGCATGTTACGCCTGTCTTGGACAAGGTGATCGCTGCGTGATTGCAGACGATTTCGATATTTTTCTGCAGCAGGTTCTCGAAGCTGACGCGGTCATCATTGCGGCGCCGGTGTACTTTCTCGGCATGCATACCCGGCTGAAACTGCTCTGCGACCGCCTGATCAGTGTGCTGAACGAGGCGGAAAAGTATGTCGGCCGACGCTGCGTGATCGCCGTTCCTTTTGGAGTCGAAGGCTGGCAGGGTTATGGCGTGGAAGCAACTGTCAGTTTCGCCCGATTTTTGCATCTCGAAGTTGTCGGAGTGTTGCCTGTAAACGCAGCGAATCCAGGCGAAGTGGTTAAGCCGGAAATTTTAGCTGCGGCACGGGAGTTGTCGCTGCAGTTATTGGAAGGCGCGCCGGTTTCTGATCAAACCGGCGCGGGAAAAAATTTTCGACAGACGGTTGACGCGGACGGTATCGTTTGCGACTCTTGCGGCGGGGGCTTGTTCAGGCTGTCGCGGTCCGGGACGGTCGCCTGTGTCGTTTGTGGCACTGAAGGCGCTATCGACGATCAGGAAAAGTCGGGGCAGTCGCTGGCGGTCAAATGGCCCAGACCCGAACACTATCGCTATTCAGTGGACGGGATGGCTGAACATGCGCAGCGCCTGGAGGCCATCAAGGCCGATTTTTTAGCTCGCCGCAAAGAACTGGCCGAATTGCGCAAGCCTTATAAAGACGGAGTGAATTGAGGGTGAAACGATGATAAGCATTGACGGAAACAGTTTGACCCTGGGTGAAGTCGTCCAGGTGGCACGAGGACGGGAAAAGGTTGAAATCAGTCCGGCGGGACGGCGCCAGGTGGCGGCCAGCCGGGCCATCGTCGAAAAGTTGCTGGATTCGACCACTCCGGTTTACGGAATCTCCACCGGCTTCGGCGATCTCAGCCAAATCTGGATTTCACCACCGGAACGCGAAGCTTTGCAGCGCAACCTGATTCTCAGTCATGCCGCCGGAGTGGGCGAGTGTCTGCCTGAAGACGTGGTGCGGGCGGCAATGCTGATGCGGGCCAACTCGCTGGTCAAAGGCTATTCCGGTATCCGACCGGCGACGGTGGAAATGTTGTTGGAACTGCTGGGCCGTGGCGTGTATCCCGCCGTTCCCTGCAAAGGTTCCGTAGGCGCGAGCGGCGATTTATCACCGTTATCGCATATCGCGCTGGTACTGATGGGCGAAGGGAAAGCTTTTATTGACGGACGGCTGGTGAAGGGGTCCGAGGCGCTGGCGGCGGTTGGGCTGGAGCCGGTGGCGTTCGCTGCCAAAGAAGGTCTGGCGCTGATCAACGGCACCCAGATCATGACGGCGGTGGGCGCGCTGGCGGTTTACGATGCGGCGGCGTTGATGAAATCGGCCGACATTGCGGCGGCGATGTCGCTGGAAGCGCTGCGCGGGACCCGGGCGGCTTATGATGAACGAATCAGCCGGATCAGGCCGCATCCCGGGCAAATTGCCACCAGCGCCAATCTGCTGAAACTGACGGCGGACAGCCGGATCATGGAGTCGCACGAACATTGCGGCAAGGTGCAGGATGCCTATTCGCTGCGCTGCGCGCCGCAGGTGCATGGCGCGTCCAAAGACGCGGTGCGGCGGGCGCTGGAAACAATTGAAATCGAAATGAATGCCGCCACTGACAATCCGCTGATTTTCCCCGATACCGGCGAAGTGATCTCCGGTGGCAATTTCCATGGACAACCGGTGGCGCTGGTGATGGATTATCTGAAAACTGCGCTGGCTGAGATCGGCAGCATTTCCGAGCGACGGGTGAACCGGATGCTGGACGCTCATCTCAGTGACTTACCGCCGTTTCTCACGGCTTATCCCGGCGTCGATTCCGGCCTGATGATTACCCAGTATACAGCGGCGGCGCTCGTTTCGGAAAACAAGGTACTGGCTCATCCGGCCTGCGTTGATTCTATTCCCACCTCGGCCAATCAGGAGGATCACGTCAGCATGGGCACCATCGCGGCCCGGCAGGCGCGCGAGATTTTGGAAAACGTGCGCCACGTGATTGCGATTGAAATGCTGGTCGCAGCGCAGGGCCTCGACTTTCTGAAACCACTGGAGCCGGGAACCGGAGTGCGCGCGGCGCATCAAGCCATCCGGTCGGCAGTGCCGCATTTAGAAGAAGACCGGGTCCCGGCCGAAGATATCGCGAGCGTGTATGGGTTGCTTGTCGGCGGCGAAATCGTGAACCAGGTGGAGGCTGCGATTGGCGCATTACAGACGCCGGGCTGAGGCGGCAGAACAAAGAAAGTAGTTGAAAACACAATGCGAAATATATTGGTTACCGGGTTTGGTCCGTTTGGCGGCGAACCGATCAATCCAGCGTTGGAAGCGATAGAATTGCTCGATGGACGTGAGGTCGGCGGCTATAAAATTGTTACGAAAGAATTGCCGGTGACCCGTTTTGCATCAATTGAAGCGATGGAGAAATTCATTGCCGAAACCGAGCCGGTATTGGTGCTGGCGGTGGGACAGGCCGGTGGCCGCCTGGAAATCACGCCGGAAAGGGTCGCGATCAACATGGACGATTTCCGGATTCCCGACAATGGCGGGTTCCAACCGGTTGACGAAGCGATTGTAACCGAGGCGCCGGTCGCTTATTGGAGTACGTTGCCAATCAAGGCGATGGTCGCCGCGATGAAACAGGCCGGAATTCCCGCTGCAGTATCCAACTCGGCGGGAACGTTCGTCTGTAATCACCTGTTCTATGGGTTGATGCATCAATTGGCGTTGGCTGGCAACAAGGTCCGCGGTGGCTTCGTGCATATCCCCTATTTGCCTGAACAAGCGGCCCGCTTGGGCGGTCAGCCAAGCATGGCAGTAGAGACGATCGTGCGAGGGCTGGAGGTAGCATTGGTGGCAGCGATTTCGGTGGAGAGCGACATCAAACAGACCGGTGGTACCATCTGCTAAACAGTACTTGCTGATAAACAAGAGATGCCGCGTGCAGTTTCGCAGGCGGCATCTCTTGTTTATTAGTTCGACCGGATCGCCCTGTCGGCTGTGGGGCGAAATCCTTTTCGTTCCATATCGCCCCACTCCGTAGTCTGCCGCAAAGCGCTAAAAAATCCGGTGATTCGCCACAGACTGATCATTTGACGCAATCCGAAATTTTCCAGGAAGGCATACAGTAACATGGTCGTCATGTAAGGCCCAGGAAAGTAATCGTTTTCTTTGCTGGCGATGGCCAAAGAAAATACAGACACCAGCATTCCCAATAGAATGGTTGCAGCAAATAATAACAGTGCAAGATTCGCATCAAGAAGCCCAAGGAAAAAAGCAATTACCACCATGATATAGCCCTGTATCTCCAGAAAGGGTCCCAATAATTCAAACAGGAAAAAATACGGCATAGATACTAGACCAATGCGACCATAACGCGGGTTTACCTGCATTGCCCGATGGAAATATAGAATATCGATCAAGCCGCGCTGCCAACGATCCCGTTGTTTATAGAGAACAGGCAGGGTATCCGGCACTTCGGTCCAACAGTTGGCATTGAATGCGTACAGAATGCTGTAGGGCAGCTTCTTTTCCCGCATGTGCCGGTTCAGTCGCACAACCAGTTCCATGTCCTCGCCGACCGTGTCTTTTTCGTAACGTTCGCTGCTAGTGAGATAACCGCCCACCTCGACGACCCGATCCTTGTTGAACAATCCGAAAGCGCCGGAAATAATCAGCAATGACTGCAGCTGCGCCCAACCCAGCCTGCCAGCCATAAAGGCGCGCAAGTATTCGATCGTTTGAAACCTTGCCAAATGACTGCGGGGAATATTGATTTTAGTCAGCGTTCCTTTGTCCACGCTGCAGCCGTTGATCGGGAAAATATTACCGCCCACGGCAATCGGTTCATCCTTTGCTTCGACCACCACAGAGGCGAGTTTTATCAACGAGTCCTTCTCAAGCAATGAGTCGGCATCTATGCCGCAAAAATATTCCTTCAGTGAGGTGTTGATTCCGACATTGAGTGCATCTGCCTTGCCGCCGTTCGCCTTGTCGATCACAACCAGTTTTGGAATGTTGCGGCTGGTGTAGATGCCGCGAATCGGTTTCGTCTGGAGCCGTTGGGGAATGAAGCGATCGACTTTTTCCAGCTGAAAATGTTGAATCAATTTTTGCAGGGTGTTGTCGGTTGATCCATCATTGACGATAATCACTTCGTAGTTCGGGTAATGCAGGTTTAGCAGGGAATTGGCACTTTCAATGATAGAAGCCTCTGCTTGATATGCTGGCGCGATAATCGAGATGCCAGGCAAGATTCGCGACCGAAACAAAAAGGCGTTTTTTTTCAGGCGCCAATATTTTGCCTGCTGCATCAACGCCGCCAGTGAACAGACCAACAGAATAAGATAACTGGCGCTGACCGCTATCGAATAAAAGGCGATAAAATAGTTAAAATCAAGGACAAAACGGGTCAAGTGAGTATAGAAAGACCAGCCTGTAAGGAATTCCCAGTGCCGGAAAAGATATAGCGTCGGCACGAGGCCGAACGCGAGCAGCAATAATATCTGCAACCGGATCAGCTTGCCTTTTTCTGCCACATGGTCACGCACTGCCGTTGGCTGCTGCAGCGGTGTTTCTTCAAGTTTGTCCAGGATTCTTGCCGGCAGATAGAGTCGAAATTCTTGTCGTAACTCGTCCGACTCGGCCATCAGTGGTCGGATGATCGATACAATCGCATTTTCGAGTTCCACCGTTTTGTTTTTAGTCAGAAAGCCGATTAATCCATTGGTTTGGCCGAGTTTGACTATATCAGCCAGGATGTGCTGCGTTTTTTGTCCGTCACCAACCAACAGATGCATCAGCAGATAGTCGATCCGGTTCGACAGCACTCTGGCCAGTCCTTTGCGGACAGCTTGATCCGGGTGCGTGTCAAACAGTTCGATCAACCAGGCAAGATGGCGCGGTTCGCGCTGTGTAATTTGTGAAATAACAGTGGCGGCTTGGTCTCCACTCCGCGAATCGGTCAGTAGTGGCAACAGGTTTTCCATCGTCTGGCGAGTCGGGATTTTATCCAGGGCCAGTATGGCTATATTTCGCAGAACCGGATCGCTGTGCGAATAAAAGCGGGGCTGGTTCAGCTCGTGGTAGTAATAAACCCCCAGGGTTCGTGTCGCCCGATAAGCAAGGTCTTTTTCCGCGCTAGCGACTTGTTCCAGCAGATACTGTTTGAGATCCGCCGCCGGGTATTGCGCGGCGAAATCGATGATCAGGCTGCGGATTTCAATTTCGTTGCGGTGGATGATTTCCGGCAGAAACTGATGAAATGTCTTGCCAAAAGAGGCCAGCATGATATTGAGCCGGGTCCTGTACCACTGGGGAGCTCCCGGCAACGTTTCGACCATCAGGGGGATTGAGGCTGGTTCTTGCATCGTTGACAGAGCATCGCAAAGATATAACTTGACCTGTAACTGTTTTTCCACACTTAGCGCTTGCAGCAGTATCGCATTGGTTGTGCCGCCGGGCAACGCAGCGAGATGGACGGCGGCATCGGTCCGTTTACGGTCGTTGGCCGACTGCAGCCGCCGCCGGTAATAATCGACAATCCCGGTGTTTCGCACCAATTCGATCAGTTTTCTTTGTCCATCTTTGTGCAGCTTTTGATTTTGGCTCAAATCAACCAATACATTCAAAGCGCGTTTGGGATGTTTATTCACGTATTGTTCGATTTCCTGGTGATTTGCTTTTGATAAACCATTCAGAAAAACTTGTGTTAATCGAAGGTTTCGTTTCTTTTGATAATGCAAACGGAATTTATAATACAGAATCAAGCCGACACAGGAAAGGATCAGCCCACAAAGCGTTCCCACAATTATCAATAATACATCCAGAGAATAAAACATGATCGCCGCCTCCGATATGTCGCAGCTTATGACGTCGTTACGGATAGCTGACGAAATTTGAGCTGAATGAGTCCGGTTAGTTCAGACAAAACATAGGGCTTCTGAAAATAGTGCTCAATGTCGAGGGAAAAAGCACGTTGAATGTTTTCATCATTTTTTTGAAAGGACAACAGGAAAAAAGGAATCTGTTGCTGCGCGGAATTATCTCTTAGGCGCTGGCGAAGCAAGAATCCGTCAGTCTTGGGTAGCATTACTTCGGAAACGATCAAATCGGGCGATTCGCGCTCAACCAATTCAAATGCAGCCTCTCCATCGGTTGCTGTAAAAATTTTGTATCCGGCGTCCGTTAAGATAATCGACAAAACTGCCAGGTGCATTTCATCCGTATCGACAAGCAAAACTTTCCCGCGGGATCCTTGTTGATCGACTTCTTTGACCAGATAGATTTTATTGCCGCCCAATCGAGCGGCATCCTTTAACTGAGTTTTGCCAGCGGTCAGAAGGACTGTAGAAAAGTCAGCGACGTCGGCTAGGGGCTGGTTGACAAAATCCTGCAACTCGACAACGGCTATGGATACGGTGGTCCTTTCAATCAACCGATCGGATTGCTCAACGTGGACGCGGATTTTTTCCGCCAACTGCAACGCGACTTGTTTGTCATCTTCAGGCAGGCAACAGGCAAAAACAGGGCCAGCCACCTTGAACAGGGCATGATTCGGTTCAATGACTTCGTTGATCAGATAGGCCAGCGTTTGCAGGGTTTCGTTGCCGACGGCTACCCCGTATTGCAAGTTTAGCCGGGCCATATTGTCGACGCTGATCAGCAGGACGAAGCCGGCAGCGGACGTTTCCACATACAATTGACGCTGAAACTCCAGATACTGGTGCAGAACCTTTTCGTTACGCAACCGTGTGATCGGACAGTGCAGCAGCGTTTCGCCGGCTT
>Ga0351951_1032_pt2 | contig 15348 bp, 16 predicted proteins | sample BONcelT113001H14_FD_205816 | JGI IMG/M metagenome (GOLD analysis project Ga0351951, IMG submission 205816) | Enriched cells from coal bed in the Powder River Basin, Montana, United States - BONCAT cells T11 rep3 HSBNCT.T11.300.1.H14 ...
ACCCCCGAACCAGTGGAAGAAAACCTGAAAAAGATGGCCGAATTAAATGATTACTGGGCTGGGAATACCGCACTTGACCGGCTGGCCAGGGTGCTCGATCCCGAGGATGCGGTAAAGTTCATGAGCGGCGGTGTATAATTTAATCAATATCAAAAGGTTAAAAATGGCTGACGAACCTGTCTGCGGATAGAGCGCCTGATTCACCCTGATCCATCTGTTGGCGTTTTAATATTTGTCAATCATCTAAAGGTTTTTATTTTTTACTAATTTTCGAATTTCGGCCAAAATTGAAAAACCGGACATTATGACCGAAAAAAACTGACGAAAAGACCTGACCAAAGGGTTAACAGGACAATGATTTGAATCAATGCAGACTGGAACAATTTTTGCCTCCTACATACCGGGGTTACGCGGATAACCGAAAATGATTCAGCTGGACGGGGTGCTTATGGAAAAAACGACTTCAAGCTATCAGTGGATTATATTTTCTCGGAATCGGAGACTGCCAGAGGCATAGACGCTATTCGCGGAGTTTTCAAAAAATTTTTGCGAATCAAACCGAATCTTATTATCCGTCAGGAAAATTTAATAGAAGACGACGACATAATGGTTTGTTGCTTATTGTGGGAACTATCCGGAATTTCGATTAATGATCGCCGAATCAATTCAGAAGGGAACTCAATTAATGTTTTAAGGAGACAACCCAGCGGGGAGTGGCGAATCGTCATAGAGGCTCCATGGGGGCGGCCATCTTACTATAATTCTTTTGATATCATTTTTCGGCAAGAAGTTGGTTCTGCTCCCGGCGCTCCCCCCTGATGTCGGCATCATCCTATTGACCGACTATAATGCAATGGAACTGATGATTTCGGTGGCCGCCCGCGAGCTTGAAAACGGGTCTACCTGCGGAGTAGGCACCGGCGCCCCTTGCGCGGCGGCCATGCTGGCGCAAAAGACCTCTGCCCCGGATCTGGTGATCATATTCGAAGCCGGCGGTTTCAAGCCGGAACTACCGGAAATGCCCATTTCCGTGGGCGATTCCCGGACTTTTTACAAAGCCGTTATCGCCGGAAGCATGGGCGACACCATGGATTATTGCGCTCGGGGGTTTGTGGATTATACTTTTCTCGGAGGCGCGCAGATTGATATGTACGGTAATCTCAACTCCACGGTTATCGGCGATTACGCCAAACCGAAAGTGCGGCTTCCGGGCAACGGCGGGGCCAACGATTTTGCCTTATTCTGCTGGAAGATGATGGTTTTAACGCCCCAGGACGCCAAGCGCTTCGTGGAAAAGGTTGATTTTCTGACCACTCCGGGTTGGCTGGAAGGCGGCGATTCCCGTGAAAAATCGGGTCTGCCCCCAGGCGCCGGACCACACCGCATCATTACCAATATGGCAGTGATGGATTTCGAGCCGATTTCGAAACGGATGCGCGTCATATTCGTCAACCCGGGGTATACGTTTGAAGATGTTCAGGAAAATTGTGGTTTTGAATTGTTGAAAGCGGCTGATATCAGAGAAACGGCCCCTCCGACCGAAACCGAATTGAAAATATTGAGAGAACAGGTGGATCCCTATCGTGTGATTATCGGGCGATAGGTGCATCCCGGGAAATGGGAATGTCGGTTTCTGAGATGATGGCTATGCTGCTTGACAGAAACATCTGGCCGGAATCGCTTCATCGGTATCCAGAAAAAAGCAATCGGTTCCTTCCTGCCACATTTCCGGTTTGTTGAACGGGGAGTCGATATAGGGCATATTCCTGGTGTTGATCTGATGGGCATATTCGATGATCTGTGAGGCCTGGGCCTGCCTGAAAATCTCCGTCAGCCGGAAACACGGGATTTTTGACGATGCGATCATGTCTTTGAGCACATTGCCAGCGCCCACGGACGGCAGCTGATCCGAGTCCCCGATGAACAGAACCTGGCTGGTATCCGGCACGGCCTTATACTTTCAAACCCGTCACGGTTCGATTATAAGATTATCGCCGGCGTCACGATATTTCGGTTTTTGGATCATCTCTTTCAACCCGCTCAGCGTTTCAAGCGGATTGTCGATAACAAAGGCGTTGGCGAGCATATTGGGAATTCTTCCGCCCGGATTCACCCGGGCTTCGAAAACGATCTCTACAAAACCGTCTCCAATCGGGGTAAACTGCCATTTTCCGATCATTGCAGGTACCCGCACATATCCTTCCTGTTCCGGATATTCGCGGGGACGCGCCTCCAGATTTATGGTAACCTGTCGGGTATCCGGATCCTGCTCCAGCTTTGAATATACAACCATATCCCGATCGGTCACCGGCCAGGGCGACTTCTGGGTGGTATAAACAAACCGCTCCGTGTCACTGATTTGAACTAAAATCTTCGCACTTTTTGCGTTGTACATCCACTCAGGAAACGCGTCCGCATCTTTGACCAGATTAACCAGGGAACCGAGCGTCGCCTTCACCCTGGTCACCCCCCGGAATGCTTTGAGCGGCGAGCCTTCGACGCTCCTGGTGTATACAACAATTTGCTTATCCGCACCCTCGGCCGCTTTCCGCCACCCCTCTTCCGCCGGAAGCAACCGCGGTAGGAGGAGTAACAAAAGTCCCGTTATGATATACAGCAACAGTCTTGTCTGGTGCATGAAACCCTCATTATATATTCAGCGATCGAGCCAAAGCCACTGATTTCTTAGCTTTTTGCATTGAGCTTAAATGAGATGAAAACCTGTTTGCGGTTTTTTGTAAATGAATCCAGCAACGCTACCCCTTTTTCCCATTGATCTGATCTCTCAGTTTCCCAGAACATTTAAAATTGATCCTGTTCCGGGCATCCAGCATCATATCTTCTCCTGTTGCCGGGTTTCTACCTTTTCGTACATTCTTTTGCACCACACAGAATTTCCCGAATCCACTGATCAGGACATCTTCTCCGGAGGCCAATGTGGATTTGATGATTGCCATGAGTTGTTCAAGAGTCTCGGTGGCCGTTTTCTTGTCCAGTTCCATTTTCTCGCTGATTATTTTTATCACATCGATCTTGGTCAGTGCCATGCAGTGGATCTCCTTTACCGCCTCTTTCTCCGTAAATTCAGTCCAGTATTTCTTTAACCCGGCCAACCTCACCGTTTTCCAGACGGACTTTGATTCCATGGGGGTGATCCAGAGATTTTGTCAAAATATCCTTGACGATGCCCTGGGTTACTTTATTTATTTTCTGGTCTTTCTTCAGAACAATCAGAACGTTTTTGCCGGGTTTGATGTCAGCGCGAATGGTACCGCCCATAGATTCAATCTCTTGTTGGATGAAAATTTATTTTTGAAACATCAACGGGTTGCAGTTTTTGATGATGACTTTGCCTTCCAGCAAACTCCCCTTGGAATATTCACTGAAAATACAGGTATTGGTTTTCGGGTCATAGTTTTCAATCCATAAATGATCGTCTTTCCAGGTGGCCCCTATATGGAACTGGCCATCCGGCACTTGAATGCTCATCACCCCACCGTAACGTTTGACGAAAATCTGTTGATAATGAAAAATGTAAGCCCCCCAGCCGACAACCAGAATGAGACCAGTTATTACCAGTGCCGGCATCCATTTTTTGAATTTCACCCCAACGCCGAATAAAACAGCCCCTGCCAAGGCGAATACAATCGCCCAATAAACATATGTGATCATGGTTATTCCTTTTCCTCTTATGTAAGAAACAGTATCCGGTGGATTGTGGGTAACCAGATTTATGTTTTCTTAACATTTCAGAAAAACGAGGAAATTTCAACCCAAATCCACCAATGTAAGCATTTCAATTCGGGGTTCGCGGGAATATACCGGCAATGATGAATCGTAACGTATCACCCCCATGATATTTTTCTGCCCCCTCGAAAATAAAATTTGACTTATGCTCATTATGGTTTTAGGCTAACAATCAGTATCTTCGGCTATCCTCATTGCAGGATTTGTCATGAACAGAAGCATGCCGTACCCATCTTCTGAAGTTTTTCTGCAAGGGCAAATCCCTGCGCGTATTTTTCTTCCCATGTACGGCAGAGTTTAAGCCATACCACTATATGCATCCGGCCGCGGGGGACACGGATATGTTGAAATCGATTCTGCAATTCAGGAAAACCAAGAGATCGCCGTTCCCGCCCCTACCCGCAAAAATCGGGGCCGCCAGCCTCTTCCCCGGGATCTGCCGCGCATCGATGTGACCCATAATCTCACGGATGAAAAAACAATCTGCAGCTCTGGCCATGTTGTTTCTTTTAAGCTATGCCGCGCCTGTTTCCATATCTGCCGAAACATTTCGCCTGGAGAAAAAACCGGGGGTGTATCTCAATGAAGTCGGTTTCGGAACCGGCTATGCAATGGGATCACTGAAAGGTGAATCCCGTGATCTGTCCGTCTATCCCATATTTTTGAGGCTTGCATTTAACGTCAACAGCCTGCTGGGGATCGAATCCCCGGGAAGTACCCTGCAGTTGATATGCGAACCCTTTGTCAATGGGTTTTCCGGGCCTGAAGATGGAGTGGAAGTTGGGTGCAGCATCGGTATCCGGTATCTTCATGAAGTCAGCGGCCCTGTTGATCTCTTCCTGGAAGCCGGTGCGGCCCCAATGTATTACAGTGTCCATACCGTCGAACAGGGCAAAGCCGGGTTTAACTTTCTCGATCAGATCGGCGCCGGGTTGCAGTATCGTTTTGGGGCGAAAAAGGCTCTTTTCGGCGGATACCGGTGGCGGCATATTTCCCATGCCGGTCTTGCCGACCGTTCAAACAGCGGGATCAACACCAATGCGCTTATCATCGGTTTTTCCTGGCTTTACTGACATGTTTCCATAGCGTTTCAATTATCATCCGGAAAATCAGGTTCCTGTTTTCCCAGAAAAGCCGCCACGCCATAAAAACACTCCCCGGACACAATCAATGAAACCGCCTCTTCGGCTTCCAGATCCAGGCTCTGACGCAATGACCGGTTCCGGCTCTCACGGATAACCTTTAATGCGCATCGCACGGCCCGGGGTCCGTTTCTGGAAATCATGTCCGCAAGATTCAGCGCTTCATCCAGGCACTCTCCGGGCCGGCTGATCCGGTTTACCAATCCGAGATTGATGGCCTCGCCGGCCGGGACCTTCCGGGCCGTCAGGATCAGATCCGCGGCCCGGGACGAACCGATCAGATGAGCCAGGGATGCCCCGCCGCCCCAGTCCGGCATCAGCCCCAAACGGACTTCGGAGAAACAAATCACCGCACCCGGATCCATGACCCGCATATCACAGCGTACGGCCAGTTCGGCCCCGCCCCCGTAAGCCAGGCCGTTGATTGCGGCGATAATGGGTACCGGCAGAGAAACAAAATCGTCCACAACGGCGCGTAAGCCACGGATGAGCCGCTCGGCAGGGGCTTTCGCCGATTTTTCCACTGCGGCAATGAGTTCCGCCACCCATGGATTATCAGGATTGACATCAAAACCGGCGGAAAAAACCTTGTCTTCGCCGGTAATCACAACTGCCCGGGGTAAATTTTCTTTGAGTTCACGGGTGACGCATCCGAGTTCCAGAAACATTGTCTTGTTAAACGAGTTTTGTCGCTGGGGTCGGCGCAGCGATACCACGGCCACCCGGTCAATACGTTCCAGAAAAATTTGCTGTTCGGCCATTTTTTCCCCGTGATTATTTGCCATTATCCTGGACAATCACAATTGTCGCGTGCCAGGTGTCAGCATTCAGGCATCAAACTTACCAATTCGTGCATAAATCTAACAGCAATCATCGATGACTGCAATCGAAATCTGGTAAATGCCATCCAGCCGGGAAATATGTCGGGTTGCGCAGAATCTATACACACACGGCATGGATGCATGCAATTAATCTAAGGATATCATTGCCTTTTGCCGCGAAACCATGTCCCCTTACAAAGTCCCTAAAATAATAGAATTTATAGCTGAAATGCCGCTCACAACCGTGGGAAAGATTGATAAAAAAGCGCTGCGGTCATGACAAGTCTCACCATCTCGCGCTAAGATATAAAAAATTTATAAAATTACCTTGACACGACAATGTTATGTTTTACGCTTTTAATAAAGTGCTTAGGGTAACTTTTAACACAACTATGATCTTGCGTTACATATCACGACTAAAAGCGGATTCTTATTAGCGTCCCATTCAGCCGGGGCTGAATCAAACTTACAAGTAACTAAAATTATTATAAAAAGAATTTAGTTACTTAGAAGTGACAAGAAGAAGAAAAAAAGGAGTCTATCATGAAAAGATTCAGGAAAAATTTCGCGAGTTTATTGTTTGTGGGATTAATAGCCTTTGCGTTACCCCTGATGGCAGGCACGGCAATGGAGACAAAAACGGGGACAATCGAGGGTCTTGCCTGCGCGACGGTCGGATATACCTGTCCAATTGACGCGGCTGATCCGATGATCGCAGTGGAACGTGACTTCGTGCTGATGGATAAATCCGGTAATTTCTATCTCATGCCCAATCTGGACCGCGGCATTAAAGCGCGATATGCGCTAAAAACGGTTACCGTCAAGGGTTTCGTGGACGAAAAGTACCGTTCCATCAGGGTGGAAGAACTGATTGTTGACGGGAAGGTCGTCTGGAGCCAGGCGAAGGAAAGAGAAATGAGGCAACGGCTTGAAGAACGAACCTTTTAACACAACTCGGATCTTGTATTACATTTTACGATCAAAAACAAGATCTTATTATTAACAAGAATAGCAAAGAAAGGAGTTTATCATGAAAGGATTCAGAAGAAACTTCGGAAGTTTATTGGTTGTTGGGCTCCTTATTTGTGCAGCGCCCCTGATGGCCGGCACGGCAATGGAGACAAAAACGGGGACAATCGAAGGTCTTTCCTGTGTGACAGTCGGCTATACCTGTCCTATGGACTCGGCTGACCCGATGATCGGCGTGGAACGTGACTTTGTGCTGGTAGATAAAGAAGGTGATTTCTATCTCATGCCCAACATAGATCGTGCCATTAAGGCGCGGTATGCACTGAAGACGGTCACGGTCAAGGGATACGTAGACAAAAAGTACCGTTCCATTAACGTAGATGAACTGATCGTCGACGGCAAGGTTGTCTGGAGCCTGACAAAGGAAAGAGAAATGAGGAAGATGCTTGAAGAACGTGAGCGAAAAATGCGAGAGTCACCCTGACGATTCGTTGTCAATAGTAAGAACAGAAAACCCGCCGATGATGGCGGGTTTTCTTCGTGTTTGACTTCGGCGCCAAACCGCTTCCAAATACAGACTCTGATAACATTTAACTGGTTCCGGCTATGCCCCGGATAACATTCAAATGGGCATCGCACGGCACGGGTTCCTTTAACGGGGCAGCAAAAGCACTCCTATGGATGTTCTCCTTCATATTGACACTTTTTATGAAGTCTCCGCTAATTTCCGGCAGTAAAGTGCATAATAGGTGACCGGTACGACCACCAGGGTAAAAAGCGTTGAGGCAAACAGACCAAAGATCAGCGCCCATGCCAGCCCTGAAAAAATCGGATCCAGAGTAATCGGCCATGCTCCCAGCGCCGTTGTCAGGGCTGTGAGTACAATAGGCCGCATGCGAATGGCGCCGCTTCGGAGAATTGCTTCTTTTACGGGCATTTCATTTTTCAGTGCTTCCTGAATGAATTCGATAAGCACAAGTGAATTACGGATCACGATACCCCCTAAGGCAATCATGCCGATCATACTGGTCGCGGTGAAAAAGACCAGATCATCATACCCGCCAACCATTTTTCCGGATATGAGGTTCAGCAGCCAGAAACCAGGCATAATGCCGATCAGGGTAAGCGGTATGGCCATCATGATCAGAATCGGCATGAAAAAGGAATTGGTCTGCATGGTCATTAGAATATAGATACCCAAAAGGGCCGCGGCAAAAGCGATGCCCATATCCCTAAACACCCGCAGGGTTATTTTCCATTCCCCTTCGCCGGCCCATTCGGCCCGGATGCCGGGAGGCAGGGGGTTCTCCGACAATCTTTTCTGCATTCCAAGAATGGCCTCCACCGGCGCTCTGCCGGCGACCTCAGATAACACATAAACCACCCGATCCAGATTTTTATGATAGATGGTCCGGATATTGGGGGTTCGTTCAAACGTGACCAGTTCGGCCAGCGGAACCATTGTTCCATCCGATGCGGTCATGGGAATCTGAGTGAGTGTTGACATGTTGCTTCGGCTTTTACGGGGCAATATCAGTTTGATGTGCAGAGGCTGGCGCTCATCACGCATGTGTACAGTGGCCGGAGAATCTCCCCCCACCGCAAGTTTCAGCGTGTTGATGACGGCCTGAGTGGAAATACCATGCAGGGCGGCTTTTTCCCGATCCACCACAAAATCAATCTGTTCATGCGGCATCTCGATCATATCATCGATATCGACCACGCCGGGTTCGCCTTCCATAACCTGCCTGATATGATCCGCCGCCGAAATTAAATCGTTATAGGATTGATCCGGTGTGCCGTAGATTTCCGCAACAATGGTGGCCAGAACCGGCGGGCCCGGCGGCACTTCGACGATCTGTATCCTGGCGTTATTGCGCCGGGCGATATCCATCAGATCATTTCTCAACCGCAAAACGATGGAGTGGCTCTGCTGTTTCCGCTCCCCTTTCAATGCCAGCTCCACCCGGATATCGGCCAGATGACGGGCCTGACGCAAGTAATAATGCCTGACCATACCGTTAAAATCCATGGGCGAAACGGTGCCGATGTATGCGGTAAAATTATTAACCTCATTGACTTGCCGCAAATAATTCTCAAATTCCCGAACCACGGCGTCGGTGGATTCAAGCGTTGTGCCCTCCGGCATATCAATGACGACCTGGAACTCGTTCTTGTTGTCAAAAGGAAGCATTTTAAGCGGCACCAGCCGAAAGAACACCAGAGAGATGGAAAGGGCCATCATCACCAAGATGCCTATCAACAGCAGGTATCGCCGAAGACGGGATTCCAGAAACGGGGTAACGATGTTACGGTATGTTCTAAAAATCCATGTCGATGTCCCTTTTTGTCCATCTCGTGTTGATGTTTCGTCTGAGACCGGGTGATTTTTCAACAGCGCATAGGTCATCCAGGGAACGATGGTCAGTGCACAAATCGTTGAAAAAATGACAGTCAAGGGAACGTTGACCGACATGGGCGCCATATATGGCCCCATCATGCCGGTAATGAAAAAAAGCGGAACAAAAGAGATGATAATGGCAATGGTTGACATGATTACCGGCGGCAGCACCTCATCGACGGCAAAAAGGGTGGCAAAAAACGGTTTACGTCGTCCCATGAAGATATGCCGCTGAATATTATCCACGTTGGTAATGGGATCGTCGACCACCAGTCCGAGAGAGAGAATCAGGGCAAACAGGGTGACCCGGTTGATTGTATAACCGAACAGATAATTCATAAAAAGGGCAAGACTAAAGCTTACCGGAACGGCCACGGCTACAACCAGCGCCTCGCGCCAGCCAAGCGTAAAAACAAGCAGTACTACGACCGTAAACACGGCAAACCCCAGAGAGCTCAACAAATCAAGCACTTTTTCCTGGGCGGTGTAGCCGGAATTTCTGGTAACTTCCACCGCAACATCTTCAGGGATGATATTCTTTTTCAGCTCATCCAGCCGGGATAAAATATTTTTAGAAACATCCACGGCATTTGTACCGGGCTTTTTGGCCAAAGAAAGTGTTATTGCCGGATATTCCAGGGGCTGGTCCTGCATCTGAACGGCCTGGCGATACCTGTAGGAATGGCCGATGCGGGTATAATTTTCAGCCTCGGCCGGTCCATCGGTGATTGTGGAAAGATCGCGCAGGTAAACCGGTCTTCCCTCATGTACGCCGACCACAAGCTCCTCTACATCATCCACAGACTGAAGGAACGAATTGGTGCTGACCTGAAAACTTTTGTTAAACCGGTCAATATGCCCGGCGGTAACGGCCGCATCCGCACCCTGAAGGGCTTTGCGGATCTGCAGCAGCGAGATATTGTAACCATTCATTCGTTCAGGCAAAAGTTCAACACGGACTTCCCGCATCCGGCCGCCGGTTATAAATGTTCGGGAAATATCTTTGAGCTGGGAGAGGCGCCACAAGACTTCCTCACCGATGCGGCGCAGCTCATGATCCTGGTATCGCGCCGAATAGAGCGTCAGGTTGACAATCGGAACATCATCGATTTCAACGGGTTTGATCACCCAGCCATGGACAATCGGCGGCACTTGGTCAATATTCATGGTAATCTGATTGTGCAGTTTAACCAGAGATTCCTCCCTGTCCTCGCCCACGAAAAATCGAACCGTCACAATTGCCAGGCCCTTGTGTGACATGGAATAGACGTATTCGACGCCGTCTATCTGCCATAAAAGCCTTTCCAGCGGTGTGGCCACCAGCTTCTCGATCTCTTCCGGGGCGACACCCGGCGCCTGGACATATATATCAGCCAGAGGAACGATGATCTGGGGATCTTCTTCCCTCGGCGTAACCATAATGGCAGCACTACCCAGACACAGAGAAACAATCAGAAGAATGATTGCGGGTTTACCATAAAGAAAGGGTTTTACTATTCCGGAAATCAGACCGCCGGGAGAATCATCATTATTCGTCATTCCCCGGCTCCTTTACTTTCAACGTTTCATCTCCGGAAAGCCCGGACAATACCTCCACCTTGTCACCATAAATATGTCCGGTTTTGATATAGCGCCGTTGCCATCCGTCAGGCGTTTTTACCATGACCAGTTCCAGTTGGCCGACTTGATCAATTATTTCTTTGGGTATCAGGACAAGATCAATATCCTTGTATGGGATCATCAGCTTGCCGTACATGCCCGGATATAAGCCGGGAAGGTCCGGAAGCGTCGCTTTGACCAGAAAAGTCCGGGTCCGGGCATCCGCGTAAGGGATTAATTCCGCTACCAGGGCATCAACTGTTTGTTGCAGTGCGGGCAGCGCAACGCGGAGCATCGAACCTGGCCGGACTTTGCTTACGATGCCTTCACGCACATGGGCTTCCAGCCGCAGCCCGCCTGTTGTACGCAACAGAAGCAGCGGTTTTCCAGGCATCGCCAGGTCGCCGGGATCCACCAGCCGTTTTAATACCTCACCATCGGACGGAGCCGTTATCTTAGTATAGCCCAAGGCGATTTGCGCCTCGGAGACCATCTCTTCCGCCATGCGAACAGCGGCCATAGTTCCTGATAAACCATCTTCAGATCGCTTCAATTCGGCTTTGGCCTGCAGAAAGCGGGACCGGGCCTGTTCCAGGTCCTGTTCGGTCGCGGCCTTGGCATCAAAAAATTTTTTATCCGGTCATATGCGGATTCCGCCTCCATAAATACCGCTTCTGCAGCATGAACCGCCTGCCGGGCCTGTTCCATCCCGGAAACAGACGTTTTTAAAGATTGTCTGGCCTGTGACAATCTGGACTGCAGCAGGAGATCGTCAAGAATGACCAGCAACTGTCCCGCAAGAACCTCATCGCCGGCATTGACACGAACCGCATTGACCTGACCGGAGACCTGCGCCTCGATTCTGGCCTGGGTACTCGGCTGAACCGTTCCCACCGCGTCGTACCATTCAGTAACCGTTGCAATCTCAGCTTGAACGGTTTTTGCGGTACACGCGACGGAAGTTTTATCCGGCACGGTCACCCCGGGACTTATTGCGTCTTTAGAATAAATCAGGAAAGAAACAATCGCGGCAATAATAACGAAACATATGATTACCGGGATGATAATCCAATTTTTATTTTTCATGGGGGCATTATCTTTCCAAATTTTGTTGTTTTCCGTCAGCCAGGTTGCCAATAGCACGGGCAAATTCTGCATTTGCTTTGATTTTATCATAAAAAGCGGCCGTTGACCGTATTCTCGCCCGGTTGTAATCCAGTTCAGCCGCCAGGTAGCGATTGATCGTAACCGCACCGCGTTTGTAATATTCCTTTACCAGCCGGTATGACTCCTCAGCGCTTTCGACGCTGCTTGCAGCGACTTCATGCCGGGCCCGGGCCGCCTCCAGGTTCAGATAAGCGTTTTTTACATCAAACTGAACGCCAAGGGTGGCCTGCCGGTCGGCAGCCAGCATTTCCTTTACAATGGCATCGGCTTTTTTAATCCGGGCCTGGGTGGAAAACCCTGTAAACAGGTCCCAGTTGAACACGACCGCCGCTGTCCAGTTTTCTCGGTCCCGGTCATAATTCATGTGCTGGTCATCGACATAGTATTTTCCCATCAGGTCGATCCGCGGCAGATAGTCTGATTTAGATACATCAAGCCCTATTCGGGACGTGACCATTAGTTTTCTGATTTTCTCCAGCTCAGGCCGGTGGGCAAGCGCATAAACGATGCCTTCTTCATATGTTGCCGGCACGTCTATGAAAACCCCGTTTGTTTGGACGGATAAATTAAAATCCGTTGATAACCCCGCAGCATCAAATCCCATGAGATGGGCAAGGGCCGCATTTGCCAGTTTGTAACGTTTCCTGCTTTCAACCAGAGATTCTTTTGCCTGCGCGAGGTGGACCTTTAATGTCAGCACATCGGCTTTCAGGGCCCCTCCCCCTTCATATTGGACCTGTATGATTCGCAGCTGTTCGGATGCCGATGCGACCGACGCTTCCGCGATGTCAATAACCTCCCGGGAAGACAGAACATCATAAAAGGCCGCGATGACTTGGGCCGTCAGATCATTGACAACGGTCTGCCGTTCCAGGTCTGAAATATGGACCTCCTGTTCGGCCATACGGAATCCCAGATAATCCCTGCCGCCGTTAAACAGGTTCATGCGGGCGGTAACGCCGGTTTCATAGTTTTCAAACCATCCAGGATCATTGAAATTAATATTTTGCGGCAATTGGCGCTGGTCGATTGTCCTAAACAGATAGGCAGACGGGGCGTCCCCCTGCACGTATTCAGTGTAAAAACCCACCACCGGCCAGAAAGCCGCATCTGAAAGATCTTTCATGGCCTTTGCCTGTGCGATGCGATGAACTGTCTGCTGAAGGTTCGGATTGTTTGCAACGGATATTTCAATGACCCGGGCCAGTGTCAGGGGACCATTCAGTTCGATTTGCATTTCAGGGGAGAATGGTCGTGCACCGGCGGTATCTTTATTGCTTTCAAAGACTGCTGTTGTCGAAAAGCCGGAACCACCGGCATATTCAGCGCGGATTTCTGAGGCGGAATATTTGGAGGGGAAACCGCAGCCGGTAATGGCCGGCAGGATGACGATGAAAGCAATCAGACAATAAGGATGCATTAAAAAAGATGGTTTAAATGCGTCTTTCATCAGTTTGCCGCTTTCGAATTTCATTCAACAGCCCTCCCTGGCCGGTGACGACAATTTCGGGAAGTCCCCGTAATTTCGATCCGGTCGCCTCTGTCTAAATCGACAAGGTTCAGGCGCCCGGGCCGCTCGGTCACAAGGGCGGAATTCTTGTCGCCGGGCAGAAAAACCATCCCCTATGGGTATTCCAGCCCGATAAGGACTGTATCGACCCGGTACGACCCTGCATCGTCGATCGTTGTACCGTTAAGACCTTTGCATCCGGTTGCTGAAAAAAAACAAAGCCCCAGAATACAAATCCAACCTTTATTTTTCTGAAAGATAAACCCACGGAATCATCCTTTCGACAAAAAATTTAAGAATCCATCCGGACGCATCGCAATACAATAAATCACCGCGGCCAGACTTTTTTAAACCCTTCACCGTTAATGAAACAATAGGGGCACTCCTCCGGATGTTCTTCCCCATAATGTATATATCCGCAGAGAGGACAACGCCATGCTTGTGTGTCAACCGGGTTGCCGTCGGAATCAAAGAGTTTCTCCGCTCCCACAAGTACGGGCACATCATCGATCGACGGCATGACGGGCTCGTAAGCGCTCAATAGATAACCGGCGACGATCATCCGTTGAATCTCACTCGTACCTTCATATATGGTAAAAAGACGGGTATCGCGAAGAAGCTTTTCAATGGGGAACATCCTTGTGTAGCCATAGCCGCCGAATATCTGCAGGGCATCGTTGAGCACCTGCATGGCGCTTTCCGTGGCGTAAAACTTTCCGATGGATGCGGTGAGGGTGGAATCAATGCCGTTATCGGCCTCCCATGCCCCCTTGAGAACCAGCAGGCGTGACGTTTCCACCCGCTGGTACATCTCTGCAAGCTTAAACTGTATGGCCTGATATGAGTGAAGTTTGCTTCCGAAAGAGCGCCTTTTTTTCGCGTAATCAATCGCATATTCCATTGCGGAACGCGCTGCACCCACTGCAAAGGCGCCAATTATCGGCCTGGTTCTGGTAAACGTCTTCATGGCGAGCACGAAACCCTCACCCGGTGGCGCAAGCATATTTTCAGCCGGAACCCTGACGTTTTTCAGCCTGATGCCCGCCGTGTTGGAAGTTCGCTGTCCGAGTTTCGGAATATGTCTGCCGACCCTGACCCCCTCCCAGTCTTTCTCAACAATAAACGCGCAAATCCCATCATGTTTTTTTTCAGGATCAATCGTTGCGAAAATCGTCATATAATCGGCTACGGCGCTGTTTGTTATCCAGTATTTGGTGCCGTTAAGGATATAATCATCCCCGTCTTTTTCGGCCCTGCATTGCATTCCGGCGACATCTGAACCCATCAACGGCTCGGAAGTCGCAAAACAGATCTGCTTGAAATTTTTTGCTATTTCCGGAAGGTACTTTTGTTTCAAGTGATCGTTATCTGAAATAACAATAGGTTCAAATCCCAGGGAATTATCGAAAATAGATGTCGCCAGACCAGGGCAGGCCGCGGCGATCTCCTCGGTTACGATCGCCCCTTCCACAAGGCCATATCCCGGCCCTCCAAATTCTTTGGGGATATCGGAATTCATTATTCCCGCATCGTTTGCCTTTTTAAGCACCCAGAGAGGCAGTTCATCTTTCTCATCGTAATGCCAGGCCGCGGGCAAAATCACATCTCTTGCAAATCGGCGGGCCCTTTGTTGAAAATCAAGCTGCTCGGGTGAGAGTGAAAAATCAAGCATGAGGAACCTCCGCAATAACCATTATGATAAACGCGTTCAGGTCAACTTTTTAGTGATCTCAGCCACGTGCCTGCCCTGAAAACGGGCAATGATCAGCTCGTTTTCCGATGGCTGGCGGCTGCCGTCGGAATTTGCAAGCGTACCTGCACCGTAAGGCGAGCCGCCGGTGATTTCATCCATGTTCAGGAGCTCCTTGCAGGTATAGGGAACGCCGACGATAATAAAACCCTGGTGAATCAATGTATTGTGAAACGATGTGATGGTGGTTTCCTGTCCGCCGTGTTGCGTTGCCGTTGATGTGAAAACACTGCCGACCTTCC
>Ga0351951_1040_pt1 | contig 15206 bp, 10 predicted proteins | sample BONcelT113001H14_FD_205816 | JGI IMG/M metagenome (GOLD analysis project Ga0351951, IMG submission 205816) | Enriched cells from coal bed in the Powder River Basin, Montana, United States - BONCAT cells T11 rep3 HSBNCT.T11.300.1.H14 ...
CGCACCTGATCAATGCTCATCCGGCCGACACCTACCCAGATGTTCGACGGAATCCATTGATAATAAGCATTAGGGCTGATAACACTTACCTCATGCTTTTTGCTTAACTTTTTCCTCAGAAAGGCCGCAGCCGTGTGCCCTGCTATGCCGGCACCGAGGACAACTATCCTGGCCATAGTTTTGTATTTGATATTGGTTGTTCAGGAACAAATATATAGAATAGTCAATATGATTCCACTAACCCAAATCGAAACAAAATGAAAAACAATCCTTTGCGATCTCCCCAAATAACATCTATATACACATTCTCAATGGCATTGGCTCTTTATTTAGAATTATTACAAATTATTTCAGGATATTCAATGTGCATCTTTAATGACTTAATTTTGTTCTAATGATCGGAAAATCTGTTCATTTGTAGATAATCAAAACCAAACCAATACGATGATGAAAACAAAAACGACCTTATTGCTATTGCTTCCAATCCTGTTCATACTAGCAGGCTGCAGCAAAGAAGACAAGGAGAAGACAGGCAAACTGGTTTTTAAAACCATAAAGGAAATGCCCGGCGAAAAAGCCCTGGCCGTGGCGCCTTTTCTGAAAAACAATGTTTCAGTATCTGATGTTTACCTGATGCGGACCATTAATATGCGGGGCACCATTACCGAAATACATGTTTCACAAGGCGAGGTGAAAGCCGGCAATGCCAACAACCTGACCTGGTATAAGATTGGTGAAAACGATGAATTGAAATATTTTGACGAATACACTTTCGAACTGGACAATCTGCCAGTTGGAGTGTATCAAAGCATTCAGATGGGGCTGAAAAACATCTGGTACAGGATTGCCATTCATCACTCGGATCCGGATAATGTTGTTGAAATGAAAGAAACCATGGGCAACAACAATTGTGATGATAATGAGACTATTATTATGGATTATTTCTCTAACGATGGCAACCACATCATCGAGAATGGATTGTTTAAGCTAGTCTCCAGTGGCGAAAAAGTGGGTGGTTTTGAAATCCTGGAAGGAAAAGTCACCACGGTTTATCTCAAGCTGGGTGGCGCGTCTGATGTCCCAATCTCAGCCTGTACTTTTGAGTGGCTCGACAACAACAGCAACGGCATCTGGGATTGCGGTATCGACAGAGCCGACAATTTCGAATGCCCACCCGAAGTTGATGTGATGTTCGGGTTTATCGTCGAGTACGAATAAATCAGCTGCTAAACCCACAACAGCTATAAGTGTACTGCGCCGGTTCCGGATTTTTGTACATTTACCCGGAAAATCAAAACCGGGATTATGTATCTGAAAAATTTACTGTTTACAGCGCTTTTGCTGATTTCCTTCACTTGTTTCGCGCAAACCCACAATGAAGAAACCTGGGTGGGCGAAAGTTGCACCAGCATCATGGTTGGTAAAAAGGCATCAGCCGATGGTTCGGTGATGACTTCGCACACCTGCGACGGCAACTACCGCACCTGGTTGCGTATGGAACCGGCAGCTGACCATGCCGACACCGCAATGGTGGACATTTATAAAGGCACCCTGAAGACTGAAAATCCATGGGATATGCGCAATGTTACCCTTGCCGGCCGTATCCCACAGGCAAAACATACCTATGCTTACCTCAACACTGCCTACCCAAGCATGAACGAAAAACAGCTGGCTATTGGGGAAACCACCTTCACAGGCCCTGATACGCTGGTGAACAAAAACGGTATGTTCCTGATCGAGGAACTACAGCGTATTGCCTTGCAACGTTGCGACAACGCCCGCGATGCCATTCGTCTTATCGGCAGGCTGATCAAAGATTACGGCTATGGCGACCACGGTGAGTGCATCACTATTGCCGACAAAAAGGAGGTATGGCACATGGAGATTCTGGGTGAAGGGCCAAACCGAATAGGTGGTGTCTGGGCAGCCCAACGCATCCCCGACGACCATGTGGGCGTATCGGCCAATATCTCCCGAATTGGCATCATTGACCGCAACAAGCCTGATTATTTTATGGCTTCGGACAATGTGGAAGCTGTGGCTAAAGAATTCGGCCTTTGGGATGGCACAGGCACTTTCAAATTCTGGAAAGCCTATGCCGGACGCGAAAAACCGTTTATGATCAGGGAATTTTTTATTCTGAGCACACTCGCTCCCTCACTCAACCTGAGCATGGATATGGAAGAACTTCCCTTTTCGGTGAAACCCGAAGAGAAGGTAAGTCTGGAAAAAATGACCGAACTATACAGGGCCACCTACGAAGGCACTCCATTCGATATGACACAAAATGTTAGAATGATCAAAAAGCGGTATGACGAAAATCGTAAGGAAATTGGTCAGGACACCATCATCAGCCCTGTGGCCAACCCCTGGCTGACCACCGACATGCGCAACACCTTGAATTTCATGACCGATAATGCCATTGAATTCCAGCGAACGGTTTCGGTGGCCTGGTGCTCATACTCCTTCATTATGCAGCTTCGCGACTGGCTTCCCAACGAGGTGGGCGGAGTTTGTTGGTTCTCGTTCGACAACCCGGGACAAAGCCCGCGTGTGCCAATTTTCTGTGGCACCACCCAGCTTCCGGTTTCATACGAAAACTGCGGACAGAAGCGCTTCCGTGAAGATGCCGCCATCTGGGCCTACCGCAAAGCCAACAAGCTGGCAACAGTGAGTTGGGGAAAAACCAAAGAAACAGTTTTGGGAAACGTGCTGGCATTCGAATCGAAAGCCACTGACGAATTGCCATCCCTTGAACTCAAAATCCAGACCTTGAACAAAGTAAACAATAACAAGGAAGTTTCAAAACACCTCAATCAGTACACAGCCAATTTCAGTGGAGCAACAATGCAGCGTTGGCTGGAGATGGAACAACAGTTCTGGGGAATGTTTGGCAGGGGATTCTGAGAAGGTTGCGGGTTTCTGGTTGCGGGTTTCCTCGTTTCTGGTTTCTGGTTGCTGGATTCCTGGTTGCTGGTTGCTGGTTGCTGGTTTCCTGGTTGCTGGTTTCCTGGTTGCTGGTTGCTGGTTGCTGGTTTCTGGTTTCTGGTTTCCTGGTTGCTGGTTTCTGGTTGCTGGTTCCTGGTTCCTGGTTGCTGGTTGCTGGTTTAGCTGCATGTTAGGCCGATTCTTCAAGTGATATCTTCCAGACAACGCCTACGGCCAAAATTGTGAAATTGAATCGACACATTGCATTATGCGGTGGCCTGCCAGCCCAACAAAGCACCATTTTATGTTACAATTCATTTCTATTTGCCGACTATATTAAAGTAAATATCCTGTATACCGGATTCAGTTGGTCTGGCAAGCCATCCCAACAAATCACTTTCCCTTGCAATGGATTTTCAATAATTGTGTGGGTAATTTCCTGATTACTTGATTCAGTTGGGTCTGGCAAGACCCAAACAGCGAGCGTGGGCTGGCATGAGCGATAAAAACCATAGAAAACAGGACTTGTTACTTGTTACTGGTTACTTGTTACTGGTTACTTGTTACTGGTTTCACCGGCAGACATTTTCCCGCCAATACCCAAGGTCGAAAAGGGGCTTCTAAGCTGTCATTCAGTAATAACCAGAAACCAGTATCAAGCAACAAAAAACCAGCATCGGGCTTGATTTTTTCGTTCTTTTTAATCAAATAAAAAGAACAAAAAGAAAAATCAAAGCAACAAGGCAGAAGATGAACTAAGACTGGTGTGATTAACCGCGTGTTCAGCTGATTTTTAGCGTTTTACCCTTAACCCTAAAGGGAACCGCTAAAAATCAGCTGTAACGGAATGGTTCCCAACCTTCAAACCTCCCAACCTATCGCACCACCAACCTCCCCCATTGCCATTTGTTGCCATCCCACAACCTGACAACATACAAACCGACAGGAAGCTGAGCGGTTTCAATCTTGTGGAAGGTGCTCGTGGGTTGTGCCTTGTAGAGCAACCTGCCTGTAGGATTATAAAGCTCTATTTGCATGTCTGTTAAGGGAATATTTGCAGGCAGTTGCAGCCATGCTTCGGTAATGGCGGGGTTGGGGAAGATGTTAATTGATTGCTGGTGTGCAACCGGATTAATTATGTGTGTGGTATCGTCAAGGGCTATTTCAAACAACCAGGCATTGTAGTTGTGGAAGGTGCCGCATTGCACATCAAACGAAGGGCTGAAATTGCTTGATGCCGCAAATACATAATTGTAATCGCTTTTTTTGAGGACTGTATGCGGGTTTTCCAGCCTTTCACTCCACTTACCCCCGTAACATTGCTGCCATATCAATTCCCCGTCACCATCCAATTTCACCACCCAGATATCCAAATCACCACTAAAGGAATGGTTGCCACTGACATCGCCATCATTGGAATTTGTTGTTCCAATGACAACAAAACCGCCATCTTCTGTCTGAGTAATATAGTTTGGATTATCGCTGCGATAACCTCCCAGACATTTCTGCCAAATAATCTCCAATTGTTCGTCCAATCGGACTACCCAGATGTCGCTTTTCTCTTCAGGTTGGTTGCCATGAAAACCTGAAACATCTCCATCGTTAGAGTGTGTGAAGGCAATAAAAGAATAACCATCATCCAGTTCAATGAATGAATAACCCAGATCGTAATGACTACCGCCATAGCAATACTGCGCCAGGATGTTGCCCTGTAGGTCAAGCTCAACTATCCACACATCGCCCCAGGCTCCGTCAGGAAAACATTCTACAAGTCCCCCGTGCCATTGTGCTGCCCCAATCATCATGATGTTACCTGCCTTGTTCACGATCATCGACATGCAATTGTCCAGGCCATCATTGCCCAGGGTCTTCTCCCACTCAAGATTCCCCAACGAATCGCATTTAGCCATCCAGCAATCGCCGATGCCATAAAAATGGGTAACATCGCCACCACCAATCCCTATACGGTCGATCATCACAAAACCGCCATCAGGGGTCAGGATCATGTCTCTTCGTTCATCAATTCCAGTACAACCATAGGTTCTCTCCCATAGGATTTCACCCAGTCCATTGATCTTAACAACCCATAAATCCGCAAAACCATTGTTCCCGGATTGAACATCACCATCCGTTGATCCGGCATGTCCAAAAACAAAATACTCATCTTCAGACTTCTTAATCAATTTATAAGGTGTTTCGGATGATGATCCCCCATAGCATTTTTCCCAAAGCATTGTGCCAACACTATCGGTGCGCACCAACCAAATATCATTCGAACCGTGGTAGTTAGAAACACCTTCTCCTGAAATCACTTCAAGACCAAACAAGTAACCATCACCAATTGGGGCAAGTCCATAAGCAAAGACATTTTCATCGTTGCCATAGCACTGTTGCCATTTGATTTCAGCGATTTGGGATAAGGTGTTTAAGGTGCAAAATAATATAAAAACAATTAAAAGATTTTTCATCGTTAATAAAAAACCTGAACCATTCCCCGAAAACAGGGAATGGTTCAGATTTATGTTTTAGTTAATGATTAATTTACCGTTTTTGCTCTGGTCATTGGCTTTCAGGCTGTAAAAATAGGTTCCTTTTTTTACTTCCCTAATGTCCCATAGCTGCTGGCCTTGTTTTGTTTTTAAGGCGAAGGAAATAACATTCCTTCCCTGTGCATCAGTTATTTGAAGCACTGCCTCGTCAACTTGCACAGGTAATGTGTAATCGAAAGCTACCCAGGAGCTTGCCGGGTTGGGATACACAACCAAAACTTGTGGATCGGCTGTCTCAGTGGTGCCAACGACAAAAGGACAGTCAGAAGTGGGACAGTAATACTCCATTCTCACACTCCAAGGAGCTGATGATTTGACTGGGGTAAACATTTCTTCGAAAAGGCCATAATCAGATCCTAAACCTTCGTAAAACGATCCATAAGTGCAACCACCTTCAACTTCAAAATACGTAGTATTTATTCCATAAAAAAACCCATTTCCGGTACTAACTATATAATTTTCATCACAGAAATCAGGCACAATACAAAAGTGGTTTATTGTATCACCTATCGTAAGTTTAAAATCATAAAGCAAAGTCTCTTCCTTTTCAGGACATGACGTTTGTAAATAATCCAGCTGCAAGGGAATACCAAAAACCTGACGGGCTATGGTATCTTCCCGCATAAGTGCTGCAAGAATATAAGGAGATGTAGGTTCAAATGGTGGTGATTGATTCGTTTCCAGGTAACGTAAGTATATTCTCTTGTATTCTTTCCCCTCAACCAAAGTATCACCAAGGGCATAATACTCCCAACGTTTTACGGGCAAAAAATAATCTATTTCATCGTACCTGACAATCCACCGAACACTGTCAACAAGCATCGGCCTGTAAGCCTGCGCAGTGGCTGTGGTTGATGAAAGAAGTACTACCAACAACGCGAGAAATGTCACTGATTTTTTCATAACTAGTATTTTTTTTGATTTTCAAATTATTACATATTGCATTTTTTATCAGCCTCCATGTTTGCAACCATGCACGGGGCCAGTGTCCTGTCGAATTTATTCTTGCCCAGCCAAAAGATGTATTTGGTGTTGTGGCAAGGTAGATATTCTTCATTGCCATAACAGATAATTTGCTGTTCATGAGGAAACCAATACCCGGCTTCATTTGTACCACCTATTACTTCCTTCTGGTGCCGGGTAGTTAATAAATAGAGGGGGGGGTAAGTACTTGTTTTACAACATTATACAAGTAATATAAAACAGTGTTTTGTCTGCTATAAAGCCATCCTTGTTGGGTAAAACAACCAAGTAGGAAGGAAATCATCGTTTTGCTTGTTTAAAGTAAGCACGAAGATACAACCGGGAAAAGCTATTGTCAAGTGAAAGATGCTCAAAAAGCTGAGCACTTGATAAAATTATTAAAAGGCAACTCTTTCTCAACGCTGCTGCACAAGCTTTTCTTGCTGAAGGTAATGCTCGGATTTCTGACTGGAATAATGCTACATTTCGGATAGCTGATTTTTAGCGTTTACCCCTAACCCTAAAGGGAGTCGCTAAAAAATCAGCTGTAACTGAATCGTTTCAAACTTTCAAACCTTACCAGGATATGGTGTTTTATAATTGTTTTGCCGCTTGCACATGCATCCAGTCGTAGTTAGCTGATTTGCCCAGACTTACCCATCCTTCTTCTTCCCAGTATTGCCACCAGCTGCTGTATTCAGGCTTTGCGAAAGAAGCCTTATCGCGGCCCCAGTTAAGCCGGTTCATGTCGGGGTCGTAATCCAGGGCTATTCCCCATGCATGTGTTGACCAGGCTGAACCGCCCCGCATGCGACGCAGGTTATAGCATCCGCCAAACCTATCGAGCCTGAGTTGACGGATCTGATCATCACCATAACGCTGTTTAACCTTGTTCAATACACGAAGCAGCGAATCGGCTACTTTGCTGTGGCACCTTATGCGGCGTACTTTTGTATTCAGATCCCATGCCAAACGGTGTTCAAAGGGAACATCAACCAATACCAGTTTGCTTTCATCACCGGGTTGACCATAAAAGGCAATCAACTCACTTTCTGACTGCGCAGGCCAGGAGTTGGGATTTTGTGGCACAGGAGTTTCATCGCGCCAGTTTGGTGGAAGTAAGCCATGCTCTTCGAAATAGAGCAGTGAGTCGAATGCAAATTGGGTCTGCGGCCCCCAGAAACCATCGGTCAATCCGGCATCAATTCCGGCATCGGTAGCCAGCATTTGTATGAAGGCTGTTAACCTGCGGTTGTTTGACCCGGCCAGAATGCCAGCCGAATGAGCCGGTGACAAAAGGGCTTGTTTCAGCTGCAACTCGTCAAGGATGCCCTTGTGGGTTTCAGCATCTGAGCTTCCGGCGGGAAGATGGCTTAGGTTAAGTACTCGCTTTGCAAACTGCAGCGCTTTAACGGGTGGGTTCATAGGGTTTGATTTTTAAGTACAATGTTAGTCATATTCAGTGAAATAATTAACACGAAAGCCAATGGTATAAAATGTTGTACATCATTCTGGCTGCTATATCCTGCATTTTGAACGAGGCTCCCGTTTCAGCCCCTTTTGTAATGATGAATTTATGTTCAGGCTAAATGCGCCAAAAAACGGAAATCTGTCAAAGCAATAATGTCTAACTTTGTCTCATGCGTTTTGTTGTGATTCTTGCATCCCTGCTCATACTGCTACAATCAGCCGGTAGCACCGTCATCCTGATCAATTTCAAGATGCATCAGGCATACATTGCCCGTGTGCAGTGCGAGAAAAAAGACATCCCGCAAAACTCCTGTAAAGGAAACTGTCAGCTCACCAAAAAACTCAATGAGCAGCAGGAAACCGAAAAACAGCTGCCACCTTCAGTTAATCTGAAAGAATTGGTTTTATATGCCTGCAAAACAACTCTATCCCTACAGAAAATCGCTATTCTTCTGCTTTCGCAAAAGCTTTCAGAAGTGCTCCATATGGATCTCGACAAAGGATATGGGGGCAATGTGTTTCACCCGCCGGCAAAATAATCCCAGACTTTCTGTTTCCGTTCCGTCCACCCGGAGAATCTTTTGAGCCGCAGATATTCATGCAGGTTTGAAGCATGCCGTGTGCTATCGCGGACACAATCTATACTTACAATTAATCTATAATTTACTATTCAAATAACTAATACCATGATTAGTAGAATCTACACAAAAACATATTGCCTTTTTACCGGATGCCTGCTCATGCTTTTTCTGCCCATGGCCACTAATACATTGGCGCAGGCACAATCAACCATACAAGTCATTGAACAGCAAAGCGCTGAACCTCTTTCCTTTGCTACATTTAACTATGCTGAACAAAAGGGAATGGCAAACGAAAAAGGACAAATCGAATTGGTTTTAAACGATACCAGTTTGCTGGTCATTCATCATGTGGCATATGGCTCATTATCGTTCAGCTCCTCAGAAATGAAAATGGCTGCACAGTCGGGCCAACTGTTTGTTGCAGCCAAAAGAGCTGTTACCCTGATGCCGGTTACAGTAGTGGGCATTCATTCCGGGAGCCGCCAAAAAGAAACTCTTGGGCTTGGCTACCACCAACAGTTGTCGCACGATGCCGGGGCATTTCTTCAGCTTAACCCCTCAGTTTCGGGAATCCGGAAAAGCGGCAGTTACGGATTCGACCCTGTGGTGCGCGGATTCAAATATGACCAGTTAAATTTGGTCATTGACGGGGTGCAATGTGCCACAGCAGCCTGTCCGAACCGCATGGATCCGCCGGCCAGTCAGATTTCACTCAATATGATGGAACATGTCGAACTCTTTAAAGGCCCCTATGCACTTAGGTTCGGCAATGGATTCGGGGGCACAATAAATTTTGTCAGCCAGAAAACTCTCTATACTGATAGCCCTGATGTAACAGGCCGGTTAACCAGCGGTTTTGAGTATAATGGCAGTATTTTCAGGAATGAGGCTTTTGTAGGCCTTAGCAATAAAAGGGCCCATCTGGGCTTGTTCGGTTCCTGGTCCAAAGGCAGCAGTTATTCCGACGGGGAAGGAAATGAAATCCTCTCACGCTTTATGCGCGGCAGTGCCGGAGCTGTGCTCAGTCTGAAGCCCGCCGAACAGCAGGAAATAACCATGTCAGCAACACGAAACATCGCCCGAGATGTAGATTTCCCCTCACTTCCTATGGACCTGATTTTGGACGATACCTGGCTTTTGAATGTTGGTCACAGCCTGAATTTTGGTTCGGGCAGGACAAATCGTTGGCGCACCAAACTGTATGCAAGTCTGGTTGACCATTTCATGGACAACAGCCTTAAAAATCTGGATCCACGACCGATGAACACCGAAACCGATGCCCGCACACTGAATGCAGGCGGCAAAACAGAAGTGCTCCTGTGGTTGCCGGCCGGCCGACTGATTGCCGGTACCGACATGAAGGTTGAAGAAGCTGAAGGCAACAGGGTCAGGACGATGCTCACAGGGCCTATGGCAGGCAAAGTCTTCGTTGACAATGCCTGGCAACATGGCCGGATTGTGCGAAACGGTGTTTTTGCTGAGTTTACAGCCAACCGCTCAAATCAGGTATTTGTCGTCTCCGCCAGGCTTGATGTGGACCAGTCGGACATTATTGACCCCGCTGATGAATTCGTACAGGTGTATGAAAACACAACTTCAACACAACTAAATCCTTCGTTAAGTGCAGGATATACACATATTTACGATCCTAATGTTTCGGCTTCCTTTTGGCTGGGACGAAGCCAGCGTAGCGCAAGTTTAACCGAACGCTACATCAATTTTTTCCCCGTAGGAATTGATCCCTATGAACTGCTCGGAAACCCTGAACTGAAGCCTGAAACAAACAATCAGGCAGACTTCAGCCTGAAATACAGCGGCAATGAACTCAGCCTTTCGATGAATTTCTTTGCTTCCTACCTTCAGGAGTACATTTCATCCACCATTGACAGTTCGCTGACACCAAGGCTGGCTTCTTCGCCCGGTGTCAGGCGCTATCTCAACTTAGAAAAAGCCATGATGACAGGTTTTGAACTTAGTTTCTCCTATCAACTTAACTCCATGATTACTGCAAACATTGACATGGCATACACCTATGGGCTTGACCTGAACGCCAAAACACCACTTCCCGAAATACCTCCCCTTGATATGCGCCTGAAGCTTATTTCAAAGCATTTCAAGGGCAAACTTCAGCCTGAGTTGTCAATCCGACACGTATTGGCACAGCAGCTGGTTGCACGAAACTTTGGAGAAACTTCAAGTCCTTCATTTACAATAGCTGACCTTTCGGCTGCCTATCGTTTCAGTAAAACCGTCGGGTTCAGACTGGGTATAACAAACCTTTTCAACGAACACTACTACGAACACCTGAACCGGGCCATGAGAATTCCTTCGGGAACACCATTGTATGCCCCCGGCAGAAGTTTCTTTGCTACCCTGAACCTGTATCTCGACTGATCCGATTGAAATTGCACAATCAAACTTTCAGAACACCATCTTTATGCTTCATTGACATTTAGATCAAATCAAGAAGCATAAGGATGGTTTCATGAGTACACGATAATAATTAACCTATTGAAATACAAGAAATAAGCACAAAGCAAACTCTTCAATACGGCATGGTTTTTGGATTCATAAGGCTAACACCTAATACCAATTAGCCATGATCAGTTACAAAACCCCACAGGCTGATCTTGAAAACAAGAAGGGCCTGTTCTTCGAAATCGGGATGGTGGTCACACTCATAATAGTTTATGCCGCCTTTCAGTTGCAAACCCCCAACCGCGCCAGGGACACAGCACTCGACCTGAAGGGTATGACTGAAATTGAAGAACACATCATTCAAACCAGACAACCCGAAACACCTCCCCCGCCGCAGCAGAACCCTATTCAGCAGATTACCATGCTGACAGTGGTTGATGACACTGAGGATACACCTGAGCTTGACATTCAAGCCGATATAGACCAAAATACGGTCTTGCCCGAATATGTGCCTGTTGAGCGCAGTAAACCGGAAGAAATTATTGAACCAGAGATTTTCTTAGTGGTCGAGCAGCAACCTTCTTTCCCTGGAGGAGAAGCAGCCCGCCTGAAATACTTTGGCCAAAATATCAAATATCCGCAGGAGGCCCGTGAGATGAACATACAGGGAACAGTGTATGTTGGGTTTGTGGTAGAGCCTAATGGGAGCATTTCCAATATCAAAATACTTCGCGGAATCGGTGGAGGATGTGATGAGGAAGCCATGCGTATGGTTTCGGGAATGCCTGACTGGAATCCCGGAAAACAAAGGGGCAGGGCCGTTCGCGTCCAGTTTAACCTTGGCGTCAGGTTCACGCTGATCTGATCGCAATATTTTGCATCTTTGCAGCATGACTAAGCCTTTGTTTGCGTCACTCAGAATACTGCTGCCATTGATGCTGCTCGTGCTGGCCATTAGATGCGCCAACCCGGTGATGCCCTCCGGCGGGATCAAGGACACCGATCCACCGGAGGTTGTCAGTTCAATACCCCTGAATAAATCTGTGATGTTCAACGGGCGCACCCTGATCCTTACCTTCAATGAGTTTGTAAAACTGGAAAAAGCCCAGCAACAGATACTGATTTCGCCCCCACCCCAAACTAATCCAGAATTCAGGCTCAGAGGCAAGTCGCTGATAATTAGGTTTGAAGAAGATTTATTTCCCAACACAACCTACTCAGTTTTTTTTGGTGACGCCATTGTTGACCTCACTGAAAACAACCCCTTGTCGGGCTACACCTTTGTGTTTTCCACCGGTGCCGTGCTTGACTCGATGAACCTCAGAGGCAACATTTTCAACGCGTTTGACCTGAAACCGGCTGAGAATGTTTTTGCTATGCTTTACCTTCCGTCTCAGGCTGACACCATCCCTGCTGACTCACTGCCATACCTGAAAAAACCGTACTATGTGACCCGTACCGACAAAAATGGAAAATTCAGGTTCAATAACCTCAAAAACGAACAATTCAAAATATTTGCCTTGTCCGACATGAACAGCAACTTCATCTACGACATGGCCGGTGAACTCATTGCATTTTCTGACAGCTTAATCATGCCTGAGTTTACTCCCGAGCCTGTGGCCGACTCATTGATTACGGCAGATTCTTTGGAATTTTTCGAAGAAGAAATAGATGCAGAATTAATTGCAGCCAAAAAATCAGCTGACAGTTTGCTGCAGGTGCAGGCAGACTCGCTCACCTTTATTCGTGCGCTTCGGCTGGCCATGTTTCAGGAAGTTGACTCAACGCAGAAGCTTCTGAGGGCCGAAATCGTCAGGCCGGGTCTGCTAAGGTTTGCCTTCAGGCAGGCTGCTTATGACGTTGAGATTAATCCGCTGGATACCCTGCCCGATTCGCTCAACATCATGCCCATGTTCACCAGGATGGGCGACACACTGCTTTGGTATTTCAAGCCCGGCGTTGCAGATTCTATCCACCTGACTGTGACCAAAGACACACTGATCCGCGACACACTGCACATTTCGCTCATCCCAAGGCAGGCTGCGCAGGCCCGCAGGCTAACAAAACGTGATACCGCTGCACGCGAATACCTGTCGTGGACGGCCAACATACCCAACCGGAAACTTGAGATAGAAACCCCCTTGCACTTTAGTTTTGATTATCCCATTGTATATCTGAATCCTCCTGATTCGGCCATGATGGTCATCAACAGCGACACACTAAATATTGCCCCTACTTTCAGCCGGCTCGACAGTATAGGACTTAAGTATCAGTTGGATTACAGCTTTGAACCCGGAAATCAATACAACCTGACCTTGCCCGACTCGGTATTTATGGGCCTCAACGGCCATGCAAACGATACGATGCGGCTAACATTCAAGATACCTCCACCGGAAGACTATGGCAACCTCCTGCTTGATATTGGCATCCCTGAAGGAAAGAACTTTGTTATCCAGCTTTTAGGAACGAAGGAAATTGTCCTGAGGGAGTTTTACATCTCAGAAAGCAGCACGCTGAACATCCGCAACCTGATTCCCGGAAAATACCGCCTTAAAGCCATTGACGACCGCAACCACAACCGACGTTGGGACACTGGTAATTACCTCAAAAAAATACAGCCAGAGGCTGTATATTATTTCAGCAAAGAACTCGAAATCAGAGCCAACTGGGATTTTGAGGAAAGCTGGGAATTGAAGTAGATAAAACCATATTCAATTTGATTATCGGGCTATAAACCACAACTGTGTTAAAAGTATTTCGCAGCACGGAGTGTGGCAATAATTCATTGAATTAATAATTTAACAGCACCTTACGTGTTTTTATAGTACCATCGGGGGTGATGAGTTGCAGCAGATAAACCCCGACAGGCAAACCTGAAACATCAAATCCAACACGTGAAACAAACTCAAAACCTGAGATCAACACACCAGTTGAGTTGTATAATAAAGCTCTGATTTTCAATCTGCTGTTGCTTTGAATGAATATCTGGTCGCGTGCAGGATTGGGATAAACAACAAAACTGTCGCCATTGACTGAAGTCTTTTTTTCTTCAAGGTTGGTAATGGTTCCATCAGGGTTTACCTTGACAAATACTGCATCCCTGATTTCTGATTCCGGATGGGTTAAAAAATCGTAGAATTGTCCGGCCATAATACAACCACCATCTGAAGTAGCCAGTATCCCACCCATACTCAACATACCGTTGGCTCCATAAAATGCTGTGGCAACGATCTCACCCGAAACACTTGTTTTATGCACAAAAAGATGGTTAAAATCGGTTGAATCTTCCGGGAAAGGCTGGACATTTCTGGCTCCGCCGAGAAACAAGGTGTCAGGATGATAAAAACTGACCTGGGCTCCCCGGTCTGAGGTATCGGCAAAACCAAAAATAAATGAGTCCATAACATTCGCAACACTGTCCATAACTATCACAGCGAGGTCTGTGTCGTAAAATCCGTTTCCTGCATCCACGAAAAAGTCCCCATATAAGAAATACCTGTTTTCAAGATAGGGCTTCAGTCTTGGAATAGTGATTTCAGCCGGCAAATCTGTCGAAAAACTTGTTTCGTAGGTGAATTCATTGTTTAGCTGAAGTATGGTGTTGTTTGTCGCCCACATATGGTATTTATCGTCCCCGACGGGAACAAGATAAAATGGAAACCCTGTCAAAAACTGTTCTGAAAACTCCAGTAAATTGCCTTGATGATCGAGCACCATAAAGAAATAGTGATCAGTGGAAGGTTGAGCGAAAGGTTTTTCTAGGTCTGAAAATGTGCCGTAGGTGACCAGATTTCCTTGTTGGTTTTGTACCATCCATCCATGAGGGTTCAGCTTGTAGTTCTCCATCACCAGCACTGTGTCGTGCAGCACATTCAGTGCTGTGTCTGTCCATACCATACCAATACTGTATTCATCAAGCGATTCATTATAGGCAATTCCTGAAAGCAAAATAGTCTCTGAATCAGTCAGAAATGATTCGCTAAGCATGATATTCCAATCGCCGATCATTGAAATGATTTTCGTGTGCCTGACATTCATTTCTTTGTCGGCATAAACAATCCTGTTGGTTATGTCGGCCATTGACTCGCTGATCGCTCCATTCGGCAATAGTCGCGTGTTTCGGGCTATCAGAAAATATCCATTCTCATGCTCCTTCATCAAGGCTGGAACTACATTCTCACCCGTACTGACCCAGATAGGCTGGGAGATTGTCTGTGATGACAAAACCACCAATAGCGCAACAGAAAATAATAATAAGATTATTGACCTGTTCATCTGTTACAGATACATGACTTAA
>Ga0351951_1037_pt2 | contig 14889 bp, 8 predicted proteins | sample BONcelT113001H14_FD_205816 | JGI IMG/M metagenome (GOLD analysis project Ga0351951, IMG submission 205816) | Enriched cells from coal bed in the Powder River Basin, Montana, United States - BONCAT cells T11 rep3 HSBNCT.T11.300.1.H14 ...
CTACAACACAAGGTGCTGCACGAAAATGATTTTTTCGACCTCATTTTGAAAGACCTTTCTATTAATGTTACAGAAATGCTTCTAAGTCCCAGTGCAGCAGTCCTGAAGAGTATCCTTCGCCTGATGTGGGCTTTGTTGTAGTCGCGAAAGTCATACCCATAGCGCTTGAAGATTGCTTCGATCAACAGTTCGATTTCAAGGTTCTGAGTAAGGTTTAAAGTACTTTGCTCTTTATTTACTGGCAGTTCCATTTAAATTTTTGCAAATGATCATTTGTATAACCAAACCCTGAGTAAAGAAATGAGTTTGGAGCTCTCCACTGGTTTTGCCAGATATTCACTGGCTCCGGCAGCCATGCATTTTTCCCTATCGTCTTTCATGGCTTTCGCGGTAAGTGCAATTATGGGAAGCCGTGCATACAACGGATCTTTTCTAATGATTCTCATTGCTTCATATCCATCCATTTCGGGCATCATAACATCCATGAGCACCAGATCTATTGTTTTGGTTTCTCTGAGACGTTTAATGCCTTCCAAGCCGTTACGGGCATTTACAACTTTGATTTTGTAGCTTTCGAGCAGGCTGTTGAGTGCAAAAACATTGCGCATATCATCATCAACGATCAGGACTGTTTTGCCTTCCAGTATATCTTCGCGTCCATGAATTTTGCGAAGCATTTTTTGCTTTTTTTCGGGTAAATCTGCTTCGATCTGGTGAAGAAAAAGAGTGGTTTCAGAGAGCAGTCTTTCGAATGAGCGGGCACCTTTCATGATGATGCTTTCGGCATATTGCTGCAACTTAAGGTCTTCTTCTTTACTGAGGTCTTTGGAGGTGTAAACAACTACGGGAATTTCATTGTATTTTTCATGATTTTTGACTATGTCAAGAAATTCAAATCCACTCATATCCACCAGTCCAAGATCGAGAATGATGCAGTCAAAGACTTCCTCTTTGAGCAGTTGAAGGGCAGATTCGGCACTGTCCACCGAAATTATTCTAAGTTTTTCGTCCTGCATCAGGTTTTCGATGCTTCTGCGTGTAACTGCATCATCTTCAATAATGAGCAGTGTGCGCATGGGTTTATTAACAATGTTGTCAATTTTACTAAAAGCCTGTTCCAATGATTGTTGCGTGACCGGTTTGTTGAGGTATCCGATAGCGCCAAGTTTCAGCGAGTCGAGGGATTTATCGGCTGCGGAAATAATGTGAACGGGAATATGACGTGTGCGCTGATTATTCTTCAATCGGTTAATTACTTCATAACCATCAATTCCGGGCAATCCAAGGTCAAGGATGATTGCATGTGGTTGATGGTAATCAGCCAGATGCAGGCCTGATTCACCATCATAAGCTATCAGACATTTATAGCGATGTTCATGAGCCAGATCGTAAAGCAGACGGCTGAAGTTCCGGTCGTCCTCAATAACAAGAAGGGTTTTGTCTCCTTCAGTGACTGAGTCGCGGTCGTCATTGGTTTTTTCGTATTTCGCAGCCAGGTATACACTTTCTGGTTTGGTTTCAAAAGTTGAGCCTGCGGCAGAATCTGCTGAAGCCTGATTTGCAGAGCTTTCAGGTTCGTGGGTTATGGAGTTGGATCCTGTCCTGTCTGATTGAAATTCTTCGGGTAAAAACAGGGTGAATGTAGTGCCTTTGCCTACTTCACTCTCAACATGTATTTCGCCTCCGAGTAATTCAGCAAAGCCTTTTGAGATGCTCAGCCCCAATCCCGTGCCACCATATTTGCGGCTTGTAGTTCCGTCAGCTTGTCTGAAAGCCTCAAATATGAGTTTCAGTTTGTCGTCGGATATGCCAATTCCGGTATCAGACACTGAAATAGCAACAGTAGATTCGGGTAGCAGATTGCTTTGAAACTCATACTGGGTTTCAGGCCTGAAAATGTTCATTGTGATGCTGCCTTCATGTGTGAATTTGATGGCATTGGAATAAAGGTTTTTAATAATCTGATACAATCGCTGTGCATCGGTTCTGATCATCTGTGGAACATTACCGCTGATGTTGACGAATAATTCCAGATTTTTTTTCTCAGCGACAGGTCCAAAGGTTTTCCTGACGTAATTTGACAGGTCATCAAAATACATGCTTTCGATAAATATGTCTATTTTTCCTGCTTCAACTTTACTCAAATCTAATATCTCGTTAATAAGGTCGAGCAGGTCTGAACCGGAACTATTGATTGTCCGGGCGTATTCAAGTTCCTTTTCATCAAGGGTTTTTTTGCGGTTCTCGGCTAATATCTGAGAAAGGACCAGTATACTGTTCAGGGGAGTTCGCAGCTCGTGCGACATATTGGCGAGGAATTCAGATTTGTACCTTGAGGCCTGTTCCAGGTCTTTCGCTTTTTGTTCAATTTCCTTGCGTGCAAGTTCAAGTTCCTTATTTTTAAGGTTTATGGCATCACGTTGCAACTCGAGTGCACGGGTTCTTTCTTCCAGTTCTTCATTTGTAACCTTGAGTTCTTCCTGTTGTGACTGAAGATTTTCTTCTGAGATCCGCAGGGCATGTGTTTGTTCCTGTAGTTCTTCATTGGCTTGCCTAAGTTCTTCCTGCTGCACAGCAAGTTCGTTAGCCTGTTCTTGAGTCTGTTTCAGAAGTTTTTTGACTGTTTCATCAGCTTTGGCTGTAACAACGGCAACCGCAATGCTTTCGGAGGCCATTTTAATAAAGTAAGTGTGCAACTCGTTGAATTCGAACAGTGAAACAAGTTCAATAACTCCTATCAGTTCTTCTTCGAATAACAGGGGGCAGGCAAGGTAGCTTCGGGCAGTTATTCTGTTTTTACCTATTCTTACTTTATGGTGGGTTTCGATGTTATTTAGGGTTGTTACCTGCCTATCGAGGGCAACCTGTCCGGTAAGACCACTTCCGTAAGGAATTGTAGCAAAATTGACTATTTCACTTTCCTCGAGGGCGAAATGACCGTGCAGGTGAAGTTCTTTTTTCTGTGGATCAGCAAGGAACAGGAGCCCAACCTGTGCATTCATGTATGGTACCAGAAAGGAGATTACAGATGAGGCGAGTTCCTGAAGGTTTTTTTGTCTGCTGATACTTTGTCCGAGCGAGTTCAGACCTGTTTTTAACCAATCTTGATTAATGCCTTCCTGCCTGCTTTTTTGAAGGGTTCGGGTCATCTCAAAAAGTGAGATACCTAAAGTGTCCTGTTCACTGCGGGGTGTAACAGTTTGCTCGTAGTCGCCTTTAGCAATCCGGTTGGCTTGATCAACCACCTGGCGGAAACTTTCAACCATTTGGTTCATTGATTTGCCCAGCACATCATCTTCGCTTCTTATTTCTACCTCTTCGCTATAATCCCCCTTTGCCATTGATTTTGCAACTGTAGCGTAGGAGTGCAGTGATGCGGTAAGTTTGTTAAATGTGGTTACCATTTCGCCTACCTCATTATTTGGAGCCTTAATTCTTTTGTACCCCAGATGTCCGACTGCAACCTGTTTTGCCCAGGATGACAACTGTTTAATCGGGTTAACAAACCAGCGGGTGACTAAAATCGAAATCAAAAAGACTACAATTATGGTCAGAATAAATGATATTTTAACAATATCACTTAATTTTCGGGCATATGCGAAAGCTTCTCGATGCTCAATTTCTTCAATCAGGGCCCAATTCACACCCAGTTTTTCGAGTGCAGTAAGGTTTCTATATATCCCAAGAACATATTTACCTTCGTTATCCGAGTCATACGTTGAAACTTTCTCCTCATCCAATTCATATTTTTTCAGGAATGGGATATTTTCCCTGTGTTGCAGGTAAAACACCCAATCACGGGCCTTCTGATTGTCGGCCATTTTATGCAACACTTCGCTATCCTGGCCAAACCTGAGAGGAGAGCGAAGTATGAGATCGTGCCCAACAAGATAGGCCTGTCCGGTTTCGCCATATCCGGCACTCTGGTGGATGATTTTGTTGAATCTCTCAATATTGACCTGTAGGGCAATGATCCCGACCACATTGCCTTCACTATCCGACACAGGCTGAGCAAAGAAACCTGATAGTAAGCTGATCGAAGGGCCATATCGTTCCAGGTCAGAAAAGCGTATTTGCTTCAAATCAATAGCCAGCCGACAGGCCTTGGCAAAGCGAGTTGTGCTCAGGTCAGAAGTAAACAGGTTTTTGCCCAAATCAGATTCTTCTCTTAGGCTAAATAATATATTTCCCTCATTATCAATGAAATATATGTCATAATATCCATCTTTTCTGCTAATGTTCTTAAACTCGTCCCGATGTCTGCTGGTGATTTGTTGGTAAGTGATGCTGTTTTTTAATTTTGAAAAGTCGTTATTATGTTCTTTATAAGCAGATTTTAATTTCTGTAAAAATTCGACATCTTCGTTTTGCTGGCTGTTTAACTCAAGAAAATCAACAATTTCCTGAAAATGGGACTGTATGTTTTCGACCCGCAGCAAAGAAGTTGAATGAAGGGATTTTTCGGTGAGAACTGTCAGCCCATGGTATGCATTGAGAAAATTGATGAAACTGATTGAAGCAAGTGGGATAATCGAAATGGCCAAAAACCATATAAAGAGTGATTTTCCGACTCCAATGTAACGCCACGACCGGAATGAATGTTTTATTTTATCCCAGCTGCTGGCAGTGTTATAATCGAGGTTATCCATAAATCAGGCCAATAAAATTAGAAATCTTGGTTAAGTAGTTTTAATTGAGGGCGTAGCGTGCTATTGTCTCAAATAATTCGTTGGGGTTCACTGGTTTGGTGATGTAAAAATCCATACCTGCTTCAAGGCATTTTTCGCGGTCACCTTTCATGGCATGGGCAGTCATTGCCACAATTGGAGTGTGACGTCCTGTAATGAGTTCTGCCCGTCTGATTTGTCTTGTGGCTTCGAAGCCATCCATCTCGGGCATCTGCACATCCATCAGAATAATATCGAATTGCTGGCTTTCAGCTATCTCGCAGGCAATTTTACCGTTTTCGACTGCTTTAACCAACCAGCCTTTCTTTTCTAGCAGTTGTGTTACTATTTTGCGATTAATTATCTGGTCTTCAGCAACAAGAATAGATATAGATTTCTGTCCAACCAATGTTGATGTGCGGTTTTCAACCACTTCTGCCTGCCTTAGAGTAGGAGTTCCAAAAGTGGTTTCCAGATAGCTTTTGAGGTCATTTTGCAGGATGGGCTTCGACAGGAAGTTAAACTGGTTTGCTTTTTTGAGTTTAAGGATATCAATGTTTGCCTTGGTAGGTGAGAGGAGTACAAATTCAGGTATTGGTTTTCCGGCCAGAAGTTCCTTTATTTTTTCAGCGGTCTCGGCTCCATTCCTGTCATGAAGATAATAATCAATCATGACCAGATCAAACATCTCTGATTTTATGGCAGCTGCAGCTTGATCACAATCATGTACTATTTTACTGTTTATACTCCAGCTTTGTAGTAATTCATTCAGGTTGAGTGCTGATTTTTCATGATCATCAATGATCAGTACATTGAAATCCTGATTAGGTTTCTTAAGCTTTAATTCCCATGGGGCTTCCAGTTGTTCTCCCGTTATCATGTTTAACCTGAATGAAAAACGACTGCCTTCACCTGGCGAACTGATTACTTTTATCCTGCTGCCCATGAGGTTGACCAGTTTTTGACTGATGCTCAATCCAAGGCCGGTACCACCATGTGTGCGGGTTGTTGATGCATCTACCTGAGTGTAGGAGTCAAATAATCTTCCTATTTTTTCTTTTGGGATACCAATGCCAGTGTCTTCAATGGCAAACTCAACCCCCAGTTGCTCTTCAACATGGTCGATCATATTCACCTGAAGAGAAACAGTTCCTTCTTCGGTAAATTTAATTGCATTTGAGATCAGATTGATCAAAACTTGCCGCAACCTGAGCGGGTCACCAATAATAATGTCGGGAAGGTCGGGCGAGACACGGCATGTGAATTCAAGTTTCTCCTGAAAAACTTTCACTGACAGTAGGTTAACTATTTTTTTAATAACTTCACGAATCGAAAACTCAATTTCTTCGAGTTCAAGTTTGTCAGCTTCAATTTTCGAAATATCCAGGATCTCATTGATGATTTCGAGCAATGATTCACCGGAGGCTTTCACATCAAGAAGTCTTTCTCTCTGAATAGGACTAATTTCTTCGTCCATGAGCCCCAGGTCAGCCATTCCGATAATGCCGTTCAAGGGTGTCCTGATTTCGTGGCTCATTGTGGCTAGAAATGAGCTTTTGGCATTGGTGGCTTCTTCGGCAATTCGTTTGGCAGCATTGAGCTCGTCAATAGTTTTTGCGAGCTTACGGGTTGTTTCTTCAAGGGCATTTTTATGTTGGAAAAAATCAATAAATGCCTTTATTTTGCTTTGAAGTATCTCAAGGTCAAGGGGTTTATACAGGTAGTCAACAGCACCGGTTTCGTAACCTCTGAAGATATGCTGCCGCTGCTTTGAAATGGCTGTTATAAAGATGATCGGGATGAATTTTGTTTTTTCGCTGCTTCTCATGATTTCAGCTACTTCAAAGCCATCCATACCGGGCATTTGCACATCCATCAATACCAGGCTGATGTTGTGTTCGAGCATAATGCCCAGCGCTTCGTTGCCTGAATGAGCTTTTATTATGTTCAGGTTTTCGTTTTCGAGAATTCCTTCAAGAGTCAGAAGGTTTTCGGGTCGGTCGTCAACGATGAGTACATTGAACCTGTTTTTATCGTTCATGGTTTTGTTGATTTGGGAGCAAACCTTTTATATATGGAGCAAATATAAAACAACCCGCGAACATTTCTGCTGCCCTTGACAATTAAATTAGATCTATTTCAAAACTTGTGTTATTAATTTAAATTGATTAACGGTTACACATGGTCTTGAAATGGCAGTAACGACAATTTGTTGTGTCGTTTGTCTGTATGAAAGGCTGATTTAAATCAAAAATTCGTTCAATAAGTTCGATAAGTGTTTGTTCGATATTTACTAGAAGGCTACGTATGTTATTATCCTGTTGACTCTCAGGAAAATCAGCAAATTGGTAGCCTTTTTGTAACGACCTGAATCCCATTATTTTCCCCCGAACAGTAGCATCGGAATTGGATTCATTATTCTTTAGAAACAATAAAACGTACACGCTTAACTGCAGTGACTTAGTCATTTTATTGTTGTCAATCAGGTCAGTCCATTCCCTGATAGTCAGTTCGTTTTTCTCCAGTTTTCCGGTCTTGTAGTCAACAATGTGAACTTCGCCTGCGATTTTTTCAATCCTGTCAGGTGTGCCTTTTAGCCTGACTTCCCCTACTGAAGTATTTAGGTTTGCCGAAAGCTCCTCTTCAAGCGAGATTAACACCGGGCAATGACCCGTTTCGGCGAATGAACTGATCTCAGAATTGATAAATTGTTTAATGTATTGGCGTGCAACCTCCAGAACAAGAGCGGTTTTTCCCGTGTTAACAGCCGTGTGTCCGGTCACTCTTTCATATGATTGTGACACATGATGATCCAGTTCATTACTTGTATTCTGTAGCATGAGTGGGTCAACAGCTTTGTGAAGGAAGGGTTGATATATGTCCCTTAATGCTTCATGAACAATATTTCCAAGAACTTCCATGCCTGTGTCAGCTCCAGGATCTTTATATTCTCTGATGGAAGCTATGTCGGTCAAAAAGAATTTTAAGGGACAAACAACATAATTTGACAGGCTGGTTGGTGAGAATCCTGTCTGAGCTTTTTGTTTTAACAAAGCCAGTATTTCGGAAGTTTTGTCAACCGTTACCGGATCTGCCGGCAAGGGAGGAACAACCGCCATCCCCATAAGTTTTTCGGTAATATTCAGCAGGGGGTTAAGCGAAGCTAATTCTTTTGTGATTTGAAGTATATACCTGCTTTTTTCTCCTCCTCCGAGGAAATTTGGTTCAGTGTTGTACATCAGGTATATGTTTCCGGGACTTTGGAGAAGCCTGAAAAAATGGTATGCTGTTACGGCCTGCTGTTCGCGAGGGCCGTGTAGTCCGTAGGTCATCCTTATGTCGTAGCTGATGAAACCGCCCGGGCCGTCTGTTGAAGGCAATATTCCTTCATTGGCAGATAGCACAAACACATGATCGAAATCAAGAGACCTTGTTTCGAGCAGACCCATTATCTGTAGCCCTTTCACAGGCTCGCCGCGGAGATTTACAGATTGGCTTGCGGACAGTGATCTGACTAGCTGTGGCAAACTTATTTCATCCATCAGATGCTCAAATTGCGTAACAAGCATTCCGATTCTGTTGAGTAACCTTTCGGCAGTAATGAGCCCTGCATAAATGAGTTGTTTTGCAGCTTCATTTTTATAGTCTTCGAGGTGGTCCCCAATAATATTCAGCACTTTGCTTACGCTGCCCAACTGAGTTGATTTCTGGTCAGCAACCATTTGGTCCAAAACGCTCATGATTTGTGTTCCGAGACTCATGGAGTCACTATCAGATTGCTTGTTCACAAATTGTGACAATGAGACTGCCCCAGATGTACAGGATTTGAGCTGAATACTGATTTCAGAAATGGGTTTGCTTTGGTTTTTGAACCCGGTAAAAATAGTTGAACTGAAAAAGTCTGAAAGGGCGCGTGTTGAGAAATATACCGAGTGGGTTGAAGTATGGATGGAACTGACCAATTCGAACAGATGATTCATTAAAGCATAAGCAGGATTCTGTTTGAATGGCAAGCCCATAGTAATGTTGTAGCTTCCGAGTTCGGCTGGAATAGAGTTAAGTACTGGAATCAGCAGGTTTTCATCGGCCAGCACAACAGCAGTACGGTCGGGCACGAGTGTTCCTTTTTGATATTTCTCAAGAAGTAATTGACCGAGTGCTTTTGCCTGAGACACGTTTCCCGGAGTCCCGATAATTTCAATATTCTTGCCTTGACCGAGCAGTGAATTGCCAACCCAGTTTGTTGTCAAATCAGGGTGTAAATCCTTGAATTTTCGCAGGAAAAGCCCTGCCTGAGATGATTGAAACCTGTTCGGCTCCATGTAATAAGTATCAAGGTCCCAAAGCAAACTGGCATGACCCGCTCTACTCAGGTTGGTGAAAATGCTTTGTTCAGCCCTGGTCAGTGCATTGAACCCTGCAAAAATGCAAAAGCGAAAAGGTTTGCCGTGAAACCAGGATAGTTCCTCATCTTCAGCCAGTGATCTTGCCAGCATTCCTTTGTAGCCAGAAATACCTCCGGAAAGTTTATTTTTAAAGAGTGTGTAGTATTCTAATAAAGATTGATATAATTCCAAATATCGTTGTTCAGCTTCTGTCAGTGGTGACCCGTCGGGATGCCACAGCTCAACTGCTTTTGCCTCAGTTAAATATTGAAACAGCTCCTTGGGATCTGCCATTTGTTGATCAACATCTTCAAAGTCGTTAAGCAATTCGTCAGCTTTTGCGATAAAGGCTTTTATGTTTTGTCCGAACATATTCTGTTTCTCAATAAAAACCTCGATCAACAGAAATTTCAGTGCCAGCCTGTCCGCGATAATGCGGCCGCTCCACAGTTCAATGGCTTCCTCAATTGTCAATATAGCCGGCAACCATTGACCGGGTTTCATTATGTCAGTGAGGTAGATGCGAAGAAACATACAAGCCCGCTTGTTGGGCAGGACAATCATTTTTTCATGTGGCAAATAAGGAGTCTGGTTCAGTATGTGTTGGGCGACCCGCTGAAGGAAACTATTCATTGCGAAACTGTTTTTGTTGCAAAAAACTTTCTGCTGTTAAAAGGTCGTCAGGTTTTCCCATATCGAAAAAATAACTGGGGGTGCAGGTGTGACCTCTGATGAGGTGTTCAGTGAGCGAAAGATATAGTTTTGTAAGGGGAATAGCTTTAATATCTATTTTTCTCATGATGGCCGGGTTAACGATATGTATTCCACTGAATGCCATAAGGTTTTTGGAGTTATTGCCTTTTCCGTTGGCCATAAGTTCTTCGCCTGTGGTAAGATTGATCCATCCTGTGAGGTTCATTTGGTTGTCGAAAATCAGTTTTCTACTTGAATATCTGTCACTTACAATAAGTGTCACGTCGTGGTTACCTGAGAAATGAGCTGATAAAGCCTCGGTCAGGTTTATATCTGTCAGAATATCAACATTATGCACAAGAATTGCCTGACAATTATCATCAACAAGCCTTGAGGCTTTGATCAGCCCCCCGCCAGTATCCATTAAAGCATCGGTTTCGTCAGAAAGCCTGATATCAAGGTTTGTAAATTCATTTGATTTCAAAAAATCCCTGATCAATTCAGCGAAGTGATGAACGTTAACAGTAAATTTCGAAATTCCAAGAGATGTTAATTTTCTGATCACATGGGCTAAGAGCGGAATCCCATTTACTTCGGCCAGGGCCTTGGGCTTATTTTGGGTTAAACTGCCAAGGCGGCTCCCATATCCGGCGGCAGGTATAAATGCTGTTATAAAGTCTGGGTTTATTTTCGTTTCAATGGTTTGCATAACTGTTTGTCTTGTTCGGCTTTTGCTCCACATTTGGCACATTTAAAACCGAGATCCTTCTTTTTTGATTTCTTTTCTGTTTCTTTTTCGCAGTGTTTCTTTGGCATAGTCAGCGGTATGGAGTATTTGCGTGGTGTTAAAAATACAGTTCGTTTAGCTCGGGATGTTTTACAATCACTTTCAGTTCGGGAAACCTCTTTTTAAGAAATAAAGCAGTTTGTTCGGCACAGAACACCGAACGGTGCTGGCCTCCAGTACACCCGAAAGAGATCATCAGATCAGTGAAATTCCGCGCCATATAGTTTGCTACGGTTTGTTCAACAAGCACATGTGCATGGGCAAGATACCGCTGTACTTCGGTTTCTTTTCCAAGCAGTATTTTAACTTCTTTATCTTTACCTGTCAGGCTTTTGAATCTTTTGTCCCGGCCAGGGTTAGGAAGAGAGCGACAATCAAACACAAAGCCCCCGCCATTACCTGATTCATCAACAGGAATTCCGCTTTTCTTATATGAAAAACTGTTAACTCTTATTATTAGGCTGTTGTTTCTTTCACTTGCCGGGTTTATGTATTGATCCTTAACCGCAACAGCCCGACGCAAAATGTCATTCAGATCATTAAATTCAGGTTTGAGCGGATGTTCACTGAGAAGATGGTTCAATTCATTGAGCGAATATGGGATACTTTCAATAAAGTGGCTTTTTTTCTGTATTAGTCCTCTGTACCCATAAGCGCCCAAAACCTGCATGAGCCTTAAATAAACAAACAAATAGTATTGTTCTTCAGCGGTAGATCTTTTGTTCAGGTCCAACAGTCCTGCTTTATCGAAATAGTAGTCCTTGAGCTGAAGGCGGTAGGACTCAGGTATCCGTGCTTTACCCTGATAGAGAATTGAAGCCAGGTCGTAGAGTGCAGGACCTTTTCTTCCTCCCTGGAAATCAATGAAATATATTGATCCCATGTGAACCATGATATTCCTCGCCTGAAAATCGCGGTACATAAAAGAATTTGAATCAACCGAGGCTAACTTACGCGCAAAATGGTCGAATGTCAGGTTGAGTTTACTTTCATTGAGTTCAATGTTGTGCATCTTTAAAAAGTAATAACGGAAATAGTTCATGTCTTCCCGTATGCTTTTTCGATTAAAAGAAGCCTCAGGGTAGCATTTCGAATAGCGGATTGCCTGACCTGCTTTGAATTGAATGTGAATCAGTTTTTCGAGGGCTTCACGGTAAAAATCGAGCAATGAAGGATGAAAAGAACCCTGCAGCCAGGAACGTTCGACCAGATCGAGCAGGCTTACATTACCCAGATCAGTTTGAAGGTAGGCAGTTCTGTCCCTTGAAATATAGAGCACCTCTGGAACTGCTACTCCTGCTTTACTAAAAACTGATGCTATATGAAAGAAGGCTTCATTTTCAGATGTGTTTTCGCTAAGGGTAGCGATGACACTATTATCAGGCCCTGTCACCCTAAAATACTTTCTTTGGGAACCTGATCCGGCAATTGGGTGTATTGTCACAGGCTTTGAGCCGGTTGCGTTTTTGTATAGCTCTGATAGGATATTAATTGTGTCGCTTACAAGTCTCATATTTCATAACGCTTCGATGGACAAATGTAACCTTTTTCATCGAGGGCAATCGCGTGTTTAAAGCAAACTATCAACCGATCCATCAAATCGGATTAGGTGTGATATTGTCAGCATTCAAAATCAGCCGGAGGTTTAATTATTCGTTTTTTAGTAAAATTATCCAGAATGCTTCGCCTGTATTCTGAACGAAAACAACTACTTTTGTTGCATCAAAACTACAATTGAAGCATATGGAAGCCAAAAAATCAGCAACTGACATTCTAAAAACAGCAATTTTGCTTGAACGCAGGGGGAAAGCCTTTTACACCCTGGTTGCCAGGCAAACCGAAAGCAGTTCGGCCAGAAGGATTTTTGAAATGATGGCAGAAGAGGAAGATGCACACGTTGCTTTTCTGTCGAAGCAATTTGCCCATTACGAAAAAAACCACGAGTTTTTGAAAAATGAAGAGCACCAAGATGTTGATGACACCGAAGCAGTTATGATACTCTCGGAACAGATCAAGAAGGAAATTTCGGCTGCTGGTTTTGAAGCAGCAGCTATCAGTGCTGCAATAGATTTTGAAAACAGGGCGATCGAAGTATATTCTTCGAGGGCTGCTGAAGCCACCGACCCTAATGAGAAAGATATGTACCAGATGCTTGCCGATTGGGAGAAAGGACATCATAAACTGTTGCACCACCTCAACGAAGACCTGAAGGAACAGGTTTGGAACGACAACAATTTCTGGCCTTTTTAGGTTATTTTGAAATCACTTAAAGTATCGGTTTTTTAATTATTTACAGGGAATTTCTTTCCTGTGAAAGGAGAATATTATGCAACACAATGACGATTTGGGATTTGATTCACTGGCAGTTCATGCCGGCAAGTTCCACGATGAAATGGGCAGTGCAGTCAGCCCCATTTACCAAACCTCGACTTTTCAGTTTGAGAATGCTGATCATGGTGCTAAGTGCTTCCAGGGCACTGACAAGGGGTATATTTATACCCGTATTGGCAATCCTACAATTGGCGAGCTCGAAGATGCCGTAGCAAGGCTGGAAGGTGGGTATGGAGGTATTGCTACCAGTTCCGGAATGGCCGCGGTAAATATAGTTTATCTGGCCTATCTGGCAGCAGGAAAACACCTTGTAGCACACAATTCGCTATATGGCCCTTCACGAGCCATCATGGAGAGCCTCTATCCGCGTTTTGGTGTACAATCCACTTTTGTTGATGCTACCGATCCTGAAAATGTCAGGGCGGCCATCAGACCTGAAACCTCTTTGCTTTTTCTTGAAACACCGGCTAATCCGACCATTGGCATTACCGACATCAGGGCAGTTGCCGACATAGCCCATGAACATAACATTCCGCTCTGTGTTGATAACACATTTTGTAGTCCTTACCTGCAAAAGCCCATACAGCTTGGTGCAGATATTGTAATGCATTCCATGACAAAGTTTATCAACGGTCATGCAGATATTGTCGCCGGAATGGTTGTGGCGGCCTCTCAGGAGCACTATCAGAAACTTAGGCATGTGATGGTGAATATTGGTTGTAATATGGATCCACACCAGGCATGGCTTACCCGCAGGGGGCTTAAAACACTCGGCATCAGGATCGAAAGAGCACAGGAAAATGCTATGAAGGTAGCGGTTTATCTCGAGAAGCATCCTAAAGTTGAATGGGTTCTTTATCCTGGGCTTACCTCACATCCTCAATATGACCTGGGAAAGAAACAAATGAGCGGACCGGGAACCATGATCAGTTTTGGGCTTAAGGGAGGACTTAAAGAGGGTAAAGTACTGATGGATCACATGAAACTTGCTTTGCTCGCTGTTTCCCTTGGAGGTATTGAAACACTCATTCAGCACCCTGCCAGTATGACTCATTCCAAACTTAGTAAAGAGGCCAAGCAGGCCGCCGGAATTTCAGATGAATTGGTCAGACTTTCTGTTGGCATCGAGAATGTTGAAGATATCATAACCGATCTTGGCCAGGCACTTGAAAAGGTGTGAAGTCAGGATAGTGCACTCAATAAAGGGTGCCGACATGTATAGATAGTTATAACATGCCTTTGGTACTTTTAGTGTTGGGATTTGTCTATTGATTGTCCGATGAAAGTCAGGGTGTATTGGACTTTCTTTTGATCCTTCGGGACAATACTTGCATAAAAATGTATTTTTGTAATCCACCATTTCAATATTCTTTTCGCAATGAAACATCAGACGATTGTTGTTTTATGTGTAGTATTGATGTTTTGTACAGTGATGGAAGCCCATGCTCAGCGAATCGCACTGGTACTTAGTGGTGGCGGAGCAAAGGGGCTAAGTCATGTTGGTGTCCTAAAAGCACTCGAGGAGTATCAGGTTCCTGTTGACTATGTTGTTGGTAATTCGATGGGAGCATTTGTTGGGGCACTTTATGCCAGCGGTTATTCGCCGGCTGAAATTGAAGAGCTCGTTACCAGCAATAGTTTCAGAGATTGGGCCACCGGTAATATTGAAGAGCGTTTTTTCTACGGCCATGCTTATGACCCGGATGCCAGCTGGACTCAAATTCCGCTGAAACCAATGTCGGGCGGATATCAGCAATTTTTGCCAACCAATATCGTGCCTCCTTTTCTGATGGATTTTGCGTTAATGGAGCTTATGTCGCAGGCATCATTGCAAAGTGGAGAGAATTTTGATAACCTGATGATTCCTTTCCGTTGTGTGGCCACCGATATTGATTCATCAAAGTTAGTAACTCTGGCCTCAGGCCGATTGAATACAGCAGTAAGGGCTTCAACTACTTTTCCATTTTATGTGCGGCCCGTAAGGGTGGCAAATAGGCTGCTCTTTGATGGCGGAATGGTTGATAAT
>Ga0351951_1041_pt1 | contig 14844 bp, 8 predicted proteins | sample BONcelT113001H14_FD_205816 | JGI IMG/M metagenome (GOLD analysis project Ga0351951, IMG submission 205816) | Enriched cells from coal bed in the Powder River Basin, Montana, United States - BONCAT cells T11 rep3 HSBNCT.T11.300.1.H14 ...
AAGGAAGACAAACTGAAGGAAGACAAGCAGAAGAAGTCTCAAGAAGAACATGATAGAGGGAATTCAGAACGGAGAAGGTAGGAAGGGGGTAGTTATGGCTTTCCCAAGAAATTTTAAGAAACGGTAGAGAAACGGGTGGTCCTGTAAACGGGTTGAATGTGACCCGGATTTTGTCAAGGCATTGCCCCATGAGGCAATTGACCTCATGCTGGATGGCGACTCAGCAACAGCCAAGCTGATCTTGCGCAACCATATAAATGCAACAAGCTGATCAGGATCTCTTCCAGAAGAGGTTCAGCCTCCTCCAAGCCCGCGCAAATACTGGACACGGCGCGGTATAGCCGAGTGGTTGGAAGAACGACTCAGGGAAGATCAACGAACCATAGTCGGAATCGATCACGGTTTTTCATTTCCACTCGAGGGCTGGATTCTCGGGGAGATGTGAGGATTTAAGGATGATATGGGTCCTGGCGGGGGGCAGGGCGGCAAAACTGTTTATTTCACGGAATGGTCAGGGGATATCTTTAATGTGGCAACCTCAATAATTTATATGGATGTGGCGTCATCATTGCTGGTGAACAATCTTTCCAACCGGCATGTGGCTATCGTTCAATTTTACCTCGCCCCGTCGTCTTCGCGCAACATCTTCTCAAGTACACTGCTGATATCCTCCAGACGGTATGGCTTGGCAAGAGCGGCCGAGAAGCCCTCTTGCCGGTAGTTGGCCATGACGGGATTGTTGGAATAGCCGCTGGCGACGATGAGTCTGGCCGCGGGATCGACTTCAAGGATGGCCTTCGCCGTCTCCACCCCCCCCATCCCGCCCCGTATGGTGAGATCGAGGATCACAGCGGATGGAACATCGCCCTCCAGGATTTTTTTTCGATACGTTTGCACCAGTTCTTCGCCTCGACCAAACCCCTCCGCGTCGTATCCCATCATGGACAGCATCTCGCACACCATGTCGCGGATATATTCTTCATCGTCCATTATCAGGATACGTCCTTTGCCGGCCGTTACCCCGCCGTGGACCCTGCTGTTGTCTGCGCCAGTTGATTGACGGCTTGCGGGAATGAGCATCTCGAACGTGGCCCCCTTTCCCGGTTCGGAGGCAACGGAAATGTCGCCGCCGTGCTTGCGTACAATGGAGTAGACCGAAGTGAGACCGAGTCCGGTGCCGGATTTCTTGGTAGTGAAGTAGGGATCGAAGATCTTCTCCAGGTTCTCCGGTGCTATCCCCTCTCCCTGATCGCTGATTGCCAGTGCCACATAACGTTCCTCTTCCGGTGACTCAGATTCAAGCCGTTCCTGAAGCCGGTTTGCGGCCGAAACACGGACCACCCCACCAAGGGGCATGGCCTGTACGGCATTGATGAGGAGATTGTTGATGACCTGCTCCAACTGTCCCTCGTCTGCGTCCACCGTCCAGAGATCATCGGTGATAATCACTTCACTGGCAATATTTGAGCCGGTGAGGGCGAACGAAACGGAATTTACTATCAGCTGGTGAAGGTCGGTCGGTTTCTTTACCGGGTCGCCCCCTTTGGAAAAGGTTAACAGCTGACAGGTAAGACCGGTAGCCTGTGTTACGGCTTTTTCACACCGTTCGATGCGTTCCAGCCCCTTGTGCCCTTCAGGGAGCTGAATCCTGAGAATGGAAAGGTTTCCCAGGATCCCGGTAAGGATGTTGTTGAAATCATGGGCGATTCCCCCGGCCAGGATGCCAAGGCTCTCAAGTTTATGGGCGTGCAGCAGTTTTCTCTCCATCTCGGCACGCTCCGCCTCGGCTGCCAGCTGCTCGGTCACGTCACGTCCGATCTCGATAACCTTGACGACCTTTCCCCCTTCGTCTCTGACCGGCACCGATCGTACCTCGAATTTGCGTCCGGCTGGAGAAGCAATAAGCGTTTCCCTTTGCTCTCCGGTACGCAAGGTGTCCAGTACGATGCAACCGGCGCAGGGGATATCGCTTGTCTTCCTGACCTCGTAGCACTGTCGCCCGATCAAGTCGGAAGGATTGTGGTCCGTGGCCCGGGCCGCGGCCGGATTGGCCCAGAGAACTTTCAGGTCGGGTGTCAGGAGGGTCAGCCCGTCCGGAATCCCGTCCAGGAGGGCCTGAAATTCCAGGGAAAGCCCCCGATACCTGGACTCACTCTCCCTCAGTGCTTCCTCCATGGCCCTTCGTTCGGTTATGTCGAAAAAGTAGCCGCAGGTGTATTCCCGGTCGTCGTGCACCAGCGAGCTGGAAGTCAGCTCCACCGGGACCAGCCTTCCCGACGCAACCCGGTGCACCGTCTCGAGACGCGCCGGCTTCCCTTCACGCATCTGTTGGAGCAGTACGTCGACGCAAGCCATGTCAAATGAGGGGTCCCAGTCGGGAATGCGCATGGTCTGCAGCTGCTCCAGGGCGACACCGTAATGCTCGCAGGCCGCCCGGTTGGCATAGACCATCCTGTAGCCGTCGGCGGGATCCAGTACATAGAACGGGTCGCGGGAGAATTCAATCAGTGTCCCGAAGAAGGTTGCTTCACGTTCCGCCTTGACGCGTTGCGTGACGTCCCGGGCTATGGCGCAGATGTATTCCTGGCCATTACAGATAAGGTAGTTGGAGTTTATCTCTACGGAAACAACCCGGCCGTCCTTGGCCAGATGCGACCTGACCAGTTTGATGCAGCCGGTCCGTTTCAGCCGCTCCAGGTCCGCCGCTATGTCTTCGTTTGCATACTCGGGATCGAGGTCCGTAACGGACATGGCAAGGAACTCCTCGCGGTTATAGCCCAGCATAGTGTTTGCTGCCTGGTTGCAGTCCATGATCCGGCCGTCCATGTCGATCCAGTAGACGGCATCGGAAATGTTCCTGATAGAGAAGTCCGCCAACTGAAGCCTCTGCTGGGTGGACTGGAGATGTTCCATGCTGGAGTGGAGATGGTCGTTAACGTCCGTCAAGTGGCGCAGGTGGTGATTTATGAGGTGGTAGAGCAGGAGGGAGGTAATCAGGACAAAGGCGAGTCCCTTATAGACCGAGATGTTCAGCAGCAGGTCTGGATCACGGGTGATGAAAACCATAACAGTGTCCGAGAACAGAATCCATAGTCCCCCGAACAGTGCATAGGCCGTTACGATGCGTAGTGTCGTCCTGCGGTCTTTCCATGAACCCATCAATTTCACATCGCAACTCCCGTCCGGTGGTTATTGTCCGGACCCGGCGCATTTCTTCAGCTGTGCACTAGAAAGATATCATGATTCATATCGGACGGGGTGAGAAAAACTAAAGAAATGCACTGCAGGCCAAGCACTTATCTGGAATTGCCCCAAGATAAAGCCTGTAATGATGAAGTAAATTACTATGGTTAAGTAGAGGCTTGGATAGGAATAACAGCCCGATGAAAAACTTGCAGAGAATTCCGGGGGCATGTTACATGTTTCAATCTGCCTGTCTTTCTGACACATAGGCTCCTTCTGATTTTTTTTATTTACTCCCTTGGCAGACAATTTTATAAACTGTTTCGCCGACACTACCAGGCACAATTGGTTGCTTGATTACTTTTGATACCGGAGAAGACCATAATACCTTGCCATTTGTGTCATAGTCATTAATTTGTAGGTTACGATATGTTTGTTTTTTACAATCATATTCGCAAAAAACCAGAGTATGAGAAAAATCACCATAACCTTTCGTTGGTAACCTTTCCTTTACTTGTGCCTTTATCATTGAGTAAGGATCATCTCCAATTTTTACCCAAACTCTGACTCGAGAATTGGAAAGACGCATAATACTTCTATTGTTGACGGTTATGTTTTTCGTTTTGGCAGTCGCCGTAAATGCCGCAGGGTTTATTTTCCGAGGTGCTTTTTCCGTTTTGCTAGTGGATTTGCTGGCAGGTATGTTTTTCTTTGAGGCAGTCGCCGTGCTTTTGTGGAAGCTGTGTTCGATCAGAATTCGCTCCTGTGGAGCAATATTTACAACTCTTCTATAGGCTTTATAGTTTTTATAAGTAATTTCTACAGTGTATTTGCCCTCCGTAACCTGAAGCTCGCTGAGCATTGGCGCCACTCCTTTTTTTTTACCATTGATATAAATTTCTCCTTGTGGACTAACTTTGAATTTTATAACAGCAAATAAATTATTCTCGTGCTTCATTTTTCTGGCAGATGTCTGCAGTTCAAAAGAACGCACCATGGTTATTTCGGGTTTTTTCTGCGCTATACTGGTCGTTTTCCATTTCGGTGGCAGCAGGACAAATAAAACAGCCGTAATTATCGCAAGAGCACATAAACCATACAGTCTTATATTTTTTCCGCGTGTAATCGGAAAGAAACTAAAATTTTTCCACCGTGGTGCAGTTGGCGACTGGGTAGATTCTTCAAGATTGCCGGCCTGCCCGATTGCTGCCGCATTGATCGTGTCAAATTCACCGGTTGACTTAGGTATGTTGGCAGCTTTCTGATGATTGGGATGAGGATTCCCAAGGAAGCGATACAAGTCGGCAAGAAACTCCAACGCTCTCTTCAGTTCCCCGGTTCGCTCATGTACTGTTACCTCCAGCTTGTCATATGCATTTTGCAGCTCTTCCCAAAAATGTTTGCCAAACGTGCCATCAGCGAACGAGGTAAGGACATAAACGTCTTTAGTTTCGATAGTCTCCACTGCCACGCTCTGAAGTTGCCAATAGGTCACCGTGCCGTCATTTCTCGTGAGTCTGATTTCACAGCTCTGCATGCCCTGCCTTTGCAGAGCACTTTCGAGGTGATTGGAAAATATCTCCCTATCATCTGCGTCAGCAATAAAACAGGAAAAAGGTTTATTGACGAGCAGTCGTATCTCTATTCCCAATAGCTGCGCACCGGCAAGATTTATCTCCCGTATCAGTCCTTGAGCATCAAAGGTCAAATAACCGACAGGGGACAAGGTATATAGTTTGTCATACTTGTTCGGCGATAACGTAAGCCCCTGCCAAGTTCGATGCAGTTCTTCGTTCTGTAACTCCAACTCTGCCTGGTGGCACTGCAGTTCGTCGAGGAGTCGGCGCATATCGACCACTGTTCGTGTAAGATTTTCCCCTACCTTTTTGGACCTCAACCGAGCTGTATTTCTTTCAGCAGCTTCGGTTGGTGTGCTTTCACTCTTTTCCATGTTGTGACCTCATTTAATGAGGCTACTGCTGGATGCAGTTACATGCTGGAATATCAACAAATCAGGACAAATTATTTTGTCTTAACATAAAAGCCGGGTCACCGAATTCATGCTGATATTTCGGCATCCCGGCTGTCTCTGTAAGACCCTTGGGCTTTCCGTCCCACCCTCGCGAGTGGTTTAGTATTATCGTGTATCAAAAAACGATGTAGTTACAATAACCTTACAATTCCATTCTGAAAAAAGTTTATTTTGAAATTTGCTTTTGTCAAGAATTCTCCAGGACGGTGGTGTGGGGAGGCTCTCCATGTCTAAAATCAACAGCTTGAGTAAATGTCGACTGACCTTGGAAATTTAACCGAGAGTTCTCATGACTCTATGATTTTCTTAGGTCCACAAGGGAGAAATTGAGTGTACTGATAAACACAAATAAGGACGCCCAGCGTTCTGGTGGCAGAATGTGGCCATAGGTCAGTTTTCCCGCCTGTTCAGGCTCGAATGGGAAATCTCTCCTTCAGGCGGCATCCGGTTCCTACCCCAGCAGTTCCGCTTTGACGTTTTCATCGATAAAGCTTTCTTCGATTGCCTCCCGTGCCCATTGCTCCTTGCATGATGCCAGCACCCGTGCCGCCCCTTCGGCAACCGCCGGTATGTCGCTCCACAGGGCGTCGCGTATGGAGCGCAGTTCATTCAGGTCTGGTTTTTTGCCATCCGCCAGTTCGCGGCAGCGGCTGCACAGCAGGGCCAGGGTTTCCAGCGCCGGTTCCTGCTCCGGCCGGTAATCCCACAGTCGCAGATCCTCCTTGCTCCCGCACCATTCGCATTTAAAACCGGCGCGTTTGCCGAGCTGCTTGCCAAAAAGGCTGACAGCTTCCTGTCGATCCTTGTTTGCCTGATATCCTTTTGCCATATAGAACCTTCCTTTGTTGAACTTTGTGTGTGTAAAGCATTCTACCTGAGAAACCTGCATAAACCAGCGTAGGGGAGAAGAAAGATATGTCAGTTCCGGTCAACGGCTTTTTTCAGGTGGCGGAGGAGCGCAGGGATCTAATGCGACTTGTTGTCATGAGCCATGAGCTGGTAGTTTTGCCGATATCTGTTCCGTCTTAATTTGAACATTTTTATTGGCATTTGGTTATATATTTTGTTATTACTAGTCAGGCTACTGAAGTGGCAGTTGCCGTTTTAGTTTTGTGGGCATCGTAAACTAATGTCCATCCGGAAAGTCTCGCCTGGGGCTGGACTGGAGCTTCCCCGAAGCCTTTCGTAATCGATCGCCACCCGAGATGCTGATCGGGCAATCTTCCGGCTTCAGGCACTTTTTTTGCATTAGCTATTGTGCCATGAAGCCGTACGAGAAACTCCGAGAAAGCCCCAGCCCAACGGGGGGTAGCACTATTTCGGTGTTTCCGGATGCAAACTAAACAAGAGTCATTCGGAAGTGCCCCTGTTTTCCTTATGTGGAAGGATAAAACAACAGATGAAACGGAACATTCAGTGATGTGATAATTTTTGCAAAAAGGGGAGGAATTCATGCGTAGCAAGTTCAATGCTCAAGTTTGCAAGGTGCTGTTGGGGTTCATGCTGGTGGGAATAGTCCTGTCTTACGGATCTGTTTCCTTCGCCGACCCGTCAGCGCCACCCTCAAAGAACAAGTATTTCTCAGTCACTACGGAAACAGTACAGGATGGCAGGGATGTTGATAAGATTATTATCAATAGTCCGCCCATACCGCCGCCCGGCTTTGAGCTTCAACGACAGGCGGTTTCGCTGCCAGTACCGGATAGCTCCGCGGGTATAAAAACATTGTCGGTGCCTGCGTTCAACTGGGTTTTTGGTTGTTCCGCGGTATCCGGGGCAATGATTGCCGGATATTATGACCGGACAGGGTATCCAAACATGTACACCGGGCCCACAAATGGCGGCCTTACGCCGTTGGATAACAGTTCCTGGCCAACCTGGTCGGATGGTTACGCCACCTATCCAAATTGTCCGCTGATCGCATCCAAGAATGGGGTGGACGGCAGCACAATCAAAGGTTCGATAGATGATTATTGGGTTCGGTACGACAGTACCGCTAGTGACCCGTACATCACAGGCGCCTGGACACAGCATGTGTGGGGAACTGCGATCGGGGATTACATGAAGACCAGCCAATCCGCCTACGGCAATACGGATGGATCAACCTCGTTCTATAACTACACAGAATCAGCTCTCCCGTTAACCTGTGCCGATATGGTAACCTATGGCATAGCCGACGTAGACGGAACATATGGGAGAAAACTCTTTTACGAAGCCAGAGGCTATACTGTTACCGACTGCTACAGCCAGAAAACGGATAATATCATCCCCGGAGGCTTTTCCTTCAACCAGTTCAAAGCTGAAATCGATGCCGACCGGCCGGTGATGCTAAACCTTGCGGGTCATACCGTAGTTGGGGTTGGATATGACGACACATTAAACACGGTTTATATCCACGATACCTGGGATTACAACAATCACACCATGACCTGGGGAGGCAGTTACTCGGGCATGCAACTTCTGTCTGTCAGTATTGTGAATTTTGAGTCGGAGCAGAATGCTGCGGTCACGATTGTTTCGCCCAATGGCGGCGAGACCTTGACCAGGGGGACCGTTGTGCCCATTACCTGGAGTTATACGGGCGACCCGGGTGAGAATGTCAAAATCGAGCTTTATAACGGCTCCACTCTCAGCAGCACTATAACTTCGAGCACGTCGCTGAGCGCGGGCTCCTACAATTGGGCAATTCCATCCACCCAGGCATTTGGGAGCAACTACACCATCAAGGTAACCAGCACGACCAACAGCGCAATCAGCGATACCAGTGACGGCCCCTTCACCATCACCGAGACATCCATAACCGTCACCTCGCCCAATGGCGGTGAAACCCTGGTCAGGGGCGCCGTCGTGCCCATTACCTGGAGCTACTCGGGCAACCCGGGTGCCAGTGTGAAGATACAACTGTATAACGGGACTACGCTTAGCAGCACTATAACTTCGAGCACGTCGCTGAGCGCGGGCTCCTACAATTGGACCATACCATCCACCCAGGCATTTGGGAGCAACTACACCATCAAGGTAACCAGCACGACCAACAGCGCAATCAGCGATACCAGCAACGGCCCCTTCACCATCACCGGGCCATCCATCACCGTCACCTCGCCCAATGGTGGTGAAACCCTGGTAAGGGGCTCCGTCGCGACCCTTACCTGGAGCTACACGGGCAACCCGGGTGCAAGTGTGAAAATACAGCTGTATAACGGGACTACCCTCAGCCGTACGATAACATCGAGTACGCCTTTGAGTGCGGGCACCTACAAATGGGCCATTTCATCATTACAGTCGTTGGGAAGCAACTATAAAATCAAGATTACCAGCACGACCAACAGCACGATCAGCGATACCAGCAACGGTACCTTCACCATCGCCAAGCCCTCCATCACCGTCATCTCGCCCAATGGCGGCGAATCCTTCAGCAGGGGCAGCGTGATACCCATCAGGTGGTCGTCCGTTGGCAGCCCGGGCGCGAACGTTAAAATACTACTCTACAAGGGGTTCTACGTCAGCCGCACGATAACCACGAGCACGCCGATGAGTGCGGGCACCTACAACTGGACCATCCCCTTGACCCAGACTGTTGGAAGCACCTACAAGATCAAGATCGTCAGTACGACAAACTCCTCGGTTGGCGACGCCAGCAATGCATCGTTCACGATAAAATAGAGGAACGCTGAGGGATAGGTAAAGCAGCGGGGTTACGTTTCCAAATATCAAATTTGATATTTAGGAGACGTGACCCCGGATGATCAATCTGGACATTCTCGGATCAAAGACGAAGATTTGGGAAAGTTAGCAAAAGCCCCGATCCGCACCATGCGTGTTGATTGGGGCTTTTTTGTATCCAGCCATAATGCTCTTTATCTTTCAACAGCTTCTGTTGTGGCCATGGCGGCAAGAGCGGTAGCCAGTTCGAGCAGCTCGGTAGAGTTTTCCAGTCCGTCGAGAAAGCGTTGCGGGATAGCGGTGAGACCGGTCTGCGCGCCCACCAATGCTGCGGTGAGGATGGCGCGCGCTTGGTTCTGTCCGCCGCTGTTGATGGCGTGGAGGAGCGCCATTTCGAAATTGTCGTGAAAGCGGGCCGCGAGGTAGTAAGCGGCCGGCAGCTGATGGTAGATGGCACAGGGCATACCGTAGACGAGGGAGACCTTCCAGGCCGGCTCGATGCGAATGTCGGGGTCTGCCGCTGCTGCCGCAATGCATGATGGTGTGAGCAAGGCATCCGGGGAAGCGAAGCGGCCGGCGCGGGGCGGATCGGGGTCTCCGGGGCGGGGTGGCTGCGTGCTGGCCCGGGTCACGGCATGGAAGGGGAGCTTTCCGGTCATGACCTGTTGCATCAGCTTGCCCGACAGTTCCGTGTCGAGCCGATATCCCTCTACCAGCATTCCCAGCACTGCGCAGTAGGCCACGGTCATGGAGACCACCGTGTCGTCGATCTGGGTCAGGATGGTGTTCCCTGCCACGCTGGCGGCCAGTTGTCCGGGATGCAAGGCATAGCGGACGGCGATGGCCAGAGTGCGTTCGATTGCTTCGGTGGTATCGGCGTGACCGCCGATCTGACCCCATGGCAGCTTCTGCTGCACGCGCCGCCGCCAGGCCTCCCGGATCGACTGGCTGGTGTAGCGGCCGGGGCCGCTGACCGGGGTGCCGTCCAACAGCGGGAAGAGTTCTTCATCCAGCCTGCGACAGAAGTCTTGTTCGTCATACCCGCCACGCTCTACCAGGGACCGAAGCGTCAGCTCAAGAATGAAGCCGGCCTGGGAGAGTTGGCCAGCCTTGAGTCCCGCGTGGTAGCGCCCCGGTTTTGGTTCGGTGTAATCGCTGATCCACTCGCCGTGGTCACGGCGAAGCTCGGCAAGGTCGTAATACCAATGGGGTCCGAGACCCATGGCATCGCCGATGAAGGCGCCCATGATGGCGCCTGCGGCACGATTCTGCAAGGATGTCCTGGTCATGTCATGCTCCATGTACGGCTGGTATTCCGGTTGCCTGGTGTGTGAGCCGATCACCGGGGGATTCAGCGGCAGCCGGGAAGCCATAGTAATTTTGCTGTGTCTGCAAGGGAACGATAACAAACTATTGCTTGATTTCAAGAATGCCGGATGCAGAGGCGGGTAGGGAAGCTGAGGGTGTCCACTACAGTCAGGGAATGGTGTCTGGAACCGATCCGTCGTACCTTAATTGAAATATTTTTAATGGTATTAGATTATTGCTTCTGCTATTACTTGTTTGGCTGTGATCCCCCTCAGTCCCCCCTATTGTATAGGGGGGAAGCGAACGTGAGAGAGCAGGGGGGGGGGTTGCAGGGGGTAAGATGGTGATGCGGCTGCGACTCGACGCTCATCATGTGGACGCGGAGATTATTACACTGTTCGTGGGGTGCTGACGAATCGGTATGGAAAAGAGATCAGGACAGGGTTGTGACTACAAAAGATAGGGAAGAAAAGATGGGCTGCCTTCGCCAAGGGTAGACGAAAGGGATTTAGTTGCCATGACAATAAAATACATTTTTATGCTGGTTTTCGTTTTGATTGCTGCCGACACGTCCTGCGCCGCCACCTCGAGCAACCGGGGGGATGATGTCCGTATCTGGAGCGCGCCGCTCGTGGCGCGGCCGGGTGAAAAACTGGAGATCATGGCGGTTGCGACCAGTGGCGATCTGTCGGAACTGCTCGTCACCGATTCCGCAGGCCGTCGGACCCGGATGGACGTTGTGAGAGGGGGCGGTCCCCCTTGGAGTCTACGGGCTGCACTTCCTGCGCCTGCACGCGGCAGCTACCTGGTCGAGGCGACACGGGCAGGGAAGGTGGTGGCCAGCGCCGTGATCCAGGTCGGGAAGGGCGCCGGTAACCGGGGAAGTGGGGAGTGGGACCCGTCTACGCAAGCGCTATACGCCGCCTGGGTCGAGCATCTGTTCGAAGCCCCGCCAGAGGAATCTCTCAACTTCCCTTCTCTTGAGCCCGTGCTCCGCGACCCGCAGCGCAACTTCCTCCATGACTACCTGAGCAGGGGGGAGGACAGTCAGTTTCCTGCCGAGCCGGATTGCGCCGACCTCCCGTACTTCCTGCGTGCCTACTTCGCCTGGAAGCTCGGGCTTCCCATCAGCTATCGCTTCTGCAGCCGTGGCAGCGCCGGCGCTCCCCCACGCTGCGGCCCTCCGGAGGTCGACCAGTCCTTTGTCCGTACCGCCGCTCCCGCCGGCGCCTTCCGGAAGACAAGCCGCAGGATCATGGACCGGGTAACCTCCGGCACCGGACGCACGGCGCTTCGAGACAACGCCACCGATTTCTACCCTGTGCCGCTCGAACGCTCGGCCCTTTGGCCCGGCACCGTCTTCGCCGATCCCTACGGTCACACCCTGATCATTGTTAAATGGCTTCCGCAGATGAAGGAGCGCAGCGGGCTGCTCCTTGCGGTGGACGCCCAGCCCGATAATACAATCGCCCGCAAACGCTTCTGGGAGGGTAACTTTCTCTTCGCAGTAAACCCGAACGCCGGCCCCGGTTTCAAGGCCTACCGTCCGCCGGTCGCCGACGGCGGGAAGAGGGGGTGGATTACGCCGACCAACGCCGCCCTGGATCAGCGATCCGGCCTTCCCCCCTATTCGCTCGAGCAGGCGAATCTCACACCCGGGGACTTTTACGCTCGCATGGAGCGCCTCATCAACCCGCGTGGGCTCGATCCGGAAGAGGCTTACGAGGCTACCCTGGATGCGCTGATGGAACAGCTCGAAACCCGTGTCGGCTCGGTCGCCAATGGAGAAGAATACCTGCGGGCCCATCCGAGGACGGTCATCCCCATGCCGCGCGGCCCGTCCATCTTCGAGACCGTCGGTCCCTGGGAGGATTTTGCGACCCCTTCCCGCGATATGCGACTGCTGATAGCATTGAGGGTGCTTGCCGACCTGCCCGAGCGCATCCGCCGCCATCCTGAACTCTATCTGCTGAAGGGTGAAAGCGCGGCCGCGGCCGCAGCGCGCATCGAACGGCTCCATGCCCGACGTTCCCGGGAACGCTTCGTTACCTACAGCCGCAGCGATGGCAGCTCCTGGCGGCTTAGTCTGGCAGAGGTCTACGCACGCAGGCAGGGGCTGGAGATCGCCTATAATCCCAACGACTGTGTGGAACGGCGCTGGGGCGCGGCTCCCGGCACGCCTGACTTCGCCACCTGCCGCCGCCGTGCTCCTGCCGAGCAGCGGGAGCGGATGGAGAAGTACCGACCCTGGTTCCGCGAGGCCCGAAGGCCCCCGCGTTAGGGGGGGGCGGGTCAGGCCTGTTGAAGTATCAATCAGACCTGGCAGGTCTTTGTAACTTGTTGAGACGGCTAGGAAATCTTCGGTGTCAGGCATGACACCAATAGGTACTCACTTTTTCTTTACTCGCTGCGTATCCTCAGCTTGTCTTTGTGCTTGTTGCGACGTCCGGTTGTTTCAGGAGAACTTTCTCTTCTTTCGCAGTTGAAGCGGAAATGACGCGTACTTGCTGTGACCGGAAGAAATAATTCAACATCCAGCTGATGCCGACCATGGTCCGGTTGCGGAACCCGGACAGGTAGTAGAGGTGGAGACCCAGCCAGGCAACCCAGGCAAAGTAGCCGTTGAATTTGAAGACGCCGAAGGCGTTTACTGCCGCAGCATTGCGGCCGATAATTGCCATGTTGCCCTTGTCGAAGTATTTGAACGGAGCAACCGGCTGTCCCTTGATTTTGCTCAGGATGGCCTTGCCGGCATATGTGCCACCCTGCATGGCAACCTGTGCCACCATCGGCAGAGGGACACCGTTTTGCGGCAGAAAAGCAATGTCGCCGACTACAAACACTTCGGGACGTCCGGCGATGGTCAGATCAGGCTCGACAGCAATGCGACCGCCTGCTCCCTTGGGGAGCTCGAGGGCGGCGGCGATGGCTGCCGCCTGGACACCGGCGGTCCAGACAATGGTATGCGCAGGTATGTGCGCGCCATTGGCCAGCAACACTTTTTCCGCCTCGGCGCCACTCACCTGGGTGTTGAGACTTACCTCAACGCCCATCCCGCTCAGTTTACGTACCGCATAATCCCGCTGTTTTTCCGGAAGAAACGGCAGGATCGACCCGCGCGCCTCAATCAGTACGATCTTCGTATCCGACTCGTCGAGGTCGGGATAATCCTTAATAAGCTCATGCTTGATCAATTCCTGCAGGGAGCCGGCGAACTCCACACCGGCGGGTCCTCCGCCAACTACCACGAAGCTGAGTAATGCACGCCGTTTGGCCGGGTCCGGTTCACAGGAGGCAAGCTCGAAGCTGTTCAGGATGTGGTTGCGCAGACGCACGGTCTGATCCAGACTTTTCAGATCAAAGGAATGCTCTTCCATGCTTTTCATGCCGAAGTAATGAGTAGCGCTGCCCGCTGCCAGGACCAGGTAGTCGTAGGGCACCTCGCCGTCGGCGAGGCGCACGATCCGGTTGTCGAAATCGACCCCGGTGACCTCTCCCAGGCGGAAGTTGATACCTTTCCACTTGCGAAGTACTGCCCTGGAGGGGTAGGCGATGTATTCCTGCTCGATTGCAGCTGTCGCTACCTGGTAGAGGAGCGGCTGAAACAGATGGAAGTTGCGTCGGTCGATGACCAGTACCTCAACCCCTTGGCCCGCCAGTGCACGAGCCGCTTTCAGTCCGCCAAAGCCCATACCTACTATTACTGCACGTTTCATGCTCACCCCCTTGTGCTTGTTGTTAACGTCACCAACTACTCCAAGAGTTTTTGCTCAAGGTTTTAGAATGGTAACATATTCAGTTTGGTCTGTGCAATAGAAACAATATGAAAACAATAAAGAAACACATGATCGACAAGTTTGAAAAGTTGACTAAAATAATGCTGCATTGTGGTTCTTTCGATTGACAGCCTTGAGCGATGGTTAGCGTTCAGGTGATCGAGGGACTGAGAGGGATAAGGTGAAGTAAAGACCAGACCACCCAGGTTTTCAAAACCTGGCAGGTCTCTATATCTGAAGCACTCATCTATGGCTATTCGGGATACTTCCCTATTTTTCTTTCCAATCTGCTTTTGCTTTAATTTTCACTATTAGCTTGCAAGTCAAACATCTGCCGATTAAAATCCCGAACATCCTTGCTGCTGGAGAATTCTCCTGAAATGTACCAAGAGTCCATTATATGATTGCATTGAAAAACGTTACCAAACGATATGATTCCCTTACGGCTGTTGACGATGTCTCCTTCTCTGTCAAGGCAGGCGAGTATTTCGCCCTGCTTGGACCAAATGGAGCAGGGAAGACGACAATCGTCAAGATGCTGCTCGACTTTACCCGCCCGACATCGGGAAGCTTATCAATAGCAGGTATTCCCAGTACCCAGGCAGCATGTCGAACGGCAATCGGCTATCTGGCCGAAAACCACCACATTCCAGCATGCCTTTCGGGGTGGCACTACCTGCTGCGTTGCGCTGAATTATTGGATATAAACCGGTCCGAGGCTGTTGACCAATGCCGGCGCATCGTTGAGTTGATCGGAATGCAAGGTAGGGAACATACCAAGTCGGGCACCTATTCCAAGGGCATGATACAACGGTTCGGATTAGGTGCAGCTTTGGTGGGAAATCCAAAACTGTTGATTTTCGACGAGCCCACCTCCGGTCT
>Ga0351951_1042_pt1 | contig 14797 bp, 15 predicted proteins | sample BONcelT113001H14_FD_205816 | JGI IMG/M metagenome (GOLD analysis project Ga0351951, IMG submission 205816) | Enriched cells from coal bed in the Powder River Basin, Montana, United States - BONCAT cells T11 rep3 HSBNCT.T11.300.1.H14 ...
CTGACATTATCGAGAATCTTTTCCGCTCCGAAGGAGACCCGACCCATTGGTGCGTGAACGATACCGGCTTTTTCAACCCTGAAATCAATTTTACCCGCTTTAAGTTCTTTGACCGCTCGCGCCACATCGAATGTCACAGTGCCGGTTTTGGCGTTGGGCATCAGGCCTCTGGGGCCGAGAATTTTGCCGATTTTGCCAACCGAGCCCATGACGTCGGGCGTTGCCACCGCTTTATCAAAATCGACCCATCCGCCTTTGATCTTTTCCACCAGCTCATCATTGCCGACAAAATCCGCTCCGGCTTCCTGGGCTTCTTTCTCCTTTTCACCCTTTGCAAAGACCAGGACCGTGACTTCTTTTCCGATACCATGCGGCAATACCAGCGAGCCCCGAACCATCTGATCCGCATGACGCGGATCCACGCCCAGCTTGACGGCGATATCAACCGTTTCGTCGAATTTTACAAACGACGCATCAATAGCGCCCTGAATCGCCTCGGCGAACGCATACCGCTTTTGCGTATCGATTTTTGACTGTGATTCCCGGTATTTCTTCCCGTGCTTCGGCATAGCTCTCTATCTTCTCCTTTTCCCGTTAAACAACCTCAAGCCCCATGCTCCTGGCGGTTCCTTCAATAATTCTGCAGGCGTTTTCCAGGTCCGTGGCGTTTAAATCCGCCATTTTTGCCTTTGCAATATCCGCGATCTGCGTATGGGTGACTTTGCCGACCTTGACCGATTTGGGCTCCCCTGAGCCTTTTGCAATCCCGGCCGCCTTTTTCAAAAGGACCGATGCCGGCGGTGTTTTGGTGATAAATGTGAATGATTTATCCTGGAAAATCGTTATTACGGCCGGGATGATCATTCCCTCTTCGTTTGCCGTACGTGCATTAAAGGCCTTGCAGAAATCCATGATATTCACGCCATGCTGCCCGAGGGCGGGACCGATGGGTGGCGATGGATTGGCCTTACCGGCCACCACTTGAAGTTTAACCTGTGCGATTACTTTTTTTGCCATAAGACGAATACTCCCGATCTGCTTTATTTACAGATATTTAATTTTTCGAAACCTGAACAAAATCCAGTTCCACCGGGGTTGACCTACCGAAAATGCTGACCAGAACCTTTACTTTTCCCTTTTCAGGATTGACTTCCTCGACTGTCCCGTTGAAATTGGTGAAAGGTCCGTCAATGACCCGGATGTCATCACCTGCTTCAAAATAAAACTTCGGCTGGGGCTTTGTCTTGCCCGCCTCCATCCGGTTCAGGATATATTGCGCCTCTTCATCGCTGATGGCGACTGGGCGGTCTCTTTCGCCTAAAAAACCGGTAACTTTCGCGGTGGAATTGACCAAATGCCAGGATTCCTCATCCAGTTCCATACGGATCAGAATATATCCCGGATAAAATTTGCGATTGGATGTTTTCCGCTTTCCTTTCACCAGTTCGACAACCTGCTCGGTCGGCACGACCACTTCGCCGAATTTTTCGCGAAAGGGCGACAGGGCAATCCTTTCTTCAAGATTCGCCTTGACCCGTGCTTCAAATCCTGAATAGACATGAAGGATATACCATTTCATCGCCATGCGTTCCTCCCTCACCAACCCGAAACTAAAGAATCAATCGAATAAGGCTCGACAATCCCATATCCACGACCCCGAGAAACAAGGCGAGGATAAAAACGAAGGCAAGCACCACCGCGGTGGAGCCGATGGTCTGTTTTCGCGTAGGCCACGCCACTTTCTCCAGTTCAAACCGGACTTCACGAAAAAACTGAATCCAGGTCCCGAAATACGTGTCGATCATTTTCATAATGGCGGATTGACCCACCCCGGATGACCGGCTGATCAACGGCGCGGTTTTTTTCTTTTTATCCCCGGCAGGATCAGACTTGACACTGTTTTCTCCCCTTTGGGACGGCCCGTCCGAACTGCCTGCCACAGCTTGAGACGCGCCGGTCTCCAGCATTTTTTTCGTTTTATCCGGTACTTTTTTCTTATGGATACGTGCCATTGCGGCTCCTAAAATATCAAAAGCTCAAAGGGAAAAATCAAAACAGCATCATCGGACAAATATTTTCAGCCGTTGAGATTCCCGATCGATCCGATAAAGATAAAGATGATGTGGCAGGCCAGGAGGGATTTGAACCCCCAACCACCGGATTTGGAGTCCGACGCTCTACCGTTAGAGCTACTGGCCTACACCTGAAATCCTGTTGCCTCCTGCCGGCTGATCTTTTAAAAAAAATCGACGGTAAAAAGCAATGCCGATTCTTTTTCTCTTTATCCGAAATTATTTCGTCTCTTTATGCAGCGTATGAGACTGACAGAATCTGCAATATTTTTTAAACTCAAGCTTATCCGGCTTGGTCCGTTTGTTTTTCGAAGTCGTATAATTCCTTCGCTTGCACTCCGTGCATGCAAGGGTGATGATCACTTTCAAGTCGCACCCCTTTCAGGCCTTCTCTGTTATGCGATGATTTCACTGACAACGCCCGCGCCGACGGTTCGACCGCCCTCGCGTACCGCAAACCGCAACTCCTTTTCCATTGCAATGGGCGTGATCAGTTCCGCCGTGATCGTTACATTGTCCCCCGGCATCACCATCTCCACGCCTTCCGGCAAACTCAATATCCCCGTCACATCCGTGGTCCGAAAATAAAACTGCGGACGATATCCCGTGAAAAACGGCGTGTGACGACCGCCCTCATCCTTGCTCAATATATATACCTCGGCCTTGAATTTGGTATGCGGCGTGATCGATCCCGGCTGTGCCACCACCTGGCCCCGCTCAACATCCTCACGCTTCGTCCCGCGAAGCAAAAGACCCACGTTGTCACCGGCCTGGCCGTCATCAAGCAGCTTCCGAAACATCTCCACGCCCGTCACCACCGTCGTGACCGTATCCCGGATACCCACAATCTCAACCTTTTCCGAAACCTTGATCTTCCCGCGCTCGATACGACCCGTCACTACCGTACCACGACCCGAAATCGAAAACACATCCTCAATCGGCATCAAAAACGGCTTGTCAATTTCGCGCTGCGGCTCGGGAATATAAGTGTCGATGGCATCCATCAGCTCCCAGATGCACTTGGCCTCCGCGCTGTCCGCATCATCGCTTTCCAATGCCTTCAACGCGCTCCCCCGGATGATCGGCGTATCATCTCCGGGAAACTCATACAACGACAACAACTCCCGAAGCTCCAGCTCCACCAGCTCGATGAGCTCCTCGTCATCCACCATGTCGCACTTGTTCAAAAACACAACAATCCGCGGCACACCCACCTGACGCGCCAGCAGGATGTGCTCCCGCGTCTGGGGCATCGGACCGTCCGTGGCCGCCACCACCAGTATCGCACCGTCCATCTGCGCCGCTCCCGTGATCATGTTCTTGATGTAATCCGCGTGACCGGGGCAATCCACGTGCGCATAATGACGGTTGGCCGTCTGATACTCCACGTGCGCCGTGGCAATTGTGATCCCCCGCGCCTTCTCCTCCGGCGCCTTGTCGATCTGATCAAAGGACACGTACTCCGCAAGACCCTTGAGCCCGCAGTGCTTCGTGATCGCCGCCGTCAACGTCGTCTTACCATGATCAATATGACCAATCGTACCTACATTTACATGCGGCTTCGTACGCTCAAACTTCTTCTTTGACATCTCGTCTTCCTCCCCGTGTTTTCATGGCAAATGATGAAACCCGAATGGTTTGCTTTCCCCCGGCATATTCCAGGCAATATAATGGTCGCTGAAATTACCATGGAGCCCACGACCGGAATCGAACCGGTGGACCTCTTCCTTACCAAGGAAGCGCTCTACCGACTGAGCTACGTGGGCATCATCCGCGGTACCCCGACAAACGTTTTTCTTATCGTCCCCCTGGTTTTCTGGAGCGGGAGACGAGACTCGAACTCGCGACAACCAGCTTGGAAGGCTGAAGCTCTACCAACTGAGCTACTCCCGCTCTTGACCATGCAACGGACATGAAAAAATCATATACTGCCGATTGCACCGGAACAACAAGACACCTCAACATCCTAAAATAAAACGTCCGATGTGAGTCAGCCATGTAGTGCACCTGATCCCTATATCCCGGAATCTCCTACATTCAACTTATCAGAATGGTGGTGGGGGGAGGATTCGAACCTCCGAAGGCTTCGCCGGCAGATTTACAGTCTGCTCCCTTTGGCCGCTCGGGAACCCCACCGAATACTGGAGCCAGCGGAGGGACTCGAACCCCCGGCCAACTGATTACAAATCAGTAGCTCTACCAACTGAGCTACGCTGGCTTATCAATTAACTGGGCGTTGCCAATCTCAGCTGTGCTGTTCGGTGTCACATTCAATCAAGCAATAATCATAAACCACCCTTCAACAGGGCCATACACATCCATCAATAAAAATAACTTTTCCTTCTAGCAGGCCACGCAACCAAATGCAAGAAAAATCTGAATTGCGTATTTAATTAAAATTTTTTTAATAACAATATCTTTATCGCTTTGTCAATTTTAATTTTAAATATTTTTGTTTTTTTCTCAACAGTCCACTATCAAACTCATCTCCATTGTTTAGGAAAAGCGCATGGCCGGCAACGAAAAAATTTGATGGGGAAAACATCCGGGTTCATCCGGGCGTCATAACAGCCGTCATAAATTCTTGACACTAAAACCGTATCGCTATATTATTGCCCCGATTTACGGTTTTACCTGATTTCATAGGTAATATATAAGTTTACTCCGCCATGCAGACCGGCGAACGGCTGCGTGCATCATCACGCGGATGCAAACGCATTGAAATCAAGACGACTTCAAAAAATATCAAAAGGAAACAATATGATATATTCCAAGCCTTACCGCACATTCAGATTCTTCATCATTTATATAGGGGTGTTGATTCTCCCGATGATCGGTTGCGCGAATTTCCCGAATCAAACCGACGGCGTTCGCCAAACCGACGTTTCACCCGGTCAAGGCAAAAACCCGGCGGATGTTGCGGCTCCTGCCTCTTCAGCAGATGGTTCGGTCGGTCCCCTTGAAATTAACGCAAATGATATCGCCTGTTTAACGCCGATATCATTTGAAGAGGCCGCCGATGATGACTGCGAAATAATAGAATTTGATGATACCGCCGCCACCATTATCCAGGCGAAACTTGATGAAGCCCTTTATTTTTATCAGTCCTCGCAGGATTTCTGGCAGCAGGGTGAACTTGAAAATGCCCTGCACGCCCTCGACCAGGCCTATTTCCTGATTGTTGAGACCGATGCGCTGGATCTGCCAAAGCTCACCCAGCAGAAGGATGATCTGCGATTTATGATTTCAAAGCGCATTTTAGAGATTTACGCGTCCCGCCACATTACGGCAAAGGGCAATCACAACGCCATCCCAATGGTCATGAACGCGCATGTTCAAAAAGAAATCGATTTTTTCACCACTGGAGGGGGGCGTAATTTCTTTATCAATTCATACGTCCGTTCCGGGCGTTATCTGCCGTTCATTCTTGAAGAAATTAAAAAAGCCGGTATCCCGGAAGAGTTATCGTGGCTTCCACTGATTGAAAGCGGGTTTATGGCCAGGGCATTGTCACCGGCCCGGGCGTTGGGTCTCTGGCAATTCATTCCATCCACCGGTTATAAATTCGGACTGAAACGGAATCTGCATGTCGACGAGCGACTTGACCCTTACAAGTCGACGCTGGCCGCCATTGCTTATCTAAAGGAACTGCACGACATTTTCGGCGACTGGATGACGGTACTGGCCGCTTATAATTGCGGCGAAGGGCGCGTCCTTCGGACCATCCGGGACCAGAATATAAATTATCTGGATGATTTCTGGGACTTATACCGGAAACTCCCTGGTGAAACGGCCCGGTATGTTCCCAAATTCCTGGCGACCATGCACATCATTAATAACCTGGAACAATATGAGATGACCGACATCACGGTCGATTCACCGATAGTGTTCGAAACGGTTCTGGTTTCAAAGCCGGTTCACCTGAAAAATATCGCCGAAGTCATAGGGGTTTCAGAACAAAACCTTGCCGATCTGAACCCTGAACTCCGATACAAGCGCCTGCCCAATGAAGAATATGCATTAAAAGTACCGCCCGGCTCCGAATCCCTGGTTCTGGCAGGCCTCGACACGATTGCCGAGGAGCCGCAGCATGTTCAGACGGTCGCCGGAGTCACCCATCACCGGGTCCGGCCCGGGGAAACCCTTTCCACCATCGCCCGCCGATACCAGACATCCATTGAATCTATCGCCGCAACAAACAACATCCAGAGTAACAATTTAATCGTGGCCGGCACCGTGCTCAAGGTCCCTCAGACCGGTCAAACAGCCGCTCCCGAAGACAGAAAACCCAGAATCAGCACATATGAAGTCCGGCGCGGCGACTCCCTCTGGATCCTGGCCAAACGGTATAACACGACGACCAAAAGAATCCAGGAAATGAACAACCTCACTAGCGCCCATCTGAATATCGGTCAAATCCTCAAAATTCCCACCGGCCCCCTCCACGGATTCGAAGTCTACAGCGTCAAACAGGGCGATTCGCCCTTTGTCATAGCCCGACGTTTCAACATGCGCCTGGATGATTTTTTTCGTATCAACAATTTTGACAAAGGCAGTATCATTCATCCGGGACAACGGGTTTTCGTCCGGTAATCCCGACCGGTTTCGCTGCGCCCACATACTTTCCCCCACTTTCCTGCTCCTACGCGCTCCCTTGCTGCGCCGGAACGATGGGTAACGATTTTTTAGAAACTTGATCCGCGCCTTTAGATAACATTTGAATATTTATTACTTATGAAGCATATCATGCACATATCGTTTCAGGTCCTGGTCCTGGGGCTCTGCATGTGTACATATTTTGTGGCCCAGACATCGGCCCAAAACCTGAGCGCCGCGGAACGGACGCGGCTTTCTCAAGCCCTTGCCGCATCACAAAACAGGGAATGGCAACGGGCCGCGCTGCTGGCCAGCGACTTACCCGAACCGCTGTCTACGGCCATTGAATGGTACCGGCTGATCAACCAGGAGCCGCTGCCGGGCTTTATGGCGCTTGCGGAATTTCGTGAGGTCCGGCCTCAATGGCCGGGGCGTAAACAACTGGGAGAGAGAACGGAACAGGCGGCCCTCAATGCGCCGGCCGCCGCTGTCAGCGCGCACTTTGAACGGTTCCCGCCGACTACGGCCTATGGCTCCTGGGTCCTGGCCAGGGTGTTTAAACATCACGGGGATCAAGCAGGGGCAGCCACATTTGCCCGGGCCGCCTGGCGGCAGGGGACCGGCTTCACCGAAGCCGACGAAAAAGCCTTCCTTGCCGAATTCAAATCCATTCTCACCCTCGAGGACCACCGCGCAAGACTCGACGCCCTTGCCTGGCAAGGACTCGAAGCCCAGGCCAGGCGCACCCTGGTATTCGTGGACGACGGCTACCGAAAACTCATCAATGCCCGACTCTGGGTCCGGCACGCCAAACCCGGGGTGGACGCCCGGGTCGCCGCCGTGCCGCCGGCCCTTGCCAATGATCCCGGCCTGCTCTATGAGCGTGCGCGCTTCCGACGGAGAGCCGGGAATCTTTCCGGTGCCGCGGAAATCCTTCTGTCCCCGCCTGTCGAGCTCGGCGATTGGCAGCTCTGGTGGGAGGAACGGCGCATTGCTTACCGTTATGCATTACGGAATGGAAACGCGGAGCTCGCCTACCGCCTGGCCGCCGTTCATGGGCTGATCGGCGGCCAGGGTTTTGCCGACTGCGAATGGCATGCCGGATGGATCGCCCTGCGCTTTCTAAACCGTCCGGCAGAGGCCCTGGCCCATTTCGAACGCATGTGGGAAGCGGTCGACACGCCCATCAGTCGGGGCCGTGCCGCTTACTGGGCCGGTCGGGCCGCAGCGACCTTCGGCGACAAAAAACTGGCCCAAACCTGGTATGCGCAAGGCGCGGCTTATGGAATCAGCTTCTATGGCCAGGAATCGACCAGGGAAATCGATGGCGTCATCAACTTTGAACGCCGCCTGCCCACGGCCGATCTTGATGCTTATCGCAAAGCGGAATTACCCCGGCTCGCGCTCCTGCTGGCCCAGGTTAAAGACACGCTGATCCTGCCGGATATCACGGATGCAATGGTCCTTCGGGCCGAAGGGTTAAGCGGGATCGCCAATGCCATCACGGTGGCGATGGAGGCCCAACGCTTTGATTCGGCAATCCGCGGCAACATTCCGTTGTTCCAGGCGGGCTGTCTCACCGCGGCGGCAAGTCATCCCATTCCGATGGTCTTTTCCGGCCTTCTGCAGCCCGTGGACCCGGATGTCCCACCGGCCCTGGCCCTGGCCGTTGCCCGGCAGGAAAGCCGCTTCGACATCGCCGCTATCAGCAGCAAGGGGGCCCGGGGCCTCATGCAGGTCATGCCGGCCACGGCCCGGCAGATCGCCCGACAACATGGACTTCCGGCGGACACAGGGCGACTCATCCATGATCCGGAATACAATGCCCGACTCGGCACACACTATCTCGGCGATCTCCTGCGGCGATTCAATCACGTTGCCCTGGCTGCTGCGGCTTACAACGCCGGCCCCCAACGCGCGCAGCAGTGGATCGACGCTCTTGGCGATCCCCGTCGGCTCGACCATTACGACTTTATAGACTGGCTGGAGCAGATCCCTTTTCACGAAACCCGAAACTATGTGCAAAGGATCATCGAGGGTCATCGGATTTACGAACTGCTGCTGGCGGAGCAATGATCATTCCGCCATTGTAATTTTTCGACAGGTTGTCTAATTTCTGTCTTTAATCTCGAGTTTCGGTTTTCCACGACACTGCCAATTTGGAAAAGAGGAACGGCCGCTGAACATCGGTGACATCAACGCATCAAACGTCCCGGACGGCGATGAAAGAAAAATTGTGGACATTTTCGAAAAAATCAGAGATAAATCTCACTCAAATTCTCACATGGGCGGAACCGGTAAAGTTGTCTTGCTCGTCTAATCCTTAGTTTTAATTTGATTTGCCCCCGTAGCTCAGTGGATAGAGCAATAGATTCCTAATCTATGTGCCGCAGGTCCGATTCCTGCCGGGGGCACCAATAAAAATAAAGAGTTATGAGTTCACCATAAAACTTTTCTGTGTTTTAAAACGAATTTTTATGCATTTCTTATGCATTTTTTCTACAAGCTACGACTTAAACAAGGCACGTCAGATCCAGAAAAAATCTCTACCACATGGGAGTGTGAGGCCGCGGCATTGAGAAATCGCGCGGACAAAGCCAAATCCCCTACACCAACCCCGCCTGTCCCAGCAACCGTACCATGCTCCGCGCATTTTTCGGTGCCTGACCTCGAACATGATTATTAAACAGCAGATACCCCGCTTTTGCCTGGTCTGCCATGTTCATAATCCGCTTATCCACCCATTCGGACAGTTCAGCATCTGAATAATCATAATTGAACTGGACCTGCATATTCCCGGAGCGCCATCCAGCGGCGTTGCGGCCATGAGAAAGCGGACATAGAAAAACTCGGGGTTGGTGGCCACATCAAGAGGCTGGAACAGTCCAGGCAGATCCGATTCATCCACAGAAACCAGCGTTACCCGGCGTTGTGCCAGCCCATCAAACACCTTGTCCACAGCCCAGGACGCGCTGCGAAATTCCACGGCAAGAGGCAGATATTGGAGTTGGTCCAGCAATGCCGCTAAGCAACATAGGACGACAAATACCAAATAGCTATCCGAAACCGCCGGCCCATGGAAAATTCGGACGGCAGTGTATAAAAATTTAAATTCAAGGCGCGCTGCTATTTTGGCAAAGATGGGCCGGCTATCTGGAAGACCTTGCGGGTCAGTTCCGAAGGAAACAGGTTGACCTTCATCTGCTCGGTCAACTCGGTCAGTGCTAAAAATTGACCGGAAGAGGCCGCGATCGCCTCAAGGGCTCCATTTTCCTTTACCACTGCAATTCCCCCGGATGACCAGAACATCAGCCGCTTGCCGACATTCCCTTTGAGCTGCTCTCCCCGGCCGAACACAATAAATTTTTCATGGATCTGGATGTCTCGCGTAAATAAAAATGAAAAACGAACGGAAACGCCGCCATGGCCGGAGAGCAGAAATCCTCCCCAACCCATCGTCTCATCAAGTAAAGCAAGCAACGCCAATGGATGCAGAACATCTCCCCTCCTGCACCAGAAAAAATCTTCCCGGTCGGATTCCGCAAAACCCACCGGCGCGATAGCCAGGGTCTGACCATTTCCGTCAATCACCTGAAAACGTCGCCTTAATCCGGGTTCCTGGCGTTCCAGGCCGCAGACAAAGCAATTCTTGTCATTGGGCACATCCGTTTTAATCTGTCCCAGATCATCTATGGATGCGGGCATATAGCTCGCGAAGGTTTCCCGCAAGCTCTTCTCGTCTTTTCGAAAAGAAACAGAAGCAGATATATATGCGTGCGCCGCGCCATTGACTGATATCTCTCCTTCAGCGCCCCCCTCCCTCGGCCAAGTGCGAATTACCACCCTGTCGCCGATCCTTGCGGACGCGCCGCCCATTCGGAAATGAATTTGAAGCGGAAATAGCGCATTGGCGGTTGTTGGATAATTTTCATGGAAACTGATCAGTTCCATAATCGCGCCCATGCCGATGCCGCCATGCGGGATACCCGCCCACCCTTCACGCTTCCGATCCATCATCATGGCCGATTTTAACCCTTTGTTTTCCGGCAAAACATCAACCTCATGGATGAGCATTCCGTTTTTGGAACAGCCGATACAGTTCTCATGTGCCGATAAATGTTTCATGAATATAAGCCCTTATGCAATGTCGACACCAATTAATTCCTCTTTGTTGCCTTTCTTGTCCAAAAATCCATTTTTATTATGCGGCACGCAAAAAATAATTGCGTATAGCTTGCATTCGTGCTGCTATGTTCAATCTCACTCGTAAAAAGACTTTTTACCGGACCATCAAACATATCGCGCCTGAAAATGTTGACTCAGTAATTTTGCACACATAATCTATATTTCTCAACAATGAAAACTTAACCGTCAGATCGCACTGCCTCGCGGCGGAGTCATATAGCGCCGGAGTCATACAAAGGACTATATATAAGGATGGTCGCCCACATCCCTCATGGGTCCAGACGGGAATAATGCTCAAGCCAGTCCCTGACCGTCCTCCCCATTTATCCGATCCCTCAGTCTCCCGGAGCATTTAAAATTCACTCTTGTCCGGGCATCCAGCATCATATCATCTCCCGTTGCCGGATTCCTGCCTTTCCGTTTATTCTTTTGCACCACGCAGAATTTGCCAAATCCGGAGATCATGACGTCTTCGCCGGATGCCAGGGTGGACTTGATGATTTCCATGAGCTGGTCAACAGTCTCCTTAGCCGTCTTCTTATCCAGTTCCATTTCTTCGCCAATTTTTTTTATCATGTCGATCTTGGTCAAGGTCATGCTGCGGATCTCCATATCAGGTGAATTGCGGGTGATCAAATTCCAATCTGTACAACGTCTCAGAAAAACGATGAAATTTCAAGATGAACCACACACATGTAAGCCTTATAATTTAAGGTATCGCCTCCAAGATATTTTTCTGTACATCAAAATAAAATTTGACTTTCTGTTATTAAAAGCGCAGGTTAACCATTAAGAGTTACGGCAATGGCTTCCATCCCATCATTCCTATCCTTCAGGAGGAGACTCTAAATGAAAAAAAACTCATTAGTGTTTTGTCTCGCGATCCTATTGGTTTTTCCATTTTCACTTCCATGTTTTGGGGCAGTATTGAATGTCCGGGCTTTAATTGACGGAAGAAGCCAATTAAAAATTCAAGGTAACAATGTGTGGTGGCACCATATCGAACACGCCGCACCCGGCAGGCACAGCGGAGCGGATGAGCCGACTTATCTCAATTCCATCGCATGGTGGCCTTGGCCAGATCCAGCCCCAGAAGATTACTCCTCATGCAATTGTGATTCGCTCACATATACCCATCTGTCGCCAGCGCTTGCAACAGACGGCATTGCCATTCAGAAGTCTGAGATTACTGCAAGAAATCCAGTTTCCATAATTCAGCAACCATCAGGGGCAAACAGTTACACCGCAATTATCGAATTTAATGACTATCAGGGCGGCTCTGCCTGGTATGAAATAAATATTACCTATAGTGGTGTTGCACCGGCATCTATTCCAACAATGAATGAATGGGGCATAATTATTTTTTCACTGTTGCTTGCAGGATCGGCCATCTGGATGATCAGACGCCGGCAGGTATCATAGGGATTGTGTATTATTATCAATAAAAATTTCAATCATATTTAATTTCAGTAGCTTTATATAGGAGGGAACCGCAAGGAACCCTCCTTTTTATTTCTGAGCCCGAACCCAGCACAGAATCAGATATCACCCCCATTCAAGCTGGGTATACTGCCGATGATGAATTATTGTAAATAAAGCCTTTAAGGGTATTGCCCCGTAAGTCAAAATTTATTTTGACTTACGCATATTGTGGGCGTGCTGATTATCAAGATTTGCGGCAATAGCGTTATCCTCACCGGAGGATTTGTCATGAAAAAGCGCATGCCGAACCTGCCACAAGAATCTTTTCTGCTACAAAGGCAAAGTCCCTACACTTTTTTTCCTCAACATATTTTTCTGGTCTTACCCATTAATTTTATTTGCAGAATCTATCTATCGATACATAAGGGCTTGGTTAAAAAATTCCAAAATCCATCCAACCATTATCGGAGGGCTTCGACATGAAAACGCATCTTCTAAAAAGTTTCATCGTTGTTTGGTTCTGTTTTCTTATCACCAACACCGCAGGAATTTATGCGGCAAACATTTCTTTTGACCCCGCCGTAACCTTCGATGCCGGATCTGGCACAAAAGCTGTTGATTTTTTTGATCTTATTCGATTTCGCAATCAAGATGATTTTAATATCCACTCCCATCCAGTTAGCGACTGGAGTGATTTAGGAGAGCTTTCTAATTTATTTAAACCTTTTGCAGTCTGAGCTATGGCGGCCCCGAGCGAATGGAATACCCGATTTCCGAATTCCTTTTCTCGCAATTCGCCCCATAACTGCTCAACCGGATTTAATTCCGGCGAATAGGGTGGTAATCGTACAAGAATCATATTTTTCGGGACCTGCAGATCCTTTGAACGATGAGATGATGCTCCATCAACAACCATCACAATATATTCCTTCGGATGCCGGCCGGCAACGTGCCTTAAAAATGCATTCATATTCAATGTGTCCATCTTTGCCGTCAGCATCCAATCAAGCGCCCCATCTCTTGGAGTCACAGCGGCATAGGCATACGTATACTCTCGAACAAGGGCAACCGCAACCATCGGGCGACAGGGCGCCGGTGCCCAGCAGCGCCTCGGATCGCTCAGTCTTCCAAATCGCGCCTCGTTTTGAAACATTAAACGTACGGGCAGGTTCAGTCCATTTTGTTGGGCAGCCTGATCCACCGTTTCCGAGAATTTTTTTTAAACACTTCCTGGGCATCAGGGTCTTTTTTCGGATGGCACGTATCCGGTGCAATTTTTCGCCAGTCGTGCCTGGCCAGCAATCGGTATACGGTAGACTCCGCCACCTTTCTGCCCAATTTTTTTTCCAGCGCTTCGTGAACCGGTGGAACAACCAATACGCCGCCTTTTTCGGCTTGCTCAACCCATGGCTTAAGAAATTCTTTTTCCTCTTGGAGACTAAAATTTTGACGGCGGCGGCCACCCCAACTCTTCTTTTCGGTTGCCATTCCCGCGACTTGATCGCGAATTTCCTTTTGCATCCGAACTACGGTGGCAACGCCGATACAAAGAATTCCCGCAGTCTCAACATTAGAAATGGCGCAAGATTTCGGTATCAAAATGCTGAGTCCGGTACGGATTTCTCGGGCCGTTTTGGCATTCTTTACCATTTGTTGCGCCGACTCTACCATTTCGGTGTTGTAAATTGCTGTTCGTGCCATTTTTTGTTTGTACCTCCTTTTTGGGTTGGTCTATGGGTATGGTACAAACAGTATAAATTAAGATCATCTTGATTGCAAGATCGAATAACATATTCGGAAACAGCATTGAGAAGGGAACCGCAAGGAACCCTCCTTTTTATTTCTGAACCTGAGCCCAACACTGGCTTAACCATTCAATAATCTCCTGGAATTCATCATTTAAAATGCCAGGCAAAGGGGGAATCAAGCCTGCTTTGGAATACGAATTCGGAAAACGCTGCCACGCCCTACCTTGCTTTCCACTTCGATTTCACCTTGATGAGCTTCGACCGCGAGCTTGCAGAACGTGAGGCCGAGACCAATTGAGGAAGCACTGCGCCGGTCGTCAGTATCTGCGCTGGCAAACCTGTCGAAGATGCGCCGCTGATATTTTTCAGGAATACCTCGTCCATTGTCCCGTACTTCGATAAGCAGGCTTCCATTCGTTGAAGAAGTGTAAACTTCCGTCGTGTCCCCTTTATTCGAGGCTTTTATGGCGTTGCTGATGAGATTGACCATTACGCGCTTGAAAATGACAGGATCAACCAGGCCCTCCGTCTTTTCACCTGTTGGCCTGATATACTGTCCAGCATGCTCGACCTGAGTTTGCATGGCTGCAATCGCCTCTTCCGTTAATACTTTCAGGTCGACCCATTTTTTATTGAAGGGCATTTCGTTGGATTCAAAACGCGTAATGTCTAAAAGGGACTGTATCATGTTGGCAAAAATCGCGAAAAATAGAGCAGCAAAACGAAGTATTGAAGTCGGATAGATCCCAAATTAAAAAACTGCTGCAAGAAATC
>Ga0351951_1045_pt1 | contig 14660 bp, 13 predicted proteins | sample BONcelT113001H14_FD_205816 | JGI IMG/M metagenome (GOLD analysis project Ga0351951, IMG submission 205816) | Enriched cells from coal bed in the Powder River Basin, Montana, United States - BONCAT cells T11 rep3 HSBNCT.T11.300.1.H14 ...
ACGTGAAAACTGTAAAAAGTTTTCCGCAGCACCTTATTTCCGGAGCCTTCCGCCTCTCAAACTATCGCAGATAAGAACACCCAATAATCAGCGCAACAGATATGGAACTTCGATGCTCAATGCCTCTTCCGGGCACACTACTTCGCAGGCCAGGCAAGACCAACACATCCGGTATTTTCCGAAAGGTTCGCCACATGACAGACAACGTTTCGCCTCCATAATCGCTTGCTCGGACGTCATTGAATTTTCAATCTCGACAAAACGACGTCGGTCCTCTGGAGAAATCGCCCGCGCTTTGAGCCTCGATCCGGGAACAGCTTTCGACACATCAATCAAATATTCGGTTTCGTATCCTGTCATTCTGTCACGCTCATACGAAATCGACAACCCTACAAAATCGCGCATGATGGATTCAGCCGCTTCACGCCCCTGAGCCAGGGCTTCGACAACCGATTTGGGACCGGTAACAATATCACCTGCGGCAAAGATATTTTTCACTGCCGTCTGCATGGTTATAGGATCCGCAATAATCAATCCCCCCTGTTTTTCCACACTTGTTCCATCCAGGAAAGCGAGGTCCGCGCCTTGACCGATTGCCACGATTACCGTGTCCACCGCAACTTCCATTCGCTCCCCTTCCACAAACAGAGGATCAAAACAGCCATCCTTACTGCAGACTGCAACGCAGCGTTTGAAATTAACACCAACGACTTGCCCCTTGTCCTGCAGGAATTGTGCCGGCCCCCAGCCGCAGTCAAGCAAAATACCTTCAGTTAAGGCTTCCTTGACCTCCGAATCGAAAGCAGGCAAACCGTCCCGGCATTCCAAGCTGATTACGCGAACGTTCTCCGCTCCCAGTCTCAAAGCAGTCTGCGCTGCATTAATCGCTGTGTTTCCTCCTCCGATTACTACGACTCTTCTTCCGACAGCTGGTTTTTCGGTTTCTTTGGCGCGCCGCAAAAAGCCCAAGGCATCATAAACATTCGGCAAATTTTCGCCATCAATGTTCAACTTTTTGCTAACAGGCGTGCCCGTGGTGACAATCACATAATCGTGGCTTTTGACAACCTCGTCGAACTTGATATCTTTGCCCACTTTTGTGTTATAGCGGATCTTCACACCAATCGTCGCCAGTTGCCCCATTTCTCTGGTCAACACTTCCAACGGCAGCCGAAAATCGGGAATCGCGTAAGCCATCATGCCGCCGAGACGCGAAGATGCTTCAAATATCGTAACCTGGAAACCTTGTTCACGCAGTAGATAAGCTGCCATTACTCCCGCCGGTCCACCGCCGACGACTGCCACACTTTTGCCGTTCTCGGACTTAGGAAGACTGTCAGGCGCAAAGGTTCCGTTATCGGCAAGAAATCTCTTCAACTCACGAATGGCAACCGGCTGCCCGTCAATATCCTTGCGTTTGCATGCTGCTTCGCAAGGCTGGTGGCACACACGCCCTAAAATCCCGGCAAAAGGCGTCGTATCATAAATAACTTCCAGCGCTTTGTTTATTTCCCCCCGGCCGATAAGCTGGACATAACCTTGACAATTTAAGTCAAGCGGACATTTTCCCCTGCAGGGAGGTAACTTCAAACGAATATTGTCGACAATGCAAGCCTCTGTGCACTTCCCGCAATAAATACATTTATTTTTGTCGATTGTGATATTGTCGCTCAACGCTTCCAAAATCGTTGTCATTGTTGGTTGCCTCCTTTAAGAGAAATCGACTTGTCCGGTTCCCGCAAACGGGTCGTTACGTCGTCATCGCAACTTCCACGCTTGACGATAAGGAGTTTTGTGTAAGCGGGATCTGTTTTTGGGTAGTCGGCGCGATGATGCCAATATCCCCATCGGCTTTCCTTTCGTTCCATGGAAGCAGTCGCCGATAATATGGCGCAGTCAATAATGTTTTCGACCTCGAAAGCTTTCCACAAATCATGCGTTCTGCTCACTTTTACATGTCGCGGCAAAGCTTTCTTCATTTCTCGCATAATCTCAACGGCCCGGGAAAGCTTATACTCGTTTTTGGGCGGCGTAAGGTAATCGGTAATGGTTCGCCGCGTTTTGTATTCGAATTCCTCGATACTGACAAATCCCTGATTTTCTTCCATTACCTGGCATTTTTCAGTGATTTCCGCGATATATGGAGCGGGATCGCATTGGCGACTGGAGATCCCCTTAATATATTCGGTGGCTGATTCAGCTGCCAGTTGACCAAAAACAAAGGCCCCTGTAAGGTGTCCCCGATTCACGTTAGCGGAGTCACCTGCCGCGTATAGCCCGGGTACTGTAGATGCGGCCCCGGTGTCAACGACAACGCCGGTAATTCCATGACCTCCGCACAAGTACATGTCTGTGGGCCCTAATTCAATATCCCGATTTCTGAAATTAACGCCTTTTCCTTCAAAATAGCGCTGCAAGACTGGCTTTTCGGTCGAAAACAAGATATCTTCCACCGCTTCGATTTTTTCGACCGGCAGATGACTCATCCGGATTCGCAAATATCCAAGTCCTTTATCGTAGTGTTCGTCAAACATGTTTTTGATTCCCGGATGATCTCCGCCGACTTCTTCTCCGATAGCATTCAGCAGCTTGGCTCCTCGTGTCAGTGTAATGTAAAGCAACGGGCAGTTAATGTCTTTTACGATATAGTAGCGTAGCGTGTACTCCAACCCCGTCAGTTCCGCCCCGGCCCTGTACGCAAGACTGTAGGCGTCTCCTGTGTTCGCCGGGCAATCATAGTTCCCGTAAAGATATCCGTTTTCCGGCAATCCGAACCGAGCAGTGCCACCCGCTGACAATATGACTGCTTTGGCATGACAAACAATCAGTTCACCGGTTCGAATATTGAACCCCACGGCGCCGGCCACGTGCCCGTTGTCAACAAGCAACTGCAAAGCCATGGTATGATTCACGACCGTGCATCCCAGTTTGGTAAAGCGATCATGCAAGATGGTTTTAAGGTTTGGCTCACGCATGGTTACAGTAAACCGACCTTTGGGAGTCGTCTTTAGCACTTCGTAATTTCCGGCTTTATCCGTCGGAAAAAAAACGCCCCAACTTTGAAGTTCTTTCATTAATTCCCAACTGCGTTTGGCCATGACATAGCTAGGTGCTTCATCAAGGACTCCCTCGCAGGCGATATTTTGAGCTTCGATATAATCCTCTGCCGTGTTGATTCCCGGTACTGTTACAATATTCAATGCATCCATGCCGCGCGGTATCGATCCGCTGAATTTAATATTGGCTTTTTCAAAAATCGTGACTTTTTGGTCCCTGTTCAGCTCTTTCAGCCGAATAGCCGCCATTGAGCCTGCACTACCACCCCCGATGATCAGAACATCGGTTTCCATGTAACTTACCTTCATACCCATTCACCTCTCACTCTATTTATCACGAAACGATGGCTAACCCGATGCTGTTTCCTTCAGCAGATAAGAAAAGGAATCTGAATTTTTAATGCGCCGGCAGGGCACTCTTTTTCGCAAGCGCCGCAGTACCAGCACTCATCAAACGCCAGGTAAGGTTTTTCCTCCGCATCTGTGCGAATGCAGTCCATCGGACAAATTTCCTCGCAAATACCGCAACCGAAACAATTGGAATTCACTTCAAGTCCATACACGTTGCCCACCGCCTTACTCCACCGCCCGGAAACTGATTTTCAAAGAAGGAAACGCTTTATCGCGGCATACATCGATATGCTTCAGCCAGTTGACATCGTCGCAGTCAGGGAAATCTGTTCGCTTGTGCCGGTCGCCCCAACGGCTCTCTTGTCTAGCATTAGAGGCCGCTGCAGACAAATATGCACATTCGATGATGGAGCGGATTTCAATTGCTCTGCCCAAGTCATGCGTCGAGTTGACAATAAGCTTCGAGGCCAGTTCTTGATGGAAACCCTGCATCAACTCCATGGCACGATTCAGCCTGTAATGATTTTTGGGTGACGCAACGTATTCGTTAATGGTACGTCGAACCTTATACTCAAAATCATGAGGCGAAACTTGCGCAAGTGAATTATCGCGAAAAGCGTCTAAATCCGCTTGCGTTTTTTTAACAAGCCGGTTGTTCCTGCACTTATGAAACACTTTGTTTTCCATGTAGCCGAGCGCACTTTCCGCTGCCACTTGACCAAAAACGAACGCCCCTGTAAGGTGCTGCATCGGAACCGCAGCCGCATCACCGGCCGCATACAGTCCATCCAACGTGGTTTCGGCTTTCCGATTTACAACCATTCCGGAGATGCCGTGGCCGCCGCATAGCTGGATTTCAGTGAGCGCAAGCTCCAGCGGATCGGTCCGAAAATTTATTTTCCTCTGTTGCCAAAATCGCCTTTGCATCGGTCGCTCCGTGGTGAAAAGAACATGTTCAATTTCCTGAATTTTCTCTTCCGGCAAATGATCCATGCGGATAAATAAAGGACCGGCTCGCTGCAGTTCGGCGATACGCTCTTCCGCTTTTAAATGTGCTGCCCCTTCGCCGAGTACCTCGCCGAACCCGTTGACCAGCCTTGCCCCGCGTGTCAACGTGATATAAAGCAACGGCAGGTTGGAATCTTTGATTAGGGTGTTGCTTGCAGTATATTCCATGCCGGTCAGTTTGGCTCCGGCCTGAAACGCAAGGGAATATGCGTCTCCTGCATTCCCCGGATAGTCATACGTTCCAAAAAGATAGCCTGAAGAAGGTAAACCGAATCGCCCGGCGCCGCCATTCGCAAGAATCACTGTTTTTGCGTGAACCACCCTCAACTTTCCGGTCCGAAGATCCAAACATACAGCACCTTTGACGATTTCGTCCTCCACCAGCAAAGCCACTGCCGTCGTCCGATGATAGGTTACGACTCCGCTTTCACCCACCCGTTTCCATAACATGACCTTTAAGTCCGGTTCATCCATTGCAACACCGAATTTTCCGCGCATGTGTATGCGGAGCATCTGATAGTCGCCGCAGGTATCTTTTGGGAAGAAAACTCCCCAATTCTCCAGTTTTTTCAACAAGTCAAAACTTCGCTCCGCAAGCGTATAACTTGGGCCAAAATCCGCTATTCCCTGGCAAGTGTCCCTAGCTACTGCGGCATATTCACGCGGAGTTTGCTTTTCCGGCAAAATCATTACATTCAAAGCATCCATGCCCATTGTGATGGAACCGCTTCTTTTGATATGCGCCTTTTCCACAATGACGACGTTGCAATCGGGGTTAATCTCTTTGGCCCGAATTGCAGCCATGGTCCCGGCGCTGCCACCTCCTACGATCAATAAATCAATGTCAAGCTCTTCGAAGCACATTCTTAAGAGCCTCCTCTTACACAATTCATGAAAATCGTCCCCGTTCCTTGTCAAAATTTTATCCATCGATTAATAAAAAGAACAATAATTATCTGTTTAGGAAAAGGCAATAACCGTTGTATGGATTTTTTGATATCTTGCTTAAATTATCTTTATGGCTAGCGGCTGTTCGTCGTCAACGGCTGTGTTGTTCCCGATATTCTTTCGGTGTCAGCCCTGTAACTTTTTTAAAGACAAAGGCAAAATATATATCCGACGAATAGCCGATTTCCATGGCAATTTTCTTGATTGGCCGGCAGTTGGAATCTGTCAGCATTTTTTTTGCCACATCAATCCTGATTTTGTTCAAATAGTCCGAGAAAGTAAGTCCTGCCTTAGTTTTAAACAAGCGGCTCAAATACTGGGCGCTGATGTTAATATGCTGTGAAACCGAAACAAGGCTAATATCCCGATTGTAGTTTCCTTCCATATATTCAAGAGCTTTTATAACCCTTTCGTCGCCAATTTCATCATGTTTGCTTTGAACTTCTTCCACTTTTGTCAAGACAACTGTAAGCCACTGCAGCAAATCCAAAAGCGTGGCGCATTTTTTCCATTGACTATGCCAACTTTTTTTCAGCAGGCCCAAACTTTGTTCACTGACTAACCTGCCGTTCATTGTATGCAAAGCAAACAACATAATTTCATAAGCCACTAAACGGATCAATTCACTGACTTCGTTTTGTTTCTCAAAAACAACATTTCCCAACGATAAGGTTCTGATTTGCTGCAAGGCTTGTTTAAGATCGTTGTTTTGCACTAATTCCGAAACGCTTTGCATTTTTCCGTAAATTTCCGATAAGTTGTCCTTATAGGCCTTCGTATCAAGATCAACGTAAAAACGCAATTCCGGTTTATTCATAATTTCAGCGATTTGCAGGGTATTGACAGCTTCTTTGACAGATCGGACCAAACTGGCAACACGGTCATAAATTCTTCCCACACCGACTTGCAAACTACTGTTCAAATTATGAGAATCAAAAAACAGCAGCAGCTCTCCGACCAACCTGCGGAGAGAGTTATCAGTAAGCTGGTTGTGGTCGTGGGATACAAACACAAGTATTTTGTCGTCAAATATGGGTGTTGTGATGATTTTGTAGCCGACGGGTTGAAAATTGGCCATCTGCTCTTTCACTATTATCGAGCACCCTTCACCCATGCATTTCAGTACCAACGCGACATGCGCCCTCCCTTCTTCGATGCCAAGCAAGGAGAAAACGCCTTTCAATTCATTCAATTTCTGGTTTCCACCAGGCAGGCCTAAAAAATTTTGCAGCAAAAAGGGTATTAAAAATCCCGATATTTGTTCCTTAAGCGACTTTTGGGCCGCGCACTTATTTCGTGATTGACTAATTTTATCCCTTACCATTGCAAGACTCTCCAAAAGAGTTGACGGCTCCACCGGCTTCACAAGAAAATCATAAGCGCCGGCCCGAAAAGCCTGGCGACTGTAATCGAAACGGTCATAAGCCGATATGATGATAACCTCGACACCCAAAGATTCAGCATTGATAATCCGACAGACTTCCAGTCCACCTATTTTCCCAATTCGGATGTCCATCAGGACAATATCTGGGCGCAACGAACGGACTTTTATCAATGCATCTTCCCCGTCGACCGCTTCGCCAACGATTGTGTACTCGTTTCGTCCTGATAGAATCATATTGATCGCTTCCCGCTCGATTGCCTCGTCTTCTACAAGCAGTAATTTTATCAAATTACTCCACCCTCTCAGTCAAACCAGAAACTCGGCGAGTATTGATTCTGAACATCGGGACAGAACGGGAGTTTTAGCGTGATTTGCGTTCCCCGACCTGGAAGCGAATCGACGCTGATACCATAATCTTTGCCAAAAGCAAGTAACAGCCTGCGTTGCACATTTTTCAAGCCGATGCTGCTTCTATTCTGCAAAACTTCAAAAAGGTCACAGATTCCGCCGTTGTCTTCAAATCGATTGTTTTGAACTTGCTGGGGAAAACCTTTTCCATTGTCATAAATAGAAATAACAATGGTATCTCTTTGTTTTTTTCCGGAAATCACAATTTCACCGCCACCTTTGGGTTCAAGGCCATGCGCTATTGAATTTTCCAAAATCGGCTGGAGAATTAAGGGCGGTACCAAACTAATCATTATTTCTTCGGAAACATCAAGAATAACGCTGACTTTTTCTTGGTAACGACTCTTTTGAATCAATATATAGTTGCGTACATGCTGCATCTCTTCATACAGCCGTACTCGATCCTTTTTTTCTAGGCTGAACCGCAACAATTTCGAAAAAGCATACGTAATGTCCATCGCCTCCGCATTTCGGTTCAACAAAATCAAACGGGCTATAATATTCAAGGTGTTGAATACAAAATGCGGCTTAATCTGCGAAATCAGATTCGCCATTTCCATTTGCTGTACGTAGGATTCAAGCTCGCAAATTCTATTCTGCAACGCTGCCTGTTTTTCTTCTGCCTTCCGGCAAATATCTTCCACCCAATAGCACCCCGGATCTCATTTTTGTTATGCAAGGGGAAAAAGGCGCGACTGTCCGTCACGCCTGTAACAAGTTATCGTTGTCGATTGCACCTATTTGGTTTTTACAGCCGCCTCGATAAGATCTTTGCCTATTTTATCCTGATATTTATCCCAGACGGTCTGCATCTTGTCCTGGAACAGTTTTCGCTCCTCAGGCGTAATGTCGATAACTTGCAATCCTTCTTTTTTCATGATGTCCACGAAACCCTGTTCTTTGGTGTTAATGTCTTTGCGTTGCAAAGCCACAGATTCTCTGGCGGCATCCTGCACAATTTTTTGGTATTCCGGCGTTAATTTCGCCCATTGCTTTTCACTCATCAGAATCATGATACCTGCCCACTGGTGGCGGGTTAACGTCAAATACTTTTGAACCTTGTAAAAACTCAGCGCATAGACATTACCGATAGGATTATCTTGACCATCCACGGTACCTTGCTGCAAGGCGGTAAAGATTTCCCCCATTGCCATCGGGCTTGTATTTACGCCCAAAGATTTGAAAGTATCCACGTTGATCGGACTGTCGGTCGCCCGGATTTTTAGGCCAGCTAAGTCCGCAGGCACGCGGACCGCTTTTTTGGAATTGGTGAGTTGGCGAAAGCCGCTTTCATACATCCCAAGGGTTCTTATCCCGGTTTTTTGTCGAAACTCTTCATACAATTTAGTTCCAACCGGACCGTCTGATACGGCATAGGCCTGTTCTTTGTTCGCAAACAGAAAAGGAAGATAAAACAGGTCGAGCTTGTTATAAAACACGGCGGCGTTTGTTGTGGGAATCAACCCCATATCAACCGTTCCGTTTTTCATGCCTTCAGTAACTTCCCGCGGGGATCCTAATGTGCTGTTCGGAAATATTTTAATCTGAATTTTGCCGTTTGTTTTTTCTGCGACGATTGCTGCCATCTTCATAGCGCCTTGATGCAAAGGTTGTTTTTCATCATAGGCATGTGCCAGTCGCAGGTTTACGACCTCATTCTGAGCTTTCGGGGCGGCTTTTTCAGTTTTGCCGCATCCGGTTAACCCAATCAACGCAACAATGACCAACAGATAGGCGGCAAATACTCCCCAATGCTTTCTTTCCATGCCAAATCCTCGCTTTCAAATTTTATTTGAACACTACCAACAGAAACAGGCTCAGGGGCGGGTAATAGGTAATTATCAGTAAGTCAATCACTAGCACCAAAAGATACGGCCATATATTTACCGCGATTTTTTCCAACGGCACTTTACTTATCGTAGACGCGACGAATAAATCTACTCCCAATGGTGGAGTAATGGTGCCAATACAAAGATTCACCGTCATAATGATTCCAAAAAGTACCGGGTCGATACCAAGAACCGCCGCCGCCGGATAAAGAATCGGCGCGAAAATTGGTATTTGCGCTGCCGCATTGATGAAACAGCCCGTAAAAAGTAGCAAGCCGTTAACAAGCAGTAAATAAACAGCTTGGTTCTTGGAAAAATCCGCAAAAGTTTTTGCCAGTTCCTGTGGTATCTCGTTGACGGTGATGACCCACGCCAAAAGCCCTGCTGTACTCATGACAAACATGACGATCGAGGTGGACAACGCAGAGCGCAATATAATCAAAGGCAAATCTTTTATTTTCAGTTCTTTGTAGACAAAAAAGCCAATGATTAATCCGTACAGGGCAGCCATGGCAGCAGCTTCAGTCGGTGTGGCGATACCTCCGTAAATACTGCCAAGAATGATTACGGGCGTCAGTAGCGCCCACACTGCATCTTTGAAACTCTTCCAAATGCCACTAAAGGCGCAGCGCGGCTCGCGAGCATAGTTTCTGTTTCGGCACAAAAACCAGTTCAAAACAACCATACTTGTTGCCATCAAAAGTCCCGGAATGAGTCCGGCGATAAATAAATCGGTGATCGGAACGCCAACAACCACGCCATATAAAATCATCAGAATGCTCGGGGGAATTACCATTCCCGTCGTTCCCGCCGCCGCAAGAGTTGCCGCTGTATATCCTTCGTCATACCCCTTTTTCTGCATGGCAGGAATCATAATCGTCCCAATCGCCGCCACAGTTGCAGCATTGGACCCCGATAATGCGGCAAAAAAAGCCGAAGCAACAATGGCGATACTGCCCAGCCCCCCGCGATAATGTCCGACCAGGGAACTGGCAAAATCGACCAACCTTTTGGACACGCCGCCGGACGTCATCAATTCCCCTGCTAGCATAAAGAAGGGAATGGCCAATAGAGGAAACGAGTCGTTTGAACTAAAAACCTTCTGCGCCACCACGATCATGGAAACGTCACTGGTCAGTAACACGCCTACTACGCTTGAAACGCCAATGGCGACCGCAATGGGTACGTTTATGGCCATAAAGAGGCCCATAACTGCAAGCAATATGATTGTGAGCATCTTTTCGACTCCTTATAAGCTAGATACGCCCGAATAATCCGGCCAAATTTGACGCCATAAACCTTCCACTGCGAAAACAAACAACAACAGCCCTCCGACCGGAACGGCTGCATAGGCATACGCCATTGACACTCCCAAAGAGGCGGAAGACTGATCCATGGCATCCAAGGTAATATCCAAGCCCTGCACTACCAACAGAGCGAAAAAAGTGGCACTCGTAATGCTTGAAATAATCAACACGGCTTTACGCACCTTTGCCGGCATCATTTTTATAAAAATTTCAATGGCCGCGTGACTGCCGCGGCGATAACAAATGACCGAACCAAAAAACACCGACCAGACAAATGTATAGCGGCATAACTCTTCAGAGTAATCAAGGGACTGTTGCAGAAAGTAGCGGAATACGACCTGCAAAACCCCCATTATTGCCATAACGGAAAAACTGGCAATACAGGCATACGTTACGTATTTTTCCAGAAGGTCCAAATACTTTTTCCCCATCGTTTCACCTCCCCTGTTATTTCCCGGCAACCCACACGCCTCTAATTTCAGTTGGGATTCTTTTTAGTTTTATTCTGTTTTTTCACATAATACCCTTTGTAAAATAGTAGACAAATTACAAGATATATTAACAACCGTAATCATGGATGATCTCCTTCATGTCAAAGATAAATAAATTTTGCTAGCTTGAATATAATTTCTTTATTTGTGCCGGATTTTCTCGTCGAACCGCATTTTATTTCGTCAATACCTTCGCTACAATTTGCCATCAGGCCTAGCTTCCGCAAACAGTCAAGCAAGCAGTTCCCGTGTTTCCACTCAGTTGGAAGCGCGGAATGCTGACCGGGAAGGATAGCTCATCGTTAAGTAACCGTTCTCGACACGATGACTGTTCATTTCCAGGATATCTCCAAAATCCTTCACTATAGATATCCTCAAAAGAGCAGCAATACCCATGAATGTCATGAAGCAGTGCCTGAACATTGCGTAATCGTCCCTTAAAACTGCATATTGTGTTGGGATGCATGGCCAGTAGGGTTTTTCTGCCTAATATAGGAGCCGTTATACTCGCTTTTCGCAGCAGCGCTTATACTTTTCCCACTCCCGCAGGGGCATGTTTCGTTTCTGCCAATTCTCCCAAGCGTCTGCGTACGCTTCTCAAAGCGTCTCTGGCCTAACGCCACTGCCTGTTTTTTCAATTCAAGCAGTCGATCTTCTGGAATATCGGCTTTGGTAACAAATTCAAAATCCAAACTGATTGCCTTCAGTGTGCCATCATATTCGACAATGAATAGCAGCGAATCATTTTTCCCACCGCATAAAAACTGTTTAAAGCGTGTGTGTGTATTTCATCAGAACTCAAAATATTAATTCCAGGTTGCTTTATATAAAAAATCAAGTCGGTTTTGCTTGCAAATAAAAGCGGAAACATTCTACCTTTTGCTTTTTGATGTGCCAAAACTTCCTCAATCTTAGTGGCCATATCTTCTCTCGATTCTGCGCCGAATGCTAACAGTAGTGACGCCGCCTTGCTTCTTCCAAGTTTAACTGAAGCATCTAACAGGTTGATAATCTCTCTTATAAGATCTGGCATTATTCGAGTTGGCAAAGAGGCATCTTCGGGGTTAATAAGCAAATCATGGTAGTAGTCATCTATATCAGCTCGGTAACCGTGCCAAAGAACAGATGCATTTTTCTTGTTCTTCGTTATCTCCACGGCTGTTTGCGGATAGTCATTGTGTTTAAAGTATAATCCTAGATGGTCTAGCTCGTCGTCTGCGTCGATCAATTCTGACAGGAATGCCCGCTTTCGCACTTCCAGGTAATGGATAAAAACGCTGGGCGACTTAAAAACGTCTACATAAACCCTCAAGTCATCTATCGACACACACCATACAGGGTCTTTGACATTGATCCCTAAAGGCAGCAGGTTTTCTATGCGCGCTGAAAATCTGGAAAATTCGTCAAGAGTGACACAGCAGATAGTAATTTCGCGAAAAGAATTACGGCTTATTTCTCCAATTTCTAAGTGGTGCTCATTATAAAGTTTAACGGTATCCGAGTTTTCCAAATATTCAACAAAGCTTTTTCCGCGGTGCCCTGACAATTTCCTACGCTTTCGTTTGCGAACCTGAAACTCTTCACTGACATAGATCCGATATACCTTTTTATGGTTAACGGTGATTCCTTCGCGTTGCAGCAGCAGATGAATCCGCCGATAGCCGTAGCGTTTCCATTCGGCAGCCAAAAATCGAATCCGTTCGCGAATTGGGGCATCGGATTGTTTCATAGAAGCATAGCGGCAACTGGATCGATCCAATGCGTCGACGGATTCTGCACCTCAAATCATTTCTTTTGCCGATATACAAGGTTTGTGCGCAGTCAACCCAGTTTTCGGCTAGAATGTTTTGAACCACGGTCGGATTTCTCCCCTTAAAATGCCCTCCGACATTTTCCGGCAGGAACTCCGGGGCATCGAGGTCTTCGCGAAACACGACATACACACCGCCTGTTTGCGGTATGTGCACAAAATGAACCCCCTGATTGTGCGCCATTCCAATTCGTTCATCAACCAATGGGCTGGAACGAAAACGGCGAAACCTTCGCTTTCTAGCCATTGCCGTTCAAACAGCATTATCGACCCTCCCTTCTACCGGTACGGGGATACCCCCAAATCCGCAGCAACTTTCTGACGATGCAGGTGTAACTGCTGCTCTTTTGCAATGCCGGGCCTATGAGCCTGTCTACAAAACAATCCTGACCGATTCAACAGCCTCAGCTTTTTTCTACTCCAAATGGAATGAAACAAGCCATTTTCATTCCCTCTAATATTTCCTGCACCTTGCCTCTTTTTCTGCTACTCTTTGGGATAATATACTTGCCAGCAAATTATCCCAGTGGATAATTCGCCTTCTCTTGCGACAATATCCAGCCTTGGGAGGCACTTGGTTAACTGACTCCGTCGATTTTGCCACATAGACAAACTAGTTTTTAGAGATTTTATTTTCGCAACAATATGGCATAATCCGACGGATGCTTGTCACTAATTTATCATTATAGTTCGGAGCGTTGCAGCCGTTGGAAACAACGCGCCGACGAAACACAAACCGCCATTGCTGGCGGCATTCGTATTGGCTCATGTTTACTCTATTCGTCCTCGTCTTCCTTGAGCTCGATCGTCTCCCCGACGAACTCGGCAAAGTTCAAAACATTGTCGGTTAGTCATCCGCCGATTTGAAGCGACCTTTTTTGCTGTTCAAATGGGTACTATGCGAATGATGGTTCTCATGCTGCAGGCGACCGACCATAATTCCAGCGGCTATTCCTTGCCGTCTCATTGCTCGCTTTACTGCGAGTAAATAGAAGTGTGTAAGGGGATACATATTTCGGACTTCGGGGGTCTTAATCCGCACAAGAGCGGAATCAGCTTCTTACAAGTACCTTTTCACTCTGTCTCACATGACGTGATCGGTTCCATTTATATCGCTTGCAACGCCAAACCATCTCTTTTGTCTCCGATTTTTGGCGTAGTTGGTCATAACTAAATTCGCAGGGTTTAATCTGAGTTTCATAAATTATCATTGACGTTTTGAATAGCCACCCGTTCCCTTGCCCTCCTTGCCCTCTCTGCAAGGTCAGGTCCCGCAGAAATCTCTAACTCGTGCTTGTCGCGCCACTGCCTGGGTTGTCTGTTCTTAAGCCAGGCCATCGCGGCGCCGGTGTCCGGCGGATAGTGCTTGATTGTGGGGACTCGGGCAATCTCGCCGTCAATAACCTTAATCTCCTCGTCAGGGTGGCAGTATCCCTTGGCACGATGAAACAGTGCTTCCGCGATTTCTGCATCAGCAGAGTCTTTGCCCTTTTTTAGGGCTAAACAAAAGACTTCGTGCCTTTTTTTCCAGTTGTTGATTGTTACTTCTGATACTCCAAGGGCGTCAGCGAGTTTTTCACCGTCGCTCCAAGCAAACAAAATTGGTATGCGATCCTTGCATACTCCAGTTTATACTGTTCCGGTGCGCCGCCGCCAGGGTTACCGACTGCGTAACGGTTGCCTGTTTTTGCTGGCATTTTTACCACCCCTGCGAAATTATCATAAAATCAACTTTTGAGCAAAACAAAATCTTCTCATTATTTTCCCGTCAATCACCTTCGGCTATCTAGGTCTGCTCGTCAAACCGACGCCAGGACGCAGGCGTGAAAAACAAGTCTGCCAACATTCGCCATAGCCTGGACCGCATGAAAAAGGAGGATGCTGAACGACTTCTCGCCGAAGGGAAGATCACATGGTTCGGCTGATCGTCACAAAAAGGAGATTCGGGACTCGTCCTGGGGCCACTCAAGACTGATGACAGCCAAGGATACGTCCCTCTCCCGGACCTTGTAATTGCCGCTATCAAGGATAAACAAAAAAACAAGAACCGCCAGAAACTAAAGTTCGG
>Ga0351951_1029_pt1 | contig 14184 bp, 12 predicted proteins | sample BONcelT113001H14_FD_205816 | JGI IMG/M metagenome (GOLD analysis project Ga0351951, IMG submission 205816) | Enriched cells from coal bed in the Powder River Basin, Montana, United States - BONCAT cells T11 rep3 HSBNCT.T11.300.1.H14 ...
GCAGGTCGTCCGGAATGAACAGGGATTGCCGGTCCGGTTGCTCGGGTTTTATTCCAATATACAGGCAGATGTTGAACTTCGTGAAAAGTTGCAACGCCAGAATAATGCCCTGGATATTTTGAATCAGCTTTCTCTCGAAGCGATTGCGAACCGTGACCATGACCTGCTTCTGACCGAATTGCTCAATCGGTCCCGGGACTTTATGAAAGCAGACAAAGCCTATCTGTACCTGCTTGACAAAACTGAAGATTTTATGAGGATGCACAGTCTTTGTGGCTCGATCGGCCCCAGTATCATGAAGGTCCGCCGTGGCGAATTTATGATCGGCCGAACCTGGGAAGCTGGCGAATATCAGTATCAGGCATGTTTTGACCAATGGCCGGGGCGTCCGCCGGACAGTCGGATCAAAACCGGCCTGGGAATTCCGATAAAATGGGAAAATACCGTTGTCGGAATAATCACGATGGGCTTTGAGCAACACCGGAGCGTTCCTGAGGACGAGGTGGTCATTCTCCGTCAGTTTGCCGCACTTGCTTCCCGGATCCTGCAAAGACGGGAAAACATCCAGTTTTCATCAATACGGCCGGGAAAGAGTTTATTCGGGCCGGTGACCGAAAGACAATTTTTGCGGACAGCTCTATTAAATGACCTGATCGACGGAAAATCCATGACTGCAAGAGAGCTGGCCGATCAGTCGCGAAAACTGGGATTGTCGGTTAACAAGCCTTTTTTGGTGATCGTGGGCCAGTGGGATGAATTGGCCTATTTATTGGCGGCGGAAAAATATCTGCTGACGATCCCGGATTGTTGCGGCTGGCAACGTGACGGCAGTTTGTTTCTGCTGCATTGGTTCAATACTATTCCCCGGAATAAAAAAGAATCGATCGAACGAATTGAAGAGGTGTTGCAACGCTGTGAAATATTTTCGCCGGAGGCCGGATGCCGAGTCGGGATCAGCCTTCCCTGCAGCCATCTGCGAGAGTCGGCGCAAGCCTTTCAGCAGGCGGTTGAAGCCGTTCGGATCGGGGTGCGCCTGCATCCGCAAAAATACGTTCATCACTACCTGGACATCGGTTTGATTCATGTTCTGTCCCGTCAAAAGGATCGAGGCCAGATTGAAGGATTCCTTCATTATACCTTGGGGAAACTGGTCGAATATGACCAGCGAAAGAGAGGACGTTTAATCGAAACGCTCGAAATGATCCTGCGGGAAACGAATTTTCGCGAAGCGGCAGAGGCAATGTCTGTTCACCCAAAGACCCTGCTGTTTCGAAAGAACAAAATTGAAGAGATTCTGGGAGAATCGCTGGAGGACCCTGTGGTCCGCATGAATCTGCTGATGGCTTTGCAATTGAACGAACTGGACCATGGCAAATGAATGAACGGTAATCTTTTTCCGACCAGACAGGTTGATCGTGTCATGCCTTGGCTTGACTATGCTGAAGACAGGTCTCTCCTTTTGGAAGGCCTGTTTTCGGTTTTTGTCCGCAAGAAGTGATTTGGTGCAGGAGAAGGAGTGCTTATTACCGAATTTTAATTAGAACCGACAAAAGGGGAACAGATTGTGACCGGAATAAAGAAAGGCACTGATGCCTGATGGGTCAGGAAGATATCGTCCGGTTCGAGGACGTTTACGGGCAGGCTTGACAAAAGGGCTGATCGGTTGAGTGTATGGAGGGATATTGATGAACAGGATTAAATTTGGCACCGACGGCTGGCGCGGCGTGATCAGCGAGGACTTTACCTTTGCCAACGTGCGGCTGGCAGCGGCGGGAATTGCCGATTGGGTCAAGCGGCGCGACGAACAGGCAAAAGGCATTGTAGTCGGTTATGACGGCCGTTTTCTGTCTGCACAATACGCCCGGGACTGTGCTGCTGTTTTGGCTGATGCAGGTGTCAGGGTCTGGTTGTCGGCAGAAATGCTGTCCAGCCCGGCGTTGACCTGGCAGGTGAAGGACCGGCAGGCGGCAGGCGGGGTGATGATTACCGCCAGCCATAATCCGCCGGAGTACAACGGTCTTAAGTTCAAGGCCGCTTTCGGCGGGTCGGCGCCGCCGGAACTGGTGGCGGAGATCGAATCCTGCGTCAATCGGTTGGCGGGTGAAAAGACAGTGGTACCCAAGATTGTTTTGCCGGCTTCCGTGGAAATGTTTTCGTCAGAGCAGACCTATCTCGATCATGTGCGAAATATGCTGAACCCGGAATTGTTGCTGAATTTCAGGGAAAAAATCGTATTCGACGTCATGCACGGTTCGTCCCGGGGCTATCCTTCGGCCCTGGCCAAAACCTATGGACTGAATCTGGTCGAGATCCGCAATCAGCTTGATCCGATGTTTGGCGGCATCAACCCGGAACCAATCGAAAAAAATCTGGCGGCATTGCGACAGGCAATGCTGGAACAAAAAGCATTCATCGGGCTGGCCACTGATGGCGATGGTGACCGGATCGGCGCAATTGACGCCGACGGACGCTATATCACGCCGTATCAGATTTTTTGCCTGTTGTTGAAATATTTATATGAAAAGAAAGGATTACGGGGATTGGTCGTTCAGACGCTGACCCTGTCGGAACAGGTGAGGCGGCTGACGCGAAAATATGACCTGGAAACCCGCGAGACACCTGTCGGATTCAAATATGTGGCCGAATTGATGGTCAGGGAAGATATTCTGATCGGCGGCGAAGAGTCGGGTGGAATTTCAGTCAAAGGGTATATTCCCGAACGTGACGGAATTCTGCTGGGATTCCTGCTGGTTGAAGCCGTTGCCGCCTACGGCAGGACGCTTGGCCAACTACTGGACGAGATGGCGGAAGAACTCGGTTATTTTGCCTATGACCGGCGGGACCTGCACCTGGACCCGGCCCGTAAGGACCGGCTGATGAATGCGCTGGAGAAGATGCCGCCGGCCAGTCTGGGCGGTAAGCAAGTTTTGGCGATGCATGCAGGTGATGGGATCAAACTGGAGTTTGCCGACGGCTGGGCAATTTTCCGCGGATCGGGCACCGAGCCGATTGTTCGGGTCTACTGCGAGGCGCAGAGCGATGAGGCTGTTGAAGTGATCTTAAAAGGAGCGGTGGAATATGCAGAACAAGCGTAAAATACGTACAGCGGTAATTCCGGCGGCAGGGCTGGGAACAAGGTTTTTGCCGGCAACCAAGGCCCAGCCCAAAGAGATGCTGCCGATAGTGGACAAGCCCTGCATCCAGTACATTATTGAGGAAGCAATTGACTCGGGAATCGAAGATATCCTGATTATAACCGGACGCAACAAACGGGCGATCGAAGACCATTTCGACCGGGCCGTGGAACTGGAATTGACTTTAAAGGCCCAGGGCAAGGACGAATTGCTTGGCCTGGTTCAGGAACTGTCACGGGTGACGATCCATTATGTGCGGCAGGGCGAACCGAAGGGACTGGGGCATGCGGTGCTGTGCGCACGGCATTTTGTCGGTAATGAGCCGTTCGCCGTGTTGCTCGGCGATGACATCATGGATTCGGCAGTTCCGGTGCTCAAACAATTGATCGATGTTTATGAAGAAGTCGGCGGATCGGTGCTGGGCGTGCAGCAAGTTCCGCAGGACAGGGTTTCAAGTTATGGAGTGATCAAGCCGGTCCCGGTCAGGGAGCGTCTGTGGCTGGCGGCGGATCTGGTGGAGAAGCCGCCGGTGGAAGAGGCTCCGTCAAGACTGGCGGTGCTGGGACGCTACATTATTTCGCCGGAAATATTCGGCATTCTGGAAAAAACCGCTCCCGGGCGGGGCGGAGAGATCCAGCTGACCGATGCGCTGAAGAAACTATCGGAAAGCGAACCGGTTTATGCATATGAGTTCGAAGGGCGGCGCTATGATGTGGGCGACAAACAGGGTTTCCTGGAGGCCACGGTTGATTTTGCCCTCAAACGTTCTGATCTGCGCGAGCCTTTCCTGCAATACCTGCTGAAGACCATCAGCAAAGAAACAGTTCTGTAGTTTGGGGATTGTCCCCAATTTCGGGGGGAAATATTGATGAATGTGTTGGTGACCGGCGGAGCTGGCTATATCGGTTCGCATGCTGTAAGGGAGCTGCTGGGGGCAGGACACCGGGTCGTGGTGTACGACAGCCTGACCCGGGGACACCGGACCGCCGTGCCCGCGGGAACGCCTTTTGTGAAGGCGGACATCCGCAATTCAGCGGTGCTGGCAGAGACTTTTGAAGTGTTTCCGGTTGATGCGGTGATGCATTTTGCCGCAGTCAGCGAAGTCGGCGAGTCGATGGACGACCCGGCGAAGTATTACCGCGACAATGTGGCGGCGACGCTGTCCCTGCTGGAGTCGCTGCTCAAGGCGGATATCCGTCAAATTGTGTTTTCTTCCACAGCGGCGGTGTACGGTGAACCGGAGAGTTGCCCGATCGATGAAGATGCCCGCTTGCGGCCGACGAATGTTTATGGCCGGACTAAACTGGTCATCGAAAATATGTTGGCTGATTTTTCCATGGCTTATGGCTTTTCTTGTATATCACTGCGCTATTTCAACGCAGCAGGGGCTTTGCCTGCCGGCGGTCTGGGCGAAGACCATTCGCCGGAAAGCCATCTGATCCCGTTGATTCTGAAAACGGCACTGGGCCAGCGGGAATCGATCTCGATCTATGGCACGGACTATCCGACCCCGGACGGTACTTGCATCCGGGACTACATCCATGTGACCGATCTGGCCAGGGCTCATGTGCTGGCGATGGAGCACCTGCTGACCGGCGGCGGACCCAGGACTTACAACCTCGGCTCGGAGAAGGGGTTTTCCGTGCGGCAGGTCATTGATCAGGCAAAAAAAATCACCGGCATCGATTTCCCGGTGGTGGAAGCGCCGCGAAGAGCTGGTGATCCGGCGGTGCTCGTGGCTTCATCAGCGAGCTTTCAGCGCGATTTTGCCTGGAAACCGAGTTGCAGTGATTTGCCGACCCTTTTGCAGACTGCCTGGGACTGGCACAAATCTCATCCTGACGGGTTCGGCGACAGTAATGGATGACCCAGAGCGAGCAAGGCCGGGGGAATATCTGCTGTTTGGCTATATTAAACATCGGAGGTGCGCTTGATGTCTGATTCCGTTTTAAAATTGTCGTCAGGGTTCAGTTTTGATTATCAAAATCTTTATGGTGACGGGAAGGTCACTGCAGTTGAAATTGAAGCCATAACAGACCGGATTGCCGCCGCGCATCAGGCGATTGAGCAGATGCGGGCCACCGGTGAAGTCAAAGCCCACCTTTCCAAAGACGGCTCGCCGGAAAAAGTTCTGTTTAGCCAACTCCCTTACGTCGAGCCCGGACATCTCAATTCACCGGAGTCGATTGCCCGGCTGAAATCTTTTGGCGCTTCAATGAAAAACCGGGTTGATTCGGTAATTTCTTTCGGAATCGGCGGTTCCTTTCTTGGCAACAAAGTGCTGTTCGATGTTCATTGCGGCGAATTCTGGAATCTACAGACGGCAGAGGAACGGGGCGGTTGGCCGAAACTGTATTTTTCGGGAAATAACCTGGATCCCCGGCGAACCGGCGAGCTGCTGGCGCAGATCGAACGGGAGGCGCGCCTGAAAGCCCGCCACCAACCGGGTCAGACTTATCGGGTCTGCCTGGCCGTGATTTCCAAATCCGGGTCGACGATTGAGACCACTGCGACGTTCATGGTTTTCTTTGAAGCCCTGCGCCAAACGGCCCTGTCGATTGAAGTCGAGGTCGTGGCAGTCACGGACCCGGCAGACGGGCCGCAGGAAACAGTATTGCACCGGTTGGCGCGGACCCACGGCTGGCCGATGTTTTCAGTTCCGGACGGAGTTGGCGGCAGATTTAGCATTTTTGCCGAAGTCGGCCTGGTGACCGCCGTATGTGTCGGCATGGACATCGATGCGTTTCTGGCCGGAGCCCGGTCAATGGATCAGGCCTGCAAAACGGACCGGGTATATGAAAACCCTGCGTTGTTGAATGCGATCCTGAAATACCTGGCCGGTCAAAATCATGGCCGGAGCCTCGAAGTATTCATGCCTTACGCCGACGGCCTGAAATCGGTTTCCGAGTGGTACATTCAGCTGCTTGCCGAATCGCTGGGCAAACGCAACAACCGGAGCGGGCAGGCCGTGTATTATGGCAGGACGCCGATCGTGGCGGTCGGCACCACGGATATGCATGCCCAGACACAGCAACACCAGGACGGCGCCAAAGATAAAGTGGTGCAGTTCCTCCGTATTGCCGACTGGGGCAGCCCGGTCATCGTGCCGGATGTTTTTCCGGGCGAAGCGGCGGTTGCCAAATTTGCCGGCATCCAGCTGGCCGAGGCGCTGGAAGTGGCACGCGAGTCCAATGCCGAAGCGTTGGCGGCTGACGGACGATTTAGCGCGGTGTTTGAATTGCCAAAGCTGACGCCGTTTCATCTGGGAGAACTGCTGTATTTATTGGCGCTTTCGGTTGCCTACGAAGGGGAACTGGCAGATGTGGACGCTTTTGATCAACCGGGTGTCGAAGCGTACAAGCGGATCATGGGACCGAAGCTGACCCGGCTGGGAAAAAAATAGCAGGAAATATTTGTACAATTAAAGGGTTTTTTAATTGGATATAGAATACGATTTTACAGTAAGTAATATTCTTTGTGTGAAGGAGTCTGGCCATCGGAATGGATGTCAAAAAGAAACGGCTTCTGATCATTGGATTATTTGGCTTGGTAGCGACAGGGACGATTTTAGTTGTGACCGATCCCGCACTATCACCGTTTGTGGCTTCGCCGGGTCCAGGTTCACTGACCTCTGCGCCGCCGCAGGCTATCCGTTCAACAAATAATCCCGGTTCACCAGCCATTCCCGCCAACGCCAACATCAACGGCAAGAATCCGGTTTTGCCGCAGGGAGCAAAGGTTGCGGGGCAAGTCATAAGGGACATTTTTGCGCCGCCGGCCGAGTTTGCCAGAATGTTGCCGAAAGAAACCCCGACGGGCGCAACCGTGCCGGTAATGCCTGCCGTGGGTCCGGAAGTTTTTGCTGCAGCCGAAGCGGCTCCGGTCCTGACCGGAATTATTATCGGCGATTCAACCCGGGTGGCGATTTTGCGGCAGGGAACAACAAGCCGCTCTTATCGGGTGGGTGAGTCGGCAGGAGCCTACCGGGTCAGCGCGATCGGACCGCGGAGCGTGACAATTGCCGGGCCATACGGTACAAGAGTATTGACGATGGGACAGTGATGAAATGCTTATGACTGTTGGTAAATGCAAATCTGTGTATATTTTGGTCTGGGTTGTCATGTTGTTGATGTTTTCTTCGCCGGCGCAGGCCTATGCTCCGATGATCTCGATGACCGTCACCGAAGCCAATTTGGGAGTCGTGCTGTCGGAAATCGCCCGGATGGGAAAGGCCAATGCCGTGGTGGATGTCGATGCCAGAGAAACCATCAGCGTTGACTTTAGGCAAGTTCCGTTTGAATCGGCATTATACTTTATTGCCCGAACCAAAGGCCTGAGTATTGATAAGAAAGAAAACAATACTTACGTGATCACTTCGACGGAGAAAATGGAAAAAGGCTTTGGCTCGGTCAGAGTATTTCCCCTGAAATATGCCCGTGCCGATCATATCAAGAACATCATCGTCGGCGGCGGCAAGAGCGACAGTGAATTTCTGGTCGAGAACCCGGGAGCTTCTTCCGGTGGAGGCGGTTCGGGCGGAGGGGGCGGAGGTTCAAGTGGCGGTGGAGGTACGTTGCAGGGAGCTGTTTCCGGTTCGACAAAATCCAGCACAAATAAGGAAGGAATCAAAGGACTGATTATTAATACCGACGAGTCGACCAATTCCATTATTGCTTTTGGCGCGCCGGAACAGATCGAAAAGGTCCGGGTGCTGCTCCAGGAGCTGGACGTTCCCTACCAGCAGATTCTGCTGGAAGCCCAGGTGATGGCTTTGTCCAAGAGTGCTTCAAAGTCGCTGGGGATCGACTGGACCTGGTCGCAATTCCCTCCCGCCGGACAGGTGACGGATTCCAGCACCAGCAGCACCACAGTCACTTATTTTCCGATTGGCATTCTTAAAGGCGCTGACGGGGCTCCCTACAAGTTCGGTGTCAATGCGACTCTGAATGCGCTGATTACCAAAGGCGACGGCAAATTGCTGGCCCGACCCAATGTGATGACCTTCAACGGGAATAAAGCGACGATTTTTGTTGGCGACCAATTGCCGATTGTTACGCCAAACACCTCTTCTACCGGTGGCGCGGTCACTTATACGACCGAATATAAGAACGCCGGCATCACACTGTCCTTCGTCCCTCGCATCAACGAGGAATCGCAGATATCAGCCAGCGTGTTCGTGGAAGTATCCACGCCGATGTCGGTCGTTCTGGATGTTGGCGGGCAAAGAACCACGACCTACCAGATCACGACCCGGTCGGCCCAGACGAATGTGCGGCTTAAAGATGGCGAAACCATGGTCATCGGAGGGCTGATCTCCAGTTCGGAAACCAAGACGTTCAACAAAATCCCATTCCTTGGAGATTTACCGTTGCTGGGCAAACTGTTTCAAAGTGTTTCCCGCGGCAAGAATGAGTCTGAAGTCGTGATATTTCTGAAAGCCAGGATTCTGAAATAGAGAAGGACAGGAGTGTGTGCTTTGCCAATCCGCATCCTTATTGCAGATGACCACCTGTTGCTGCGTCAGGGTATTCGCAATTTCTTGTCTTTGGAACCGGACTTTATGGTTGTCGGCGAAGCATCCGATGGTGAAGAAGCTATTGTTCAGGCACAAAATTTGAGCCCGGACATTATTCTGCTGGATATTAACATGCCCAAAATGAACGGCTTGGAAGTAGCTCTCAAGCTAAAGGAACTATGTCCTGAAGTACGGGTTTTGGCGCTGACCATCCATGATGACGAGAGCTACATGATGAAAATGATACAAAGCGGCGCAGCGGGATATTTGCTGAAGGATATCGACCCATCTGTCATGGCGCAGGCCATCCGGCAGGTACATGGCGGAGAGTCTTTTGTTGAACCGTCAATGACGAAAAAACTGTTCAAGGGGATTACCAACCGTGAAGAAGCCCAACTGGCCGGCAGCCATGCTGGCGCTGGCGAGCCGGACCGGCTGTCCGCCCGTGAAATTGAAGTGATGCAGTTGATCGGCCGCGGTATGAGCAATGCCGAGATTGCCCGCGAATTGTTTCTCAGTGAGAAAACCGTCAAGAATCATCTGACGAATATTTTCCGTAAAATCCAGGTCACGGACCGAACACAGGCAGTTCTTTTTGCGATCAAGCATAAGATTGTGAATTTGGATTAAAGAACCCATGGTTGAACTTATTTTGATAAATCAAAAGACCGGAGGGCTTGAATCCTCCGGTCTTGAGTGTTAATAGAACGGGGTGTCTTTTGCCGGGACTAAATCCGGACCAACTGGCTCAGGCAGTACAGGCTGAAAATTGTGGCGATGCCAATGACTCCGGCAAAAATAAACTGCCCGGTGCGGTCTTTTTTGATCAGGGCCCTTTGACGGTTGTAACGGTAGGAATACATGCATTCTTTCATTTCGGGCGGTAACTCCTTTAATATTTCAGGTTTATTCCTCTAATGTTTATACGATATATAAAGCAAAAATCCTGCCGGTAATAAAAAAATATTTTTCTATTACCGGCAGGTTGGAAATGAGATGAAAAATGGATACTTTGGCAGGCGTCGTAGAAAACATAACTTTTCAGGGACAGGATGAATATGTCGTGTTTCGTTTAAAAACGGACAAGGGGATGGTCGTCGTCGCCGGCCGTGTTGGCGCGCCGATGGCCGGAGAAGAGGTCGAAGTATCGGGAGTCTGGACCACGCATCCCAAATATGGCAAGCAATTTCGCGGCGAAGTGCTGAGGCGGATTCAGCCGGAGACTTTGCCGGCCATTGAACGCTTTTTGGCATCGGGCGCGATCAAAGGCATCGGGCCGGCCATGGCCCAGCGGATGGTGGCGCGGTTTGGCCTGAAAACGATGGATATTCTGGAGCGCGAGCCGCGTCATTTGCTGGAAGTCGAAGGGATCGGAGCCAAAAAGCTGGCGATGATCGTTGAGTCTTATGCGGCTAAGGCTGAGTTGCGCGAGTTGATGTTTTTTCTTGAATCGCGGGGGATTCCGGGAGCGTACGCCCGCAGGATCCATACTGTTTATGGCGATAATGCAGTGCAAGTGATTGAAATGGATCCATACCGGCTTGCCGACGAAGTCAGCGGAATCGGATTTCGCATCGCCGACCGCATCGCTCTCGCCTGTGGCGCTCAGGCCGATGATTTTGGCCGGATCGCGGCTGGGATCCGTTATTCCTTGCTGGGAACGGCTGATACCGGACACACTTGCGTGCCGGAAGAGGTTCTGGTGCAAGCCGCCGCAAAAGAACTGGCCTGTGACAGTTACGAGGTGGCCCAGGTCCTGTCCCAGCTGCTGCGGCAGGGAACGCTCGCGGTGGAGGATGCCTGGGGTTCTACGCTGATATACCCGGACCATCTGTACCACGCCGAACGCAAAGTCGCTGAACGATTGCTGCATTTGCGCGATCATGCCAAAAAGCTGCGTCAGGCCGATGTGGCGTTATTGACGGCCGAGTTTGAATGCCAACGGAAGATCGAGTTGGCTGAAGCCCAGCGAGAAGCAGTCCGGGCGGCATCCAACCATGGAGTGCTGGTGATGACCGGGGGGCCGGGGACCGGCAAAACTACTACTGTCCAGGCGGTACTGAATGTTCTGTCGCGCCAGGGCTGCAAGATTGTCCTGGCTGCACCGACCGGACGAGCGGCTAAACGTTTGTCTGAGGCTACAGGCCGTGAAGCGTTGACGGTCCACCGATTGCTGGAAGCGACTGGGCAGCGGGGCGCCGGACAGGCGATGTTTGGCCGGAACGAGGAGAATCCGGTTGATGCCGATGTGGTGATTGTCGATGAAGTGTCCATGATGGATATTCTGCTGATGCATTATTTGCTCAGGGCGGTGCCGGATGGCTGTCGGGTCGTGCTGGTGGGCGATGTTGACCAATTGCCTGCGGTGGGTCCGGGGTCGGTTCTGAAAGATATCATCCGTTCTGAGACGACACCGGTGGTGAGGTTGACCGAGATTTTCCGTCAAGCCGGTCAGAGCCCGATTGTATTGAATGCCCACCGCATCAACCGGGGCCAGTTCCCTGATGTCAGGTCCACCCGCGATTTTCAGCTGCGTGAAGTGGCTGATGATGTGGCTGCAGCTGAACTGGTGGTTCAGATATGCTGTCATGAATTGCCGCAGGAAGGGGTGGACGTAGGCCGGGATGTCCAGGTCCTTTCACCGATGCATCGTCTGGCCTGCGGGGTTGAAAACCTGAACAAGCTGTTGCAGGCTTCGCTGAATCCCCCTTCACGGCGCAAGGCGGAGCTGGTTCATATCGGACGAATTTTCCGCGTGGGCGACAAAGTGATGCAGACCCGTAATGATTATGACAAAGGAGTGTTTAATGGCGATATCGGCTATGTCGCCGACATGGATGACGAGATGATGCTGGTCCGTTATCCGGAGGGAAGCGTGCCTTATGACCGGACTGAACTGGACGCATTGGCTCCGGCTTATGCGATGAGCGTCCATAAGAGCCAGGGCAGTGAATATCCGATTGTCATTCTGACGCTGGTGAGCGGACATTATATGATGTTGCAGCGGAATTTGCTTTATACTGCGATCACCCGAGCCAAACAGCGGGTGATTCTGGTCGGGTCGAGTGCTGCTTTGGGGACTGCTGTTTCCAATGACCGGACGCGGCGGCGGCATTCACTGTTGGCGGAACGGCTTCGCCGGGCGGAGTTTCCTTGAGCTGGGGATGGGGAATGTCCGACTGGCTTGAAGCCGGCCTTCAGTTGGTATTTCCGGCATGCTGCCCGGGTTGCGGGGCTGAAGTGGCGCAGAGGGGTGCCTGGTGCCGTCAGTGCCTGAATAAATTGTGGCGGCCGCGTTGTCTGAATGTCACCCGGCGGGGAATGAACCACGTCCAATCTTGCCGGATATTGACGGGTTATGACGGAAAAGTGCGGGACTTGTTGCACGGGCTGAAATTTGAGAGGCGCCGCGGAAACGCGGCGCCTCTGGCCTGGTTGCTGTCGCTGGCCGACGAACAGGAGTTGGCAGGATTGCCGATGCAAACCGGGTTGGTCGTTCCGGTGCCGCTGTCCAAAGAACGAAAAGCCGGGCGCGGCTTCAATCAAGCGGAACTTTTATTTGAGGGCTGGTGCCGGCAGCATGGACTTGACTGGGACACTGCTGTCCTGAGTCGTCATCGACATACCGCGCCCCAGTGGGAGCTGGACCGTTCGAAACGCAGGGAAAATATGAACGGCGCGTTTACCTGTAACGCGCCCAAGAAGATTTTTCAACGTCCTGTTCTATTGGTCGACGATATTGTCACGACGGGCCAGACTCTTGAGCAGTGCGGGCTTGCCCTGCATCAGGCGGGGGCATCTTCTGTCGGGGCGTTTTGCCTCGCCCACGGATAAAAAAAACAACTCCGGATTATCCAGTCGGCAATTACCCCAAAGCATTGATGAATGCTTTTACGGCATCGGGGTCCAGGACGGTGCCGGCAATGTTGTTGAGTTCACGAACCGCTTCTTTTTTTGTTTTTGCCCAATTTTGCTCGCAAGGGTTGATGAAACGGTCATAATGATTGGCAACTGCAATAATTCGGGCGCCAAGCGGGATGTTCACCCCTTTGAGTCTTTTGGGGTAACCTTTGCCATCCCATTGCTCATGATGAAACCGTATGTAAGGGACTAAATCTTTGAATTCTTCGATATTTTCCAGCATAGCGGCGCCGGCTTCGCAGTGGTTTCGGTACAGGCTCATTTCCCGGGTCGAAAGGTAAGGTAATTTGGTGATGATCGAATTGGGGACGGAAAGTTGTCCGATATCGTGCAAAACCGCCGCCAGCCGAATGCGCTCGATTTCCTCTTTCGGCAGTCTCATCTGGGCCGCAGTGCTGACGGCATAATTCGCCACCTGAAAACTATGCAGACAAATCCGATGGTTTTTATACTGCAACATCCGGATCAAGGATTCGCCGATTTCGTTGTTGATCTGCGGGCTTGCCACTTTGGCAGAGTTGGCAGAAGAGTTTGTTTTGTTCATTGGCGGCGGAACCCCTCTCCTGTATAAAAATAATTCCTGCAGTACAATTAGTATATCAGAGTTCTGTATAAAATAAACTCCGTTATCGGATTCTCAAATCGGCATACTTGTTAAATTTGATGCGAAAGGATAGAATCCTGCAATTTTTCTATTATGGATGAAAAAAGTTTTTGTGGACCAATACGTTGGATTGTTGGCAAACAGCACGGTTTACGGGCATTTATCGAGGATAATGAACTGCCTGTCGAAGCAGTTTAGAGCCCGGAAAGCTTTTCAAACGGTGAATTCCTTTCTGTTCGGTTGTCCTGACGGTTTGTACAGTTGAAATTTTCTCATTTTTCCTTGCTTTATATGGGAGAACTGATTATAATTGTGGCATAAAGAACCTTCTGCTTAGGTCCGTGGTTGCAAATCGATGCCAGTCGCAGGCGAAACGATCCACGTAAGGAGTCCAAAGCGGCTCTGAGCATGGTGCGGCTTAGGGATAAGACCTGCCGGGTTTCGACCCGAGAGAAGTAGTAGTGAGAGGCAGTAGCCGGGTAGCAAACCTTCCAGCAGGCGAGTGTGGGGTAAAAGACCAGGTCGGCTAAGCAGGGTCCTTTAATTCAAAACAATGTGAGGGGTTGGGTTAATGGCGTTCGAGGACAAAACACTCAAGTGCAAGGACTGCGGAAAGGATTTTGTGTTCACAACCGGCGAGCAACAATTCTATGCGGAAAAAGGCTTTGAGAATGAGCCGGTCCGTTGCAAGGACTGTCGTGATGTCCGGAAGCGTGGCCGTGATGGCGGTGCACCGTCCGGACCTCGTGAAATGTATGATGCTGTATGCGCACAATGTGCAGCGGAGACTCAGGTCCCTTTCAAGCCGCGCAACGATCGTCCGATTCTGTGCCGTGACTGCTTTACGTCCAATCGCGGGTAATTAACGAAATCATCAATTTTTTCTATTTTTGTTTGATGTAATTAATGTTTCGCCTGTCCAGGCTGTTCAGCCTGGACTTTTTTATTGAGGGGATACGACCAGCTGAAACGATATTTTAAAAGAATCCATGAAAAATGCTGATAATATT
>Ga0351951_1053_pt1 | contig 13436 bp, 11 predicted proteins | sample BONcelT113001H14_FD_205816 | JGI IMG/M metagenome (GOLD analysis project Ga0351951, IMG submission 205816) | Enriched cells from coal bed in the Powder River Basin, Montana, United States - BONCAT cells T11 rep3 HSBNCT.T11.300.1.H14 ...
AACAACGCGGCCGGCAAAATCAATACGATCAACCATGTCATCGCGGTCATGAGTTCCAAGGGAGGCGTTGGCAAGTCATTTGTGACAGGGCTGATGGCCTGCGGCCTGGCAGGCCAGGGATACAGGGTCGGTATTCTGGACGCCGATTTCACCGGTTCAAGCATCCCCATGTTGTTTGGTTTACAGGGACCGGTAAAAATCGGCCAATATAGTTTTCTGCCTCACGAGAGCAAAATGGGGATAAAAATCATATCAACCAATTTGCTTTCTGACAGGGACGACGATTCGATCATCTGGAAGGAAGCTCTGATGGGTCAGGTCATCGAGCAGTTATGGCGCGAAGTGGAATGGGGCACACTGGATTATCTGATCATTGACATGCCCACCGCCACTTCAGAAGTGGCTGTGGCAGTCATGCAGTCCCTGCCGCTCACCGGAGCAGTTATCGTAACCACGCCGCAAATGATATCCACCCGTATTGTGAACAAAACCATTCACATCGCCCAGAAACTTGGCGTTCCTATCCTGGGCGTTGTGGAGAACATGGCCTATTACCTCTGCCCCGGTAGTGGAAGAAAGGAATACATTTTTGGACAAAGCAGGGTTGAATCCATCGCCTACTCAGCCAAAGCGCCCATCCTGGCCAGTTTGCCGTTGAATCCTGAAATGACAGCCGTGTGCGACTTTGGGATGATTGAAGAAGCCGATCCCGCCCAGGCCAGTGAGCTGGCGAAAATCTTCCTGACAGTTCTTACAGAATTTTTAGAGCAAAACCCTTCCCTTTCAGCATCCTCGCTAAGGAACGCTAACCGGAGCTATTTCTCAGATATTGTGATTGGGCTGGTGAAGAGCAAGGAAAATGTTGGAGAACTGGAAAACCCTGACGCACAGGGGCTTTATCTTGGGAGCTGCGGCGACCGCATGCAAATCGACCTGCGGGTGGTTGACGGGAGGATTACCGACGCCAGGTTCACCGCCAACGGATGCGCGGCCACCTTTGCCTGCGGCAGCATGATCACAAGAATGGCAACCACCAAACCGCTGCAAGAGGTGCAAAAAATAACGGCCGAAGATCTGATACAGGCCCTCGGCGGGCTGCCGCTCGACCATCAACACTGCGCCGAACTGGCCGTATTAACGCTGCGCGAGGCAGTCATCGATGCCATCGAAGGCCACAGAAACCGTCCCAAAAATGTGGAAGAAGGATAGGTAAATCGAAACCAGGCGTATCCTTGCGCTAATCTAATTCCATTACCACTCCATTTCATTTACGGAGATTGTTTGTGAGCAGTATAACAGGGCGGCCGGAGAAATGAAATTTGTTTTTGGTCCTGTTCCTTCCCGTCGATTGGGACAATCCCTCGGGATTGATCCCGTGCCATCAAAGACCTGCAACTGGAATTGCGTCTACTGCCAGCTGGGACGCACCCGGCCAGTGACCAATAAAAGGAAACACTTCTTCGCTGTGGAAGAAATCCTGGATGAATTAAAGCAGGCGCTCATGGGGCACAGTCCTGGCGAAATCGATTGGGTCACTTTCGTCGGTTCGGGAGAGACCTGCCTGCACGCCGGGTTGGGGGAGATGATTTGCGCCGTGAAATCCATCACGACCCTGCCGGTGGCGGTCATCACCAACGGGTCGCTCCTTTACCGCGAAGATGTCCGCCGGGAGCTTTCCGCCGCAGATGCCGTTTTGCCATCCCTGGACGCCGGGAACCAGGAGCTATATCGAAAGATTAACCGCCCGCACCCTGAAATCAAATTCCAGCGTCTGATTGAAGGGCTTTCCGCTTTCCGGCAAGAGTACCGGGGAAAACTGTGGGTCGAAGTAATGCTGATCCGGGGGTTGAATGATCCCGCGGCGGCGCTTGAAGAATTGGCCAGCAGGCTCCGGCAGATCCAACCGGATGAAATCCATATTCTCCTGCCAACCAGGCCTCCATGCGAGCCGTGGGTGCAGCCGTCCAACCAGGAAGGGATCGCGCTGGCCCAATCCATCCTGGGAGGTTCCGCCCATGTGCTGCCTCCGGCCACCGGGAGCTTTGATTTGGGCGGCTTCACCAGCCCGGAAGAGGCGGTGATCGGGATCATCACCCGCCACCCGATGCGCGAACAGGAAATCATGGAGGCGCTTGCGCTGTGGCCGAGGGTGGACGTCGCCAACGCCATGCAAATCCTCCAGAAAAGCGGCCGCGTGCAGATTGTCGAAAAGCGTGGTGAAAGATTCTGGAGCCTTGCGGGATTTGTCTATCCTCCCGAAGCCGGGGAATGAATGCCATTTTCACATTGGCATATAATTAACAGGTATAGAAAAGTGATCCGTTATCATAAATTTAATTACACAGAAAGGAAAGCACCATGGGAACCAAAGGTCGTGAAATTGTTGGAATGAATGTTGATGAACTTATCGAGGTCCTCAACAAAGCATTCGCCGACGAATGGCTGGCGTATTACCAGTATTGGCTGGGCGCCAAGCTTGTAAAAGGACCGATGAAAGACGCCGTAGCGTCTGAATTGCTGATCCACGCCACCGAAGAACTGGCCCACGCAGACCTGCTGGCGGCGCGCATCATCCAGCTTGGCGGCACCCCGTTGATCAGCCCTGCTGACTGGCTCTCGACCACCCACTGCGGATATGAAGCTCCAACCGACGCGTTTGTAAAAGTGATCCTCGAACAAAACATCAAGGGCGAGCAGTGCGCCATCGAGGTATACCAGAGTATGCTGAAGCTGGTTAAAGACAAAGACCCTGTAACCTATAATATGGCGCTGAGCATCCTCGCGGACGAAGTCGAGCATGAAGAAGATCTGCAATCGCTCGATGAAGATCTGGAATCCCTGATGATGCGGTAATTATCAACTGTAAAGCCGGATGGTCAGATAAACCATCCGGCGTTTTTATCTCAGGCAAATGCGCTTTGCCCACCCTTACAATGGATTCGCTGCTGGAAAACCGGTTATATTGTGCGGTATCTGCACTTTGATTTTCATAGCCGTATGCCTGTCTGCCGCGATCCGTATCCGGTTGACATCGAAGATCAGGTGATGGAATTGATTGCAGAATACCCGAACATTTGAGCTTAAAGAAACCCCCATTTCAATCAGTTGCCGGCATCCATCCGAGTGACCTTCATCGATGGATGCAATGATCCCGTTCTGTCCTGCTTTCAGGTCGGTTAACGGTACAATCAAATATTCCTCATTATGACCGGAATTCGCGAGCTCATGATAAATAAGGTTTTTCTCCGGGTATGATTCTCTTTGCATAAGCGTATTCTCCGTGGTTTATTTTCATTCCCACAATAGCGCTGGATTATGGAGTAAGTATGAAGAAATTCAGGAAGGATATTGCAGAATCATCCACGGATGCAGATTCAAAAAAACAATTTTCGCGCACCCTCTTTGACCATTTCGGCTTTCTCGCTCCTTTCTATGAATTCTTCATTCCTCCCAAAACCTCACCGGAATTTATTGCTGAAGTGAATTTTCCTGAAGGCGGCTTGTTATTGGACGCGGGCGGGGGCACCGGACGGGTGGCGCAGTTCTTTCATGGCCAATCCAGGTTGATCGTGGTGGCGGACGAGTCCAGGAGTATGCTTCAGGAGGCGGTAAAGAAGGCCGGGCTTTGCGGTGTTTGCGCAGCCGCCGAAAACCTGCCTTTTTCCCCGCACACATTTGATCGTGTTGTGATGGTGGACGCCCTGCACCATGTCGCCGATCAGGCGGCGGCCTGCGGTGAGTTGTGGCGCATCGTTAAACCGGGCGGGCGTGTCGTGATCGAGGAACCGGATATCCGCTCCTTCTGGGTCAGGCTCATCGCCCTGGCTGAGAAGCTGGCGCTCATGCGAAGCCATTTCCTTTCCCCTCCACAGATCGTCGCGCTCTTCCATTTCTCCGGCGCCGGGGTGCGCACCGGGGGCAGCAATGCCACCGCTCTTATTGTTGTAAAGAAAACCACCATATAACCGGCGGCAGGAATCGCGGGCAGGTTTGATTTATTTTCGGTCTTGAAGACAGCGCCTGTGCAGGTCGATGAAATATTCGGCGGAAAATCGAAGACGACTGCCATACCAGGAAAACATCAGCCCGTCCACATCCAGCACATTCTTATCCGGGAATTCACGGCGGAAGACCCGTTTTTCCGCAGCGGAGAAGGACCAGGGTTCCGATGACAGCAGGATAACCTCCGCGGCCGCCAGATCCTTCACGGGTATGACCGGATACCTGTCCCTGTCCGCGAATACGTTGTCCAGTCCGCACCTTTCCAGCATTTCGTTGATAAAGGTCCTTCCGCCGGCGGCCATGCAGGGGTCGTTCCAGATTAAATAGGCAGCTTTCACTCTCGGCCGCAGGTCCAGGCTGTTCAAGCCAGTGGAGATTTCCATTGCCAGCGCGCCGGCTTCGCCCGGTCGGCCGACCAGCCCGCCGACAGACCGGATCATCTCCAGCGCATCGACGAGTGTGGTTATGTCGCTCATCCACACCGGGTATTTCTCCTGGAGTTTCACAATTCCCTCTTTGTAGTTCTCTTCTTTATTACCGATGATCAGGTCCGGCCGCAGGCTGTCGATCACCATGAAGTCAAAATCCTTTACATCACCGATTTTGGGCTTTGAGCCAGCCTTATTTTCAGGCAGAATGCATTGGCGCGTCACGCCGGCCACTTCTTGATCCAAACCGAGGTCAAACAACAACTCGGTGATGGACGGCACCAGGGATATGATCCTTCGCGGGATGTGATCCAAATGTACGCGATTGCCCATCTGATCCAGAAATTCCATGTTCTCCTTCCATTACCGCAAACCGGCTGGTTTTCGCAGTGGGCGCAGAGTGGTAATTTTAATGAAGTGATATCAGGTATATTACCGAAATGTGGGAGACAGAATCTACATGAAAGAACACTTTTTTGAAGGATTGGTATATTATTATATAAGGATTGTAGTTAATGGTTGCCGGAATTTCCCTGATATAATGCGTTCTTTTTAGGAATTACTGGTTAGATAATGATTGTACTTTAAGGGAGGTACCATGGACATTCCCAGTGAAATAAAACAAAAAGTCACGGCCAACAGGGAGCGAATCATCCAGTTCATGCGCGAGATTTGCGCCATCCCCTCGATGGATTCCCTCATCGGCCCGGTGGGGGAGCGCATCCAGGCAGAAATGCGCAGCCTCGGCTACGATGAAGTGCGTTTCGATAAAATGGGCAACACCATCGGACGCATCGGCAACGGCCCGAAAATCCTCTTGTATGATTCACACATTGATACCGTCGGCATCGGCGACCGCGACGAATGGGGCTGGGACCCCTTCGTCGGGAAGGTGGAAAACGGCCTGTTCTACGCCCGCGGCGCCTGCGATGAGAAAGGCAGCACCCCCGGCATGGTGTACGGCCTGGCAATCGCCCGCGACCTGGGTTTGCTGGACGGCTACACCGCCTACTATTTCGGCAACATGGAAGAGTGGTGCGACGGCATCGCCCCCAACGCTTTCGTCGAAGCCGACCCGATGGTCAAACCTGATTTCGTCGTCATCGGCGAACCCACCAAAATGAATGTCTACCGCGGGCACAAAGGCCGCATCGAGCTGAAGATTACCACCTCCGGGCGTTCCGCTCACGCCGCCGTGCACTTCCTGGGCGACAACGCCGTGTATAAAATGGTTTCCATCATCAATTTGATCCGCGAACTGGACCGCCGCTTCCGCTTTGGCCAGGCCAGCCACACCGTGCTGGGGAACGCCTCCATCGCGGTCACTGACGCGGTTGTGCGCACAGATTCCCTGAACGCCGTGCCCAACCAGTTCACCATTTTCCTCGACCACCGCCTGACCCTCAGCGAATCCCACGAGGAAGCAATGAATCTCATCAAGGGCTTGATCCCTGATTACCTGCAGAAGGAAATCATTGTAGAGGAACTCTACTCGAATATCCCGTCCTACACCGGTTTTACCTTCCCGATGGCCAAATATTTTCCCCCGTGGCTGCAGGAGGAATCGCACCCCCTGGTGCAGGCCGGGTTGAAAACTGTTTGCGACCTGTGGGGAGAAGAGCGCCCGCTGGGCACCTGGGACTTCTCCACCAACGGCACCTACTGGGCCGGCAAGGCCGGCATCCCGTCGATCGGGTTTGGCCCCGGCGACGAGGTAACCGCCCACACCCTTCTGGAGCACGTCCCGCTGGACGAGGTGGTCGACGCGACGGCATTTTATGCCTGCCTGCCGCTGAAACTGAAAGCCGCTTTGAAGTAGTCCGTCTGCAGGGCAGAAAGAATATCATAAGTTTTATAACCGTCCAATGGGCGGTTTTTTCCTTGGCGCTTCTGCAGAAATCTGCCGGGAGGGAACTGCATTCCGGGTTCTGCCCAGCCGGATCAGCAGTCGGGTTTGCCATTACCCCCAAACCCTCATTGGATTACAGGACCAGAACCACACCCAGCACGACCTCAACGCCAAGGCTGATCAGGTTTGACGAGGCATAGGATCGGTCATAAACCACCGAAAAAGCCCTCGCGGCCGCGATGGCGAGATAACCAATTCCCAGGGTGGTGTAACCTGCGGCGCCAACCGCAAACGGGGCCGCACCCAGGCCGATCAGCAGGCCTCCCAAAATCGATCGCACCTCCGAAACTCCTCTTGGCCCATCTGCCCGTAGGCCGGTGAACCCGTAAACGGCGGCAGGCCGGACAAAAGCCAGCACCCCCGTGGCAATAGTGGCCAGGGCGGCGATGATCTTAAGAATATTCAGAATATCCATGCGGTCCTCCTTAATCCATAGCAGGGTTGGTTGGTCATGAGAAGCGGCCCTGCCCGCTTAGGACTCCCGGGCTTCCGCCTGCATCGCGGCGCGCCTGCGGCGGTACTCGATGATCGGCAGGTCGCCTTGCACGAGAACCTCACCTATTTTGAGCCCGCTGGGGCCGGGTTTTTGTGTCACAACCACACGGCGGTCTTCGCGGGCGATAAAGATATTCATGGGCATGGCCAGTTTTGTAATGATCCTGCCCAGGAACGGCAGGCGGTTGAATGCCTGGTAAAAACGGAGGTAAAGGAAGGTGTGGTCCTGGTCCACCGGCACAAAAGCCGCAACGATGCGCACCCTGCGGTTGATGTAATTCTGCCACAGGTTCGGGAAGATAAATTGGAGGTGCTGGTACCCTTCCGGCCTGGGCGACAGCTCTTTCGCAGCCCGCGGCGGGCGGCCGTCGTCCACCCGGTTATACACGTAGGTGAAAAAAATGCTGTCGCCCTTCCATTCCACCAGGGGCCCGTCGACCAGCGTCCGGTTCCCGCGCCCGATTGTCCTCCGGTGGATAAACGGCAGGTGGATCACATCCAGCTGGTTTTCTATCACCCGCGAATAATGCACATCCCAGAGGTCACGCGCCGAGGCCCACACAAAAGAACCGTCGATATCATCAAAAAAAGGAGGTGCCGCCAGGTCTTCCGGGGGCTGGCTGCCCCACCAGATCCAGATGAATCCATTCGCTTCATGGGTGGGATAAACGGTCAGGCGCATGGCGGAAGGGATCACGCCTTGCCTGCCGTTGGCGGGGATTACTGCGCATTTGCCCGAGGGATCGAATTCAAAGCCATGGAATGGACATTGCAAATGCCCTGCGTGGACCTTTCCGTCGCCTAGTTCCGCGCCCCGGTGCGGGCAGCGGTCAATAGCGGCGCCAACCTTGCCGTTCTCCCCCCGCCAGAAGACCATCTTTTCTCCCAGGCGGGTCACCCCCACTGCCCCTTTTCTCACTTCATCCGATTCAAGTACCACATACCACTGGTTGCGGATCATGAAGTTTCCTCCGTGAAATCCTTTCAGATATGATACATGGTTTTTATTCACTCCACCAGCCGCGCGGCCGCTTTCCAGCCGCGGTTTGCTTCTGATATGTGAGACGCAAAAGTGGGTGCGAGGTAATGCCCGGACAAAGATGCCGGCTTTCCCGAACCGGGTTAATTCACGCTGGTGTACACATTGAAAACGGGAGGATGCTCCAGGTGCTTCTTGACCGCGCATAAATTTGCCGAACGGATCAGGGAATCGTGGTATTTTTCCGGGAAGGATTCGGGCACCTGGATATCCAGGTCGATCGAATCGACCATCCCGTTGGCCGGGTTGCTGTTGACGCGCTGGATGATGCGGATGCCCTCGGTGGGCAGCCCGCGTTGGTTGCAAAAGCCCAGTACGTAAATCCCGGCGCAGGTGCCAATGGAAGACAGGAACAATGCGAAAGGCGTGGGCGCCGAGCCCTGCCCGCCGCCAGCCGGCGGCTGATCGGTGGCTACATTAAAGGGTCCAAATGACGCGTCCACCCGCGCGCCCCCGGGGAAGTTGATGACCATTTCCATGATGGATGATGTCTCCTTTTTTCACTGATAAATTGCCGGTTTTGAAACCGGGTTGGTGGCTGTGTTCAAAACCATGGGGTGCAGATATCGGATCATAAGCCAGTTTCCGGCAACATCTTCCGCCGTTTGCTTGTTGTAAATTAGATGAGCCAGGCCTGAAAAGGTTACACGAAACGGGGTTTTCCACCTGTTCATCATCCCGGTCGCCGGGCGCAGCCGCCGGGTCAGCTGACGGGATTCGGGCGGGCAAAACGGGTGGGAGGCGGGGCTGGCAGGCGTTCCCCGTGGACGCCGGGCACCGCGCCAAAATAATCGCCCGCTTCCCAGGCGTTACGCGCCCCCAGCAATTCTTCCGGCGTGCGGGCCACGAAATTCCACCACATCAGGATTGGCTCCTGAAACGGCGTCCCGCCGATCAGCAGGACCCGGCCTCCTGCCCGGCTTGAAAATTCGAGCCCGCCGCGGCCGCCGCCCAGGTAGTACAGCTTCTCCTCTTCCAGGGGCAGCCCTTCCATATCCGCGTCTCCTTCCAGCAATAGGACGGCGTGCTCGTAGCCTTCATCCAGCTCCATTTCCAGACTTTCACCCGGATGGATGTGCGCTTCCAGCCCAAGGATGCCCGAGTAATGCGAAGCGGGCGAGGCCGCGCCGCGGACGGCACCGGAGAATACCCGCAGGACTCCTCCTTTCATCTCCAGACCCGGCGTTTCGGACACATGCACAAAGGAAGGCTCCATGTTCCGCACCGCGTCCGGCAGGGCCGCCCACAACTGCACGCCGCTCAGCCGGCCGCTGTGTTCCACGGGGGTTTCCTCGGTGTGACTGATTCCCCTGCCGGCGGTCATTACGTTGACGCCGCCCGGGCGCACGACCGCCTCGCAGCCCAGGCTGTCGGTGTGCAGGATTTCTCCCTCCTGCAACCAGGAAACTGTTTGCAGTCCGATATGGGGATGGGGAGGAACATCCATCGCCCTCCCGGATGAAAACGCGAGCGGGCCAAAACGGTCCAAAAAACACCACGGACCGACCAGCCGCCTTTCACGATTGGGCAACAGCCTGTTGATGGACAGTTCCCCCAGCCTGACCTGCCTGCCCGGGTAGACGAACGGGCGGCGTTTATTTTCGTCAAGGGCGGTGAACTTTCTTCCCAGCGGAAAAGCGGTCATGGTTACTCTCCTTCCTGAATTTGAATGCTGACATTACTCCGATGGAAGGGGATAAGCCATCCTTCCGGGTTGACAAGAGCTTGACTTGGAAGATCCCGGGGATGAATGAATCGGATCCTATACCTGCAACGCGAAACATTTCGCAATTTTTTCCACACCCTCAAAAGCCGTTCGGGAAAATGATCACCCCTACCATTATGGATCAATTCGAGCTATCTATGCAAGTCGCTGCCGTTAAACAAGATCGGGGCGGTGTGCAGGGGCAGCCTGCCAGCCTGGGCATAAATCCCAGGTCCTCCTCCCACTTCCTGTCAAGGGATCAATTCGCAAACCAGCGTGTTTTGATCTCATCCGGGGTCATCGTTTGATCCATCACGTTCATGTGATACCTTCTGGCTTTTTCCAGCCATTCTCCCAGGTTATCGCTGCTGATGACCGGGCTATCCACATACAGACTGTTCCCGTAAGCCCCGCCAAGCGAAGACTGGTTGATCGTTAATCCTGACAACATATAATAAGCCGCGTACACAGCGTTGTAGGCAACGCCTGGTGGATTGGCAAGCGCGATGCACTCATAAGTCGGGTTTGCCTGGCGCATCCGCTTCCAGGTCTCCAGGCCATCCATCGTGGCCTCGCAGTTGACCAGCGGCCAACCTTCCCGGGGAAGACCGGATTCGTCCAACCCCCTCAGGGCTTCGGTCATATTGAAACTGGTCCAGACGGCTTTCAAATCCGGATGGAGTTTTACGAAATCAACGGTTTCCGGTTTCATTTTCCAGGGATCATAACTGCCATCGCGCTTCTCTACAACCGAAATTCCGGGGTAATCTGCCAGTAAATCTTCGATCGAATCCGAATAACGGTTAACGGGGTGAAGGTCGAAATAGGCAATCTCGCCTTCACCACCGATCTTAGCAAACATCCATTCCAGACTGGTTCGAGCCCAACTGTGGTGGTCGATGGTAACGCTGTAGACACCGTCGATATCCACTTCCGCATCGAGGATGAAAACCGGGATGCCTTTTGCACTGGCTTCCTGTATCCCGGGGATCAGTTCTGCAATAAAGGTTGAACTGGTGTTCTGAATGATGGCATCCGCACCCTGTGCGATCAGTTCTTGAATATCGCCATTAACGCATCGGACGCCAAGTTCATCACAGGCTTTGCGAAAATTATCCCAGCGCTGAGCCTGCGACTTCTCGTCGCCGGCATAACCGATGACGATCTCATCATCAACGACTGTCTGTCCGGTTTCGGCAAGCGCCTGGTTGGATTGGTCGCCGCAAGCCGCCGGCCAGTCGGGGTTGCGGTCTGCGGCGGGGTGTTTCGTCAGGTTATTAAACATTTCGGGAAAGATTTCCCCGATCTGGAAGATATCCGCGTTGCCCTCCTTTTCCAGTTCGAGGCATTCCACCCGCTCCCCATTTCCGGTCCAAAACGGCAGGTAGCGCTGGATTTCCCCTTTTCCGCCGGCGTTCACGGCGTTGGAGCCGTCCGCATCCATCAGGCAGTTTGAACAGCCGGCCTCGGGGTTGTCCATGTGGGTGAACAGGCGCCCGTCCACCGTCCAGGCCGCATTGTTTACACTGCCGTTGTGGGTAATCTGTTTTGCATTTTCTCCATCAGCGTCCATTACGAAGATATTCCAGCCACCATCCCCGCCGGAGAGCCAGGCAATCTGCCTGCCATCCGGCGACCACACCGGCCTGGCATCCTTTTCCGGGCTGTTGGTCAGGTTGACCGACTTTCTGCTGCCGTCCGCAGAGATGACGAAAATATCATCGTCGGCCGCGTAGGTGATGGTTTGCCCATCATGCGACCAATCGGGATAATCGCTGCGGTTATCGTGCGTGAGCTTCCGGACAGCTCCCCCGTCGGCGTCCATCACATAGATGAAGTGTCCTTCCATGCCATCATCGATGCGGTTGGACACAAATGCGATCTGCTTGCCGTCCGGCGACCAGGCCGGGTCCCAATCCTCCGCCGGGTGGTTGCTGAGGTTACGCAGGTTTTCGCCGTCCGGGCCCATGACGTAGATTTCGCGGTTGCCGTCACGGTCGGAATCGAAGGCGATGGAACAGGGTAAAGGCGGGGCCGGGGTGGGCGACGGCGACGCAGTTATAGTGGGCGCCAGCTCGGTGGGAACCTGTCTGGCCGGCGACAGGGATGCCGCCGTATCCGGCGTTTCCGGGGGCGCCGATGCGGCGCATCCCGCCGCGACGAGCGCGATGAAGGCCGCAAACAAGAGAGGGGCGAGGATTCGATGTTTCATGCTGTGATTGTCTCCAGTGAAGAATATTATGAAAACGGCGGTAAATAAACGACAGGCAGCCGACCGGCGGGCGCGATCACGGAGCGCCATACCCCCAAACACTGATGACGCCGTCATTGGTCCTTGTGTAGAGGCGGGTCCCGTCCGGGCTGAGGACCATGGAAGAAATCGGAGAAGACTGCGGCAGTTCCGATAGCAAAGCCTGGTCGGCGATGGACCAGATTTTGACGGTCTCATCCCGGCTTCCGGATACCACCAGCGAACCGTCCACCGAGAACAACAGTCCGGTCACATCCTGCGTGTGCCCGTCAAACAAAACAGGCGGGGTGTTCTCCAGCAGGGATTGGATCTGGATGCGGTTGTAGGAGTCGACATAAGCCAGATTGGCGCCGTCCGGGGAAAAGGCGGCCATGCTTCCATAGACTGTGGAGACCAGTGAAAAATCCGCCGCACGCCAGACTTTGATCGTCTTGTCAAACCCGACGGTTATAAAAAGCGACCCGTCCGTGGAGAATATGATATCTTTTATGGAGCTGTAGAAACCAAATATTTCGTAAACCTTGTTGTGCGCCCGGATATTGGCAAGCTGCTCTCCGGTGTTTACATCCCACAGGTACACGTTGCCGTCAATGAGCCCTGCAGCCAGAATGGATCCGTCGGGAGAAAGGGCGATGTCCTGGATACCGTCCGTGATGTCAAAATCGATCTTTTGTCTTGACAGCGTAACATAATCCTGTGGGTCAAGGGTGATAATGGTTAGTGTTCCCTGCTTGACTTTATTGGGGAAAGACGGCTCGGATGCATTGAGTACAGCAATATTGCCATTAGCCAGGATAAAAGAGCGGGACCAATCGTATTCCTTAAGGACGGCCTGGTTTTTCAGCGCCTTTTCATTCAAATCGAATAGACCATCCGATAATATCAAGGCTCCACCATCCCGGGTGATGGACTGGATCTTTGAAAAAGGCGTAAAACCAAGAGCCTGGATTTCCTCCACCTTTGTGATCAGTCCCATGTCAGGGTTCCGGTCTTTGAAACCAGCAGCTGTGCTTACGGATAATTGCGTGATTTGTTTTGTTTTAAGGTCCGCCCGGTAAAGATTGTCATCCCCTTGCTTTTTGATGATCAGGGTGGATGGATCTGGAAAAACCATCATCTGGATATGATCAAAAACACTGAAGAAATCCTTAAACCGTATTTCCTTTTTCTCATCAAAATCGTAGACCCATAAATCCGAAAAACTAAATGCCGCGATCATATCGGTAAATGGAGAAACCGCTATATTGGGAGGGTGCTGGCCCAATTGTTGCCTCCTGTCCATGAAGTTCAGGTCTGCCGCATTCCATACTGTCAGGTCCCTGTAGGTGGTCGCTTCTGAAACCCGGATCTGCGAGCCGTCAAAGGAGTAATGCACCGGGCCGGCGTCCTTGGCGCGCACCTGAGACTTGATTTTTGTTCCAGCGCTCAAATCCCAGAGAGCGATTTCTTTTTTATCCCCGATGGTTACGCATTTCGTCTTATCGGGGGAAATGTCCAGGCTGGTGACCGGGCTGTTGTGCGCCTTGAGTAACTGTGTCACTTCCCATGTCCGGGTGTCGCGGAAGGTGACATTCCCCTCCGAGTCGCCGGCGGCGAACAGACTGCTG
>Ga0351951_1055_pt1 | contig 13386 bp, 9 predicted proteins | sample BONcelT113001H14_FD_205816 | JGI IMG/M metagenome (GOLD analysis project Ga0351951, IMG submission 205816) | Enriched cells from coal bed in the Powder River Basin, Montana, United States - BONCAT cells T11 rep3 HSBNCT.T11.300.1.H14 ...
CCATGTCGCGCAGAAAATTCGGCTGCCTGATTCCGTGATACAGGAGAATCCATGGTACGCGGAATTGTTTGACGAATCCGGAAAAATTGCGGTTCCTAAAGATACACGCCAGAATGAACTCGCTCCCCTGGAGGTTCCCGCACCGCGTGATATCGAAGAACTCGCGCTGTTCACGCCTCTTGAGACGGCAGAAGTACTGGAAACTTCGGAAATAGCGACGCCAGCGCCGGAGACGCCGGAAGCAACTTTGATACCGGTGGAACCCGCATCCACCGGAGAGATGCGCCCCTCGCCCCGGACCCTTTTTGAAAAGGCCGCCAGAATTTTTCGGGCTGAGCTCATCGATTCCGGAGAATATTTTTTTCCTCGCAAAGGTCAGCCTGATTTTCGGCTGGATCTGTCTGTCTCACCCGTAATGGAATTTCGATCCGGGAAACGGGTGTTATATGCCCCGGATGGCCGGGTTTCCCGCATAGACGCTGATGTCATCAAAATGTACTGGAAAAATGTGACCATTCTGCACATCCCGGAAACGGCTGAACTAAGAGATCTGCTCAACCCGATTTGTCCCATCATTGGCGGCGGGGAATGTGACAGCGTAACATCCTTTGAAGACAGTGGGGTGCGGGTGACGCTAAGAGCCGATTATATTTATGACAATCCAAACGGACGCGGCAAGGTATACCTTGCCGTTATCGATCATCCGGACAAGGCATTACCAGGGCCATTTCGGGTTTATCTGGAAGGGAAAGGGATTCTCGTATCCGAGTGGATCGACAGCGACACCTGGTTCGGTGCTATGGATCGATATGGCGTCCGGCAGTTGCCGACCAGTGCTGCTGTTGTGCTGCCGGTTGCCGCTCCTAATGATACGGTCCGCCTGTTTGCGGATCTTTTCGGATTCAGCTATCAGGATAAGGTTGAAATCGCATTTCCGTATGCCGGATTCCAAGTGAAAACCCTTGCGAATCTTCTGACCACGGAAGACGGTCGCGAGGTGTTCGTGGATTTTGGTGATCTCCGGGGGGAAGCGTTGCACTTCCTGGAAAATACCGGTTACAGAGTGGTGCAGATCAATCGACGTCAGAGTAATGGGTCTGTTTTACAGATGCTTATGGATAATTTTGCCATTACCTATGAGAAAGATCCCACCTTCTGGGTTGCCGATAGACCCCGGATCCACAATCCATCAATACAGGTGCCCGGCTTTTTGGCCGTGTTCAACGGTCAAAGTATTCTTTTTTCAGATGCGCCGGTTCCTCAGCGACTGTTAGCGTTTTTCACGGAAGCCGGGTTCCGCGTCATTTCGATGTCGCCGTGACAGTTAAAAGCCCGCGGAGCCGCAGAAACTGGAACCCGGGGACGACAGGAGTGGAAATAATAAATTTTGTCTTTTTTTGTAGGGTGTTAAAGACTAAGGGATTATGGGGTGAAGATGATAAAGGAAATGGAAAAGCAAAAGGGCGGCGGGAAGCACCGCAATATTTTTTATTTTTGCATGCTGCTGTCAGCCATCGGCATGCTGGCGGCTTGTTCTTCCAGCCAGACCATCGTCAAACAGGATCAGTCCCGGGCGTTTCGGGAACTCGGGGAAGCCTATATGGGACAGGGGCAATACACACAGGCGTTGATTGAATTTAAAAAAGCCGAACAGATTTATGACAAAGATCCTTATCTCCAGAACAATCTCGGCCTGGCTTACCTGGCTAAGCGGGATGCGGATCTTGCCATTATCCATTTTCAAAAAGCGATCAAGCTGAAATCCGATTATACGCCGGCCCTAAACAACCTGGGAACGGCATATCTTGAAAAGGAGGAGTGGCATCAGGCCATTGACTGCTTTGAAAAGGCGACAAAGGATCTCATGTACATGACCCCGCATTTTCCCTTAACCAATATGGGGTTTGCCTATTACAAACTCGAAGATTACGATAAAGCCATCCGTTTCAGTCAGGATGCCATTGAAATCAGTCCCAATTTTCCCAAGGCCCATCATAATCTCGGCCTTGCCTTCATGGCGGCGGGCCGGAATGAGGATGCGGTGGATGCGCTGGAGCAGGCCGCGGCCCTGGCGCCGAAAGAAGCCCATATTTATTTTGATCTCGGCAGGGTCTATAAGTTGCGGGGGGAATATCGCAAATCATATGAATCATTTAAAAAAGCGGCTGAAATCACGGATCGTCGTCAGTTGGCGGCCGAAGCCGAAGCCGAGGCGGAACGAGTCCGCAACCTCCGTTAAGGTCGATAAATAACGGCCTGTTAAGACAAGCGCCTGAAGAATCTGTTCCATATACGCTAAGAAGGCGGCATAGCCGCAGAAAAGATTATACCCTTGAAACTGGAAATCGGAGTCAAGGGGTAGCGTTTTTTTAAAAGTAAAAATTTGTCTCGTTTTTAACGGCTACGACACGATTCCCTCAATGAGTCCGTTTTTTATCATTCCCCCTGACCACTGATGGATGCCGACAGTGCGACCGGGCCACTGTCGACTGAAACATCGGTTGTACCGAACACCAGCATGCAGACGCGATCAATAAGATCCATGCGGTTGCGGGTATCGTCGACATTAATGCAGAATATGGGATCACCTCTTAACATGATCACCTCCGGCGGATTTTCCTGAAGGGCTTTTTCCGTGGTCACCGCCTGTCGGATCATCCGGCGAAGGGCGTGTTTTTTTTCCAGCAGGGCCGGATAGATATCCGTGCGCGGCTCCGTCTCGTCCAGAAAATCGACCATGAAGGGAAAGGCCTGCCGGAAAAAGGCCGGGGTTTTATACGTTTGTTCGATGAGTTCGCAAAGAAAGCCGGTGGCCGCTTCAGTGAAAGTGAACCGTGCGTTTCGCAATTTTACCCTGGCCTTGAGGATTTCTGATTTATCCGCCAGCCGGCGCGCCAGTATGCCGGCGACACGCGGTTCGATCCGCCGGGCGATGTTGAGGCGTTCGATCAGCGTGTTCAGGGCGGAAGCCGGCACATTGATGCCGATCTCCTCGGCGCCGTCTCCTTTCGGGCCGGGAACGCGCAGGGTGATGCGCATGGGATTGCGTGTAAGCCCGGCGATGACCGCGTTAATGTCTTTATCCGTATATTCGTCTTTCTCCAGGAAAGGTTCCATGGTCACCTGGATGGCTTCATCCGGATAGAGCAGCAATTCAACGAGGCTTTCGGCGTCGATGTTTTCCGTATCCGACAGAATCTGAGCCAGGGCGGCGGCTGTCAAGGGGCCGAATGTGGTCTCAATAAAATGCGCCACCGCGCCGGTTACGCCAATGCCTTCCTCAAGAATGGCGGTAATTTTTTTTACCAGCAGGGTGGTTTTCTCGACGTTTCGGGCCGTCATGGCATTTCATGTTTTACATTTTGCTGAATAATTCTTTGATTTTATTTCTCGTCATTATGCTTTTCCAGTTTTTGCCAAGGGCGTTTTCCCATAGCGGCTCGAGTACGAGCGAGATGTCGGCCATCTTGTCGAATTGCGCCTCGCTCAGGCTTTCGGTCAGATTCCGCGGAAGTGAGATATTATTTTTATTTACCATATGCCGGAACTCGGTCACATGCGCCGGATAGTAGGCGTCAAGATGATTAAACACCACTGAATTGCATAAACCGTGACGCAGTTTCAATACGTAAGACAGGCCATACGAAAGCGCATGGCAGACCCCGACCTGTGAATAGGCGATGGACAATCCGCCGAAAAGTGAGGCCATCATCAATTTGTCGTCTTTTTCGGCCCGGTCGCCGTTTTCAAGAAATACCTGGCGGCACAGATCGAGTGATTTTTCGGCAAACGCTTTGCTGAACTCATTAAGGAACGTGCCGGTGAGCGATTCCGCATTATGTATGTAGCAGTCCATGGCGGTGTAAAATCGCTGCTCATCCGGTGCGTCCGCAATTAGTTCGGGATCTAAAACCATTTGATTAAAAACGGTATGGTCGGAATTGATGCCCAGTTTCTTGACGGGACCGGTGAGTACGGTGGTTCTGGAGACTTCAGCCCCCGTGCCCGAAAGCGTCGGTATCCCCGCATGATAGACAGCCGGGACTTTTATTAAATCCCATCCCTGATAATCCGCGGCGGACCCTTCATTGGTGAGCATCAGGGAAACCGCCTTGGCCAGATCCATGGTGCTGCCGCCGCCGATGCCGATGATCCCGTCGGGTAGAAGTTTTGAGTGATTTTTGATGGATTGCGTCAGTTCATCCACATAAAATGTCGTCGGTTCACTGGTGACATCGGCGAATATGATCCTGTCTTTTTCACCCAGGGGAATTCGCGCTAAAAACAGATCGTTTTTTTCAAAAAAATGGTCCACAAGAAAAATCATGCCCTGAGAGGTAGATGTTCTCTGGTGGCTTAAAATTTCATCTAACTGATTAAAACATCCACGGCCGAAAACCACTTTATCCACTAATTTGAAGTTTTTAAACATAGCGTCTACTCACTTTGTTTAGAGTTGATATAATTGTTAGCTTTGATGAGATCTTCTTTGGTATCGATTTCAATGCCCATGTAATCGGTGATAACCACCTTGATTTTCATGCCATGTTCGAGAAATCTTATGGGCTCCACTTTTTCGGCAAGTTCATTGGGCGTGGGCGCGATGCGGCTGAACTTGAGCAGCGCTTCTTTTCTGAATGCATAGACGCCGATGTGTTCATAATAATCCGCTTTTTCAATTGCGCGTTGATAAGGAATAGGCGAGCGGGAAAAATACATGACAAAGCCGTTTAAATCTTTTACGACTTTGACGAAATTCGGGTCGTTTATTTCTTTTTCGTCAAGCAACCTTTGCATCAGGGTGGCGACATCCACCCGGGTGTCCGCAAACGCCTCAATCAGCTTCTGCATAGGCGCGCGCTTGATGAACGGTTCATCGCCCTGGATGTTGAATATAATATCAGCGGTCAGGTTTTCCGCGGCTTCGGCGATTCTGTCCGTACCGGTCTCATGCGGTTTTTTGCTCATAATGACGTTGCCGCCGTGATGGGCGATTTCATCGTAGATGCCCTGGTGATCCGTAACCACATAAACATCATCAAATAAATTCAAATTTATGGCCGCGTCATAAGTATATCTGATCACCGTCTTGCCACCGAGCCCGGCGAGCATTTTCCCGGGGAAACGCGAGGAATCAAATCTTGCGGGAATCAGTGCGATGGTTTTCATGATTTAAAAATTCCCTTCAGCACGTTAGAAATAGTATCGCATCTTTTTTGTATTTGCGTTTGGGTCCAGGAAAGTTTGATCTGCATTGAAATCGTACGGCTGATAATATCGTCTGATTGCGGCAAATTCAGTCCGGTATAGTCGCGCATATTATCAAGATGCATTTGCGGCACCGGCATGGCCGTGCGCATATTTTTGATATGATGCCAGTTGCGGATATAATGCCAGTTGTTGTCATACCAGTAAAAAGAACCATCCGCACCGGCGCCTGCAAGCGCTGAAGCGGTTTTTCTGGCAGTATCTTCATCCGGCATCAGAAAATTGATGAATGTGCAGGAATCGCCGGACGGATCCGGCACGCTTCTGAGTCTGATTTCGGGAAATTCATTAATTACAGCAGCAATTTGCGCGTGATTTTGTCTCTGGGTTTCAATGATCCGGTTTAATTTTTTAAGTTGGGCCAGGCCCACGGCCGCGTTGAGTTCACTGATGCGATAGTTTACGCCTAACAATTCATGCCCCTCTTTTCCTCTGTCATTTCCCATATGGTCGTGTCCATGATCGTGAAACGCGTCGGCGCGGTTGTAAATATTTTCATCGTCGGTGACAACACATCCGCCTTCACCGCAGGTGATGGTTTTTACGGGATCAAATGAAAAACACCCGACAATCCCCCAGGTACCCGCATATTTGCCGTTTAGATGCGCGCCCGTTGCCTGGCAGGCATCCTCCATCAGCATGATTTTATGCTTATCGGCAATTTGCCTGATCCTGTCGATTCGGGCCATGGCGCCGCACATGTGAACCGGAAGAATGCCCTTGGTTTTTTCGGTAATATAATTTTCCAGTTTATCCGGATCAAGGCACAGGGTATCGTCTATTTCCGCAAAAACAGGAACCGCCCCGGCGGAAATAACGCCTTCAATGGTGGCGACAAATGTAAATGGCGGAACAATGACCTCATCGCCGCAGCCGACGCCGCAGGCGGCAAGCGCGGTGCTGAGCGCGGCGGTGCCGCTTGATACCAGCAGGCAGTATTTGGAACTGATATATTTTGCGAATTCTTTCTCAAAAGTTTTTGCTTTCCAGATCTCTTTTCTTGCCGCGTCAAAACCATATCTGAAAAGCACGCCGGTATTGACAACATCCATGACACTCTGTTTTTCTTCCTCACCAAATATCTCAAAACCGGGCATTGGCTGCTCCTGATAAAAAAGTATGGATTTTTAAATTAGAAAATGATGATAGCAATCTGATTTTTTACAAAGTGGTATCGCATGAATCGGTTTGCGTGTCAAGCGGCAGCGTGTTGCTTAACAGCGCCGGGGGCGTGGAAATTTGAAACGGGAAACTCAAAATTAACCCTTTTTCACGGCCTTTAACAATTGCATGAATCGATAAAGTTGACTGAAAAGATGAAAATGTTGTAAATCAATCAACGGGAGCACCCCTTGGTTGGTAAACGCGTCGTATTATTGTCGGTCGGGAAAAGAACGGCGAAGATGACGATAATGACGGCTTAATGGATATCATCCTATACGATGTCAGATAGGATCGTCTGTTTGCCGGCACATCATCAATTCGATTTTTTACGACACCGTCCATTATTTTGCTGTACATCTTATCGCACCTATCCTGAAAACATGATTCATCCGGACCGGATTCGACATTATCACGGCGCGCCGTCCATAAGCGGCAAAGACCGTTATGTCTGCTACTGGATGCAGCAGGCCCAGCGGGTGGCAGACAACCACGCCCTTTGCTTTGCCCTTGAAAAAGCCAATCAATTAAAGCTGCCGCTCAAGGTGGCCTTTGTCCTGACGCCGGATTTTCCCGAAGCCAATCATCGGCATTACCGGTTCATGCTCGACGGGATTGCGGATGTGCAGCGCCTGCTTGCGCAAAAGGGAATTCCTTTTGTGCTTGAAACCGGTGATATGACCGCATCCGTCCTGGCCCTTGCCCGGCAGGCGGCCTGGGTGGTCGCCGATGCCGGCTATCTTCGTATTCAGCGTCAGTGGCGAGATGCTATTGCCAAAGAACTGACCTGCGCCTTTACCATCGTGGAATCCGACTGCATTGTTCCGGTGGCGGCGGCATACCCGAAAGAAGCCGTTGGCGCGCGGGCTCTTCGCTCAAAAATCATGAAAAAGCTGGATGCCTATCTTGATCCCGTGGTTTTGCCGGCATACTGGATGAAAAACGCGGCCCGCGCCAACGCAGCCCACACCGTTGATTCATCCCCCGTCATCCAGCCGGAAAAACTTGCGGCCCGGGCGGCTGCGATCAAAACCGTATCTCCGGTTGCTGATTTTGTTGGGGGCGAGGTCGCGGCCGAGGTTCGTTTGAAGCAGTTTGTCTCCACATCCCTTGCCCATTACGACATCCTGGCCCGGGACCCGGCGGCCCAGTGCCGGTCCGATCTGAGCGCGCATCTGCATTTCGGCCATATTTCGCCGGTGGCCGTGGTCCGTGCGGTCCGGGAGAGCAGCGCTCCGGAAGCGGCCAAAGCGGCCTTTATCGAGCAGGTGGCGGTCCGAAGGGAGTTGGCCGTCAACTTCGTCTATTACAACAGCGAATATGACCGATATGATGGGGCCGTGCCCGCGTGGGCCAGACGGACTCTGGCGGATCACCAAAAAGACCGGCGGCCCTATCTCTATGGCCCCGGGGCCCTGGAGCGGGCCGAAACTCATGATCCCTACTGGAACGCCGCCCAGATGGAAATGGTGATCACCGGCCGGATGCACAATTACATGCGCATGTACTGGGGGAAAAAAATTATGGAGTGGAGCACGGCGCCCGAGGCGGCCTTTGAGATCATGCTGGCCTTAAACAACCGCTATGAACTCGACGGTCGGGACCCCAACGGGTTTACCGGCGTGGCCTGGTGCTTCGGCCGCCATGACCGGCCCTTCACCGAGCGGACGGTTTTCGGCAAAATCCGTTACATGAACGCGGCCGGCCTGGAACGCAAATTTAAAATCGACCGCTATGTGGAGCGGATACGCGGGCTCGGCAACACTATTTGAATCATCTCTCCAGCAGAAGCGTGAACTGGGGGTAGATTATCAATCCGTCACCCATGCGATTAATGTTCCCGGCGCTCACGCGGTCCGGGCCGACGGCATAGGCGGCATCATCGGTCAGCATACCGCGGATCCATAAAGGTGGATCATCTTCATCAATCGGAATATCCGAGGTCATCCCCGGCCATAGCTCCAGGCGTCCCATGGGTTCCAATTTTTCCTCATCCGACAATTGATAAAGATAGAGACCTGAAAACCGATGCGGGCCGACCATTTCAGGGGTATCTGACGTTTGCCGGTCGTCATCGATGGCCACCGGAAGGGCCAGGAGCCGGTTCTCCGGCCGGAACAGGGGGCCGCCGGGCATGCGGAAGATCAGGGAGTCATCCATGCCGTTGCCGTTGATGGTTTCCGCGTGGCGCAGATGTGGGGCAAACGCGTCGCTGATGTCAAAAAGAGACAGGCAGAGCCCCGGGCCAGAATCCGGAACGTTTTTATCGTCGCCGATGTTTTCAGCGACCGCCAGCAGCAGATCATCAAAAACAGGGAAAAGCCCGGCAATCGGGCCCTGGATGTTCATTACCCCGGCCGTTTGCGGGGATGCGGGATCGGCAAGATCGATGATGGTTATCCGGTCGCTGTCTTCGCCATTGGTTATAAACCCCCTCGGACCGATAAAGCGGGTGGTTCCGGGAGTGCGGCCGGAAAACAGATGTTCCAGTCGACCGATGATTGCCAGTGCGTCATTTTCCTTTTTTAAACAAAAAATATGCCCGGCGGCGGTGTTGTCCTGGAAAAGGCCGGTGATGGTAGCGATCCTGAGCACATCCTGATATTGTCCCACGGCGGATGGATCTAACAGCCGGCCTCTGACCCGGCCATGGGCCGCATACTGCGCGGCGTCTCCGGCAATGTCGATCTGATGGACGCGGGTTTGATAGATGTCTGCCGTATCGTCGTCATAAACCATGGCCAGCAGATAGAAGGCATCTGACGAAACGTGGACGTGGTGGATGTCGGCAATCAGGCCGATGCTTGAAAAATCCGGTCCAGGGGCATCTATATTTATGGAAATAACCGAGAGAATGGCGCCGCCGCCCGGCTCGGCCGGCCGGATATAATTTTCCGTGGCTGTCAGTCGTCCCTGGGAAAGAGGATTTTCGAAACCGTCAAAAGCGGTATAAGACGGGGTCAGATCATCGATGGTCAGACCGGCCAGGGCGCGGGCGTTATAATCCTGGGCTTCGGCGGCTCCGCTTTCCGTGCCGTCATGCCACCGTTGCAGCGGCGGCAGATCCGGCATGAACCGGGCCGCCACATGGAGGAAGCCGCCGGATATCCGGGAGGCCAGCCGGTATCCATCGGCCTGAATATGATAATTGATTATCGGGCTATCGGGCAAACGCACATCCGCCACCAGGATGCCGACCCTGGTTTCTGTCGGGAAACCGTCCGGCAGACCCGTATCGATTTGCTCCATGTTGCGCGCTAAGGTGCTTTCCGGGTTGCCGTCGTCATTTTCACCCCGTATCGTTTCTTCTCCGCCTTCCGGTGAATACAGCACCACAAGCCGCTCTCCGTTGAGGTGCAGGGCATCCACACGACCTTTTACCGTGATCCGGCCGACAAGCTCCATGGCTTCGGGCCGGAGAGCGGAGATGATCCGGACCTCGCTTTCACCGGCCACATAAAGACAGCCGTTGCCGGCGACCGCCCTGTCGGGCGCATCCGCATCCATTCCCCCGGCGGCCGTATCTATATCTACGGATGCCTCTTTACCCGTATCCGGGATAATCCCTCCGGGCGGCATGTCCTCGGCAGCCGACTGACGGGCCATGGGCATGGCGCTTTTCGCATACTGGGAAACCAGATAATCCTCAAGGGCCGTATCCGAGGCAAAGGAGCGCATTTCGGGATTTCCCACATCCGTGCCGCCCGCGCATCCCAGGCTAAATGCCCATGCGGCCAGGATCAGCATCCGGATCATATGCCCCGCGGCAATTGGTAAACAGCGCATCACGTCCGGTCTCCTTTAGCATTGGTTCGGGTGACGGGAAACACCTGGAAGTTGATCTGGATCACCTGATCCGGGTTTGGGTCTCCGGCGAAATTTTCGAGAATTTCCTGCCGGAATGCGGCGATTTTTTCTTTGAGTTCGGCCAGGCGGTCCTTATCGATGCTCAGGGTCAGGGCCGTTATATCCCGTTTAGCCGCGGGAAATCTTTCAATGGCGGTGTCCGCCAGTCGGATCATTTCCCTGTGGAAGTTCGCGATCAGAACGGATTTTACCTCCGGTTCCGTGCGCAGCAATGCCTCGTTTTGTTCCCATCGGCCCTGGTCGTCTTTGCGGATCAATCCAAGCTGCATGAGCCGGTCCAGAGCGTTTTCCACATCCTTGACGCGCACCGGCGGGTCGAGCCTGCCGGCGATCTGTTCGGCGGTCTGTGAGCGGTCCCCGAACACGACCAGTTCCCGGATCACCGGCAGGTACCACCGTGAAAAATAGTCGTACTGGGCCTGATCGATTTTTTTGATGCCGCCCCGGGGCGTCATGGCGATCATCTTGCGGTAGTAATGATTCTTTTCCACCAGGTCTTCGGCCTGGTTCATATATACCAGGTTTTCGAAAAATTCCCGTTCTTGTTTTTTCAGCTTAAAACCCTTTGCCACCTGGGCGATGCTGGCGCTGGTCAGGTTGCGTTTCCCGTCGATAACCAGTTTTAAAAAATTAGGCGCGGCAAAACCGGCCATCCGCGCGAAACAGCGATGGGAATAACCGGGCGTTGTTTCTTTCCGGTACTGAAACATCTCTTTTAAAAACGCCCGGTAATCAAAATATTCAAATACGGATGGCCGGTTCATATTAACGTCTATGGTTTCCGGGGCGATGCCGCGGGATTATTGGATTTTTAAGGTTTCAAAGGGTTCGGAAGTATCGGCAATGCCGGCTTTTTTCACCATGTCCGCGTTTACGGCGTATACAAAATCATCAATAAATACACCGCGCATCCATCCGGAATAATACTTGCCCGACGTTTCCATGGGAAGCCGCCCCAGCAGATCAAAACCCGCTTCCGCGGATACCCGGTAGACGTAAAGTCCGTTAAAGGTGAGGTCGCCATAATCCCAGGGGTTTTCCGGGGTGATGGTGTTTTCATAAAGGTCGACGGGTAGGGCCATCAGGTTCTGTTCCGGCAGAAAGGTCAGTGCCTTGTGGTTGTACAGGGCTTCGGACCATGTGCCCCGGTCGCCGATAATCGTGCTGAATTTGAGCCGGGGATCGGCGAAGTTGCGGATATCGAAAATTGATAACTGGATGCCCTGCTCCAGGGGCGTTTCGCCGTCAAGCGCAACATCCCGGTCGAGGGTCAGCAGATGGTCGGGGCCTAACGGGTGAATGTAGGTTGAATATCCGGGAACCTTGAGTTCGCCGATAATCAACGGGGTGCGGGGATCGGAAAGATCTAAAGTAAAGAGCGGATCAATCTGGACAAAGGTCACCAGAAATCCTCTCGGCCCCATAAAACGGGCGGCATAAAGTCGCTCCCCCGGGGCGATATCGTTGACGGCGCCGATGACGGCCAGTTTATCGCCTTCGGGTTCCAGGCAATAGACATGATTTAAGGAACTGCCGTCCCAGGCAAAGCCCGTGGTGGTGGCCACGCGCAGCACATTTTCATATTCGCCCAGGGAGAACTGGTTGAGAAGTTCTCCTTCCACCGTGCCTTCGGCAACAAGGGTGACGGGCGTTTGGTTTAAGTCAAACCGGTAAATTTGGGTTTTAAACGCGGGCGGCACCCATCGGATGTCGGGTCCGCCGTCGCGGTAGGAGGGATATTCGGCGATGGTGGCCGCCAGATACAGGGATTGGGTCGAGGCGTAGACGTGGTGGATATCGGCCACCAGGCCGGTGCGGGCCATCTCCCCGGAGGGCGTGGCCATGTCAAGGGTAATGACGGAAACGATGGAGCCGCCGCCGGGCGTGACGGGCCGGATGAAGTTTTCCGTGGGGATGAGCCTTCCTTTTTCCACAACGTTTCCGCTCTCATCGGCAATATTATAGGACGGGATGAAATCGTCGATGGTCATGGCGTCAAGCGCGGCCTGGTTTCTGGCCGTGAGCATGTTTTTATCCGCTTCAGAGCCGTCATACCAGATTTCGATGGGCGGGAGATCAGGCATGAACTGGGCGACCAGATGCAGGCGGCCGCCGTTCAGCCGGGAGGATATCAGGATGCCGTCGATCCGGATATCCCGAACGATGGACGGCGCATGCGGTATGCCGATATCGGCGATGAGCAGCCCGGTTTCTTGTTTCGGAGGGATCCAGTAGGGCATGCCGATACCGATTTTAATGACGTCGTCTCCCGGCGAACCCGGGATTTCGGAGTCGTCTTCCATCTCCCGGGGCGGGTCTTCGCCGGCATCGTCGTATATCCAAATGGGCGGCTCCCCGTTTGACGGGGTGTAGAGCACCGCAAGATAATTTCCAAACAGATACATGGCGTCCACGTTGCCGTCGACCTTGATGACGGCCGCTTCATACATAGGTCCCGCCGGATCGGCCGAAACAATGGCGACCCGATTTTCACCGGCGATATACAGATATCGGCCGTCGGTTTTGACCAGATCGGATTCATCCACGCCGGCTTCCTGAAGGTTGGTTGAGGAATAGCTTTTGCCGCCCCCGCTCTCACCCGGTGCGGCGGAAATCGCATCTCCTTCGGTCCGCAGGGTTTGCATCGTATCGGGTTGCAGGCTGGACGCGTATTGATCTTTCAGATAGGCGAACAGGGCGTCATCTGATTCAAAATGGATTGCCGCCGGTGTTTCGTCTCCCCCGCCGCCGCCCCCATTGCCGCCATTGCAGCCGAAAAGGCAAACCATAAAAGCCAGGACAAGCCCCGGCAACAGCATCTTTAAACAATGGGCCTGATGAACGCGCGTCATGGCACGACTCCTTATACATTCGAGGGTTGGCGTTGATGATCAATAACGGCGGCGTTTTTTTTGTTTTTACCGCGCCTGTTTTATGGCCGATGGTATCCGGTTATTTTATGGGGATGCAAGCTGAATTCTGAAGTAAAGTTATAAAAATGTATTCATAAGAATACAAAAATTATCAAAAATTTGATTAAATAATATATAATTAATAAGTTATAAAAATTAAATTTATTTTAATAAATAT
>Ga0351951_1059_pt1 | contig 13035 bp, 8 predicted proteins | sample BONcelT113001H14_FD_205816 | JGI IMG/M metagenome (GOLD analysis project Ga0351951, IMG submission 205816) | Enriched cells from coal bed in the Powder River Basin, Montana, United States - BONCAT cells T11 rep3 HSBNCT.T11.300.1.H14 ...
GATGAGGCATGCGGGTGTAAGGCAGGTCGAAAGAGGCATCAATCTGCTCTTCGGTGAAGGTCGGATAGGGCGGATTGATGTAGAGCCTGTTGTCGCCGATGTCCTGTATGAGCCTGGCGGCCTGAGCTTTGTTCGACTCCTGCTCGATATGCCTGAAATTGCCGGCATAGGTTTTTTTGTCGCGCAGGCAATCCTCATGCGGTGCCAGGTGAATGTCGCCCGCTGCTGTTTTATCCAGTATCTGACCTTTCGGGCGCAGGAAAAACGTTTGCCTGACGTGGTCAATTTCAGTGATGGGTTTTCCCTGGTCGAGCAGATGCAGCAATTCGATGAAGGCAAGCTCGCCCATACCATACACGCCTATATGTGCTTCGGAATCGTGCAGTATGGTGGGTTTCAGACTGTCGGACCAGTAGTCGTAGTGGGTCACACGCCTGAGGGAGGCTTCCACTCCTCCGATGATGACCGGGCTTTCGGGAAACATTTTCCTGACGATGCGGCTATAAACCACAGTGGCATAATCGGGTCTGAAGCCGCTTTTGCCGCCGGGGGTGTAGGCATCGTTGGAGCGCAGCCTTATGTTGGCGGTGTAGTGGTTAACCATCGAATCCATATTGCCTGAAGTGATGCCAAAACACAGCCGTGGTGGCCCGAATTTGTTGAAATCGCGCAGGTCGTCCTGCCAATTGGGTTGCGCAATAATGGCTACCCTGAAGCCTTCCTTTTCGGCAAGCCTGCCGATTACGGCGGCCCCAAAGGCGGGGTGGTCCACATAGGCATCGCCGGTGACCAGTACCACATCGGGTCTGTCCCAGCCACGCAACTCCATTTCTTTTCGGGTGGTTGGCAACCAGTCGGTTAAGCGCAGTTCATTCGTCATCGGGCAGTATGTTCAGGTTGTGCACACAGCAACAGGCTTTCATCCTGTAGCAGGCAAGCAGCAAAGATAAGTGATTATTATTGTGTTAGCGAAATATCACAGGCTAAGCTGCTTCATTTCAAGCGATGAGGGTTAGTATGTCAGGCGTTACTTCAGCCTCCTCAAAAATCGAAAATTGGCAATCAAAAATCGTTGTATCCCTATATTTATTTAAGATTGAAGATTGAAGGATTTTGAATCTAAGATCTGGCTGAGGGTATAAATGGTGTTCAATTTCTCCTTTCCAACTGTTGTTGTTGGCAGGAGGCATTCACTCAAGGATTTAGCCTCCTCAAAAATCGAAAATTGGCAATCAAAAATCGTCAATCTATTAAATTCTCCTTAATGCTTTGATTTTCAGTTTGGATGCAAGGTACTGGCCAATGTCATTGTCAGGAAGATGTCGCGGCATGATTGAATATTCCTGATTTTTAGCGTTTACCCCTAACCCTAAAGGGGAGCCGCTAAAAATCAGAATTTACTGCCCTTCGAGAGCCTCAGGGCACCCTAAAGGGAGCTGCTAAAAATCAGCTGTAGCTGAATCGTTCCTGACGTTCAACCCTTCCAACCTACTTAACCACAAACCTCCCGCTCTTCCAGCCTTTTCCATCCCACAGCCTGACGACATACAAGCCGGGGGGCAGCAGGGCGGCTTCAATGCGGTGGAAGTCCAAATCAACAATAGGGTCAATCACTGTTTTACCCATTTGCCGGTTTCGTATAGCCCTGTGGGGGCGCTAAGTTCATAAATATAGGTTCCCGGAGCCAGACCGGTTGTGCGTATCACAGCCTCTTGTCCGTTGATGCTTTGTTGCAGCACTTGCCTGCCCCTCAGATCGTAGAGGGTTAGCACCGAAAAAGGGTGCTGGGCGGCTATTCTGAGGTGCATTTCGTCCTTGCCCGGATTGGGATATACGATGGCTTCGTGCATACGGATTGATTTCTGGGAGTTTACACCTACCAAAAGACCTTCACTGTTCAGCTTTAACAAAACAACATCTCTCTGTTGTTCGGTATTATTCTGATAATCGTAGCGTACGCCTCCAACGAAGCACCCGCCATCACGGGATGCAAGAACATTGGTCATTACATAATATGCATCTCCTCCATAGAACCGCTCCCACCGCACATTGAGCGCACTATCGGTTTGAACAACAATGAACCAACTTGGCTGGGATGAAAAGTAGGGGTTGTATATATTCAGGTTGCGTGTTCCCCCGAAAAACAAAGTATCCTGATTCTTAAGGTCTATTCCTTTCCATGGGGCTGGAAAGTCAACGGTATCCGATTGATGCCATACTAACTTCTTGAAATTGCTTGTATCAATTGGATCATATTGTTTAATAACACACAGGTTATTATCTGGAAATGGATAGTGATTTGAACCAATTATATAAAAACTTGTATCACTTTCCCAATCAGCTGATGTATTACCACCACTAAAACCTGCAGGGAATTTTTGCGTGGATAACAAATTAAAGCTACTGTCAAATAGCTGAAATGCAAATTTCAACATATTAATGCCCCAGTAATTTTGGTTTCCAACCAAACGAAGATATTTCAGCACCCCGCTTTCGGAGGGATGAGTGAGGTGTTTTGCCTTGATGCTGTCAAAGTTAGTGTTTAGATGATAAATAAACGGGCTTTGAAAGGCATTTGACATGATCCTTGACGAACCCCCTATCAGATAGGTGCCATCAATCTGCTTATTAGTGTAGATACCATATCTTGAGGAATTAGTATCCGGCAAATAATAAAAAATGCTATCAATGAGGCTTAAACTACTGTTCAAACGAAAAATAGAAATGCCTGCCGATTTGTAATCATTGCCTTTGTCATAAAAACTTCCTACCAGAGCTACAGTATCCTCATTGTGGAAAATATTCTCGCCAAGGTTTTCTTTCCCTGATACTTTAATTTCTTTCTTGGCTATTAATGTACCACTGGAATTGAGCTTTTCGATCCTTGCATAATAATTACTGCCATTTGGCTGAGTAACCATCAAAACACTCAAGTAAACATTATGTGACTCGTCTTCAACTAAATCCAACAACAGTTCATCTTCGGGTGTATCCGAAATGTACTCGAAAACACTGCATTGTGCAAAGGTGTTTAACCCATAGCCAATCATGAGCAGAAATAGTATTGCTTTTGTTATATTCATCGATAAAATTTGTGGATAAAACAAGGCTAATCAACTTAACTTGATTAGCCTGTTTAGGTTCAACATTTATTCATTTATTATTGGGACAAGAGTAAGTATACCATAAGTTGCAAAATAATGATGATAGAATTGTCCTTGGTTGTTAGGTAAAAACATCAAATAATCCTTTATTTGTACATCGTAAAGGTGCTTACCCAAAGGTCTAATGCCATTAGTTGGGTTATGCAGAATATCGTGTGACTCACCGAGGTAATAGGTTAATGTGTCGTTAGTTAGGCAGTTAATTTCATCATAATTCCACCCTGCATACAAACGTCCGGCAAATTTGTCAAGGCCATGAAATTCTATTGGATCACCAATACTAGTTGGAATAAACCTAAATGGCTGTTCAAATTCAATCAATGGGTTGTTTAACCTGCGTTCCAATTCGTCTGAGCCGTCAGAAACACCCTGCATGGTGTTATCGCATTTACCTAATGGCGGGTTGTTAAATTCCTCCTGGCCCAAAGTACCCCAATACCAATCGTCATCTTCCTGAAAAGGTTCATACGCCCCATAAATGAACTTAAACCCAAATGCGCGCACCACAGATATGTATGCAGTGCTGCCCAATAAACTGTCCAACCGCACATCAGCAAACCTCAGGTTCTTCTCCTCGCTCGGTATCTGTTCAAGCTCAGCTAGCAAGTCGGCTTCCATCTGATCATACATAGTTTCAAAAGCTGTCATTGTTGCCATCTGATTCTGGTCAACTGTAAGGGTATAGGCCGTTTTGGTCCTTACGAAATCGTCAAAAGCAATTTCAGGGTGGGCATACGCGTAATTCTGCAAGGCTTCAGCATACCACACTGCCGAATCAACTTCAATTAGCTGGCCTGTCTTCAAGTTGCCATTGAGCTGCGATTCAAACGATTCAATCATCCGAATGGTTATCATGCTTTGTTTTAATAATTCATCAAAAGAACTGTCGTCTTTGGTTGTTGTTTCCTTTCGACATGATGTTGTGGCCACGGCTAAAACGGCCAATAAGATAAAAATATTGTTATTTCTCATAGTTCAATACTTGTGTGTTTGTAAAAAAACTAAAATGCTGATCCGGGAAAAACATATCACAGCCTTGCAGTTACCGGTTCAGATTAACTGCAAAGCCCAAAACAATGAACCTATTCTTCCCCAGCCAAAAGATGTGTTTGGTAGTGCGGCAGAGCCGGTGCGTAGTGTCGCCACAGCATGTAATTTTCTCTTTTTCTGCACCATCATGCCATGTTATGTCTGATACAAGCATAACTTCCCATGATTGCCATGTCAAAAATGTTGTATGGGGGGGGTATGTGCTTGTATTACAACGCTATACAAACCGCAAAAAACATCAACCTTCCGGCTGTTGGGCCACCTTTTCAGTTGTAACCAGGTTTGCAGGAAAGGAGACATTGTTTTGCTTGTTAAAAGAAAGTGCTAAAATACAACCGGGAAAAGCTATTGTCAAGTGAAAGATGCTCAAAAAGTTGAGCACTTGATAAATTAATAAAAGGCAACTTTATCTCAACGTTGCTGCACGAGCTTTTCTTGCTGAAAGTAATGTTCGCAATTCTGACTGGAATTATGCTTCATTTCGGATAGCTGATTTTTAGCGTTTACCCCCAACCCCTGAAGGGGAGCCGCTAAAAATCAGCTGTAACTGAATCGTTCCCAACCTTCTAACCTACTTAACCACAAACCTCCCACTCTTCCAGCCTTTTCCATCCCACAGCCTGACGACATACAAGCCGGGGGGCAGCAGGGCGGTTTCAATGCGGTGGAAGTTACCTTCCGGTTTTGTCCGGAGTAGCAGTATGCCTGTTGGTCCGTAAAGCTCTATTCTTGCCTGTGTAAGAATCAGATTCCCGGGCAGTTGCAGCCAGGCTTCGGTAGTGGCGGGGTTGGGTGTGATGACTAATTGTTCACCGGATTGTGCATCGTGGGCTGATATATTGCCAATGATTGAAAAACAAGTGTCTCTGACCGTAAGCAGCAATTCATTGCTTTCCAGAATGGCATCGAAAACCTCCCCTGCCGGACTGTGAAACAGATCAACCGGAACAGCTTCCAGTTGAACTGTTTGAAATTCAGAATATGAACTAGAAGCCATACACTTTTCGCTTTGGCCTTCCGGACTTAGCTTGCTTAAACCTGAATGAGGATCAGTATAATCCTGATATCCCTTAACATAAATAACGGGACCATTGCCGATGACAATCATATTGCCTTCGGGCGAGGTTAAGGAACCAATTCCATACATTTCATACATATTGGCACGGATTACTTCGCCTTCTGAGCCTATGTGGATGAACTGAGATTGATAAGTGTTACCGGACACTATCAGGTTTCCTTCATAATCTGTGTTGAGCAAAGGACGAATATTGCCGAAAAAATCAAAATTTGTCCATCCCCATTGGGTTAAGTATTCATATTTCCCTGCCCATAAAGGTTCTCCTTCCGGATCGGTGCAGAATACCACATCCCAATCATTCGAACTTTCGTTTTGGTAGGTATGTAAAGCTAATCCCATTTCGGTGTTGATCATGTCATAAACTCCTCCAAAAACAACATCCGGCGAATGATATTTTTTACCCCACAAGGCGTTTCCGTCGCCGGTGATCTTTGCGATCAAAGGTGCAACACCTGAAGTTTCTGACAGAAAACCGGTAAGCAGAAAGTTCTCGTCACCGGCAGGTCTGACAGTCACGCCACGACTTGTGACAAAATCGCCCGAATAAGTATGTGACCACAAAAGATTGCCCGAGGAGCCAATCCGTGCAACGAGCATCATGGATTGTCCGTCATGCCAATGTGAATAATCGTATGAACCGATGAGCACACAACCCCCAACTCCGTCGTGACAAATCGCCGAAGGCGTTACCTCTGCCGGAAAACCAATCCCTCGCTGCCACAACAGCATGCCTTCAATAGAATATTTTAAAACGAAAACATCTGTGTCGAATTGTGATGCAATAACGAACCATCCATCATTTGATGCAGTCGCATGAATATTATAAGTAGTTCCGGGCGACTGCAATGCACGCATCCATTCAACCGTGCCATCCGGGCCAAGTTGTATCAGTGCCCCATTTATTTGATTTGGTGCACCCTGATTGGAAACAGCACCGATCAGCAGAATAGAACCACTTTCTGATTGTGCCATTGCTCTTATAGAAATAAATCTCTCACCATTGTAAAATACCTTGTCGAATTGGTCTGTCTGGGAGAAAGAGAGGCAATGAACAAACAACGAAATTAAGATTAAAGATGCCCTGAAGTTTAGCTGAATGAAGGTTTTCATGTGTTTTGCTATTGGTTCTTTGAAAGCATAAAAATACATAAAAAACGCTTTCTGATATCTGCCTAAATACTTTCAAATCAACGAAAATAATGGCTTTGATCGCTTTGCTCAGACATAAAGTATAAAAAACAAAAAACCCATACTCGTTTGAGCATGGGCTTGAGTCAGTAAGACGGGTTCTTTGCCGGCCTATGCGATGGCAATCTCGCGGTTTACGGCAACTTTGGCGTCTTCGCGTTTCGGCAGGCTGACGGACAATACTCCGTCTTTGTAGTCGGCCCTGATCTTGTCGAGATCAATGGTTTTTGGCAGGGTGAACGAGCGCGAGAAGGCGTTGTAGAAGAACTCCTTACGGGTGTACTTCTCGTTTTTCTCTTCGTTTTCGTTCTTCTGCTCCGAGCTGATTGTCAACACATTGTTGTCGAGGTTGATTTTGAAGTCTTCCTTTTTCATCCCCGGAGCAGCCACATCAAGCACGAAGTTATCTTCACCTTCGCGGATGTTCACTGCCGGCACCATTCCCCTTGTTTCGGGGCTGCGGGCAAAAAAGTTCCTGTCGAAATCTTCCATAAGTTCGCTGAGCAAACTAACCGGATGCTGATTAAATCTGATTAAGTTCATGGTTTTGTCCTCCTATTTTTATTGGTTATTTTTTTATTGTTTACAACCGCATCAGGTCAAAATCTGTTCCAATAGCCTAATCATTTGGTTTTCACGTCATATTGACAGTTTAGACAAAAACACGGCTGTCATATTGTCAGTTTGCTTGATTTTTAGAAATTCTTAACAATTTATATATCAATTATTTATTTAGGATTTAAGCAGGTTATTGCCTAAACAGTATTTTTGCAGTAATTTTATCATCATGGAAGACCTGAGGAAATCATTGCGGCCCGGACGGATCATCTACCCGATTGTACTTGGGCTGGGTGTGGCCTTCTGGATGCTTTACCGCAATTTCGATCCCGAGGCCTTTAGTTTTTTCCGGTGGACATGGGCTGCTGCATTCTGGCTGGCTGTGGCCTTGTTGATGATGGGTGTGCGCGACCTTGCCTATATGATCCGCATCAGAATTCTTACCGATGGTGAGATTGGCTGGCGGCAGGCATTTCAGGTAATCATGCTGTGGGAATTCAGTTCGGCGGTATCTCCTTCAGTAGTTGGAGGTACAGGTCCGGCCATTTTTTTTCTGTACAAAGAAGGGCTTAACTCGGGTAAAAGCACAGCAGTGGTACTCACCGCCATCTTCCTCGACGAGGTGTTTTTCATACTGATGGTGCCCATTCTGTATTTAATTTTCGGCAGTCAGGTTTTTCCGCCCGACGGTCTTCCGTTCGCCGAAGGGGTGCGGACAGCGCTCTATCTGGGTTATTTGGCGATCCTGATTTATACATTGTTGTTGTACTACACGCTCTTTTTCAACCCATATTTTTTCAAGTGGCTGCTTTCGTTCGTATTTCTGATCCCCTTTCTAAGGCGGTGGCGTATGCGCGCCCGAAAATTAGCCAACCAGCTGATCGTTACTTCAAGACAGATCAGGGGAAAATCATGGAAATACTGGTTCGGTTCCGGACTGGCTACTTTTTTGTCGTGGACCGGACGTTATTGGGTGGTCAATTTCATGTTTATGGCCTTTTTCTTCAGCCACCTCAGTTTTGCTGACCACCTGCTCGTCTATGCCCGCCAGCTGACCATGTGGATTATATTGCTGGTGAGCCCCACCCCCGGAGGCAGTGGTGTAGCTGAATTCATATTCACCGACTTCCTCGGCGACCTTATCCCCAACCTGGCCTGGGCCATACCTCTGGCACTGCTGTGGCGTTTTCTCAGTTATTATCCCTATCTCTTCATCGGTGCAATCGTTCTGCCACGATGGATCAGAAAAGTGTACCGCAAAAAGACTGTTTATAAAGTGGTAGAATAAGTAAGGCCGGGAGGGTTGAATGTTCACGTGATTTGTGAGTCGTTGATTCCGTATAATAGATTAGGCTGGTATTGTTACGATTTCTCCTTTCCGGCCGATGTCATTTGTGGGAAGCAGTCACTTATAAAATCAGTCACATCATAAATCTTAAATCGAAATTCAAAAATCGTCAATCAATTAAATATCACACAAAAGAGGAACTGGTTTCCTTTTTCACGGTCGGGCTTGTTTTCAGTTCAGTTTCTTCTTTCTGGTTCCTGGTTCCTTGTTTCCTGAGTGTTTCTTGTTCCTGTGTTAGGGGTAAAGCACTAAATATCTGCAAGTCAAAGCTTAAAAATCCACTGATAGACGTTGACTTGTGAACCGTGATCCGTGACTTAATCAAAAATCGGCCATCAAAAATCAATGCATCCCCAAATATATTGACGATCGATGATTGACCATTTAAGATTTATTATCAAGCACCCAGAACCCGCAACCGTTTGCAAAAAACCCTCATACTCATTTATTTTATTGATATTCTTATTGTTACGTTGACAGAGCATAATCTCGGACTTGTATAAAGTAAATGATTATCAATAACTTTGAGAAAAATATCAGTTCTATGAAACGCATATTTACCCTGTTGATATTCCTGTCAGGTTTATCGTTGCTGCTCAAGGCCGAAAACGATACTGTCAGAAGCCCAAAGATTTATATCGCTTTTTTGTGGCATATGCACCAGCCTATTTACTATCCCTATCAGAACATTGTGCAAACCGAGCAGAGCGGCGTATTCAGTTTTTCGCTGTTCAATGTGCACCTGAGCCGCACAGGTCCATATACTGACTGGCCGCGTAATGCCGTGCAGAAGGGCATCAATGCCAATATGCCCCATTTCGGCGCACAGGTGAGTTTCAGCGGCTCACTGATCGAAAACCTGAATAACCTGCAGCAGGCAGGTGTTGGGTTCAGCAACTGGAAAAGCCACTGGAACTATATCAAAAACCAACAGACCTCGCTGGGCAACCCGCGCATAGACATGGTTGGATTTGGGTACCACCACCCCCTGATGGGATTGATTGACTATGCCGATATCCGCAGGCAGATTCAGGAACACAAGACAATTTTTGCCCAGCATTTCACGGGTTCTTACAGCAAAGGTATTTTCCCTCCCGAAACAGCCTTTTCGCCCCGTGTGATTCCCGCGCTTGTTGATGAAGGCTTCGAGTGGGTGATTATTGACAACCTTCATTTCGACCGCACAGCGCAGAATGCACCGGTAAGTGATGGATCAGGCGTGCTCAGGCCAAACAAGGCCGATGTGCGCAATCCCGACCCTCAGGACTGGAAACAGCTCAACGGGCTTTGGGCACCCACTCCGGTTTCCATCAAATGGGGGCACCAGCCCCGCTATGTATCCTATACCGACCCTGCAAGCGGAACAACAAAAAAAATCATCGGCATCCCTGGCTCGCGTTACCTCGGCGAGGAAGACGGAAGGGGTGGTTTCGGAGCCCTGAATTATGAGCATGTGATGAGCCAGTTTGAGCAGTACAACACCGACCCATCGCGTCCGATACTCATTGTGCTGCACCACGATGGCGACAATTACGGAGGCGGCAGCGAATCCTATTACAACAGCAACTTCCAGAATTTTATTAACTGGCTGCAGGGCCAGACAAACCGCTTCGAGTGCACCACCATACAGGATTACCTCGAGCGTTTTCCGGTACCCGAAAACGACGTGATTCATGTGCAGGACGGAAGCTGGCTGGGTGCGGCAGGCGGTGACCCGCAGTTCAGAAAATGGAACGGCGAACCAGGGAATTATCCCGGCGCTTCGGGCCCTTACAGCCCCGACCGCAACAGCTGGGGAATCATGACCGCCGCCAAAAATATCGTGGAAACTGCCCAACAGGTTAACCCCAACGCCGGTGGCACACAACAAGGGTGGAAGTTTTATCTTAATGGCCAGGCCAGTGACTACTGGTACTGGGATGGCACCGAAATCTGGGATTCGAACCCTGTGCGCGCAGCCAACCAGGCGGTGAATAACGCCCTTCCCGTTGCCCAGGGCGGTACCGACCTTACCGCACCATCCATTTACCTGCCTCAACGTTATCCCTATAATCCCGGCGCGATCGAATGGGACGGCGCAGGTGTAATGCCCTCAGATTTCACGGTATGGACATACGCCTTCGACCTGAACGGACTCGGAAATGTTACCCTCAAATACCGAATCAGCAATACCGAAACCGTACAATATGACAATATGATCTATGCCGGAGGAGCCGGTACAGGCCCCTGGCAAAGTCTGCCTATGACCGGCATCTCCATCACATCGGTCACCGATCCCATGCCATTGCACAAAGCAAAGGAGTACTCGGCACAGATTAATGGCTACCAGAATAAGCTCATTGACTATTACGTGGAAGCAGTGGACACCAAAGGAAACCTTGCGCGCTCACCCATCCAGCACGTGTGGGTAGGCGACGGAAGCGGAGGCTCGTCGGGCAATGTGAGCTGGAGCCCGCAACAACCCAACCTGAACGAAATCATCACCATCACGGCCAAACATGCTACCTCCCAAACCCTGCTGCACTGGGGCGTGAACAACTGGGACAGGCCTATTGCAGCTTACAGGCCGGCAGGAACAACAGAACACGAGGGCAGCAATGCCGTGCAAACGCCACCGACAGGCCAAAACAATGAAGGCCATTACTTCTGGAACCTCGGGCCATTCAATAATATACAGCAACAAGTGAATCAGGTCGCCTTCGTGCTGAAAATCAACGACAGCCAATGGGACAACAACAATGGAAACGACTGGTTTATATCCATTGACAATGATCCCAACCCAAACCCTGTAGGCGCAAATGGAAGTGTTAGTATGCTTATGGGTAATCCCTATTCCTTTTCGACAAATGATTTTTACTACCAAAGCCCGATTGGCAGCGGCTTTGCCGGAATCCGTGCCGAAAGCCTGCCCGACAAAGGCAGCCTGACCTACAACGGGACAGCCATAACCATCGGACAAGTCTGCCCTAACCCTTCACTGCTCATGTTCACTCCTGTGGCAGGACAGCAGGGCGATCCTTACACCAGTTTCACGTTTAAAGTGAAAGACCAGCAGCAGCAATATTCAATCCAAACCTACACCATGCTCCTCAGGGTGTTGTCGGGCAACCCTGTCGGACAAAACAGCACGGTGAGCATGCTGGTGAATGAAACATTCCAATTTGCGGCTTCCCATTTTGCCTTCAGCAGCCCGGCAGGTAACACCTTCGGCGGAATCCGCATCGAAGCCCTGCCCGCCAAAGGTCAGCTCCTAAAAAACGGAACGGCAGTCCTGACAGGAGAACTCGTAAACAACCCCGGACAAATGACCTTTGTGCCTGCTGCCGGTGAAACAGGTAATCCCTACACCTCATTCAGCTACCGGTTGGTGGACAGTCAGGGACTTGAAAGCAATTCTACCTATCAGCTCAGCATTGTGGTTGCCGGAAATTTCCCTCCCGGAATCAGCTGGTATCCGCAAACGCCTTCAACACAGGATGTGATCACAGTGGTTGTTTCGGGCGATGCCAATATGCAGGCTGCCTCGCGACTGCACTGGGGGGTAAATCAATGGACAAAACCCAACGAAGTTTACTGGCCGGCAGGAAGCCAGCTCTGGAGCGACGGAGTGGCTGTGCAAAGTCCTTTTGCACAACACAATAACGCATGGACAATTCAACTGGGACCATTCAACAACAGCCTGCAGGCCGTGAACAAACTCGATTTCGTGATTCACTACGGAGGCGAAAACTGGAACAACAACGGCGGACAGGATTGGCATATTGATGTTGTGGATTATTCAGCAGTTCCTGAGCACTTCAATGAACAGGAAATCACTGTAATTCCCAACCCTGTGCAAACACATGCGCGCATTCTGGTCAGGGGAAATACAGAGGAGAAGTTTTTTGTAACACTCAGCGACATACAAGGCAGGGTTAGCGCCCGCACTGTTGTCATCGCAGGCGAGGAAATGATCCTGCAACGCAACGGACTTGCCCCGGGATTGTACATTCTCGAAGCCGGAAACGAAGGAAAGAGATTGATCAGCCGTATTGTACTAAATTAATTTCCAAGCCGGTCGAGCAAGTCATAGTCCTCCGCATCCATATTAACCGACAAGGCCTCTATATTTTGCCGGATGTGCTGTTCACTACTCATTTTTGGAATGGCCATCATCAATGGTTTGCTGCACAACCAGTTGAGCGCCACCTGAAAACTGCTTAAACCGTACTTTTCGCCCACAGCTGCAAGCGTTGCGTGTCCGGGCAGTGTGACATCACCTTTCATCACCGGCCTCCATGCAGTGATGCTGATTCCATTCTCGTGGCAAAACGGAATGATTTCACGTTCCATCCCTGTGTTGTAGCTTCCCTTGTTGCGTGTGAAGACATTGTATTCAATCTGGTTGGTAAGTATCGGCCTGTCAGTAAGCTGCATCACTTCGCGGATCAGGGGCACTGGAAAATTGCTCAGCCCGAAATGAAGGATGGCTTTTTCGTCGAGAAGCCGGTTAAAAGCCTTCATGGTTTCGCTGAGCGGCACGGTCGCATTGGGCCAATGAATAAGAAACAGGTCAATATAGTTTGTGCCAAGGTTTTCTTTCCCTGATACTTTAATTTCTTTCTTGGCTATTAATGTACCACTGGAATTGAGCTTTTCGATCCTTGCAT
>Ga0351951_1060_pt1 | contig 13023 bp, 9 predicted proteins | sample BONcelT113001H14_FD_205816 | JGI IMG/M metagenome (GOLD analysis project Ga0351951, IMG submission 205816) | Enriched cells from coal bed in the Powder River Basin, Montana, United States - BONCAT cells T11 rep3 HSBNCT.T11.300.1.H14 ...
GACTTTTCAGCTCGATTCGATTCAGGGAGGCTGGGATTATGTTGAGCCTGCCATGTTTGGCTATGCTGCCGGACAGGTTATTGACAGCTTCAGCAGTTTTTTCCTGAGTAGTCATCAGAAAGTTGTGGCGCATTTCCATGAATGGATGACAGGCACAGGTGTATTATACCTGAATAAATTTGCTCCCTGGATCGGGACAGTGTTTACCACACATGCAACAGTCCTTGGCCGTTCAGTAGCCGGAAACGGACTTCCCCTGTACGGACAACTTACAAGTTATCAGCCTTTTGCCACTGCAGCACGATTTAATGTTACAGCCAAGCAATCGCTTGAAAGAACAGCCGCACTTAATGCCGATGTGTTTACAACAGTAAGTGAAATCACTGCTGTTGAATGTGAACATTTTCTTGGAAGAAAACCAGAAGTAATTACCATCAACGGATTCGACAAATCACTTATTGAACCGAAAGATGAAATACTTGCAGCCCGGAAAAAGGCAAGGACAAAACTATTGGACATTGCCTCATTTATGGTTGGCGAACAATTGCCTGAGGACACCTTCATGGTCATTACCAGCGGAAGGTATGAATTTAGAAACAAAGGGATTGGCCCCTTCCTGGATGCTCTTGGCGAACTAAATCAAACAGGCAAACTTAAAAAGCCTGTACTTGCTGTTGTTGCTGTACCTGCACATGTATCAGGTCCGTCAAAAGAGGTTAAAGAAAGGGGTACACAAGCTGAAAAGAATGAATCAACCGACCCCTATTGCACTCATCATTTGTTTGATCCATTCAACGACCCAGTACTAAACCGTATCAGAAACAATAACTTAGGCAACAGAAAGAGCGATCATGTAAAAGTTATCTTCATTCCGACATACCTTAATGGCCATGATGGCATTTTCGACATAAACTATTATGACCTACTCAAGGCATTCGACCTGTCAGTATTTCCTTCCTATTACGAGCCCTGGGGTTATACTCCAATGGAAAGCATCAGTTTCCGCATCCCAACAATCACAACTTCCTATGCAGGTTTTGGCTTGTGGGCACGCGAAATGAAAGCTGCAAACGGGTCTGTTGTAGTACTCGACCGGAATGAAGATGATGAAGTCAGCCTTTCAAAACAGATCAGCGAGATTATCCTGCGATTGTTAAACAGTTCGGGTTCCGATCTGGAAAAAATTAAGGAAAAAGCTCAGGAGATTGCCGGCAAAGCAATCTGGGATGTATTGATTGAAAACTATTTACGTGCTTGGAGGCTGGCAAACGAAAAAGTTTCAGCAAGAGAACAAACTTTTCAAAGTCGCTGGTACAATGAACCACCGGAGGTAGCAGGTTTGGATAAGAAAGACCAGCCCAGCTGGAAAAAGTTCCTGATTCAGCCAGTTTATGGCAAGCAGATGAAAAAACTCTGGGAACTGTCACAAAATCTTTGGTGGTCATGGAATTTTGAAGCCACAGCATTATTCGAGTCAATAGATCCACTGGCATGGGCCGAGAATGAGCACAACCCTATCCCATTGATGGAAGGATTGTCGAAAAAACAGATGGAGTCACTTGAAAATAGTTCTGATTTTATCGCAAGGCTCGATAAAGTGTATGCGGAATTCACACAATATATGAGTCATAAGCCTTCCGACCCTGACCGTATCGCCTATTTCAGTATGGAATACGGATTGCACAAGAGCCTCAAAATATATTCGGGCGGACTTGGCGTACTTGCCGGCGATTACCTCAAGCAGGCCAGTGATTCGGGAGTGAACCTGTTTGGTGTAGGGCTTTTGTACCGTTATGGGTATTTCACACAGGAAATTTCGGTACATGGTGATCAGCTTGCGCAGTATGTTCCGCAAAAGTTCACCCATCTGCCTTTGGAACCTGTACGAAACGAGCGTGGTGACTGGGTAACAGTAAGTCTGGCCATGCCAGGGCGAACTGTGGTGGCCAAAGCATGGAAGGTCAATGTGGGTCGGATTGCACTCTTCCTGTTGGATACTGACATTGAAGAAAACCAGGCTGATGACAGGAGCATCACTTTCCAGCTTTATGGCGGCGACAGCGAAATGCGCTTTAAACAGGAAATGGTTTTGGGTGTAGGCGGCATCAGGCTTATCGAGAAACTGAAGCTTGATCCATTGATTTTTCACAGCAATGAAGGTCATTCAGCCTTCATCGGACTCGAGCGCCTGAGAATGTTTATTGAGCAGAAAAATTTCAGTTTCGAGCTTGCCCGGGAACTTGTAAGGGCATCAACGCTTTTTACTACCCACACACCAGTCCCTGCTGGTCATGATGCATTTGAAGAGCATCTTCTCAGAACTTATATGCCGCATTATGCAAGCCGCCTCAACATTAGTTGGGACGAGTTTATGAACCTTGGTAAATTCAGGCATAATGATCATGGAGAGAAATTTTCGATGAGTGTGCTTGCAGCAAAACTTAGCCAGGAAATCAATGGAGTTAGCAGAATTCATGGCCGTGTTTCGCGCGGAATGTTCCAGTCGCTTTATCCCGGATATTTTCCTGACGAATTGCATATCAGCTATGTAACCAATGGAGTCCACTATCCCACATGGACAGACGCATCATGGCAACAGCTCTATCGCAAACACTTTACAGCCGGATTTGAGGCACAACAGTCCGATGCCACACATTGGTCTGCTATCCACAAAGTGAAGGACGAGGACATTTGGAACATCAGATGTCAACTGAAGGCCGAACTGATCAGCTACATTAAGTACAGGGTAAAAATTGACCTTACTGAACGACAGGAAAGCCCCAAACTTATCCTGAAAACCATTGAAGCTTTGAATGACAAGGCCTTGATTATTGGTTTTGCCCGTCGCTTTGCCACTTACAAACGTGCTCATCTGTTGTTCACAAACCTTGAAAGACTTTCTGCAATCCTCAATAAGGAAGACAAACCGGTTATCTTTTTATTCGCCGGCAAGGCACACCCTAATGATAAAGCTGGACAGGATTTGATTAAGCGTATTATTGAGGTCTCACGTATGCCTGGATTCATAGGCAAGGTATTGTTTATCGAGAACTATGATATGGAACTTGGCAAACGACTCACCAACAGTGTTGATATTTGGCTGAACACACCGACAAGGCCGCTTGAAGCCTCCGGAACCAGCGGGGAAAAGGCTGTGATGAACGGTGTGCTTAATTTCAGTGTACTTGATGGCTGGTGGGCTGAAGGCTACAAACAGCATGCCGGTTGGGCTATTCAGGAAAGACGCACCTACATAAACCAGCAATACCAGGACGAACTGGATGCAGAAACCATTTACAACCTGCTCGAGTCGGAAATCACACAGCTCTATTTTACCCGAAATGAAGCCGGAATCCCCGAAACTTGGGTTAAATACATCAAAAACAACATTTCTGAAATTGCGCCTCATTTCACCATGAAACGCATGCTTGATGACTATTTCGAAAAGTTCTATTCTAAACTTGGTGCCCGCTCACACAGCCTTACTAAGGATGATTATCGGGAGGCAAAAGTCATTGTTGAGTGGAAATCACGTATCAACCAGTCATGGGAAAACATTGAGGTTCAATCGGTAAAAGCACCCGACCCTACGATACGGCCATTACGGTTTGGTGAAAACTTCATTGCTGAAATAAAACTGGGAACGCCAGGTATCGAAGCAGGTGAAGTTGGGATCGAATTACTGGTGGGCAAGAAGCTGCACGACAGGATAGATGAACTGCTTTTTACTGAAGAACTAAACATTGTTGAGTCAGGTCCGGGCTGGGCCCGCTACCGCGTTGACGTCCCAATCTATCGGGCGGGCGTTTATGACTTCACCTTCAGGATATTCCCGAAGAATCCACTTCTGCCCCACCGAATGGATTTTTCGTTGCTAAAATGGATTTAAAATCACGAGGCTAATTCTGTTAGGGGTTTATCCTCATACTTTAATAATAAAGACCGCCAGGAAATTCCGGCGGTCTTTTTTTTGTATCATTTAACCCGGAGAAGTTACTGCTAAGGAATTTCCTTCAGTATTTCCAGGGTTAATTCCCAGAATTTTGGCACACTGGCAATTTCAAGTCTTTCATCAGGCGAATGTGCCCCTTTGATAGTAGGCCCGTAGGAGATCATATCCATTCCCGGATACTTATCGCCTATGAGCCCACATTCAAGACCGGCATGGATTGCTTTTACCAGTGGTTGGTTTCCGAAAAGTTTGACATACGACTTCACTGTAAGCTCGCGAATGGCAGATGTAGGATTTGGCGCCCAACCCGGATAACCGTTACTTTGGGTAATTTCTGCACCACATAATTCAAAACATGCCGAAACCATATTGGCCACATCTTCCTTGGCCGACTCAACCGAGCTGCGCTGGCTTGTGGTAATTTCCCAATGATCCTTGTGCATTCGGATTGAAGCCAGATTGGTTGATGTTTCCACAAAACCCGGAATGGTCTGACTGTAAGCGATCACACCATGCGGACAGGCATAGATGCCATTAAGCAATTGTTCCTGATCCTTGAGATTAACAACCCAGGGATGCTGATCGGTGCTCTGCCTGATGCTGATGCGCAGTCCGGGTTATGTAATACTGTATTCCTCTATGATACTTTTTGACAGTTCCTCAGCAAGCTTAATTCCCTGAGTGGCAAATGAAGGATCAAGCAGTAGTTTGGCCGCTGCTTCGCGGGCAATCGCATTTCGGAGGTTGCCTCCGTTAATTTCGCAGAGCCTTGCACCTGACTTTTTGTTCAGCATCCAAAGAATCCGGTTCAGAATTTTATTGGCATTTCCAAGTCCTTTGTGGATATCATCCCCTGAATGCCCACCTTTCAATCCTGATACTTCAACATGCAGGCCAGTAAAACCTTCAGGGGCATGCTCCCATGAAAAAGGCAACCTGATCACAGTGTCCTTACCACCGGCACAGCCGATAAAAAGCTCGCCTTCGTCTTCAGAGTCAAGGTTAAGCAGTATCTTTCCTTTCAGAAAGCCCGGCTCCAGACCGAAAGCACCAGTGAGCCCCGTTTCTTCGTCTATAGTAAACAAGCATTCAACAGGGCCGTGCTGCAGGTTATTGTCGGCCAGAATAGCAAGCTGCGCAGCAACTCCGATGCCATCGTCGGCCCCGAGTGTTGTTCCTTTTGCTTTTACCCAGCCGTTATCAATGTACGCTTCAATTGGATCCTTGTGAAAATCATGCACTTTATCGCTGTTTTTTTCACACACCATATCAATATGGCTCTGCAACACAACTGTCTGACGGTCCTCATAACCCTTGGATGCATCCTTACGGATGAGCACATTACCGACAGCATCGCGCTCAAATGACAATTGCCTACTCCGGGCAAAATCCTCCAGATAAGCAACTATCTGCTCCTCATGTTTCGAAGGACGGGGTATCTTGAGAATTTCCCCGAAGTAATGCCATACTCCGGCCGGTTCGAGGGTCAATAGTGATTCATTCATAATTTAATTATTTAATATCATTTTGTTGTCGCCAGTTCAGGTCCTTTCCTGATTAGTTAAGATGTCGTGACAGTAACGTCAGAAACTCTTTTCTGGGGATTGGCTTGGCAATATAGTCGTTACAACCGGCAAGAAGGCATTTATCGCGGTCGCCCATCATTGCAAAGGCAGTCTGGGCAATGATTGGCACATAATCATTGATTTGCCTGATCAGTCGGGTAACATCTATGCCGTTCAGATCGGGCAACCTCAAATCCATTAGTATGACATCGGCTTTGTTACCGGCTTTTATCCATTCATAGGTAGGCAACCCTTTCTCGAAATGGATCACCTGAGCTCCGGTGCGGGCCAGATATGCCGCCAACAATTGAAAATTTGACAACACATCTTCGACGATAACAATTTTTTTGTTTTTCCAGTCAGGTTGATCTAATGATTCATGAATGCGTGGAAACATATTATCGCTTTCCTGTCGTCCATAACGATACATTGCTTCGTTGCACTGAAGGATATTGTTCATAAAGAGGCCTTCAATAGTTCTTTATTTTGACTGCTAAATTAACAACAATTTAACTATCGCCGAAAAATCAGCATTCAAATGCACAAAAAAAACAAGATTTAAACCTCCACAAGATCTCAGATAGAACAATGGTCAGGCCAAAATATTCTTTAACAACCGTATTTCCTCTTCAGGATCAGCTGCTTTGAACACAGCATTTCCGGCTACCAGCACATCAGCTCCTGCACGGCACAACTGTGCTGCATTGTCTCTGTTTATGCCCCCATCAACCTCAATGAGCAAGTCGGGATTCCTTGCCAGGGCAAGTTCTTTTAATTCCGCGATTTTTATCAGGGTTTGTGTAATGAACTGCTGACCGCCAAAACCTGGATTTACCGACATCAGCAATACCATATCAGCTTCCGGAATTATGTCGTTGAGTACATGCACCGGGCTGTGCGGGTTGAGCACAATTCCGGCCTTCATTCCTGCCTGCCTTATGGCCTGCAAGGTCCGGTGAAGGTGCGTGCTGGCCTCAAAATGTACGGAAAGTATGTCAGCACCTGCATCCCTGAAGGCAGTGATATAGCGTTCGGGCTGAACAATCATCAGGTGCACATCAAGTGGTTTGACAGCCATACTGCTGATTGCTTTTACTACCGGCAAGCCAAATGATATATTGGGCACAAACACCCCGTCCATGATGTCGAGGTGAAACCAGTCCGCCTGGCTGTTGTTGACCATGTCAATTTCCTCATCAAGCCGGAGAAAATCAGCCGAAAGCATGGAGGGGGCAATTAAAGGGCTCGTTTTCATAGTATCACATCAAGTGCGAAGCAAAATTAGTTTAAAAAAGCCTCTAAATTAATTTACTGTCATTTGTTTTATGCCAGGCCCACCTTAAATCCCAACCTATTCAGCAATAAACTGAACGGGGACGGATAGCCGGCTTCGATGAATATTTCCTGAGCGGAAACAGGATGCACAAATCGCAGCGAACATGCATGCAGCATCATTTCCATGGTGTTGAACTGTTCTTTAAATAGCCTGTTTTGTTTATTGCACCCATGAGGTCTGTCGCCAATAACAGGGTGGTTGATATGTGCCAAGTGCCTGCGTATCTGGTGCATACGCCCCGTACAGGGTCTGAGTTCCACAAGTGAATAGCGTGAAGTGGCAAACTTTCCATGCGGCAGGTCAATTTCGGCATAAGCGAGCGAACGCAGCTCAGTTACAGCTTCCTGCATCTTTCCCAGCTCGTTCCTCAACGGGTAATCAATCACTGCTTCCAAAGGTGCAAATCCCCTTACAATTGCATGATAGGTTTTCTCAATCTGCTTTCTGGCAAAAAGTTCGTGAAGTTCCTTTTGGGAGGATTTATCGAGTGCAAAAAGCAGCACACCGCTGGTCTTACTGTCGAGTCGGTGGACAGGATAAACCCATACGTTCAGATGATCGCGCAGCAGCTGCAAGGCAAAGCTATCCATATTGCCCGTTGCCGGACTCCTGTGCACGGCAAGGCCGTTGGGCTTGTTGATGGCAACCAGCCAGGTGTCAAGGTAAATCACCATTATTTCTGTAGTCGTCTCGCTCATAGGCAACTTCATGGATTACTGAGGATGTCAGACATTGGGCGACAAATAGATTTCCCGGACACTGAAATACTGCAATAACTTTGCCTGTATAGCTGACTTAATTCTGTCAAACATCAGTAACAAACAGATGGCTACTCCGTGTGATTCCATCCAACAAATTTAGGCAATAAAAAAGCGCCCGCTGAGGCGCTTTCACTGTTCTATCCGAGGTAGCTTTTCAGTATTTTACTTCGGCTGGTATGTTTCAGCCGTCTGATGGCTTTTTCTTTAATCTGACGCACTCTTTCGCGGGTGAGGTCGAACTTTTCGCCTATTTCTTCCAGGGTCATGGGATAGCTTCCGTTGAGACCAAAATAAAGGCGTACCACATCAGCCTCGCGTGGTGTGAGGGTAGAAATGGCACGGTCAATTTCTTTGCGAAGCGATTCGTAAAGGAGTTCTGTTTCCGGTGTAATGGCTTCTTCGCTCCTCAGTACGTCGTACATGGTGTTGTCTTCGTCCTGAATTAGCGGAGCATCCATAGAAACATGACGTCCGGCATTTTTCATTGACTCTTTTACCTCATTCTCAGTCACCTCAAGAATTTCAGCAATCTCTTCGGCATTTGGTTCCCGTTCAAACTCCTGCTCCAGTCTGGCGTAAGCTTTGTTAATCTTGTTTATTGAACCGATTTTGTTCAGCGGCAGACGAACGATTCGTGATTGCTCGGCAAGTGCCTGCAGAATTGATTGTCTGATCCACCAAACAGCATAGGAAATGAATTTAAAACCGCGGGTTTCGTCGAAGCGTTGCGCAGCTTTAATGAGCCCAAGGTTTCCTTCGTTGATCAGATCAGGAAGACTAAGTCCTTGGTTTTGATATTGTTTAGAAACAGAAACCACAAAACGCAGATTGGCCTTGGTGAGTTTCTCTAAGGCAGCCCTGTCACCCTGTTTGATGCGTTGGGCCAGCTCAACTTCTTCTTCTGCAGTGATCAGTTCAACCTTACCGATTTCCTGCAGGTATTTATCGAGCGATGCAGTTTCACGGTTGGTGACCTGTTTGGTAATTTTGAGTTGCCTCATGAAAGCTTAATTTGGTTAGCGTTGATTGTACGTTAAAGATTTATTAATGTTACGCCTTGTCAGCATTTTCAGGTTTTGGTATCAGAACTTTTCTCGAAAGCTTCATCTTACCTGTTTTGGCGTCAACACCGATCAACTTCACTTTTACCTTGTCGCCTACTTTCAGCACACTTTCAACAGTTTCAAGTCTTTTCCACTCAATTTCCGAAATATGCAGCAGTCCATCCTTGCCCGGAAGAACTTCCACAAATGCCCCAAATGGCTGAATGTTCTTTACAGTACCCAGATATACTTCACCAACTTCAGGCACGGAAACGATGGCACGAATGCGCATCTTTGCCATTTCAATGGACTCTTTGTTGGCCGAGACAATATCTATAACTCCGAAGTTCCCTTGTTCTTCGATCACAATGGTAGTGTTGGTTTCGCGCTGCATCTCCTGAATGATTTTGCCTCCGGGTCCGATGATAGCTCCGATAAATTCTTTATCCACCACCATTTTTTCGATCCTTGGCACATGGTCTTTGTAATCAGCCCTTGGCTGTGTAATGGTCTTAGCCATTTCGTCAAGTATGTGCAGACGTCCCAGGCGGGCCTGTTCAAGGGCCTGTTGCATCACTTCATAAGATAAGCCATCAACCTTAATGTCCATCTGACAGGCAGTGATGCCGTCTTTTGTTCCGGTAACCTTAAAGTCCATATCACCAAGATGGTCTTCATCTCCTAGAATATCCGACAATACGGCAAACTTTCCACCATCGGTAATCAGACCCATGGCAATACCTGCAACTGGTTTCTTGATTTTCACACCGGCATCCATAAGTGCCAGTGTACCACCGCAAACGCTGGCCATTGAAGACGAACCATTGGATTCAAGCACATCCGAAACCACCCTGATGGTGTATGGGTTATCATCACCGTTGGGCATCATGATTTTAAGGGCTCTTTCGGCAAGGTTACCATGACCAACTTCCCTCCTGCTGACTCCCCTGTTTGGTTTCACTTCACCTGTTGAGAAACTCGGGAAATTATAATGAAGCATGAATGCAGAAGAACCTTCGAATACTGCCCCATCAATGGTTTGCATGTCCAATTTTGTTCCTAAGGTAGCAGTTACCAAAGCCTGGGTTTCGCCTCTGGTAAAAATTGCTGATCCATGGGCCGAGGGTAGATAATCTACTTCGCTCCAAATGGGCCTGATTTCGTCCAGTTTGCGGCCATCAAGCCTGATCCGTTCGTTCAGAATGGCATTGCGCACGGCCTTTTTCTCCACATCGTGGAAATATCTTTTAACTAATCCTGTTTTTTCATCACGACTTTCTTCCGGAAGGGTTTCGATAAACTGCTCGCAGATTGCCTTAAAGGCATCAGACCGTTCGTGTTTATTGGGATTTCCCTTAAGAGCAAGCTGGTAACAAGGTTCATAGGCAAACTTATCAACTGCCTGACGCAATTCTTCGTCATTCACCTCATGACAATAAACCCTTTTTGTCCGGGCTTTTTCAATCATCGAGGCCAGATCAATCTGAGCCTGGCATTGAAGTTTGATTGCATCATGAGCCTTCTTAAGGGCTTCCAGCATTACAGCTTCTGAAACTTCTTTCGACTCGCCTTCAACCATCATGATGTTGTCCATTGTGGCAGCAACCATTAGGTCTAGTTCGGCCTCTGCCAGAGCTGAAATGGAAGGGTTGATAACAAATTCGCCGTTGATATAGGCAACCCTTACTTCAGAAATTGGCCCGTTGAAAGGAATGTCAGAAACAGCGATAGCAGCCGAAGCGGCCAAGGCGGCCAATGCATCGGGAGCTACATCATTTTCGCCTGAGATGAGGTTAATCAACACCTGAGTTTCGGCATGATAATTATCAGGAAATAATGGTCTAAGGGCACGGTCAACCAAACGGGCGATGAGAACTTCATAGTCCGAAGGGCGGCCCTCACGTTTAAAGAAACCACCCGGAAACTTGCCGGTGGCGGCATATTTTTCTTTGTAGTCAACCGATAGCGGCATGAAATCAACGTTTTCCTTGGCTTCTTTGGCCGAAACAACCGTTGCCAGGAGCATTGTGTTACCCATGCGTACAACAACTGCGCCATCAGCCTGTTTGGCTAATCGGCCTGTCTCGAGTGTAATTACCCGGCCATCAGCCATTTCGATGGACTTAAAAATTCCTTGTGGAGTCATAAAAAATTAAATAAATGAAATTTACAGCATGATAAAATGCAAAAAAAGGCAATCATTTCAAATTGCCTTTTCATGCGTTGCAAAACTGATTTTTATTTTCTGATACCGAGTTTCTTAATGATTTCACGGTACCTTTCAATATCCTTATCCTTAAGATAATCGAGCAGTTTCCTGCGTTTACCCACTAAGCGAACCAGGGCGCGCATGGTAGAGAGGTCTTTTTTATTTCCCTTCAGGTGATCCGTCAAATGCTTGATTCTGAAGGTGAATAATGCGATCTGGCCCTCGGCTGAACCTGTGTCAGTTGCCGACTTGCCAAATTCGTTAAAAATTTCTGTTTTCTTTTCAGCAGTTAAATACATACTAATGTTCTTTCAAATTTTGAGCCTGCAAAAATAGTTATTTTTTTTCATCACACCATCACCCATATAAAAAACTTTGTCCGTCACTTTCTTTTGAACAGACGACCAACTATTTTTCCAAACTCATCCAATCTCTGAAGGTTATCCCGAAATGGTTCAACAAAGGATGGGTCTTTAAGATTAACAGCTGTTTCGACATTATCAGCAAACTGCCGGGGGTATATTAAAACAAAATTTGTATCGTGAAAGTACTTATTAAGGTAATCAGGTATTCTAACCATTTGTTCATGATACGAAATAAACCCTTTTCGACTCATAACTATAGCCAGATTATCATCACTTTTGACTTCCCTCGCTAAGATCAAAAAGTCGTTCCAATCGGTAAAAATCTTAAAATCCGCTTCTACAGGATGGGTCTTGTGCACTTCTTTGATGAAAGTCATTGTGCTCTCTGATGCATAGAAAACCAACTTTGATCCGGTATTTCGGGAAATATTCCACACTTTAACCAACCATGACAAGAATCCAATCTCACGTTCAGCCTTATCAGGTATTACAACAATATTACGCTTAATTGTTGCAAGTGGCTGGCTCGATTTATAAATCATGGCAGTTGTGTTGCATCTGTTCAGGATACCCTCAGTTAAATTTCCAAGAAAATTTTCCGAAAACCCTTTTCTCTTCTCCAACCCCAATATTAGATCTGATATTTTATTCTCCCTGACTACACCTGAAATACCGTTTACAATGTTCAAATCATATCTTATAAGTTTCTGCATAAAATGATCCGTAGCAGCAGCATTATCAACTGCCATTCGCATAAGCTTAGCTGCATTCTTCTCGACATTTTCGTCCGCAACAGTATTATTTATAACATGCAAAGCAAAAAGTCCCCTCTTATTACTTTTTGATTTTATCGTTAAACTAAAATGCACCAACTCATCAACGGTTTTCTCATCGGAAATGGCCAAAAGTATCCGTTCATCATTGGATTCCCGCTCAGTGCTATCCTCATCGGACGACTCTGATAAAGCGATACTTTGAGCACCCTTTTGAGCAGAAAATGAAGCAATTGTGCATGTTATTAAGATCATTAATATGGTTCCGTTCAGGATACTTTCGTTTAATAATCTTATGGGTTCTCCTGTTGCGGATTCGCCAATGATAATGTTATAACCAACCAAAACAGCAGCGAGAGTGGCAGCTGCCTGGGCATTGCTCAACCCAAAAATCACTCTTCTTTCATCATTAGTGAAATTAAAAGTCTTTTGAGTGAACCAGGCTGCCAAAAATTTAGATAATGTTGCGGTGATCGTCATCACTGATGCCACCAGAATTGTCTGCCAATCTTTAATAAAAGCCTCGAAATTAATCAACATACCAACACCTATCAGGAAGAAAGGAATAAATAAGGCATTACCGACAAACTCTATCCTGTTCATCAGCGGAGATGTCTGTGGGATCAGCCTGTTTAATGCTAATCCAGCAAGAAAAGCTCCAATAATCGCTTCAATACCGGCGGCCTCAGCGAGGAATGCCCCAAGAAATACCATTCCTAACACAAATATGTATTGAAGGATGCTGTCATCATATTTTTTAAAAAACCACCTGCTAATAATCGGGAACAAAAGCATGACAGTTAAGGCAAACAGCAGAACCGAAATTGACAAGCGAACCCAGAAATCATTTCCTATATCGCCAATTGCCATCCCCGCAATTACAGCCAAAACCAAGAGTGCCAAAGTATCAGTAATCAAAGTACCGCCAACAGCTATTGCCACAGCGCGGTTATTCTGTATTCCTAGCTTACTGATTATTGGATATGCAATCAGAGTATGTGAGGCAAACATACTCGCAA
>Ga0351951_1063_pt1 | contig 12832 bp, 5 predicted proteins | sample BONcelT113001H14_FD_205816 | JGI IMG/M metagenome (GOLD analysis project Ga0351951, IMG submission 205816) | Enriched cells from coal bed in the Powder River Basin, Montana, United States - BONCAT cells T11 rep3 HSBNCT.T11.300.1.H14 ...
AATTTCCATGACAGACCTGTTGCACGGCAAAGGTATTCGCCTGTATAACCTGTTTCCACGCCTGGTGGGTTCCATGACCTTATGGAAAGAGCATTTGCCGCACATCGCCGGGCTTGGCTTCAATGCCGTCTGGGTGAATCCCTTTCATTATCCCGGATTCAGCGCCAGTTTGTACTCTCCGAAGGATTACTACAAATTCAATCCCGTGTTTATCGATGACCGCTCGCGCCTCAGTCCGACCGAGCAACTCCTGGAGGTCATCGCCGCTTGCCATTCCAAGGGGCTTTTGTTCATCATGGACCTCGTAATCAATCATACCGCGATTGACTGCACGCTGATTGCCGAGCACGAATCCTGGTTCAAGAAGCAGGACGGCAAGATTGTTCATCCGGGCGCCTGGGACAACGGCAAATGGATGGAATGGGGCGACCTGGCAGAAGTTGATAATGCGGGTTCACCCGATCGCGAGAATCTTTGGCAATTCTGGTGGCGCATGATGTCCCATTATCTGGAACTGGGCGTCGATGGTTTCCGCTGCGACGCGGCGTATCAGGTTCCCGATGATTTGTGGCGGTTTCTCATCGAAAAATCCCGACAAAAAAAGCCCGGCTGTCTGTTTCTGGCTGAATCACTGGGTTGCAGCACCCAACAAGTCGAGCAACTAGCCGGGGTCGGCTTTGATTACCTCTTCAATTCCAGCAAATATTGGGACTTCAACCAACCCTGGGGTCTCGAACAATATGAAAAAACCAAGCACCTGGTCGGGACGATTTCATTTCCTGAATCTCATGACACCGACCGTCTGACCCAGGAAGTCGGCGGCGACATCGCTGCGGTAAAGCGCCAGATCGCCTTTTCCACTATTTTTTCCAAGGGTGTCATGATGCCGATTGGACTGGAATACGGATTTCGCCGACGCATGAACGTCGTTAACACCGACCCCGGGTGGTGGGAAAAAACCCAGACGGATCTTTCCGAATTCATTCAGAAAATGCTAACCATCAAAGCTTCAGCCCCCACTCTTAATCAGGAAGCCGGTCTGGAGATCACTCACCAGGACAACTGGTTTAACATTTTCTGCTGCAAACGGTCCGCTCCCGGTCAGAAGCCGTTTTTTCTGGCCATGAATAAAGACCGCTTTCAGTATCAACGGTTATACCTGCCTGACCTGGAGAGGGTTTTGGGCCCCGGCGCCTGGAAGGACGTTTCGCCCGAATACCCGATGGATGTTGTTCCTCGCGCCTTCGAATATTATCTTCGCCCCGCCCAGGTCAAAATTTTAACGACAATTTAGCGTATCTGAACGGTTACGAACGGTTTTCCCTCAGAACGAAAAGAATACCCGCGATTCAGGGCGTTTCGAAAGCCTGAAGCGCCACCCGCAATGTGTCGAGCGTGAACGGCTTTTGAATGAAGCCCGCTCAGGTGAGAGACGCCCCAATACAAGCCAATGACCAGGAGGTTTTAGCCAGGCAGGCAAAAAGAACCCCCTCGGCAAAAGGGGATCTTTTTGACGAGGGGGTCGCTTTTTCTGGTGTACGCGTTTTACGGCAACTTGAAACGGTTCATGAGGTTTCTAAGGTCGGAAGCCTGACGGGCCAGATCCTGTGAGGATGCGGCGGTTTCCTCGGCGTTGGCACTGTTTTGCTGAGTAACCTGATTGATCTGCGCCAGGCCGGTGTCAATCTGGGAGATCCCGTTGGCCTGTTCGTTGGAAGACGCAGCGATGCGGCTGATGTAATCCGCAACCTTGGTGGCATGATCGAGAATTTCAACCAGGGATTTCTGGGTAATTTCAGCCATTCCCGAGCTGGTATCCATTTTCTTCACGATTCCCTCGACCAGATCAGCCGTTTCCTTGGCGGCTTTGGCGCTGCGACCGGCCAAATTCCGGACTTCGTCGGCAACCACTGCAAACCCCTTGCCGTGGGCACCGGCGCGAGCCGCCTCAACTGCGGCGTTTAAGGCCAGCAGGTTGGTCTGGAACGCGATATCGTCGATCATTTTCACGATTTTGACAATTTGCTGCCCAGAAAGTTTCATATCTTTCATGGAATCAACCATTTGTCCGACTTCCCGGGTTCCCTTTTCCGCAGCAGAACGCGCTTCACCGGCTCGGGCGTTCGCTTTTCCCGCGTTATCGGCGTTCACTTTGGTCTGCTTGCCGATTTCCGCCACCGAACTGGCAATCTCCTCAATGGAAGCGGCCTGGTTGGTTGCGCCCTCCGAAAGCGATTGACTGGCCGAAGAGATCTGATTGACCCCCGAATCAATGGATTCAGCCATGGAATTGACGGAAGACAGGGTCTGGCTCATTTGCGTAAGCATGGCCGAGAGCGCCTGGTTGAGTTCATCTTCGGGTGACCGCAGATTGACCGAAAGGCTGAGATCGCCTTCAGAAAGTGATTTCATTACGGCAATCTCATGCTTTTGCGAATCCACCAGGCTGCGGAAGGCAGAGGCCAAGGCTCCGATCTCATCAGCGCCCTGATGTTCCAGAATAAAACGGATATTGCCTTTTTCCATGCTCGTAGCGGCGTTGGTGATCTCCTGAATAGGTCGGGAAATACTGCGGCTGAACCAGAACGCGGCAAAAAAGCCGAATGCCGCCATCAACAGGGCGATTGCTGCTACGGTTTTCAGGACATCCTTCCGCTTGCGCTCGGCTTCGATCCGCATGGCATTCACGGTTCCCATGAATTCTTCCGTGGGGCAGGTTGCGGCTATCGAGTAAATGGCATTCCCGATCTTGAAGGGAACAAAGGTGACGATCTTGGCAACCCCTTCAAAACGATACTCTCCAGATCCTTCAACCCCTTTCAGCATCTGCTCGGTCACGATACGAGTCAGCTCAGGATTCGAATGGTCAACGATGCTCTTGTTATCTTTCAGAGCGTATTTCGGGTGAGTAATCAGAACTCCAGCAGAATCAATAATGTACGGATACCCCGTGTTGCCATACACGCGTTTTTTAAAGACCTCCCAGGTCAGCCCCCAATCAAGGCTCAAGACGATTCCACCCTTGAAGGTTTTGCCCAGGAAAATGGGGGCGGAGACCCGCAATTCCGCCTTTCCCGTGTTGGCCGCGATTTCCAGGGGGGAAAACACAATGTCTCCCGGTTTGGTTTCCTTAATCGCTTTGAACCACGGGGTGTCGGCTTTACTGCTCATACTTGCAGCCAATTCGCCGTTTTGAATGTTGATGAGTTCCATACCGTGTTGGTCCAGGAAACGAATCTGGTTATACAAGGGGATCTGAACCGAATCGACTCTGGTTGTGCTCATTTTTGCCACAGCCCCGAACTCTTCTTTCAATACCTCAAACGTGGAAACCTTGACTTGGTCGACACAGTCATCCCAATACCCGGAACCGCACAGAATCCAATCCCAGGACTCAAACCAGAGAAAAGTGGCGAATTTCTTTTTTCCTTCAAAATCATAATTGGTCAGCTTCACCTGGCTCGACGAGCGCTCCGCCATCACCTGGTTAAACGGGTCCAGCTTGAGGTCTCGTACAATATGTTTTCCGACCAGGGTTTTATCGGGGTGCACCTGAATGACCCCTTGAGAATTCATAACAAAAATGTACCCGGTTTTTCCGATCCTGGCCGACGTGATCGCCTTGATCAACGCCTCGTCTTCCAGCTCCCGAATGCCGACAAAGAGCATGCCCTGAACGGTGCCGGCGGCATCAACAATGGGTTGATATTTGGTCTGCATCCAGGCATCGACCACCACAGCCCGACCGGTAAAGGTTTTCCCGGATAACACGGTCTGAATGACCGGATTCGGCTTGCCATCAGCTTGCACAGCCGGAATAAACGTGCCGATCGCCCGTTGACCGCTGGCATTCTTGACGGTCGTGGCAATTCGCAGCATATCGCCCTTCTCATTCATACGCTGAAACAGCGTGCAGGTGCCGCCCACCAAACGGACGACGTCATCAACCAGAACGGTTTTTTCCTGGGGGTCGGTATTCACGTTGATACGAGTACCCCCCAGATGCATCTCGCCCAGAGAAATGCTCTGAATCTCTCGCGAAACCTGGTTCATGGCTGGCCAGTCCTGAGTTGAGGAGGAGATGGACAGTTTGCCCAGACCGTTGAGCAATTCGGTCGCCACGGCCAGACTGTTTGCCAGGGCTTTTTCCAGCATGGAATTCTGGGTATGCAGAGTGGTATTGAACCCCAAAAGGAGATTTTCGGGCTCCTTGAGTGCCATTTTTGTCCAGAAGGTTTCTTCGCCGCTCTCGGCATCGACAAAGGATCTCAGGTTAGCCGAACCCGCCAATTTGCGGGCATCATTTTCACAGGTATCGATCAGGGCAACAACTTTTTCCCGATCGACCTTTGCCCCCTGCACAAGGTTCTTTACCGCTTCGTCTCTCAGGGCTTGCGACGAATCCTGCAGGCTTTGCCGGCTGAACTGCTCAAAAAAATACAGGGCTCCACCCCCGACACAGGTCACCGTCAATAGAACCAGGAACAGATTCACCGAAATCAGCTTTGTACCAATTTTCATGGGCCCCTCCTCCTAAAGGTGATGGAAGAATTATGCCAAAACCGAATCTAGTATAGCAGAGTTTACCCTGCTCAACATCCAAGAATTTTTTCTTAAAAATGCTCCTGAGAGCGGCAAGCGCCAAACTGTTTTCAACGAGTTCAACAATTGGAATCAGGCTTCTGAAAGCTTCAACCAAAACGGATATGAGGAGCAGGTTCTCAAAACGTGTCAATGAGACACAGTTTGCTGAGCTCGCGCAATTTTTCGGCCAGGAGCTGAATGATTTTCCGGCGGGGCAGAATGCCCTTTTGCCGGAAAGAAATATCCGTATGCCCGGCATTTTCGGCACCACCAACCAGGAACTGGATTCGATCGGCCTTGAGTAATAATTGGCACAAAAGAGTTACTCCGGTATCGTTTTCCAGCATGCCGGGGTCGGCCTCAAGCACATTATAGGCCTGATTGAGGGTTACCGCTCCTTCGGTGACCAGATCCACAGAATTCAGATAGTAGCGGGGCGGGGCGATGGCACTCTGCGCATCCTGCTCGACCCGCAAAGGTTTCCCGACGCCGCGGGCCACAATCTTGGCGGTCATGGCTCCGCACACCACTTTGGTTCCCGGGGCGGCCAGAAAGCGCGAAACTACTTGAGAATCCATGGCCTTGTCGAGCGGGGGCCCCGAAAAAACCGTCACCATCTCGCCCCGCCGACAGTGAGCAAACACGACGCTGCAATCGTCGCCTCCCGGTCCCTGCCACAGGAGACGCGCTTGATCATGCACCAGTCTGGCCAATTCCCGGGCCGGGGTGCGATCGGCCAGAATATCGTTGGCATAACAACGAATTCCTTCGAGGCTCCAACCCAAAGGAAGGGTCATTCCCATACCCGCCATGGTGATGCCATCTGAGAAAGCCAAAATGCCCTCCCCGGGCTCAAGAAAAAGATTGGCTTCCCCGATCACCTCGCTCTCAAACGGAAATGTTCGGGCGGTGATCAAAGACAGATGATTCTGGGAAAACAGCAGCGGGAATGGCATTTCATAACTCAAAATCGTGGTTTCGCCATCGTTGAGAACCCGGATGACCGTAAACACCGCATACGGCAGATCGGTCCCCCGGGCTTGATGCATAGTCTGCACTAACTGCGAAAAAGCCTGACGCGGGGAAAAATCCCGGCGAACCAGTTCCAGGAAACGCGCGGTAACCATGGTCGCAAAAAGGTGCGCTTTCACCCCTGACCCAATGCCGTCCGCCACAACAATCGTGGTCGCCACGGCATCGCGCTCACTGACGATGACATCTCCGGAAACCGCTCCAACGCGCTTGGAACTCTGCGCCTGGCTTACTTCAACATGAAGATATCTTTGAGCCATGCGTCATCCTTCCCCTTGCCCGGGCGATCACTGGCGAGTTTCATCAAACTTTGCACCAGTTCTTCGCCTCGCGCGCTGCTTTCTCCCAAAAATTTCGCCATTTTTTGCGCCATATCGATCTGATGCTCCAACAGTTCGCGGGCCTGAGCGATGGTTTTGGCACGCATCTCCTCGAGTTTAGCCTGACTGACTTTGCTGTTCGTGATGTTGACAAAAATGCCGACAAACTGCTTCTCTTCCTTGAGCGGGTAGGCGATCTGATGAGCGGTCAGATTATATTTTTCATACGTAACCGTTGCCTCTATCAGCGTCTCCTTGCCCGTAGCGAGACGCTCAAACGGCTCGGGGTCGACGAGATACGAAATATGCTTGCCCAACAGAGCCTCGGAACAGAGGAAATACGTGCGAAAAGCCGGATTCATGCTGAGAATATGCAACCGCTCGTCGAGAATGACAATCCCGTTGGGGCTGGTTTCAATGATCTTGTCGGTGCGCCGCTCAGCCAGGCGCCGCATGTACGGAATACACATCTCCGTTTCCGCCAGCCCGCGCAATACCGCGATCGCCTTTTCGCGGCAGGTCGAATACCCGCAAGCCCCGCAGTTGAGCTGATCTTCAAGGCGGGATTTTCCGGTGGCGGCCAAAACATTCGCAATGTCGGACTCGTGAACGGGAGCCCCGGCATCAACGGCGGCGGCCTTGTAATCGGCACTGACGGGGACAGCCTCGAGACGGGCATCCGGAGCGACGCCCTTTTCGGTTTTCGCGTAGGCGAGCAGCTCCTCGCGGCGTTCATAGACATTTTTGCTGGGGGGAAGGGCGGGACCATTGATGCACCCCTGCGCGCAAAACAACGGTTCAATGAGAGCCTTGCCGCGGCGCCCGCCAAGCGTTTCGAGCAGACGCCGCACATCGTCAAAACCGCTGACGGCCAGAATATCGCTGGCCAGCAACTCATCCTTGAGATGCGCGGTTTTCGTCAATCCTCCCGGTAACGGGAAAAACCGGGCTTCCCCGGCCGGTTGATCGTCAAAGGCGCTTTCTTCCAGCAGATCCAGACGAAGTTTCTCGCGGGCAAACCATTCCTCGAGCTCTTCAAAAGTCAGCACGCAATCGATCAGATCGTGATATTCGGGGCGATCCGCTTCGCTTTTTTTCGCAATGCAAGGGCCGATAAACACAATTCGCGCCTCAGGACCCAGTTTTTCCTTGATCATTCGGGCATGAGCCACCATCGGGGAAGCCACGGGGGACAATTTTTCCACGACATCAGGGTGGTATTTTTCCACAAAGTTGACCACTGCGGGGCAGGCAGTACAAATCCGGCATTCGCCGCTCTTTTCGACATCGCGGGCCGAAGCCTGCGCCACGGGATAAGCACCGATGCTGGTTTCCCCGACATAGGCAAACCCCATCTTGCGAAAGGCCGAGGGAATGCGCTTGCGCTCCCATTCGGCGAACATCACCACAAAGGAAGGCGCCAGGCTGAGAGCCACAACCCGGTGTTCTTTCAGCAACCGGATCGCCTGTTCCAGATCATGACGATAGGATTTGGCTTTTTGGGGGCATTCGCGCACGCAGGTGCCGCATGAAATGCAACGTTCTTCGACCACCGAGGCCTGGCCTTTTTCCATGCGGATGGCTTTGACGGGGCACACCCGCAGACATCGATAGCAATCGCGGCAAGCGGCCTTGTTGGTAAAGACCGTCTGGGTACGGCTAGGGCGTTGCGGGCGGCCGGCAGCGGCGGTGCCCGCAGAATTATCCTGAGGGTCTGAAGTGTTGGAATGGCTCGAATGATTTCGAATGCTCTGATTGCTCGGTGGTTCGGGGCGGCGAACGGATTCAGACATGCTTTTCATCTCCGGTTTTCCACAGTAAAACGATACTTTATCAAGGCAATAGTACACTTTTTCTTTAGCCAGACTTCTTTGTCAGCGCCATTGTATCACATAATTCCGGCAATTTGCCTCGGTATTGCGGGCAATGTCAGGGAAACGTGCCCACCCACGACGAAGAGCACCTGGAGTGTGAGGCAATCTCCCGGAAGACACTCTGAACGCGCCAAAAGCTCTCGTTTTCTCCGCAGACAAGGCGGGCATTTTTGACTCCGGCTTGCAAATGCCGGCACCTTTTGAGAGAATGCCCATTGTGCTGAGTTGATCGGGGCGGCAGCTTTGATACTCCTGCCCTCCCCGAGAGCGAATTTTCATTAAAAATAGCGAGGATCTCATGAAACGATTCCCTTTAGGCCTCCTGCTGATTGTCGTCTTCCTTACCGGTGTTGTCCTGCCACTGCAAGCCCGCGAGAACTGGAAAGGCGACGACTTTTGCCAGACCCTGACCTCTCAGGCCCCTCAAACCGGTATCACCACGATTAAATTCTGGAACAAAAGCGCCTGCGAATTGACCATCGATCTGGCTTTCCCGAAATTGATCAAGGCGGGTCTTTCCATTCCGAATCCTTTTACTACCGTGCTTTTGCCCAAAGAAAAAGTGACCATGGTGACGATCACTCCCACGGACAAGAGCGCCTGGGAATATCAGTACCGGTATTTCTGGAAGCTGGGATCGAACCAGGCAGAACATGATGACTCCTATGTTTACACGCTCCCCTACCCCAAAGGCAAAACCTACAAAGTCATTCAGGGCTATAACGGCACCTTTTCGCACAACGGCGAATGGGCCTATTCGATCGACTGGGACATGCCTGACGGCAGCGAAGTAACTGCCGCCCGCGAGGGTCTGGTTGCCTACGTCGTCGATTCTTTCAAAGAACACGGCACCACTCCGGAAATGAAGGATAAAACCAATACCATTACGATTCGGCACCCCGATGGCACGATGGGTAACTATTGCCATTTCAAGCATCGCGGCAGTCGGGTTCGGGTCGGGGACAACGTCAAGGTCGGCCAGGTCATCGGTCTGTCGGGGAATGTCGGGTATTCGGATTGTCCCCACCTGCATTTCTCGGTCTACAAACCGGTCGACGGCAAAACGTCCGAATCGATTCGGGTCACTTTTCGCCACGGCAATAAAACCCTGACGAATTTCGAAAAGGGCATGAGTCTGAAGGCTGATTAGAGCCCGTGCAAAAATTTGCGCAAAGCCTTAGGGGCCGTAAAACAATTACTCCGACAATCGTTATTGCTTTTTCGGCCCTTATGGCTGGCCCCAAGAACTCATTGAATAGGTTATGACGTTACAAGGGCGTAAAGTTTTTTGAACATGCCCTGGGAATTGGTTACAGATTCTCTTGTTAGAGTCCTCTGATAGGGCCGAAAAGCAATACCTTTTGTTAAGGTAAAGGTTATTGTTTTACGTCCACTTTGCAGACAGGAGGTGTTTCTCCCCCTATCTGCCGGGAAGAAATCAAGCGTTGGTGCGCTTTTGCAACACGTCGGTCAAAACCGCGCAGGCTTTCGCCAGATCGCATTTTTCCAGCACCTGCCCATCGATTGTCACCGTCGGGCCCCGGTCGCAGCGTTCAAAGCAGAACGAAGCCTGCACACTGACCTGCTCCTCAAGACCATTTTGCTCAATATGCCGACTCAGTTTGTGCAGAAGATCCTGGGCGCCGCGCACGTAACACGAGGTGCCGACACACACGCTCACCTGCACTTTTCCCTGCGCGGTCCCTGACGACACCCGCAAGCCGTCTTCGCTGATCCGGCGCCGGGAATGATACTTCGTGTGTAACAGGCTGTGGGCCTTATGGCCACCGACCTCACCAAGGGTTTTCGTGTAGATTTCCTTGATATACGGGTTTTCCTGGGCCTTGTGCAGCGGCAACATTTTGTCGCCGTCGTACAACCCCCTGGTGCGCCGCTTCCGAGCCGAATAATCACGGGCAACGGGCTGTCCGGCGCCCCCGACGCAGCCACCCGGGCACGCCATCACTTCAATCAGATCGAAGGGCGAGGTGCCGGTTTTCACTTCTTCCGCCAGTTTTTTCGCTTCGGCCAGACCATAGACCACGCACAGCTTCAGGGTATTTCCGTTCAGTTTGACATTCACTTCACGCCGTGCGCCTTCGCCGCGCACCATCGTGAAATCGGCCGTATCAAGGGTTTTGCCGGTGATTTTTTCCGAGGCATACCGCAGCACCGCCTCAGTCACGCCGCCGGTAGCACCAAAAATCAGGCCGGCTCCGGTTTTGAAGCCAAACGGCATATCAAGAGATTCAGGAGCCAACTCTTTGAAACGGATCCCGGCCTCCTCGATCATGTGCGCCAATTCCTGGGTGGTCAGCACATAATCGACTTCGGGCAGGCCGTCCTGAGCAAATTCAGGACGCCGGGCTTCAAATTTCTTTGCCGTGCAAGGCATCGCCGACACGACGACGAGATCTTTTTTCGCCACCTTCAACATGTCGGGAAGAGTCTCCTTGGCCAGGGCCCCGAACATTTGCTGCGGGGATTTACAGGAAGAAAGCTTCGGCAGCACTTCAGGGAAATATTGTTCGGCAAATTTGACCCAGGCCGGGCAACAACTGGTGAACTGCGGCAGTTTTTCGCCCTTCTGGAAGCGCTGGATAAATTCCGTGGCTTCCTCGATAACCGTCAGATCAGCAGCAAATGATGTGTCAAAGACCTTGGCAAACCCCATCTGCTTGCAGGCAGCAGCGATCTGGCCGGTGATCAGATCCCCCGATTCGAGCCCGAAGTGCTCGCCCAGGGCCACTCGCACGGCCGGGGCAATTTCAATGACCACCGTTTTTTGCGGGTTGTGCAGCATCTTCCAGACATCGTCAACCTCAGATTTGGGCAGCAGCGCCCCGGTGGGACAGACCGCCGCACACTGGCCGCAATACACGCATTCGACCTTGTCCAGGTTCTTGCCGAAAGCCGGTAGAACTGCGGAATCCTTTCCGCGATGGGCAAAATCGATTGCACCCACCCCTTGAATCTCGGCGCACACCCGCACACAGTCTCCGCACAAGACACATTTATTCGGGTCTCGCACCAGCGACGGTGATGACGCATCGATGCTCTGGGGTTTGGCGGTGGATTTAAAACGAATACTCGTGACACCGACCCGCTTGGCCAGATTCTGCAACTGGCAGGCCGAGGATTTGCGGCAGGTGGTACAGCCATTGTCGTGGTTGGCCAGTAACAGCTCGACGTTGATTTTGCGAATTTCCCGGATTTCTTCGGTATTCGTGCGCACCTTCATGCCTTTTTCCGGGGCGGTCGAACACGCCGCCATCAGGCCGCGACTGTCCACATCGACGAGACACAGACGACAGGCCCCGTAGACGCTCAGATCGGAATGATAGCAGAAGGTGGGCAGATCAATTTTAGCCTGGCGAATGACTTCGAGCAGATTGCGTTCTTTTTCGAACGGGATAATTTTTCCATCGATCGTGAGAGTTGATGATTCGTTCATGGTTTTGCTCCTTAGGCGATAGCGCCGAATTTGCAGGCGGCAACACAGGCTCCGCATTTGATGCAGAGCGCGGAATCGATCACATGGGGTTTGCGGACTTCACCGGATATGGCATGAACCGGACATTTTTTGGCGCACAACGTACACCCCTTGCACTTTTCCGGAGTTATGGCAAACGTCTTGAGAGCCTTGCAACGCCCGGTCGGGCAACGTTTCTGGAACACATGCGTCTCATATTCGGCCCGAAACTGCCGCATGGTCGAGAGAACCGGACTGGGCGCAGTTTTGCCGAGACCGCAGAGGGAAGCCTTGCCGACGGCCCTTGCCAGGGTATCAAGATTAATCAGTGTCTGAGCATCCGCCCGTCCTTCGATAATATCGTCAAGAAGGTTCAACAGCTGCTTCGTGCCTTCGCGGCACGGCACGCATTTCCCGCAGGACTCGTTCTGGGTGAACTGCATAAAGAAGCGAGCCACTTGTACCATACAGGATTCCTTGTTCATGACGACCAGGCCGCCCGAACCCACCATGGCCCCGACCCCTTTCAGAGAGTCGAAGTCAAGGGGCAGATCGAGATGATCGCCCGTCAGACAACCCCCGGAAGGGCCGCCGATCTGAACCGCTTTAAAGCCTTCACCGCTAACTTTCCCTTCATCATTAGTGACGCCGCCGCCAATGTTATAGACGATTTCCCGTAAGGTTGTGCCGAACGGCACTTCGATCAGGCCGGTGTTTACGACATGCCCGGTCAGGGCAAACGTCTTGGTTCCGGGGGAAGATTCGGTGCCGATCGAACGAAACCAGGCCGCGCCCTGCCGAATAATGCGGGGAACGGCGGCCAGGGTTTCCACGTTATTGATCACCGTCGGTTTGCCGAACAAGCCGCTTTGCGCCGGGAACGGCGGTTTCGGAGAGGGCATGCCGCGCTTCCCTTCGATGGAAGCAATCATCGCGGTTTCTTCGCCGCAGACAAACGCGCCCGCCCCTTCCATGACCGTCATCCGGAATTCGATGCCGGTTCCAAATAAGTTTTTGCCGAGAAGCCCCAAGGCTTCAGCGTCGGCAACGGCTTTGCGAATACGTTTGACCGCCAGCGGGTATTCCGCCCGCACATAGACCAATCCTTCGTCGGCACCAATCGCCCTGGCGGCGATCATCATGCCTTCGATCACACTGTGCGGGTTGCCTTCCATGACGCTGCGGTCCATGAACGCGCCGGGGTCGCCTTCATCGCCATTACAGATCACATATTTTTTTGAACCGGGCTGAATGCGCGTCAGCTCCCATTTTTTGCCGGTCGGAAATCCGCCGCCGCCGCGACCACGCAGGCCCGAATGCAGGATTTCCTCGCACACGGCCTTGCCCGAACGGTCCTGAAACACCTGCCGCGCCGCTTCGTAGCCGTCGTGGGCGATATATTCGCGGATATCTTCCGGGTCGATGTGACCGCATTCCTGCAGCACCGTTCGCTGCTGGCGCTTATAGAACGTGACCTCGTCACTGCTGCGACTATGCTTGTCGGTTCCGGGTTCCACATACAGCAGACGATCGACCACTTCCCCCTTTTG
>Ga0351951_1064_pt1 | contig 12672 bp, 12 predicted proteins | sample BONcelT113001H14_FD_205816 | JGI IMG/M metagenome (GOLD analysis project Ga0351951, IMG submission 205816) | Enriched cells from coal bed in the Powder River Basin, Montana, United States - BONCAT cells T11 rep3 HSBNCT.T11.300.1.H14 ...
ACAAAGAATTTCTCCATGAAATCTTTTTTGAACCAGATCGTGCCTATCAGCCGTTTTAACCGCGGCGAAGCCAACAAGATCTTCGAGGAACTTAAAAAGACCGGCGTGAAAGCCGTTTTCAAGAACAATGTGCGCGTGGGGGTGCTGGTCGAGCCCGGGCAGTACGATGAAATGGTGGAACTCCTCGAAGATTTCGCCCTTTCCCATGAGGCAGAGAGGCGCGAAAAAAATGCGCGGGTCACCGGGTATCTTTCCGAGGCCCAGGTTTTAACGCAGCACAGCATCGCCGAAGCGGAGCTGGATGAAGCCGAAGAACCGGAAATCGAATAATGGCATGGGCGGTCGAATACACCCGGGAAGCCAGCGACGACCTGGGCGAACTTGACCATTCGCAGCAGGTTCAGGTCCTTAAGGCAATCCGCAAGGTGGCCGGGAATCCCCTTCCAACCACGGAAGGCGGCTACGGCAAACCGCTCGGGAGTCACTCAGCCTCGCATCTGGCCGGTTATCTGAAAATCAAATTGCTGAAATTGGGAATCCGGGTGGTGTATCGACTGGTGAGGGAACCGGACAGGATGAGGATACTTATCATTGCAGTCCGGCAGGATGAACAGGTCTACCGGATGCTGCAGGAGCGTATCCGCAAACGAAAAGTATGATCTTTCAAGTGCAGGTTTATTCCGCGGGGGATTTTCAAAGGTGCTTTATGAACCTGGATTGATTCGAACCATCGAACGCAACTTCATCCCGCTCATCCTAAGTAAGTCGAAGGATAGAGCGGGTTGAATTTGCGATCCCATCCGAAATTCAATGAAATTGACAATATCTTGCGTTTGAAAAAAAAAGGTGTTGCTTTCAACAGGAAAAGGATAATTAGTTATATTTCATAAATATCCAGTGTTTCAAGCTCGTTCGATAATAATAGTATTTCGCCGCTCTGCCCTTCGACATCCCCTTCGCTACGCTCGGGGACAGGTACTCAGGGTGAGCGGCGAAAAACCATTTCGTATCCGCTTTCCCCTTCGCCAAACTCAGGGAGAGTGGTTATTATTCAATCCTGTCTTCTTTTTCCTTCCGTTTGATGGAAGGGGGGCATTCTATTCCAAATGGCTCTTGATCGCCCGCGCCACCTGCTTGGTGATGCCGGGCAGTTCCATCAGGGCTTCCTCTGAAGCCTCCCTGATTTTGTCAATCGAGCCGAAATGCTTTAGCAGGGCCGTGCGGCGGGCCGGGCCGATGCCGGGGACGCTGTCCAGGCGCGAAGCCAGGCCGATCTTGCCGCGCTTATTGCGGTGGGCGGTGATGGCGAAACGGTGCGCTTCGTCGCGGATGCGCTGTAAAAGGTAGAGCCCCTGCGAGTGCCGGGGGAGCATAATCGAGGCCGATTCGCCCGGCAGGAAGATTTCCTCCTGTTGTTTGGCCAGGCCGGCCACCCGGAACCGTCCGGTCAGCCCGGTCTCCTCCAACACCGAGACAGCCCGCCCGAGCTGCCCCTTGCCGCCGTCCACGATCAACAGATCCGGCAGCATGGAAAAGGCCACATCGATTTTTGCGCCCGGTTTGGCCTTCTCTTCCTGGGCCGCCTCCCAGCGTTTGAAGCGCCGCGACAGGACTTCCTCCATACTGGCGAAGTCGTCCGGCCCGGCGACCCCTTTGATGTTGAAATGCCGGTAGAGCTTCTTGTTGGGGACGCCCTGTTCAAAAACCACCATGCTGCCCACCGAGGAAACCCCCTGGGTGTTGGAAATGTCGTAGCATTCGATGCGGTTGGGCGGTTCGGGCATGGTCAACGCCGTCTGCAAATCCGTCAGGGCCTCGGTCTGGCGGCTGCGGTCGCTTTGCCACTGCGTCTTCAGGGCGGTGAGGGTCTCGAGGGCGTTCTCGGAGGCCAGCTTGACCAGCTCGCGGCGCGATCCGCTGCGCGGCACTCGGATTTCGACCTTTTGGCCGCCGCGGCGGGTGTGCAGCCACTGCTGGATGATCTGATGTTCCTCCACCGCCATCGGCAGCAGCACCTCTTCCGGGATGGAGGCGGCCTCGGAATAGAACTGCTCCATGAATTGCGAAATGACCGCCTCTTCCGGCTCGTCTTCGGTGCCTTCCAGGATGAAGTATTCGCGCCCGATCAATTTCCCGGAGCGGATGAAGAATATCTGCACGCAGGCTTCGTGGTCGGAACGCGCCACGGCGATCACATCGGCGTCCTTCTGGTCCGGCGAGACCACCTTCTGACGCTCGACCACCCGTTCGATGGAGGTGATCTGGTCGCGGATGGCGGCGGCCTGCTCGTATTTTTCATTCTCGGAAGCGGCTTCCATGTCCTGCCGCAAGCGCGAGACGATCGGGTCGCTGCGGCCGAGCAGGAACTGGCACAGGTCTTCGATCATCTGGCGATAGGCGGCCTGCTGGATTTTTCCGATACATGGGGCGGTGCACAGCTTGATGTCGAAATACAGGCAGGCGCGGGCGTCCTGCCCGGTGATCTCGCGGTCGCAGGTCAGGTAGGGGAAGATCTTGCGTAGCACATCCAGGGTCTGGTGCACGGCCCACACGCTGGTGTAAGGCCCGAAATATCGCGACCCATCCTTCTCCATCATGCGGGTCACCGTCACCCTGGGGAAGGGGGCGGCCCAGTGCACCTTGATATAGGGGTAGCGTTTGTCGTCCTTGAGGCGGATGTTGTAATGCGGGCGGTGCTTCTTGATCAGGTTCATCTCGAGGATCAAGGCTTCGAGTTCCGAACCGACCACGATCCATTCGATGTCGGCGATATGCCGCACCATTTGGACGGTTTTGTAGCTGGTGTCGGGAGTGGCGTGGAAATAGGAACGCACCCGGCTGCGCAGGTTGACGGCCTTGCCGATGTAGATGATCCGGCCGTCCGCGTTCTTCATCAGGTAGCAGCCCGGTTTGGTCGGCAGTGTGTCCAGGATGCCCTGGATTTTGTCGCTGTGGGTCATGGCAGCCGCCCGGCTTTCCTTCAGGCGACCTCGATGCCCGCGCCTTCGACGGCTTCACCGATTACCCAGGCGGGTTGGTCGATCTGGTGGGCATGCTCCAGCAGACCGGGCAGTTTGTCAGGCGGGACGGCCAGTAGCAGGCCGCCGCTGGTCTGCGGGTCGAAGAGCAGCATCTGCGAGACTTCATCCAATCCGGGGGCAAATTTCACCTGCGGACTGAAAAACAGGTTGTTATCGGCCGCGCCGCCGGGGAAAATCCAGGCGTCGCCGTATTTGCGGGCGTTTGTCAGGAAGGGGATCGATTCGAATTGCAGGCGCAGACCGCACCCGCTGGCGTTGGCCATTTCGAGGGCGTGGCCCAGGAGGGAAAACCCGGTGATATCGGTGGCCGATCTGACGCCGGCGCGCAGCGCCAGATCGCAGGCTTTTTTGTTCAGGCGGGTCATCCAGCTCACGGCTTCGGCCACATCCTTCGGGTCGGCCCGGCCGCTTTTCAACGCGGTTGTTGTGACGCCGAAGCCCAACGGTTTGGTCAGTACCAGTTTGTCGCCAGGCCGGGCGCCGCTCTTGGAGAGGTAATGATCCGTATCGACAAAGCCCACCACCACCAGGCCGTATTTCGGTTCCTGATCCTGCACGGTGTGGCCGCCGGCGATCACCACTCCCGCTTCGCGAGCCTTTTCGGCGCCGCCGCGGATGATTTCAGACGATATCTCGGGGGGCAGGGCGGGCGGCAGGGCGGCGATGTTCAGAGCCAGGAATGGCGTCCCTCCCATGGCGTACACATCCGACAGGCTGTTGGCGGCCGCGATGGCGCCGTAATCGTAAGGTTCATCCACCACCGGGGTAAAGAAGTCGGTGGTTAAAACCAGAGAGCGCCGCTCGTCGAGTTTCCAGATTGCGGCGTCGTCCGGCGAGGACAGCCCGACCAGCAGGTCGGGGTAATCGCGCGGATCAAACAAATTGTGGATGGGACGCAGCACCTGCGCCAGCGCTTCCGCGCCTAGCTTGGAAGCTCAACCGGCGCAGTTCGACAGGGTTGTCAGGCGGATGCGTTTGCCATCCTGGGGGACGTCCAAACTGGTCATGATGGCAATTATACACTTTTCGAATACAGAAGTCATAATTTTTTCACAAAGCGGGCCAGAGCAGTCATAGATACCCCTTGTGGTCTTTGCGAGCCCCGCAATTAACTTGCAAGACTATCAATTCTGAAACAAGGGGCGAAGCAATCTCTCTTTACTGAGTGGGGAAGGAGGAGATTGCTTCGTCGTCTGGAATGAACGCCAGACTCCTCCATTAGACAAGATTGCAGCAATGGGATTATTGGTTATGAATTAAAAAGGCGGCGTGAATGCCGCCTTTCGAGGTTGGAGGTGCCTGCTTACTCCGCCGGTACGGTTGTTACCCCGGACTGCGGCAGGGGCAGCAGGAAGGGCGAATTGCTCGGCAGCAACATGGTCTGGATATTGGGGGCCAGTTTGGTGATGTACTGGTAGGACAGCAGTTCGTCATTGCCCGCAAGCGCCTTGGCGATCATTTCCAGAGCCTGGGCTTCGGCCTCGGCTTCTATCAGGCGGGCTTCCGCGTCGGCTTTAGCCGCGATCACCACAGCGTCGGCCTTACCCTGGGCCACCTGGCGGGCCTGCTCGGCTTCCTGGCGGCGCTGCTCAACGGTGAACTTGGCCTGCTGCGCCAGCTGCTCGGCGATCTGTTTCTGCTCGACCGACTGCGCGTATTCTTCAGAGAACTGGATGTTGCGGATGATAAAATCGTCCATCAGCAGGCCGTTGGCCGCCAACTTGCTCTCCATGACAGTCTGAATGGCTTCTGCCATCTCGGCGCGTTTGGAGCTGACCACCTCTTCAGCGCCGTACTGCGAGACCGCGTCGCGGATGATGCCGCGCGCCTGCGAGCGCACCAGGTCGCCGCTGCGATTTTGCCAGAAGATGTGTACCTGGATGACCTTGGCCGGGTCGATGGAATAGATCACCGAGGCGTCGACCAGGATCTGCTGACCGTCGGCGGTGCGGGCGCTGATGGAGTCGTCCCCATAGACCGACCCTTCTTCAGGTGCGATCGACATGGTGTAGGTCTGTTTCGAGGTCGAGTACAGGATCACGTTCTCCGCGAAGGGGACAACAAAATGAAGGCCCGGTTCCAGAGCTTGTTCGCGGTATCCTTTTGGTGAGATCGCGGAAAGAACCACCCCGCGCTGTTCCGGCTGGACAAACACCAACCCGGCGCTCAAGACGGAAAAGATGATGGCCACGATTACGATGATGACAACGATTGTGCCGCCTTTCTTGAGCGGCTGGCCCCTGCTGGCGCGGATGGTGACCAGTACGATAACCGCCACCGCGGCGATCCACAGAAAACCGCTAAAACCGGTGATTAGACTTGCGATGTTCATAAAACTCTCCTTATGGATATGGCTTGCTTTACACAGAAAATACCAGGTATTGTGTCGTGATGGATAATTATACAGTGAATGGTTTTGAATTTCATCTTTTTCAATACGAAAAACCTGATAACAAAGCATTCTTCAACGCCGGGTTGCCGGGAGTTGCCAATTTCCAAGATGAAGTCGGATATCGGACTTTTGTTAGACCTACGAGGTCTGGTGAAAAACCTGGTGAAATTGCCCTAACGCGCATGCTATAGGCTGCGTACAGGCTTGACCTGCTGCTTATATGGAATATAAAATAATGGAGGAGCGTAGAGCCGGACAGGGTGGTTCCACGCGCAATTCAAACTCAACGCTCCAGTAATTCGGTTATCTTGATGCCAAGATGATGTATGGCGCGGATTTGCTTCGTCATCCTGTTCTTCGCTTGCACGGTCTGTACCAGCCCCGGGATGAGCAGCAGGAAAAGAAATCCAAGATACCATACTGGAACAAAATTCTGCCATACCGCCCGGACGGCTAAATATACGCCGGACGGAATCAAGAGAATTACGGATGTGATAATCCCCGGCGCATATTGTTTGAAAAGGAATAACCAGTAAACATGCTGAAGCGCGTTTTGTATTGCCACTGCAACTGCCGGTAGAAACATAAAGGCCGCAAAAACGGGATCGCCCGGCAGCGTTGCTGCCGCGCACCAGACAAAGCCAACCAGGATGACAAAGACAATCCAAACCCGCACCGCCTTATTGGTGGATGGCGGCAGGTCAAGGTAATTGCGCTGATACCAGCGGAGAATTTTCCATTCCTCCATTTCATGGAACGCAAACGCGATAACGAATAACCATAACCAGGTTAAGAAATCAATTTGATTGATTGTTGTGAAAATTTTGTTCATTGAAAACAACTTTCATCATGATTTGTAAGGCGAGACAGATTAAAGGCTGGCGTTACCGGCAAGGAAGGGGTTTGGAGGAAAAAGCCGCAAAATGCCGATTCCACCGGCAGCCTCTCGTTCCTGGTGGGACTGGGATCGCTAACTGGAAAATATAGGCAACTCCTTGTACTTGTACAATTCATGGGGTATCAGCTTCCGGCCATCTTTTTAAGGTGCGCTTCATGCAATTGCTTCAAAATATTATTCCACCAAGCGTAACCTTCATCAATTGTTTTTAATTCGTCATCAGTTATTTCAATTTCGTTATCAAACTTCGGATGTGTGTTTCTATGGCGTATCTTTACAGACTCACGGAATGCCTCCCAACGATTATCAGACAAAACTTCCTTATCGAACCTGATTAGCTTTGCGTAGGTTTTTAATGTGTATGTTACTAACGCCAAAAATGGCAGTCGATTTACATCAAGTTTTAATTGACCATTTTCAGAAAGTCTAGCAACTTCATCCATCAGTGGATACACCTTATGAATTTTCAACACTCCGCTAAATTCGAATTCATCAACAAGAAGTTTTGCTGTTGTCTCGCGCAAATTGGACAAAATAAGTTCATAATACGCGGATAGCGAGCGTAAATAATTACGCCTAGCTAGTTGTGAATCGTTAGTCTCTAAAACCTTTCTGTTTTGCTGAACATCATCGAAAAGCCATTCTTTATAATCTGCCATTTGTTATTACCTGGTTAAGTGCTAGGTGACTTTTTAATCATTTTTCGGAATTTTGATTTGCCGCACGATCGAGTATTGCTCACTCAATCTGGATCATCTCACACATACCCCATTACCAAAATTATAGGAATTTTCCTCATAAATGCAACAAAAAATGCCTTCCTTGTCCGGAGTGTGCTTCCGAAATCAACTGCAAAAACGAAGAGCGGCTTTTACAGGAACGGGCTTCCAAGATAAATACCTGTAGGTTGGGATGAGAGCGGAAACGCCGCCGGTGAACCATGGCATGTTCCGCTCGAATCCCAACGACAACCGGGATGTGTCGGGTTTCGGGCTGCGACGTGGCAACCTCGAAGGCGTTGAATTTACCCGCCCTCGACCCGACCTACGGAAAATACCTGTTGGGGAGTGAGTAGGTTGGGATGAGAGCGGAAGCGGCGCCGGTGAAACATGGCATGTTCCGCTCGAATCCCAACATAAAACGTCGGGTATCGGGCTGGATCGATTCATCAAAGAATGCTGTGATTTTCCCCGCACTCAACCCGACCTACAGCATTAAGAATCACCCCTCAAGAATAATCGTCACCGGCCCGTCGTTCTCAAGTGAAACCAGCATATGGGCGCCGAACTCGCCGGTCTGCGTGGGGACGCCCTGCTCGTTCAGGAGAGCGGCAAAGCGCTCCACCAGCGCGCTGGCCTGTTCCGGCGGGGCGGCGCCGGTGAAGCTGGGGCGGTTGCCCTTGCGCGTGTCGGCATACAGGGTGAACTGCGAGACCACGATGGCCCCCCCGCCGGTATCCTTGACCGACAGGTTGATCTTTCCATCCGCGTCTTCGAAGATGCGCAGCAGGGAGATCTTGCGGGTCATGGCGGCGGCAGCCTCTTCGCTGTCCTGCGGGCCGATGCCCAGCAGGATGATCAGGCCGTTCCGAATAGACGAAACCACCCGACTGTCCACCTCCACACTGCCTTTTCTGACCCGCTGGATGACTGCGCGCATGGTTTTCTCTTTATCTGATCCGAGGCGCCCGGACTAGGGCAGGCCGATGGCGGCGCGGACTTCGGCCATGGTCTTCTTGGCGACCTCGCTGGCGCGCCTGGCGCCGTCGTCCAGGATGTCCCAGACCTGGTCGGGTTTCTGGGCGAACCCCGCGCGGCGCTCACGGAAAGGTTCCAGGTTTTCGTTCAGGTTATTGGCGTAGATCTTCTTGCAGTCCACGCAGCCGATCCCGGCCCGGCGGCATTCCACGTTGATCATCTCGATCTCTTCCGGTTTCGAAAAGATCTTGTGCATCGAGAACACGTTGCAGATATCGGGGTTGCCGGGGATGTCGCGCGTGACCCGCGCGGGGTCGGTGAACATGGTTTTGATGCGGTCGCTGGTTTCCTTGGGCGTGGCGGCCAGCTCGATGTGGTTATCGAGGCTCTTGCTCATCTTCTGCTCGCCATCCAGCCCCAGCACTTTGGGGATGGCGGTTACCTTCATCTGCGGTTCAATCAGCGCGCTGGTTTTATAACGGTAGTTGAACGATCGCACCACTTCTCGGGTGAACTCGATATGCGGGGCCTGGTCGATGCCGACCGGGACAAAATTGGATTTGTACAGCACGATGTCGGCGCTCATCAGCACCGGGTAGCCCAGCAGGCCGTAATTCACGTTCTCGGGCTGCTGGCGGATTTTTTCCTTAAAGGTCGGCAAATCGGTCAGTTTTCCCAGCGGCGTGACCATGGAAAGGATGGTGTGCAGTTCGGTCACTTCCGGGACGTGCGACTGGATGAACAAAATCGTCTCTTCCGGGCGGATGCCCGCGGCCAGCCAATCCAGCGCCATCTCGTAGGTGTTCTGGCGCAGTTCCAGGGTGGTTTCCATGGTGGTCAGGGCGTGCAGGTCCACGACGCAGTAAACGCAGTCGAATTCGTCCTGCAGGGCGACGTAGTTTTGAATCGCTCCCAGGTAATTGCCCAGATGCTGCCGCCCGGTGGGGCGGGCGCCGGAAAATACGCGGCCTTTCTTATTGCTCATCGCTGACCGTCCTTAAGGAATTTGGAAAACAATTTCACCGCTTCGCCATCCTCCATGTGCCTGCCGGTCGCCAGTTTGGAATACAAAAGGGTTTCGTTGACGACCATTTCAAATTTACCTCCGTCCGAGGGGATCAAAGTGATCGAAGCGATCTTCTCCTCGAAGGAAGAGAGCAAATCGGCCATCGCACGGATGGCTCGCGGGGTGTAATGTCATTCATGGCAGTAGGTTATTGATATTTTGAACATAATTGACCATCCTGTATTGTGCGTTTCGCGAGATTATAACATAGCCGGATGGGGACGGTATTCGGCCGGACGGCATGGTAAAATGCGAACATGGCATCGCAACAGATCAACAAAATCAGGGTTCCATTCACCAAGCGCCTGCTGGACCTCATCATTGCCGTTCCCGCGGCGCTGGTATTGCTGCCGGTGATGGCCGTCCTGGCCGTCATCATCTGGATCAGCGATGGCTGGCCGGTGGTTTTCAGCCAGGAAAGGCCCGGCCTGGGCGGAAAGATTTTCCGTATCTACAAATTCCGCACCATGCGCGACCTTTTCGGCCCGGAAGGCAGTCCGCTGCCCGATGCCAGGCGCATTTCCCGCCTTGGCCGTTTCCTGCGTTCCTTCAGCCTGGACGAACTGCCCGAGTTATACAACATATTACGGGGCGAAATGAGCCTGGTTGGCCCGCGGCCCCTGCTGACCGCCTACCTGCCACGTTATTCGTCTGAGCAGGCCCGCCGCCATGAGGTGCTGCCGGGATTGACCGGCTGGGCGCAGATCAACGGGAGAAATATTCTTTCCTGGGAGGAACGCTTTAAGCATGACGTCTGGTACGTGGATCATTGGTCGGTGTGGCTGGACATCCAGATCATCTTCCGGACTTTCTGGAAGGTGATCCGGCGCGAGGGCATCAGCCAGCCGGGCCAGGTGACTATGTCTGAGTTTATGGGTTCGGGGGATAATAAGTAGGCAATCGCGCCAGGGTATGGGGGCGTTGAAAACCTGATTTTTTCGGTTGAACTTACCTAAGCGTTCAAACGCCGGAAAAAAAACACTCGCCCTTCGTCAGGGGTGAGCGGTATCCTTGATTGACCTCATATCCGCGTACTCCTGTTCGCACCGGGCGCGGGCGGCCGAGCCAGACAGGTGCAACGATAGCACGCCCGCGCCCTTTTGAAGACGCGACTAACGTCGCGACTCCGGTTGAGCGTTGGGGCGCTGTGATCCAGCGTGAAATCATGGTCTGATTCGGCGGCGCTGCGCCATGGCGCCGGCTCTTGAAGTCGGAAAGAATCCCGCTCACCCTGAGCCGGTCGAAGGGCGAGCGGGATTCTTGTTTGACCTATATGCCTGCGTCCTGGCGTTGGCGGGCGCAGGCGAGTTAGTCAGGAAAAGATAAATTTAATCCTCTATAAGGCTGAAATGACCCCGCCATCCTTCGACATCCCCTTCGCTTCGCTCGGGGAGGGTGCTCAGGGTGAGCGATATTCTGGTTAATTCTCGACCGAGAAGGGGCTGATCAGGCCCGTGGTAAGGGCCTCCAGCGTCTCTTTGATTAACCGCGCCTTGCCGGCTGAGATGTAATACTCGTTGATATCGGTTACTTCCAGGGTTGCATCATAGGTTTTTCCGCCGACGCCGGCCATCAACTCCGGCCACATACCGCGGAGCGTTCCGGGAACGTCCTGCGCCAGGGTGGCGGCCCATCGTTCCCTGACCTGGTCGGGAGGCGACTGGCTGCCCACAAAGGTCAGGTTCAACCCGGCCAGCGAAACCAGCAGTTCAGGCGATGTGGCTTCCGGGGAGATATAGATGACTTCGGTGTTGTATTTCGTCAATTCGCCCACAGCGGTCTGCCACTGCAACGGCGAAGAGCCGCTCATCATCGTCTGTGCAAGGGGAAATTGTGCGAAGGGGGGAGCGCTCTGCCCGCAGCGGCCGCACCAGTAGCGGCTGCCGTTGATAAAGGCGTCTTCCAGCGCGGCGTCATCGGCGGGCAGCAACCCCCCCACGCGCCAGTCCGGCGCCACCAGGGCGCCGATATATCCCGCCATAAAGGCCCGGTAGGCGGGGTTAACCCGCACGTAACTCACATTGGCGGCCGGCTGGATGTCCACGCCGTCGAAGGCCACAAATTGGGTGGCGGGGGCGCTGGCGGCCAGCTCGTCCTGGTTAGGGAGGTTCCCCAGCAGGAATACAGCTTTCCAGTTCCCGGCAATCACCCCGGTGGGAATGTCGGTGCGCACTTCCAGGGCAAAACCGGCTTCTTCAGAAAGTTCATGCAATATGGGTTGGATGAATTCGCGTTGGGCGTCATCCACGCCGATGGGTGTTGCCAGGATCACCCGCCCGGCCGCGTCCGTGGGGATGGGGGTAGGCAGTTCGGCGGGCGCCAAGGTTTCAATAACCTCGGGTGTAGGGCTGGCCGCCGCGTTCTGGCAGCCGGCGAACAGAATGGAAAACAGAAGAAGCCCGGTGAGGGCGCGTCGTATGGTTTGCGAATGGAGAGTCATTATCGGGTTTGTCACTGATCAGCATCCTTAGGTTGGTCTGTATTATAATATCGCTATGATCGAAATGACCATCCCTGGCAGAGAGGACATCTGCATTGAAAAACTGGTCTGTGATGTTAATGGGACCCTTGCTGTGGATGGGGAGCTGCTTCCGGGAGTGATTGAAATCCTCGACCGCCTGAGCCGTGTACTATCGATCCACCTCATAACTGCCGATACACACGGCCGTCAGGACACAATCGATACTCTGCTAAATACCAGGGCGATCCGCATTAAACCGGGAAATGAGGCGGAACAGAAACTTGAGATTTTACGCAGCCTCGGCGCTTCCACCTGCGCGGCCGTCGGGCAGGGGGCCAACGACGCCTTGATGCTGAAGGAAGCCGCCCTGGGGGTGTGCGTTCTATCGGATGAAGGCGCCTCCGCCGAAGCCGCGGCATCCTGCGATATCCTTATGCGCGATATAATCACCGCGTTGGAATTGTTTGAAAAAACGCGAAGGATTCAGGCAACGCTAAGAAAATGACCTTACCCACCAGCGAACCGGTCCAACCAGACAGGGACGATCACGCATCTGCGGCCCGTCGGCGGCGGCAAAAACGTCTCATTGTGCCCAGAAGCGCGGATGAAAAATCCACTTTTGTAGCCGAACTTGCGCAGCGGGTGACGCCATCCTTCGAGTTTCTCCTGTTTTCACTCCTGGCGGGACTGATCCTGATCGCGGCCATCCTGTTGAATTCGCCGGCGCTTTTCATCCTGGCGGCGATCGCCTCGCCCTTCATGGCGCCGGTGATCGGCCTGTCGCTGGCATCCATTATCGGTTCGCGCACCTTCTTCATCCAATCGCTGGGCGCCATCCTCCTGGGTAGCCTGCTGGTATTCACTTGCGGGGCTTTGGCCGGGTGGTTCGCCTATGAATTCCAGGGACTTAACCTTCAACAAGCCCAACTGCACGCCCATTTCACATGGCCCGACTTCCTCCTCGTTACAGTCGGCTCTGTTTTTACCACTTATTTTGTGATGCGTTCCCCCCAGCAGAAACCGCTGGTGCCGAGTGTAGCGCTGGCATATGAACTGTACCTGCCGATTGGTGTGGCCGGCTTCGGATTGACCAGCCAGATACCGGATTTATGGCCGG
>Ga0351951_1065_pt1 | contig 12618 bp, 7 predicted proteins | sample BONcelT113001H14_FD_205816 | JGI IMG/M metagenome (GOLD analysis project Ga0351951, IMG submission 205816) | Enriched cells from coal bed in the Powder River Basin, Montana, United States - BONCAT cells T11 rep3 HSBNCT.T11.300.1.H14 ...
CTGCAATGTGTTGCAGAAAGGGTACATGGTTCACGATCGTCTCCTGCGTCCGGCAATGGTATCGGTATCCTGCGGATAACGCGGCATGATCGGAAGGCAAAAAAAATAAAGTAAAGATGGTTTTTACCATTATATATACATGACAAGGAGGATGAAAATGGGCAAGGTTCTTGGAATTGATCTCGGCACAACCAATTCATGTGTCGCCATCAGAGAAGGAAATGAGACAAAGGTGATTACCAATCCGGAAGGCGGCCGGACGACCCCGTCCATCGTCGCCATCTCCGAAAGCGGCGAGCGCTTGGTGGGGCAGATCGCCAAGCGGCAGGCCATTACCAACCCCGAAAATACGGTCTTCGGCGTCAAGCGGCTGATTGGTCGAAAGTTTGATTCAAAGGAAGTGCAAAACGATATCAAAAATCTCCCGTACAAGATCGAGCGGGCGGCCAACGGCGATTTGCGGATCAACCTGCGGGGCAAACAATACAGTCCGGCCGAAATTTCTTCTTTCATCCTGGCCGATATCAAGCACTCCGTGGAGGAATACCTCGGGGAAAAAGTGACCGATGCGGTTATCACCGTGCCGGCCTATTTTGATGACAGCCAGCGCCAGGCCACCAAGGATGCGGGAAAAATCGCCGGGCTCAACGTGCTGCGCATCATCAACGAACCCACCGCGGCCTCCCTGGCCTACGGTCTTGACAAGAAAAAAGAGGAAAAGATCGTGGTGTTCGATCTCGGCGGCGGCACATTCGACGTGTCCGTTCTGGAAATCGGCGACGGGGTCTTTGAAGTCAAGGCGACCAACGGCGATACGCATCTGGGCGGCGATGATTTCGATCTTCGGGTCATCGATTTTCTGGCAGATGAGTTCAAGAAGGACCAGGGGATCGATATCCGCAAGGATAAAATGGCCCTGCAGCGTCTCAAGGAAGCGGCCGAGAAAGCCAAGATGGAGCTGTCCGCATCCCTTCAGACGGATGTGAACCTCCCCTTTATCACGGCCGACGCCGGCGGGCCCAAGCATCTCAATATTAAGATCACCCGTGCCAAACTGGAATCTCTGGTTGCCGATCTGCTGGATAAGATGGAAGGCCCGTGCCGCACCGCCCTCAAGGATGCGGGTTACAGTGCGGATGATATTGACGAAGTGATCCTGGTGGGCGGCATGACGCGGATGCCCGCGGTCGTGGAACGCGTCAAGAGTTTTTTCGGCGGCAAGGAACCCAACAAGGGCGTGAACCCGGACGAGGTGGTGGCCCTGGGAGCGGCGATCCAGGGCGCCGTGTTGAAAGGCGACGTCAAGGACGTGCTTTTGTTGGATGTCACCCCGCTTTCCCTCGGTATTGAAACCCTGGGCGGCGTGATGACAAAGCTGATTGAAAAGAACACGACCATTCCCACGCGAAAGAGTCAGGTCTTTTCAACAGCCCAGGATAACCAGCCGGCGGTGACCATTCACGTGCTTCAGGGCGAGCGGGAAATGTCGGCAGGCAACAAAACTCTGGGCAAGTTTGAGTTGACCGATATTCCGCCGGCGCCCCGGGGCGTACCGCAGATCGAAGTGACCTTCGACATCGACGCCAACGGCATCGTCAACGTGTCGGCCAAGGATATGGCCACGAGCAAGGAGCAGTCCATCCGGATTACGGCCTCTTCCGGCCTGTCCAAGGAGGAGATCGACCGGCTCGTAAAAGACGCGGAGCTGCATTCCGAAGATGACAAGAAACTGAAGATCCTGGTGGAAGCCCGTAACCATGCGGATTCCCTGATGTACGCAACGGAAAAATCGATTCGGGATCTGGGCGACAAGGTCGACGCGGACACCCGATCCAATATTGAAGAGACCATTGGGCGCCTCAAGAAAGCGGTTGACGGCACGGATTCCGATGAGATCAAGCGGATCAGTGAAGAGTTGATGAATGCTTCCCACAAGCTGGCCGAAGTCATGTATCAACAGGCTTCCCAGACGGGTGGGCCCCAGGATGCCGGGGCCGAAGGCGGCGCGTCCGACGCCGGCGCCAATGCCGCCGGCCGGGACGAGGACGTGGTGGATGCCGATTACGAGGAGGTCAAGGAAGACAAATAACCCGCGGGAACACGAATGATGTTCCTCTCCGTTGATCCGGCAAAATGCGTGCCGTATGAGCGGTGTGAATATAGCAGAGATCCCGGCGCCGCCGAAGGTGGGCCGGGATCTTTTTTTTGGACGCCGCAGGCATATCGCACCTCTTCCACCACACCATAAATCCATCAGCGGTCCGCGGAATTCCGGTTGACTTTTTCGGCGGTTCTGTTAGGTTTTTTTCGTTTCATATCAATATGATCCTGTTTTACGGGATCGCGAACCATCAGTCCACTCGCTAAATGCGCATGTTGACGGCCGGATCTGTTGATCCGCTGAATTTCTCAAACGCGGGCTTCGCCCTCAAACAGTGAGAAATTCTTAACGCGAATCAACCGCTCCGCCTTTTTCGGCAACAAGCGCAAACCCGCTCCCGGACCGATGGTTCGCGATCCCTCCGGCGCCAGGTTGATTGAATGCGGTTTTTGGTAAATGTTTGGCAAGAACTTATTTTCTAAGGGAAATAACGAATGCAGATCACGGAAATGCTGGCCAGAAACGCCAGGATGTATGGAGATGAAATCGCTCTGGTGGAACGGGAACCGGCTGCCGGCGGACGATCGGAAATCACATGGGACCGGTTTTACCGCCAGGCCAACCAACTGGCCCATTACCTGCAATCCATAAACATTGAAAAAGGCGACCGGGTGATTCAGCTCATGATGAACTGCCTGGACTGGCTTCCGGTCTATTTCGGCATTCTCCGCGCCGGCGCGGTGGCCGTTCCCTTGAATTTCCGGTTTCAGACCAATGACATCATGCATTGCAACGACCTTGCCGAGGCCCGGGTCATCATCTTCGGCGAGGAATTTATCGCGCGGATTGAAGCGGGCAAAACCGATTTTGACCGTACCATCCAGACCTATATCTTTGTGGGGGAAAAAAGCCGGAAACCGGATTGGGCCCTCTGGTACCCGGATCTGCTGGCCGGCCGTCTTGAAACCGAGCCGCCGGTTGATATTGATCTGACCGACGGCGCCGGGATCTACTTCACCTCCGGGACCACCGGCCGGCCCAAGGGCGTGTTCCTGCGGCATCGGCACCTGGAATTTGCCGCATACCTGGAAAACCGTCATCATAACCAGGTGCATGGGGATAATTTTTTATGTATTCCGCCGCTGTATCACACGGGCGCCAAGATGCACTGGTTCGGCAACCTGGTGGTCGGGGCCCGGGCCGTGATCTTAAAAGGCGTCAGTCCCAAAGCAATCCTGGAAGCCGTGTCCGAGGAAGGCGTCACCATTGTCTGGCTCCTGGTGCCCTGGGCCCATGATATTCTGGTAGCCATTGAAAACAGGGAGATCAACCCGGTCGACTACCATTTGGATCAATGGCGGCTCATGCACATCGGGGCACAACCGGTCCCGCCCAGCCTGGTGGAAAAATGGAAGGCCGTCTTCCCGCATCATGCATACGACACCAATTACGGTCTGACCGAATCCACCGGACCGGGATGCGTTCATCTCGGCATGGAAAACTATCACAAGGTCGGCGCCATCGGCATTCCGGGATTTGACTGGGAATGCCGCATCGTTGACGGCGATGGACAGAATCTGCGGCCGGGCCGGCCCGGAGAACTCCTGGTTCGAGGTCCGGGGGTGATGGTGGAATACTACCGGAATCCCAGGGAAACAGCCGACGCCTTGGCCGGGGGATGGCTCCATACGGGCGATATCGCCCGTATGGATGAAGACGGTTTTATCTGGCTGGTGGATCGCAAAAAGGATATCATCATCACCGGCGGGGAAAATATTTACCCGGTGGAGGTCGAGCATTTCCTGATGGCCCATCCGAAAATCTATGATGCCGGCGTGATCGGCGTGCCCGACAGCCGCCTGGGCGAGATCGTTGCTGCGGTGGTGGCTCCCAAACCCGGCCACGACCTTTCCGAAGATGAGATCAGGCGGTTCTGTGAAGAACTGCCGCGCTACAAGCGGCCCCGGCTTATATTTTTCGGATCGGTGCCGCGAAACCCCACCGGAAAGATCGAAAAGCCCAAACTCAGACAGCGCTATGCCTCCACGCGATAAAAAACAAGGGATCACGGATCTTGCCGGGATGTTGAAAACCCTGGATCAGGACGTGTCCCGGTGTTCCCGTTGCGGCATGTGTCAGGCGGTCTGTCCGGTCTACCGGCTGACCGGCCATGAAAAGGATACGGCCCGGGGAAAGCTGGCCCTGATAGACGGCCTGATGCAGGAGATGTTTTCCGATGCCGACGGCACGGCAAAGCGTCTGAACCATTGCCTGCTCTGCGGGTCCTGCGCCGCCGGATGCCCCATGAATATCGATATTCTTGGGGTGTTTCTCAAAGCCCGGGCCATTGTCGAAGGGTTTCGGGGCCTGCCCTGGTGGAAGCGGTTCCTTTTCCGATGGCTGGTGGCCCATCCGGGCCGGTTCGACCGGCTCCTGGCCCGGGCCGCCCGATATCAATCCCTGGCATTGAAGAAAAAACCGGTTCCGATGGATGGGTCCTGTAATCGCCTGGCCGCCTCCCGGCTGAGCGACCGCCATGTGGTTCCCCTGGCGTCGGTTCCCTTTCACGACATGAAGCGGAAATCGGCATTTTCGCCGGAATCTGTTCCGGGACCGTCCCCGGTTCCCTTAACCGGCGGGCGCGGCATCCGTGCGGCATTCTTTGTCGGATGCCTTCTGGACAAGGTTTTTCCGGAAACGGCAAGGACCATCGTGGATGTGCTGGAAACAAACGGCGTACAGGTGATTGTCCCGGACGGCCAGGGCTGCTGCGGCATGCCGGTCCTGGCCGGCGGCGACCGGGATGCATTTTCCCGGCTGATGGCCGATCATCTTGTCCGTTTTGATCCGGATCAATTCGACTATCTGGTCACGGGATGCGCCACCTGCACGGCCGCCATCAAAAAGCTGTGGCCGGAAATGACATCCGACCATGAGGAGCAGGTGCGGTCGGCCGTGGAGCGGATAGCGGATAAAACCCATGATATCAGCGCGTTTATGGTAAACATTCTGGGCGTGGCCGATGATATCCTTTCTGATGCTTCGATTGTTCCGGCTACTCCGACCGATGCAAACACTATAACAGCTCCGGTAAGTCCGGTAATTTCCGAAGCCGGAAAAACGACCGCCGTCCATGACGCTCAGGCCGCATACGCGGCCCCGGATCCCGATCGCATGGTCGTGACCTGGCATGATCCCTGTCATTTGGCCAAAACCCTTGGTATCCGAAGGGAGCCCCGCATGCTGATCAAAGCCAATCCGACATATGCATTTCGTGAAATGCCGGACCCGGATCTCTGCTGCGGTATGGGGGGCAGCTTCAACCTGCAATACTATGAGACGTCGACCGCCATCGGCTTGAAAAAGATCGATGCCATCCGGGCTTCAGGCGCATCCGTGGTGGCCACCGGGTGCCCGGCCTGTATGATCCAGCTCGCCGATATGCTGGCAAGAGCAAAACTTCCCGTTACCGTCCGTCATGTGATCGACATCTTTGCCGACATCCGTCCGGAAATTGCCGGGATTTCAGAAAACAGGCTTGATGCATCAACAAAGTTACGGAGGTTGCGATACGGCGGGACTTTTATAAAACGGTCAACTAATTTCGGAGGTAAAGTATGGATGGACAGGGACCGACTTTTTATGAAGATGTTGAATACTGTGTTGACGACATTATCCGAAAGGTGGGCCGAAAGATCATTTTAGGTCTTCCCCTTGGCCTTGGAAAGCCGAATCAGCTTGCCAACGCCATTTACCGGCGGGTCAAGGCGGATCCCTCCCTTTCCCTGGTGCTCTGTACGGCTCTTTCCCTGGAAAAACCCAAGGGGGGCAGCGATCTCGAACAGAAATTTCTCGGTCCGTTCGTGGAACGGATGTTTTCCGGTTACGTGGATTTGGAATACATGGTCGATCTTCGTAAAGGAGCCCTGCCGGCCAATGTGGAACTCCGGGAATTTTACGCCAAGGCCGGCTCCTATCTCAACGTGGACCACACCCAACAGAATTATATCAGTTCCAACTACACCCATGCCTGGCGGGACACCATCGACAACGGGGTCAACGTCATCGCCCAGATGGTCTGCAAGAAAGAGATCAACGGTGAAACCTTCTACTCCATGAGCTGTAACCCTGAAGTGGCCTCTGATATCGGGCCGGCCCTGCGGGAAATGGAAAAGCAGGGCAGGAAAATCGCCATTATCGCGCAGGTCAACCAGAATCTCCCCTTCATGTATGGCGATGCCGTGGTGCGGGGCGACAATTATGATATCATCATTGATTCGCCCGACTATTACACCCGGCTTTTCGGGGCTCCGAAAATGTCGATCACCACGCCGGATTACATGATCGGCATGTATGCTTCCACCCTGATCAAGGACGGGGGCACCCTCCAGATCGGCATCGGGTCCCTGGGGGACGCCCTCTGCTACGGCCTGCAGATGCGGCACGCACAGAACGCCGAATACAAGGATTTCGTCAAGAAAACCGACATGTGGGACAAATTCGGCGCGGTCATCGACAGGATCGGCGGGATCGACGCCTTTGACGAGGGGATCACCGGTTCCACGGAAATGCTGGTGGACGGCTATCTTCACCTGGTCAACAGCGGCGTGGTCAAGCGCAAGACTTACAACAATGTCCATATTCAACGGCTGCTAAACGAGAAAAAGATCACCGACGCCGTCACGCCCAAAACCCTTGAACTCCTGGTGGAGGCCGGAGCGGTTCATCCCGTGCTCACGGCCGACGACTTTAATTTTCTGCGTGAATTCGGAATATTCAAGGAAGACCTTGCCTTTGACAACGGCGATATTCTCGCCGGCCCCACCCGGGTTCCCGCGGACCTCAATGACGCGGCCAACATGGCCATGGTTGCGGCCCATTGCCTGGGAGACCGCTTGAAAAATGAGATTCTGATTCACGGCGGGTTTTTCCTCGGTCCTGAGGGGCTTTACAAGGCATTAAACGACATGAGTGAGGAGCAGCGCAAAAAGATTTTTATGACCAGCGTACTCAACGTCAATCAGCTCTATGGCAACAACCGGTATTCCAGCGAGGAGCTCAAGGTGCTCCAACGACGTCACGGGCGTTTTGTCAACGCATGCCTCATGGTCTCTTTGTCCGGGGCCGTGGTGTCGGACGGTCTGGAAAGCGGCCAGGTGGTTTCCGGTGTCGGGGGGCAGTATAACTTTGTTTCCCAGGCCCATGCCCTGCCGGATGCCAGATCCATTCTCATGTGCAAGGGCGTGCGGGGCAGTGGAAAGTCCGCCGGCTCCAACATCGTCTTTAATTACGGCCACACCACCATCCCGCGGCACCTGCGGGATTTCGTCATCACCGAATACGGCATTGCGGACCTGCGCGGGAAAATGGACAAGGAGGTCATCGCCCAACTTTTAAATATCACGGATTCCCGTTTCCAGGACGCCTTGCTGCAAAAAGCAAAAGAGGTCCGGAAAATTCCGGCCGATTATGTGATTCCCGATCAGTTTAGAAATAATTATCCCCAGCGGCTGGAAGACGATATCGCGCTGTTTAAGAAAAAGGGATTGTTTGTTCCCTTTCCTTTTGGAACGGATTTTACCCCTGAAGAACTGGTTATCGGAAAATCGCTCAAATGGCTCAAAGCCCAGATGTCGGAAGGCATGGGCAAGGTCAGGGGGCTGGGAAAGGCCATGACCATCCGGACGGTTCCCGAGAAGGCAATCCCGTATCTCGAGCGGTTGCAGTTGGACAAGCCGGAATCGGCCAAGGAAAAAATGATGCAGAAGCTGGTGATTTACGCGTTGTCCGCCCAGGGAGCCATCTAAATATAAATTCGTAACCTAAACGAATGAAAGGATAGAACCATGGTTGAGAGCTTGGATCTTGAATTTTTCGAACGCGCGCATCTTCGGGTGATGCATCGGAACCTGCCCACGCCGATGCTGTATGAAAAGATCGTCAATAATCGCGAAGGCCAGATCGCGCACCTGGGGCCGGTGGTGGTCCGGACCGGCCATTATTCACCCATCGCGCCCGAGGATAAATATATCGTCAAGGACGCCCACAGTGATTCGAAGATTACCTGGAGCCCGGAGAAAAACGCACTGTCCGAGAATCATTTCAACATCCTGTTCCATCGCATGCTGGCCTACATGCATTCCCAGGAGGCATACGCCCAGGATTGCCTGATCGGCAGCGTCGCCGAACATCAGATTCCCATCCGGATCATCACCGAAACCGCCTGGCACAGCCTGTTCGCCCGGAGCATGTTCTATCAGATCCTCGATCCGGCGAAACTGGCTTCCATTGAACCGGCATTCACCATCATTCATGTGCCCGGTTTCACCGCCATTCCGGAAATGGACGGCACCCGCTCCTCCGCGTTTGTGATCGTCAATCTGCAAAAAAAGCTCATGCTGATCGGTGGGTCGAGCTATGCGGCTGAAATCAAGCAGGCCGTATTCACCGTGGCCAATTACATGATGCCGGAAAACGTTTTTTGCATGCGGAGTTCGGCAAATATCGGTCCCGACGGCGATGTCGCCATTTTCATGGGCCGGGAGGAGACCGGCAAAACCACCCTGGCCGTGGACCCGGACCGTAAACTCATCGGAGACCATGCCCACGGCTGGAGCGATAAGGGAATTTTCAGCCTGGAATGGGGCGGGTACGCCAAACTCATGAACATCGACGCGGACAAACAGCCGTCCATTTATGCCTGCACCCGCAAGTTCGGGACCATTCTGGAAAATGTCGCCATGGATCCGGACACCCGGCGGCTTGATCTCGCGGACCAGCGTCTGACCGAAAACACCCGGGCCGCCTATCCCATCTCCCACCTGCCCAATGCCTTGCGGGAAGGGTTGTTTGCCCATCCCAAACATCTGTTCCTGCTGACCTGTGACGCCTTCGGCGTGCTGCCGCCCATCGCCCGGTTGACCCCGGAGCAGGCGACGTATGCATTTATGACCGCCTATACCTCCAAATTCATCCAGACGGCCCCGGGCGAGTTTGAACCCAACATCATCTTCAGCGTGGTGTTCGGCGATACCATGCTGGCAAAGCCGGCCCATGAATACGGCAAGCGGTTTATGGAAAAGATTCTCAACCACGGCATTACCTGCTGGATGGTCAATACCGGATGGAGCGGCGAGCCCAGCTACAGGGGCAAGCGTATTCCCATTGAGGTGTCGAGAGCGCTGATAAAGGCTGCGGTGTCCGGTGAACTCTCAAAAGTCGCTTTTGAGGCCGACCCGGTGTTCCAGTTTGAAATACCGTGCGAATGCCCCGGCGGGGTGGTGCCGTCCAAACAGCTTAATCCCCGGGAAGCGGCCGAGGACGCGGGCGAGTATGAAATGCGGGCCATGAGTCTGGTGACGGCGTTTCTTGATAATTTCCAGCAGTACGAGGAGATGGTGCCCGAGGAGATGCGGGCCATGATGTCGCGCATCATCAGTATCGACGACAAGCTGGACCTGGAAGAATTCTTCTCCATGTAAAACCGGCGGAATCGTTGAAAGGTGATCATCACGCCCCGGTCAGTCCGGAAGCAGCACCTTCTTTTCAAAGGAGAGTGTGGCGAAATAGTCGTCCATGGTTTCAGCCCGGCGGATTCGCTCCACGGACCCGTCGGGCCGCAGCAGCAGTTCCTGGGGCCTGAGGGCGGCGTTGTAATTAAAACCCATGGCATGGCCGTGGGCGCCGGTATCCTGGATGATCAGCAGGTCGTTGTTGTCGATTTTCGGGAGTGCGCGCTGGATGGCGAACTTATCGTTGTTTTCACACAGGGAACCTACCACATCCACGGTTTCTATGGGATTGTTTTCGGTATCCTTGCCTAAAACGTCGATATGATGGTAGGCGCCGTACATGCCGGGACGCATAAGCGACGACATGCAGGCATCCACACCGATATAGGTCCGGTAGATATCTTTCCGGTTGATGGCCCGGGTGATCAACACGCCGTGGGGACCGGTCATGTAACGCCCGCTTTCCATGTAGAGGCGGGGCCGGTATCCGTGATCGGATGCGAATTGATCAAACAGCGCCTTAATATCGCGTCCCATGGAAATGATGTCCAATGGCGCGTCTTCGGGCCGGTAGGGAATACCCAGCCCGCCGCCGATGTTTATGAACGCAAAGGTGATGCCGGTTTCGCCGGAAATCATGGCCGCCAGATCCAGCAGCATCCGGGCGGTATCCACCATATAGGTGAAGTTGCGTTCATTGGAGGCCAGCATGGCATGAAGGCCGAAACGCCGGACCCCCAGGTCAAGTGCCTGACGGTAAGCGTCGATGATTCGGTCATGGCTGACGCCGTACTTGGCCTCCACCGGGTTGCCGATGATGGCGTTTCCCGTGCGGCGTTCGCCCGGGTTGTAGCGGAAACTGATAAGATCGGGCACCTGCGGGAGATTGGGAATCAGGCTGATATCGTCGAGGTTGATGACGGCGCCGCCGTCGGCGAAGGCCGCGGCAAAATCCGCGTCCGAGGTGTTGTTGGAGGTAAAGAAGATCTCTTCTCTCCGTGCTCCCACGGACCGGGCCAGCACCAGCTCGGGAATGGAACTGCAGTCAAAGCCGAAACCCATGTCTTTCATGATTTTCATGATCTCCGGGTTGGGAAGGGCCTTGACCGCAAAGAATTCGTTAAAGCCGGCAATACCGGAAAAAGCCTGCTTGAGTGAATTTCCGGTGTTGCGGATTCCGGTTTCATCGTATATATGAAAAGGTGTGCCGAAATGATCGGCGATATCGCTCAGGTGCGGGAAAAGCCGCTGCTTGAAGTCATCGGTCATGGGCATGGGATAATGCCTCCTTCACTTTTAATGTTTAGACTTTCATAAAATTCGGACTGTTAATAACCGAAACAAAAGCTCCTTGCTGTAAGATGGCCGCAAAACGGCGTACAATAACTTTTTACGCATATATCAATAAAAATCAAGTCGTCTACCATACGCATTTATTGATCGCGTTTCAAGATAAGACCGCACATAAAAATTTTCCGGATCAGGACCGCATGGACGAGCAAAAGAAAGGCACCATTCTTTTTGTCGATGACGAGGAAGTCATCCTGGAGATCGCCGGGGAGTATTTCAGTCAACTGGGATATACCGTGCTGACGGCCGGCAACGGCCGGGAAGCGATCCGGGTCATGGTCGATCATGGCGATCCCATCGACTGTTGTTTTACGGATATCAATATGCCGGAGATGAACGGTCGTGAACTTGCCGAGTATCTTCATCGATGGGATAATTCCATTCCCGTGGTCATCATGACCGGGTACCCGTCCATGGACAACACCCTCCATACCTTAAAGAACGGCGTTGTCGATTTTCTCATCAAGCCCGTTAATCTGGAGCAGATGGCCATCTGCCTTCAGCGGGTGTTGCGCGAGCGGGAGCTGTTTATCCGAAACATCCTTTTAAATAAGGAGGTGGAAGGAAAGAAACGGCTGGAACGGATTAACCGGGAACTGGTGGAAAAGGTCGATGAACTCCATGTGCTCAATCGGATCATGTCGGACCTGATGGCCCTGCAGACCGGATCGGAGGTTTTTGATCACATGGTGCAGACGGCCGTGTCCCTTACCCGGGCCGATGGGGCGCTGCTGTATGCCGCGAGCAGGTCCATCCCGGAACCGTTCGTTCTGAGCGCTTCAATGTCCAAGGTCGACGATATCCCTTCGGGTCCGGGGGTGCAAACAGCAGCTTCCAATGTGGCGCCGCTGTTTCCGGTTGACCTGATCAGCGAAATTGCCCGGGATGAAATCCCCCTGCTGATATCGGAAGGCCCGCGCGAGAAAAGGCTGCCCGCCCGAATTCGTTCTTTTGTGGCTGTTCCCGTGAAAATCCGCGACACGGTCTTCGGTGTTCTGGCCATATTTGCAACGACCGAAACCCGTCGCTTCAGTGAAACCGACCTCTATTATCTTTCTTTTATGGTGCACCATGCGGCATACCAGATCGAAAATCTGGCCCTGTATGAAAATATTTATGAAAATCTGTTGTCCACCCTGTCGGCGTTTGTAACCACGGTGGAAGCCAGGGATGCCTATACCAAGGCCCATTCCCATCGCGTCACCCAAATGGCAATGATCATGGCCCGGGAGTGGGGATGCTCCAAAGAGGAAATCGATGTGGTCGATTTTGCCGGCCGGCTTCATGATATCGGCAAGATCGGCATCAGAGACGATATTCTGCTCAAGCCCGGTCCCTTGACGCCGTCGGAATATGAAATCATCAAACAGCACCCCCTCATCGGGGAAAGCATTGTCGGTCAACTGGGACTCTGGGACAGGGAGAAAGCCATCATCCGGCATCATCATGAGCAGTATGACGGCTCCGGATATCCGGACGGACTGAGGGGCGATGAAATTCCTCTGCTGGCGCGCATACTCGCCGTTGCCGATGCATATGACGCCATGATTACCCGCAGACCCTACCGGGTCGTTATCGAATCATCCGATGCCCTGGCCGTTATCCGGGGTGCGGGGGGGAACCAGTTTGATCCGGTATTTGCGGATTTATTTTTAA
>Ga0351951_1066_pt1 | contig 12542 bp, 15 predicted proteins | sample BONcelT113001H14_FD_205816 | JGI IMG/M metagenome (GOLD analysis project Ga0351951, IMG submission 205816) | Enriched cells from coal bed in the Powder River Basin, Montana, United States - BONCAT cells T11 rep3 HSBNCT.T11.300.1.H14 ...
GGAGCGTACCTGAAACCACTCCTTGTTCAAATCGCGCTGAATTGCGGGAAGTCCAACAAATGCCCTGAACTCAAGAACAAGTATCTAGCCCTGAAGAAATGTCGCGGCGGCAAGAAAGCCGTAATCGCCATTGCTCGTAAACTCCTTGCTGCGATTTGGCACATTCTCAGCAAGAACGAGACCTACAACGCCGATCTCTACAGAAGGGCTGACAAGACGCCTGTCCCTCGCGACTTCACTACGGCCCAGGCTGTTGCACTCTTGCGTAGCAAGGGTTTTATGATTGTGGACGCGGAAACCGGCGAAGTCGCGTAGTTATTCATTCTGTTTTTTCGACCGTTTGTGGACGGTCTGTTTGGTTGTGCCACTTTTTAGGTGGGGTGAGTGAATGACTTTTTTCAAACTATCACTCCTTTATAATTGTCTTCGGCCAAATTATTCCGAATCCTGCCGCCAGGGCGTAATTCGTTTCTCCAGCCATTGGCCGGCAAAATCGATGCAGATTGCCAGGCAGGCTGCAGGCAGCGCTCCGGACAGAATCATCGGCGTATTTTGGGTTTGGATCCCCCGCCAGATCGGCTTGCCAAGTCCTCCGGCCCCAACCAGAACGCCGACGGTAGTGATCCCGACGGCAGTGACCAGCGCGATCCGTATTCCGCTGAGCAGGTGAGGAGTGGACAGCGGCAGCTGAATTCGCCAGAAAAACTGAACCCGGTTCATGCCCAGTCCACGGGCCGATTCACGGATAGCCGGACTTATGCCTGCCAGCCCGGCGTGGGTGGCGGAGACGATCGGCAGCAGAGAATAAAGAAATAACGCCGCGATGAGCGTGGTGTCGGACAGACCCCAGACAAACAGCAACAGCGCCAGCAAGGCCAGGGTGGGGAAAATCTGGAGCCATTCAGACAACGGAAAGATGACTGAGCGGAACCGGGGGCTGCGATAGGCCCAATAACCCAGCGGGATTCCGGCCAGAACGGCCCAGAAGACTCCCTGCAGGGAAAGTGACAGATGTTGAAGGGTCAGCGTCAGGATTTCATTCATGGTCAGGCGCCTCCGGAATGGAAAATTTATTTGCCAGCCAATCGAAAAAATAGCCGCAACCCATTGCCAGAAGAACAGCCGGGATTGACCCGGCCAAAATCAGACTGAAATCATAGTTGTAAATACCGCCGAGAACCAGGTCCCCCAGTCCACCGGCGCCGATGAAAGCGGCTAAGGTCGCCCAGCTGATGATATACATGGTCGACAGACGGATTCCGGCCAGAATTCCAGCCAGGGCCAGGGGGAGCCGGACCCGGCGCAGAATCTGCCAACGGTCCATTCCCATGCCGCGGGCCGCTTCCGTCAATACCGGATCAACTTGGCGCAGGCTGACCAGGGTCGAGCGAAGGATCGGCGTGAGTGAATAAAAAAATAAAACCGTCACCGCAGGCACAAGGCCGATGCCGAGAACGGGCAGCAACAGTCCATACAGGGCCAGGCTGGGAATGGTCTGAATGGCGCCGGTCAGACTGAGCCAGAGCGAAGCGTGGCGCGGACGATTGAACAGGTAAATCCCCATACTGACCGCCACCAGAGTTCCCAGACCGACTGAAACAAAGCACAATAGCAGGTGGCGCAGAAAAGCGTCCCAGAGCAGCGCGCTATTCATGGCAGGCCTTTCGTAGCCAGGAACCGATATACTCACTGACATATGGATCGGCCGGTTGATTTTTCAATTGGTCCGCTGTTCCGACCTGAACGATCCGGCCACCCTGCATCAACAGGATGCGGTCCGCCAGCAGAAAGGCTTCTTCAATATCATGGGTGACCAACAGGATGGTTTTTCCCAGTCGGGTATGCAGGGATTTCAATTCCTGCTGCAATTTGCCGCGGGTCAGCGGATCAACGGCGCCGAACGGCTCATCCATCAAAATGACGTCGGGGTCAGCGGCCAGAGCCCGGAGTACGCCGATTCGCTGTTGTTGTCCGCCGGATAATTGATAGGGATACCTTTGGCCATAAAGCTGGGGATCCATGTCAATCAATTCCAACAATTCGACCGCGCGGGCCCGTTGTTTTTCTCTGGGCCAGCCCAGGATATCCGGCACAACTGAAATGTTTTCCAGGATGGTCATGTGGGGGAACAGGCCGACCTGCTGGATTACGTATCCCATTCGCCGGCGCAGGGAAATCGGATCGAGATCGCGGATATCTTCGCCGTGCAGCCGGATGACGCCGGAAGTTGGCTCAACCAGACGGTTCAGCAGCTTAAGGACAGTGGTTTTGCCGCAGCCGCTCGGGCCGATCACTGCCATCAGCTCGCCGGCGCCAATGGCAAGCGAGAAATCACGGACTGCGTAAAGATCATCCTGATAGGATTTGCAGATGTCTTCATAGCTTATCAAATCAGTGTTCTCCAATTGCTGGCATTTGTTATATTTTTATAATATCACAAAATTTAAAATCATTTAACCCGTATAACAAAATCGGATGTCAATAACTTGAGAAAATGTCACCGGTAAAATGAGTTAATTATCGCGAGAAAATGTCACTACGCATATTTTTTCAAGAAGATGTCTTCGAGCAGATGAAGAATGTCAAAATTGTTATCTTCGAATGTGAGCTTCTTGACTAAGGAATGACCATACTTAAAATAGTGACTATCTGGTGGAGTCCAATTAGATTTTTTGCGGACCTCATTGCGTTCTTCAGTGGATTTGGTTTCCCTGATGTAAGGCAACACATCGAATACCGTCTGTTTGTACTGGGCTCGGATACCGAAAAGCGGGCTAACAAGAACAGAAATAGCGGTTTTGGCCGGCAGTTCCAGCCGTCTCTTCCCCGGTTGTAAAACGAAATGGCGGTTATAAAAAGAAAATACGGCGCCGGCATCTAGAATTCGAGTCATCTTAATACACAAAATCGAATCCAGATCCAGATCTGACGGAGCAGGGCGGAACGCGCAAACGGAGTCAATAGGTACCACGGCAAACTGTTCATTGAAAGACTCGATGTAGGAAGCCAAGAAATCATTGGCTTGATCGATCGTCGTGATTTTTGCCAGGGCAAATTCGATGGGAAGACGACTTTGCAGTGTATCCCACAAGCGTTCTACCCGGCCTTTGGCTTGCGGAGATCGGGCGGCGATCAGTGTGATCCCCAGTTCGGTCATGGCCCGTCCAAATTGGGTGTCGTTGACCACCTTGCCGCCTAGCTGGTCTTCGAGGGATAATTTACCGGCATTTCGGGACAAGAAAATGGCATGTCTGTCAGCATAAATGCTTGCAGGGATCCCATGACGGCGAATCAAGCGACGAGTGAGTTCCCAATACCCATGCAGGCACTCATGTTTGGTAAGATACAGTCCCGCCACTTTCCCTGTGGCATCGTCAATGGCGCCATGCAGAGCAAACTTTTCGGTGCCGCCAAACCATTCAAAAGGGGTGGCATCTACTTGGAGGAGGAGACCTTCTTGCTCTTTGCGTTTTCTCCGCCGGTGCAGTTTGATCCGTCGCCGTTTCTTGGGGCTTTTCAAGCCAGCTTGGGACAGCAAGGTGTGGAGAGACGAATAGCTGATGGTGATGTTCTCACGACGCTCAAGCAATTCGCAAAAATGGCGGAAATTGGCGTCACAATATAGAGCGGACTGTTTGAGGGAAACAATTTGCGAAATCAAGGATCCATCCAGGGCGTGAGAAGGTTTTCGACCGGTATTTTTGTGAATAAGGGCTGCCGCGCCTTGCTGTTGGACCCCTTTCTTTAGTCGGAGCACTTGGCGCTTGCTGATCCCCAGGGCGGAAGCTGCTTCGCTTACATTCAGATTCCCTTGGATCACTTGAGACAACACTGCGTATCTATTCAGTTGAGATTGGCTCATGAGATATTGCACCTCGTTCTTCATGGTGACATTTTCTCACGATAATCTACAAGGTGACATTATCTCAAGTTAACCACACCGTATAACAAAATCGGATTGACGGAGCGATTGATTATCAAGTAAAATAAAGTTACAAGATACCCCCCGGTGGAGGGGGGTATCTTGGAAGTATGGAGGATTGTTAAATCATGAATGCAGACGATCGCGCAAGAAATATCGTTGTTATCGGTGGCGTTGCCGCGGGAATGAAGGCCGCCGCCAAAATTCGCCGAGGTGACCCCAGGGCGAAAATTACGGTGATCGAACGAGGTGAACTCGTTTCTTACGGAGCCTGCGGCATGCCGTATGTGGTTTCACATGATGTTTCCTCCATTGACCAGTTGATGATGACGCCAAATGGCTCGATGCGGAACGCTTCTTTTTTCAAAGCAACCAAGAATGTCGATGTGTTGATTCAGACCGAAGCCGTAAAAATTGACCGGACGGAGAAAAAGGTCCGGCTAAAATCTCTGATCAGCGGCGAAGAATCAGACATAGCATATGATAAACTGGTTATTGCGACAGGATCTACGCCGATCAAGCCTCCATTACCAGGTATTGATCTGGGTAATATTTTTTCGATGTGGCATCCGTTTGACGCGAAGGCCGTTCGGAGTCTGTTGGAAAAAAATCAAGTCAAAAATGCGGTAATTATTGGCGCGGGGCTGATTGGGATTGAAATGGCCGAGGCTTTCAAGGCGTGGGGAGTTCACACTTCCGTCATTGAGATGCAGGAGCATGTGTTTCCGGCCTTGCTGGATAAGGAAGTGGCTCTGGCGGTCGAAAAGTATGCCAAAGAACAGGGGATCGAAATCCGTACCCAAGAAACAGTGCAGCGCTTTGAAGGGGTCGGCGTGGTGCAGTCCGTCGTGACGGACAAGGGCACTCTGCCTGCAGATGTGGTCGTTTTATCAGTCGGGGTCAAGCCCAACGTCGCCCTGGCTCGTGAAGCAGGCCTTGAGCTTGGCGTGACCGGCGCAATTCTGGTCGATGACCGGATGCGGACAAGCGATCCGGACATATACGCCGGGGGCGATTGCGCCGAAGATACTCATGTGATCAGCGGCAAAAAAATGTATATCGCCATGGGCTCGATTGCCAACAAACACGGCCGGGTAATCGGCGAAAACCTGTGTGGCGCCGATGTCCGATTTCGAGGCGTTTTGGGAACGGTGGTAGTTCGGCTGCTGGATATGAATATCGGTAAAACCGGACTGACCGAGCGGGATGCGAAAGAGGCCGGCTATGAAATTGTAACCACAATGACGACCGGACATGATCGGCCCCATTATATGCCCGAAGCCAAGATGATTACCATCAAGCTGATAGCCGACGCCAAAACCCGTAAGGTGCTTGGAATTCAGGCTTTTGGTGGCGGAGACGTAGCCAAGCGGATTGACGTCGTTGCTTCAGTGCTGACTTTTGGCGGCACGATTGACGATCTGTTTGATGTTGACCTGTCCTACGCGCCACCTTACAATAATCCTATAGATAATGCCGCAGTTGCCGCCAATACATTGATGAATAAAATAGCCGGAAAATTCAGGGGGATTTCGCCCATTGAAGCCAAAGGCAAGCTGGCCTCGCCCAACACGGTATTCCTCGATGTCCGGTCGCCGGAAGAATGCAAGGCGGTTCGAATCGCTTCCTGCCGCAACGTGACCTATATTCCACTGGGCCAGCTGCGCAGCCGGATGGCCGAGTTGGGCAAGGAAGACGAGATTGTGGCTTTTTGCAAAATCAGTCTGCGCGGCTATGAGGCGGAGTGTATGCTCGAAGGCGAGGGGTTCAAGGATGTCAAGGTGATGGAGGGCGGCGTGGTGGCCTGGCCTTTTGAGTGCGAGATGGGCGAGGCAAAGCCTTCTGAACAGGCATGAGATTATTGCCGATACCGTTGTTTGATGCCGCAGAATTCAACGAATTTTTCATATCATTAAACATTCTTATGATGAAAAGGGGAGGAAATTGATGAGACGCAGAGAATTTATTCAATGGACAGCAACAGGAACAGTGGCACTCATGGGGCTGTCCGGTTGTGGAGCCAACAAATCCAGCGCCGATGTCGGCATACCCCGAAAATCGCCGGAACCCGGTCAACCAGAGCCGGCTACCCCAATTGTGGCAGGTTCGGGTCCGTCGATGGTGGTGGTGAACGGGACTGATCCCGACCAACTGATTGAACGGGGCCTGCAGGCCATGGGCGGCATTGGCCGATTTGTCAAGGCCGGACAGACGGTGGTGATCAAACCGAACTTCAGTGTTCCCAGGACTCCCGATCAGGCGGCGACGACAAACCCGTTCATGGTGGCGGCCCTGGTAAAACGTTGTCTGGGGGCTGGCGCCAAATCCGTAAAAGTCATCGACAACCCTTTCACAAATGCCCAGATCTGTCTGGAAAACAGCGGAATCCGGAGGGCAGTCGAAGCTGCCGGCGGAAAGGTTTTTGCAATCAATAAACTTTCAGCTGAGTTCTATACCGCTACCCATGCCGGAGGGTCCATTTTGCAGAGTGTCCAATTTTCCAAAGACGTTCTTGAAGCGGATGTGTTCATTAATTTCCCCATTCTCAAGCATCATAGCGGAACAAGGTTGACGATGGGGCTGAAAAATATGATGGGGTTGGTCTGGGACCGGGGCTTTTTCCATCGGACTGACCTTCACCAGACGATTGCCGAATTGGCCGCGTTCAAAAAGCCAAACCTGGTGATCATGGACGCCGTTAAGGGGATTACAACCCACGGTCCGATGGGGCCGGGCACGATCCGTGAGTATAATCAATTGATTTTCAGTACCGACCCGGTGGCTGCCGATGCCTATGGCGCCGAACTGTTCGGCTTAAAGGCGGCGGATGTCGGCCATATTGGGATTGCGGCCGGACTGGGAACAGGGACGATCGATTGGAAGCAACTCAATCCGGTTCGGATTTAAAGTCGCAGAAATGATCAGGGGGTGGGTGCATAGGGACTGAACTGCTGTGGGCAGGTTTTGGGTCATTGGCCGCAACAGTCTATTTTTATCGGGTTCGGGCCAAAGGGCGGACGATATTGCGCTGGCCGCAGATAGCGGTCCGTGTGGTTCCCGGCTCGATTCGCTTTGTTCCGGCAGGTCGCCTTTTTGCCGGCTTGGTGGGCGATAAACAAGGCTTGCGTATTTCGGCGGCTGAATATGAATATGAGCAGAATGGCTTCTTATATAATAGCCGCAAAACGTTACCGGTCAACTGGACCATCCAGGCAGTGGAACAGGAGCGGGTGCAGCAGGAACTGGGAGCTTTTGCGGTTGCCTTTATTAATCCCGCCGATCCGGCGCAGTCTTATCTGGATGTGCCGGACCGTTGGCAACGGGGAAGCATCAGTTGGATCACTGTCGGTCTGATGGTTTCATTTTGGCTCACTCTGGTTTTTGTCCGCCTGCTGTGGGTGCATTATCTTTAGATGGGAGGCTTGTCCATGTTGGAACAGTATGGGGCCATTGCTATTTTGGCCGGGGTGGCATTTATCTTTCCGTTTATACCGTTAATTGCTTCGTCGATGATTCATATCCGCAAACCAACCCGGGAAAAAATGCTGACGTATGAGTGCGGCGTGGATACGATCGGACGTTCCTGGGTTCAGTTTAAGACCAGCTATTTTCTGTATGCGCTGGCTTTTGTTTTGTTTGACGTGGAAACAGCGTTTCTATACCCTTGGGCAATAGTGTTTCGCACGATGGACGCAGCTGCGTTTATTGCGATGTTTGTGTTTATGGGTATCTTGCTGCTGGGTCTCGCTTATGCATGGAAGAAGGGGGCTCTGGAATGGAAATGACTTCTGAAAAGCAGGAATTGGATGGTCCCGGAGCGCATAGCCGGCTTTCCGGGTTGCTGGGGCCGGAAAATGTGATTTTTACTACGGTGGAACAGGTCCTGGCCTGGGCTCAGGCTCATTCGTTCTGGCCGCTGACCTCGGGTCTGGCCTGTTGCGCCCTGGAAATGATGGCCTGTGGCGCTGGTCGCTATGACCTGGCTCGATTTGGCTATGAAGTGTTTCGCCCTTCGCCCCGACACGCCGACCTGCTGATTGTGGCCGGGACCCTGACTCACAAGATGGCGCCGCCGTTGCTGAGGCTTTATGATCAGATGCCCGAATCCAAGTGGGTCATCGCGATGGGAAGCTGCGCCATTGGCGGCGGACCGTTTGTTGATTCGTATTCTGTGGTTCAGGGGGTGGACCGGATATTGCCGGTTGACGTATATATTCCCGGTTGTCCGCCCAGACCGGAGGCTTTGATGCATGGGATGCTCACGCTGAAAGAAAAAGTGATGGCAGCCAAAAGGCGGGGTGGTAAAAAATGAATCTGGAAATGATAGCGGCCGGAAGTCTGGAAACCAAGCCGGAAGCGTTGCTAAACGAGATGCGGCAATTGCGGGACAATCCTGTTTTCGGATTTGACCGGTTGATTGATTTGACGGCAGTGGACCGTGGCGAAACTTTTGAACTGGTTTATCGGCTGAATTCGCTGCTGCATGACCGTGATCTGCTGGTCAGGGCCAAAGTAAGCCTGGAGCAGCCGACGATCGCTTCGGTGTCGGAAATCTGGGAGTCCGCTTTGTTTGGCGAACGGGAAGTTCATGATATGTTTGGGATTGTGTTTGAAGGCCATCCGGAACTGGAACCGCTGTTGGCGCCGGAAGAGGGTTTCGGGTTCTTTCCGCTTCGCAAAAGCTATACCCTGCCCGGACGCTCCGGTCAGACGGACGGAGGTAATGGCCGATGACTGTGAAACTGACGCATGAGGGCGTGACGGCGTCGGGGTCCGAACTTTACTGCCTGAACATGGGGCCCCAGCATCCCAGCACTCACGGAGTGCTCAGGGTGGTGCTGGAACTGGACGGTGAAACCGTGGTCCGGGCGATTCCGGTGTTGGGCTATCTGCACCGGGGCATTGAAAAACTGGCCGAAAGCCGGACCTATCCCCAGTTTATTCCGTTTACCGACCGTCTGGATTATGTCTCTTCGATGTGCAACAATCTGGCATACTGCCAGACTGTCGAGAAGCTGATGACGGTGGAAGTGCCGGAACGGGCCGAGTATATCCGGGTGATAATGGCTGAACTGAACCGTATCGCCAGCCATATGCTGTTTATCGGCGCGACTGCGCTCGATCTCGGCGGAATGACCGGCATGATGTATACGTTCCGCGATCGCGAACGGATTCTGGATCTGTTCAATCTGGCCTCCGGGTCCCGCCTGACTTACTCTTACGTGCGGATCGGCGGCGTGATGAATGATATTTCGCCGGAATTTGTCAATTTGTTGCGGGCCTTCCTGGCTGATCTGCCGGGAATGTTGCAGGAGTATGACGACCTGATTAATGGAAACGAGATTTTTCAGGCCCGGCTGCGGGACGTATCGATTGTTCCAGCCAGCCGTCTTGTTTCTTTGGGCGTGACGGGTCCAGTTTTGCGCGCTGCCGGCATTGCCTACGACCTGAGACGGAAAAAGCCCTACGGAATCTACGACCGGTTCCAGTTTGATATTCCCGCCGGGACCGTCGGCGACAATTGGGAGCGATATCTGATGCGTGTGCTGGAGATTAGTGAAAGCGCCAAAATCATTGCCCAGGCCCTGGAAGGATTGCCGGAAGGGCCGGTGATGGCCAAAATCCCCAAAGTAATCAAGCCGCCGGTGGGCGAGGTATATCATGCGAACGAATCGCCCCGCGGTGAACTAGGCTTCCATATTGTCAGCGATGGCTCGACCAAACCGTACCGGCTGCATATCCGGCGGCCGACATTCTATAACCTGGGGAGTATCGATGCCCTCTGCCGCGGCGTGAAAATAGCCGATGTGGCGGCAGTGCTGGCAGTCCTCGATCCCTGCATGGGTGAAGCCGATGCGTAGGAAGGTGGAGAATTGATGCAAGAGTCTGCAAGTTTTTGGCTCGGACTGGGTCGAAGCCTGAAAAAAATCGCCCAAGATGCGACCGGTAGTGTCTGGATGGCCGAAATGATCCATACCCTGGCCGCCGTGGTTGCAATTTTGTCGATTATTTTACTGTCGGCGTTGGTTCTGGTATATCTGGAGCGCAAAGTTTGCGCCTGGATGCAGATGCGTCTGGGTCCGAACCGGTTGGGGCCGTTTGGGATTTTCCAGACGATTGCCGACATCCTCAAACTGATGACTAAAGAAGATATTCAGCCCACGCTGGTATCGCCGATAATGTGGGCCCTGGCGCCGATTCTGCTGTTTATGGCCGCGATGACGACCTATGCGGTAATCCCGTTTGACGCAGGCGTGATTTTTGCCGATTTGAATATCGGGATTTTCTTTTTCCTCGCCGTCGGTTCGCAGGCCTCCCTGCCTCTGCTAATGGCCGGCTGGTCCTCTAATAACAAGTATGCGATGATTGGCGGCATGCGGACGGTTGCCCAGATGATCTCCTACGAGATTCCGTTGGTTTTTTCAATCCTGGGGGTCGTGATGATCACCGGTTCGATGAAAATGAGCGACATTGTCAAGGCCCAGGAGGGACTGTGGTTCATTGTGACCCAGCCGGTGGCGTTTGTAATCTACATCATCGCCGCCACAGCCGAAACAAACAGGATACCGTTCGATCTGGTCGAAGCCGAGTCGGAACTGGTGGCCGGTCCGTTCACGGAGTATAGCGGCATGCGCTGGGCTTACTTTTTTCTGGCCGAATATGCCTTCATGGTTGGCGCGTCCTGTGTTGCCGCCACCTTGTTCCTGGGTGGCTGGAACGGGCCATGGCTACCGGGTTGGATCTGGTTTTTTCTGAAAGTGTCGGCGATGATTTTCCTGTTCATGTGGTTCCGCTGGACGTTTCCCCGGATCCGGGTAGACCAGCTGATGTCATTCGGCTGGAAGGTTTTGTTACCGTTGTCGATTGCCAATGTTGTGCTGACAGGTATCGGCCTGTGGCTGTTTTTTCCGCTGAACTAAAGAGGGGTGAAGGAATGTTTGGCTTTGGATTGATCAAAGGACTGAGTGTTACGCTGCGGCGTTGTTTTTCAAAACCGAACACGGTCGAATATCCGGAGGAACGATTGCCGGTCGGACCGATGTTTCGGGGTGGAACGATTGATTTGAATCTGGAAAAATGTATTGCCTGCGGCCTTTGCGCGCTGGCCTGCCCCAATAAAGCCATTGATCTGGCGACCGAAAAATCCGAAAGCGGCAAAAAAGTTTTAACTCGCTATATTCATAATATCCCGGTCTGTTTGTACTGCAATTATTGTATTGAAGCCTGTCCGACCCAGGCAATCCACTGGACGCAGAATTATGAAATGAGCTGTCTGCGCAAACAGGACCTGATGATTGACTGCATGGCGGGAAAAGGGGGCGACCGCTGATGGAGAGCACCGGCCTGATGCATACGTTGGCGTTTTTTCTATTGTCGGGGATTACCCTGGCTGCCGCCGCCGGGGTTGTGTTCAAACGCAACCTGGTCCATAGTGCGTTTTTGCTTTCAGTCACGTTTTTAGGAGTGGCCGGTTTGTACATGACGCTGGAAGCAGAGTTTCTTGCCGCCGTGCAGGCCCTGGTTTACAGCGGGGCGGTCGCGGTCCTGGTGGTAATCGGCGTGATGCTGACCCATCGTGAGGATATGTCCTGCTCCAACCCGCCCAATAAGATGATTGTGGCCGGAGGACTTGCCGCGCTGGCGATTGTCGGCGTGTTGGTATGGGCGGTGCTGGGTACGGCCTGGAATACCGGCAAAGGCGGAATCGTCGACGCTGGCGATATCGGGCGGCGTTTTTTGACCGACTTCGCGCCGCCGTTTGAGGCTGTGGCCCTGCTGCTGTTGGCCGCGCTGATCGGCGCAGTGGTTTTGTTTAAAGGAGGCAAGGAACAATCATGATCGGACTTTCCCATTATTTACTGGTTGGCGCGGCCTTGTTCGCTCTGGGACTGTTTGGCCTTCTGACCAAACGGAACCTGATTGCCGTTTTGATGTCGATTGAATTGATGCTGAACTCGGTGAACATCAATCTGGTTGCTTTTTCGCGGTATACTGCCAGCGATCCGGTGGCCGGCCAGGTGTTTTCCCTGTTTATTATTGCCGTTGCCGCAGCCGAGGTGGCTGTGGGACTGGCGCTGGCATACGCCATCTACCGCGGCCGCGACACGGTGTCGGTCGATGAGATGGACTGGCTGAAGTGGTAGTGAGAGGAGGCGATGAATTTGTGGGCTGATTTTTCGTTGCACCATGCCTGGCTGATTCCCCTGTTGCCGGCTTTGGCATTTTTGGTTATTTCTTTCTTTTTTCTGAAATCTCCCTGGCTAGCCGCCCGATTGGCGATTGCGGCGATGACCGCCTCGTTTGCCCTGACTCTGGGAATGGGATGGGCTGTCCTGTCGACGGGAATCACCGTTGAAGCTCCCTTTGTCATGAAGACGGTCTGGTACTCGATGCCGGGTCTGTCGGTCGATATGGGAGTGTTGGTGGATCCGATTTCGGCCACGCTTTTGTTTGTGGTCACCCTGATCACGTTGATGGTGTTGATCTACTCGGTTGGTTATATGGCGGGAGATCCGGGTTACTGCCGCTTCTTTGCCTTTATTTCGCTGTTTGCCTCGTCCATGTTGGCGATGGGTCTGGCCACCAACTTCCTGCAAATGTTTATTTTTTGGGAACTGGT
>Ga0351951_1005_pt1 | contig 12221 bp, 8 predicted proteins | sample BONcelT113001H14_FD_205816 | JGI IMG/M metagenome (GOLD analysis project Ga0351951, IMG submission 205816) | Enriched cells from coal bed in the Powder River Basin, Montana, United States - BONCAT cells T11 rep3 HSBNCT.T11.300.1.H14 ...
CTGGGAGCAGAAGCTTGGTTCGAAGTAGCTTTCGGATGGTAGCGAATTAGTTTTCATCCGGAAACTCCAAAACAGTGTTGTTCCGCGATGGGCTGGGGCTTTCACGGAGTCTCTCGTACGGCTTTATGGCAAGATGGCGACAGCAAGAAAATCGCCTGAAGCCAGCAGGTTGTCTGATCCTTGGAAAAGGTGTTGACCGATTACGAGAGGCTTCGGGGAAGTTCCAGCCCAGCCCCTGTCGAGACTTTCCGGATGGACACGAATTAGTTCTTGGTGTTCTTTTTTCGCAGAAATTCCATTCTTTCGTTGATGTATTTTTCATACCCATGGCCTGCCGGACGGTAGAATTTCTTTCCTGCAATCTGTTCCGGCAGGTATTCCTGTTCAACAAATCCTTCCTTGAAATTGTGAGCGTACTTGTATCCCTTGTGGTACCCCAAGTCCTTCATCAGGCGGGTTGGTGCGTTTCTGACATGAAGGGGCACCGGCAAAGCTCCACTCTTCCTCACTTCCGCCAATGCTTCGTCAATGCCGACATAGGACGCATTAGATTTCGGGGCTGTTGCCAGATAGGTTACTGCCTGCGCAATAATCAGCCTTCCTTCGGGCATGCCGACGAACTGGAATCCCTGCAGAGCGGCTATTGCCAGCTGCAGAGCACGGGGATCGGCGTTCCCGATGTCCTCCGAGGCGAGAATTACCATCCGCCGGAGTATGAACAGGGGATCTTCACCCGCCTCCAGCATCCGGGCAAGCCAGTAGAGAGCACTATCCGGATTGCTTCCCCGCATGGACTTGATAAAGGCGGATATGACATTGTAGTGCTCCTCACCACCCTTGTCGTACATGAGGGGTTTTTTCTGCACGGCTTCCCTAACGGTGTCCAGGTCTATTATGTTGTCCGTGGTCAGCCTGGCTGCCGTCTCCAGTGTGTTCAAGGCAATGCGGGCATCGCCTTCCGCCTGCTCCGCAATAAAGGGAAGGACTTCTTCAGACAGGCTTACCCCGGTATTTCCGAGTCCCCGATCTTTGTCCGTCAGGGCATTCCTGAGAATGTCTTCGATGTCTTCCTTACCTAACGGGTTGAGAACCAACACCTTGCAACGGGAGAGCAGGGGTGTTATCACCTCGAACGAGGGATTTTCCGTTGTGGCTCCGATTATTGTCAGCAAGCCTTTTTCCACATAGGGGAGAAAAGCATCCTGCTGGGCCTTGTTGAAGCGGTGTATTTCGTCCACGAACAAAATGGTTCTTTTACCGCTGGCGATAAGTTCTTCTTCGGCATCCTTCACAATCTGGCGCAGATCCTTGACGCCCGAGAGAATTGCCGAGAAAAAAATGAAATGGGACTGTGTGGCATTTGCGATGATGCGGGCCAGGGTTGTTTTGCCGGCACCGGGAGGCCCCCATAGAATCAGCGATGAAATCTGGTCTGACTCTATCAGGCGGCGCAGAATTTTGCCCTGTCCCAAAAGATGTGTCTGGCCTTTGAATTCAGCGATGTTTCTCGGCCGCATTCTTTCGGCCAGCGGGGCGCTTCCTTGTTCAGTAGACATCAAAAATCCTTTGCTTTCAGTCATTTGGCCGGGCAGAATTCAGGGTAGTGATTGCCGTGATTTCGACTTTTTCGTGTTCCTTTGACGGGTGATGCATTCCAGATGTCCTGTGCATACTCGGCAATGGATCTGTCGCTGGAAAATTTCCCCATGCCGGCGGTTGAGAGGATCGAACGACGGGTCCATTCATCCTGATCTCGATAGACTCTTTCAACCTCTTCCTGGCACTGGGCATAGCTTTCGTAGTCGGCCAGAACCAGATAATTATCTCCCTGGTTGAGAAGGGAGTCGACCAGCGGCTTGAATAAGTCAGGGGTTTCGGGAGAAAAATCCCCCTGCAGTATCATGTCGAGGGCTTGCTTCAGTTCGGGGACACGGTTGTAGATTTCGCGGGGATTATATCCCTGAGCCTTCAGTTCGGATACCTCCTCGGCCTTGAGTCCGAAGAGGAAGAAATTCTCTTCGCCGATTTCTTCCATGATCTCGATGTTCGCGCCGTCAAGGGTGCCGATGGTCAGGGCACCGTTGACGGCAAATTTCATATTGCCGGTGCCGGATGCTTCAGTACCCGCGGTTGAAATCTGCTCTGAAAGATCGGCGGCGGGAATAATTCGTTCGGCCATGGTTACACTGTAATTGGCCAGGAACACTACCTTGATGAGGTCGCGAATTGCCGGATCGTTATTGATCTTGTCTGCAACGGCATTGATCAGAGAGATGGTGAGCTTGGCAATATGGTAGGATGGGGCAGCTTTTCCGCTGATAATGAAGGTCCGCGGGACGAAGTCACGGTCCGGGTTTTCCTTGATCCGGTTGTAGAGGGTAATGATGTGCAGGACTTTCAGGGTTTGCCGTTTGTATTCATGAAACCTTTTTATGTGGCAGTCGAAGAGCGAGTCAGCGGAGACGTGCAGGTCGTTGTTGTCGAGGATGTATCTACGAAGGCGTTCCTTGTTCTCCCGTTTCGCCGCACGCCATTTCTGGACGAATTCCGGGTTGTCCGCAAGGGGGCGCAGCTTGGCCAGTTCATTGAGGTTTGTGACCCAACCATCGCCGAGGTAATTGCTTATCAATGAACTGAGAAACGGATTCGCCTTTTTAAGCCAGCGGCGTTGGGTTATTCCGTTGGTCTTATTGGAGAATCTTTCGGGATACATCTCGAAAAAATCCCGGAATACCCTCTGCTTCAAAATATTCGTATGAAGGATTGATACGCCGTTGACTGCATGACTGCCGATGATGGCAAGGTTTGCCATTCTCACTTTATTTTCCTGTGCTTCCTCAATGAGGGACATGCGTTTGATCCGTTGCAGGTCGTCGGGGAAACGTGCCCTGACTTCAGCCAGGAATTTCTCGTTGATCTGGTAGATGATTTGCAGATGATGCGGCAAAATCTTTCCAAGCAGCCAGACCGGCCATTTTTCAAGCGCTTCCGGCAGGACGGTGTGATTGGTATAGGCAAAAGTTCTGACGGTGATATCCCATGCCGTGTCCCAGTCGAGTTGTTCATGGCAGAGCAATATCCGCATCATTTCGGGGATGGCCAGGGTCGGATGGGTATCGTTCAGCTGGATAGCAACCTTTTCCGGGAGCAGTTTCAGATCACTATGTTTTTTCTTGAAACGATAGAGGATATCCTGAACAGTCGCGGAGGCAAGAAAATATTCCTGTTTCAGCCGCAATTCCCTGCCTTCAATTTCCTTGTCTGGTGGATAGAGCACCTTTGAGATGTTTTCCGTGTGCATTTTCTTTTCCACGGCTTCCATATACCTTCCTTCATTGAAGAAGTGCAGGTCGAAATCACGTGTAGCTTTTGCACTCCACAGGCGCATGGTATTGACCACGTCATTTCCGTAGCCGGGTATGGGAATGTCATAGGCCATGGCCATGACGTCTTCGGTGTTCACCCAGCAGGTGTATTCGTAATTGTTTTCATCATGTCTGGTTACCACATTGCCGTAGAACTTGATCGGGTGCAGATGTTCCTTGCGGCCAAATTCCCAGGGATTGCCATAGCGAAGCCAGTTGTCGGGCAGCTCAACTTGAGCACCATCCAGAATCTTTTGGAAAAAAGCGCCGTATTCGTAGCGGATCCCGTATCCATACGCCGGGATCGATTGAGTTGCCAGGGAATCGAGGAAGCAGGCGGCGAGCCTGCCGAGGCCTCCGTTTCCGAGCCCCGCCTCCCATTCCAGTTCTTCCACGCATTCGAAGTCAAGATGCAGTTCTTCTAGCACTTCTTTCCATTCATCAACCAGGTCCAGGTTTATCAGGCTGTTGCCCATGGTCCGTCCCAGCATGAATTCCATAGAGATGTAGTAAACCCGTTTGGCGTCCTGGTCATAGTATGTCTGCTGGGTATCGCGCCACCTCTCGACAAGAAGATCTCGAATTGCATAGGCAAGCCCCAGATAGATATCATTTCTGGTAGTGGAAAAATTGTCCTTGCCAAGGGTATATTCAAGATGCTTGAGGAAGAGTTTGCGAAGATTGGATGATGAGAGGGATTCGCGGGTCCTGTTTTCGAGGATATAGTGGTGGTTGTGATTGGGCATTGTTTCTCCCTTTCCCCGTGGAACGGTATCGGTATGGTCCGGGAAGTATATAGTGAATGGCGCGCTAACGCAACAGGGCGTTACCATTGGACATCACAGGATTTTCATGCTACTAATGAACCATTTGTACCGCTTGTTTTAACGGGAAAGCAATCCGCTTCAGGAGCGTGCGCAGTGCCCTCACTAAGTCAAAACAGCAGCAACTCACCCATAAAGACTATAGGAATTTTTGCCAAGGTTCAAGATCCGCGCTGTCGCGAGGTTGCCGGAGAACTGTTGTGCTGGCTGCGGGACCGGGGTTTTACCCCTCTTCTGGAGGAGCGGCTTTCACAGTATCTGGGGGACGATGACGGCGTCAGGGGGGATGAAATACCCGCGCAAGCAGATCTCGTTGTTGTCCTGGGTGGTGACGGCACGCTGATTTCCGTGGCACGGCTTGTGGGTGAGAGCGAGGTGCCGATCCTGGGAATAAACCTGGGCAGTCTCGGCTTTCTCACCGAGATCCCGGTCAGCGGGCTCTATGAAGCCCTTGAATCGTGTCTTTTCAGGGCGTGCACAATTTCCCGGAGGATGATGCTGAATGTTTCGCTGGTCAGGGGTGGGACGGAAATAGGATCGTATCTGGCGCTGAACGATGCCGTTATCAACAAGGGCGCCCCGGCAAAGATAATTACCCTCGATGCCTCGGTTGACGGATCCTTTCTCGCCACCTTCAAGGCGGACGGCCTGATTATCGCCAGCCCCACCGGTTCCACCGGGTATTCTCTTTCGGCAAATGGCCCGATTGTCGCGCCGAACATCGATTGCCTTCTCATCACGCCGATCTGTTCCCATACGCTGACCAACCGCCCCATTGTGGTGAGTGCGGAAACTGAAATATCGGTCGTCCTGCAATCGCAGATGGAAAATGTTATGCTTACCCTTGATGGTCAAGTGGGTATTCCGCTGCAATGCGGTGATGAGATGCGTGTCAGCAGAGCCAAATATCGAACCCGGCTGATCCTCTCCGGTGATACCGATTACTTCACGGTTCTCAGGACCAAGCTGAAATGGGGCGAAAGATAGTGCGCAAGGATTCATTTGGCAGTTTCAACCTTTCGGTGCCGGCTTGAACTGCCGCAGCGGAGTGATACGGTATGCTTAGCGACCTGATTATCAGAAATTTTGCCATTATTGATGCCCTTCACGTCTCTTTCCTGCCGGGATTGAATATGCTTACCGGAGAGACCGGAGCCGGCAAATCAATTATCATCGATGCCGTAAACCTCATCCTTGGCGGCAGGGCTTCTGCGGATTTGATCCGTACCGGAGAAGAGGACGCGGTAGTGGAATGCCTCTTTGATCTTGCCGGGCATGAAGAGATCCGTAAAAGGCTGGAAGAGTCGGGGGTGGCGTCTGACGGTGAACTACTGATCAAGAGGATTGTATCACGCTCCGGCCGGAACAGGGTTTTCATGAACGGTGGGATGGCAACGACTTCCCTGCTGGGTGATATCGCCCCCTTGCTCTTGAATATTTACGGTCAGCATGAGTCACAGACACTTCTGCGCCCTGAGAACCACCTCTATCTCCTGGACGGATTCGCCGGGATTGTTCCCCTTCGGGACCAGTTCGCACGCCTCCATGAGGAATATCGGAAAACCGGCGAAGAACTCCGCTTGCTGGAGATGGATGAGCGGGATGCCTTTCGGCGAACCGACCTCCTTTCTTTCCAGTCCAAGGAGATTGCCGAGGCAGCCCTTCTTCCGGGTGAGGATGTCGAACTGCTGGAAGAGAGGCAGCGACTTCTACACGGGGAAAAGCTGATTCGCGCAACCCGTGGAGCCTACGATGCCTTGTATGATGGTGATGGTGCTCTGCTCGGGGTGTTGCGTGCAATAATTGCCGAGGTCGAAGAAGCGGGTGCCGTGGATGGTACCCTTGCGGCATTCTCCTCACGATTGAACGAAGCGTACCTCTCGCTGGAGGACGCCGCTCTGTCACTACGTGACTACGGGGCGCGCCTCGAAGCGGATCCGGGCCGTCTCCAGGAAGTGGATGATCGTCTCGACCTGATCTATCGATTGAAAAAGAAGTATGTCCCAACTATAGAGGGGATTCTGACCTTCAAGGAAGAGGTAGATGCCGAGTTAGAAGCCTTTGCCCATCGCGGAGAACGTCACAGTGATCTGGAAGAGCTGCTCCAGCAACTGCTGACGTCCCTCACGCAGCAGGGCCGGGAGCTCACGCAACGGCGTCTCGAAGCTTCGAAACGACTGAAAGCAGCGATGGAGAAGGAGCTGCATGAGCTGGCCATGAAGAACGCTCACTTTGATGTCGCCTTTACTTCCTGGGCCGAGCCGCGGGCCACGGGAATGGAGCGGGTCGAGTTTCTCTTTTCGCCGAACCCCGGCGAGGCGCCGAAACCGCTTGCCCGGATAGCCTCGGGGGGCGAACTTTCCCGTTTGATGCTTGCCATGAAACAGGTTCACCCGGAGAGCGATGTTCCTTCTCTCATCTTTGATGAGGTGGATACCGGGATCGGCGGGGCTGTTTCGGCGATGGTCGGGAAAAAACTGCAACGGGTTTCGTGCCATCAGCAGGTCCTCTGCATCACCCATCATCCCCAGGTGGCAGCCTTTGCCGATCATCACTTCAAGGTCAACAAAACCACGGAAGCAGGGCGTACCAGAACGATGGTTGACTTGCTCAGCGAAGAGGACCGGGTTTTGGAGGTTGCACGAATGCTCAGCGGGGCAAAGATCACGGAAAAGACCCTTGAACATGCCCGGGAAATGATGGAAGATGCTCAAGGTGACAAAGGGTAGCGTTCTGAACCGGAACATTAGAGGTAAGATGTGAGATGTGAGAAGTAAAGACCGGAAACCTTGTATTTTGATTTTACCTCTTACTTCCGACATCTTACGTCTTACGTCTAACGTGTAAGTTTGCATCTGTCCGACGGGGCAGGTGCCGGTTGTTTACTACAGGCGGGGAAAGGAACAGATATGCTCCGTAAAGCACAGATCAGGGATGTGAAGGAAATTCAGAAGTTGTTGATGTTCTACGCGAACCGGGGAGAGATGCTTTCCCGTTCTCTCTCGGAGCTCTACGAATCGGTGCGAGATTTCTACGTCTGGGAGGAAGGTGGCAAACTGCTCGGGGCATGTGCTTTGCACATCATGTGGGAGGATCTGGCAGAAATCAGATCGGTTGCAGTAAGTGAAGATCTCCGGCGACACGGTATCGGGACCCTCCTGGTGACGGCCTGCCTTGACGAGGCGCGGCAGTTGGGACTGAAAAAACTATTCTGTCTCACCTATAAACCCGAGTTCTTTGGCCGGTTTGGTTTCGTGATTGTCGATAAGTCGGAACTTCCCCACAAGGTCTGGCGGGACTGTATCAATTGCGTTAAATTTCCGGACTGCGACGAGATCGCCATGATATTGGAATTCTGAAAAACGGCAACAGATTACGACGAGAGAAAACAGGGACGACGAATGAATCAGATTGAAATTGCCGATACCATTGAAAAGTTGTTGACTGTCCGAGCCATTGACGGCTACGAGATTTCCGTCGCTGCCTCGCACAATCTTTCCCTTGAGGTTAAAGACCAGAAGATCGATACCTTCAAATGTTCGGAACCGGTCGGCGTAAGCATCCGGGTGCTGAAAGCAGACGGTTTGGGTTTTTCCTACTCAACCAGTCTGGCAGAAAGAGATCTTGAGCGGATGGTGTCCGATGCCGTAACGTCTGCGGAGAACCAGACGCCGGACCCCTGCAACGGCTTCCCCGAGCCGCGGCCCTATCCGCTGATCGAGGGATTGTTCGACCAGGAGCTTGCCCGCGTCGATGAAGATCGCAAGATTCAGTGCGCCATGGACCTCGAGCGGCTGACCTGCGCGGTGGATCCTCGCATCAGCAAGGTTCGTAAGGCATCCTATGGGGAATCGGTGTACGAGGTCTATATCAGGAATTCACGAGGGGTTGAAGGCAGTCTGCGCGGCACTTCCGTGTCCGCCAGCGTCTCCGCCATTGCCGAAGAAGGGGGAGATTCGCAGATGGGCTGGGATTTCGGTTTCGGCACATCATTTTCCGATCTGCACGTGGAGCAGATTGCGGCCAGTGCCGCTAGCCGTGCGCTCGGACTGCTTGGCGCCCGAAAGATAGCAAGCATCCGCTGTCCGGTGGTTCTCGATAATCAGGTGGCCTCGGACATCCTCGAAGTTCTCTCTTCGTCGTTCCTGGCGGAAAACGTCCTGAAGGGGAAGTCGATGCTTGCGGAAAAATTGGGCGCGAAGGTTTTTTCTCCGGTCCTGAAGATCCGGGACAACGGCATCCTTCACGGCGGCATGGCTACTGCTCCCTTTGATGCCGAGGGTGTCCCCCAGCAGGATACCCTGCTGGTAGAGGACGGACGGGTTCTCTCGTTCCTGTATGACAGCTACTGGGCTCGCAGGGATGGTGTCCAGTCCACCGGCAACGCCACACGCGGTGGCATCAAAAGTCCCGCGTACCTGGGATTGACGAACTTTTACATTGAGAACGGTACGCTTTCCGCGCCGGAACTGCTCCGGGACATGGCCAAGGGGTTGCTGATAACCGATGTGATGGGGATCCATACGGCAAATCCCATTTCCGGGGATTTTTCCGTTGGCGCGTCCGGATTTTTCGTGGAAAACGGTGCCATCGCCTATCCGGTCAAGGAAATCGCCCTGTCGGGCAACATCATCGACCTGTTCGCTTCCGTGGAAATGATCGGAGATGATCTCCGCTTCTTCGGTAGTGTCGGATCGCCTTCACTGAGGATTTCCGAGCTGGATGTGAGCGGACACTGAACCTTGATGGTTTTTGAAAAAGCCGTCGGAATGACGAAATAGCGCTTTTCTGGACTTTTTGCGAGTACCTCGAATTTGAACGACACAAATGAATCGTAGGGGCGGCCCCCCGTGGCCGCCCGTTAAGGGCAGGCACGGGGGCCTGCCCCTACTGTAGAATTGACGATTTGAAAACACCATATGGAGCATAACATTATGATAGAAGCATATCTTCAACACGAAGCGGAACGTCGCGAAAAGGGGATACCGCCGCTTCCCCTTGACCCGGAACAGACGAAGTCTCTCTGCGAACTTCTCCAGAATCCTCCTTCCGGAAAGGAAGAGTTTCTGCTGTTTCTCCTCAAAGAGCGGGTTTCGCCCGGCGTGGATCCTGCCGCGCTGGTCAAGGCCGAATTCCTGGCATCGATCATGGCTGGAAACGTCACGTCACCCCTTGTTACACCGCTCGAAGCGGTGCGTATTCTCGGCACGATGCTGGGTGGCTACAATGTTCAGCCGCTTATCGCCGCCCTCGCAATTCCCGCGTTGGCAGAAGAGGCCGTGGCAGCACTTTCCCGAACGATTCTGGTCTATGATGCTTTTGACGAGATTGCCGCTCTTGCCCGGACTCTTCCGGCTGCCCGGAATGTTCTCCTGTCCTGGGCGAACGCCGAGTGGTTCACCGAACGGCCAACTCTGCCGGAGGCTGTCACTGTTCGAATTTTCAAAGTTGACGGTGAGATCAATACCGACGATTTTTCGCCTGCCAGTGATGCCTGGAGCCGTCCGGATATACCCCTCCACGCCCTTTCCATGGGCAAGGTCAGTTTTTCAGGCGGTATCAAGACCATCGCCTCCTATCGTGCAGCCGGCGAAACGGTTGCCTTTGTGGGTGACGTGGTCGGTACCGGTTCCTCGCGAAAGTCCGCTTGCAATAGTGTCCTGTGGCATATCGGCGATGATATCCCGCATGTTCCGAACAAACGGCGGGGAGGAGTGATCCTCGGTGGGGCAATCGCACCCATTTTCTTCAATACTGCCCAGGATTCCGGTGCCCTGCCGATCCGTTGCGATGTGACGAAACTGAAAAACGGCGAGCTGGTAACCATCGACACCAAACGCGGTCAAATACTCTCCGCGGCTGGCGAGCTCCTGACAACGTTCTCCCTGACCCCCGAAACCCTTGCCGATGAGTACCGCGCCGGTGGCAGGATACCGCTGATAATCGGGCGCTCGCTCACTGCCAAAGCCCGCGAAGCCTTGGATATGGACCCGGGTCAGGTCTTCGTTGTGGCGCGGAATCCGGAATCTCTTCCGGGACAGAAGTATACCCTGGCCCAGAAAATGGTGGGCAAGGCCTGCGGACTCCCCGGAGTGCTGCCCGGTACCGCCTGCGAGCCGCGGATGACAACCGTTGCTTCCCAGGATACCACCGGTCCCATGACCGCCGATGAATTGAAGGAACTGGCCTGTCTTCGCTTCCAGACGCCGCTCTTCATGCAGTCTTTCTGTCATACGGCTGCCTATCCGAAGCCCTCGGATGTGCGGATGCACAAGACACTGCCCGCTTTTATTGCCGAGCGGGGCGGGGTGACTCTTCGCCCGGGAGACGGGGTCATTCATAATTGGCTGAATCGGCTGATACTCCCGGATACGGTCGGAACGGGTGGCGATTCCCATACCCGCTTTCCGATCGGCATCTCTTTTCCTGCCGGCTCCGGTCTGGTTGCCTTTGCCGGGGCCCTGGGGTTCATGCCCCTTGACATGCCGGAGAGTGTCCTGGTCCGTTTCAAGGGTACGCTGAATCCGGGCATAACCCTTCGTGACCTGGTGAATGCCATTCCCCATGAGGCTATCCGCCAGGGACTGTTGACGGTTCCGAAGAAAAACAAGGTGAATGTCTTTAATGGCAGGATCATGGAAATCGAAGGGCTTCCCGACTTGCCGGTTGAGGAGGCCTTCGAGCTGACGAATTCGGCGGCCGAGAGAAGTGCCGCTGCTGCCTGCATACACCTTTCCCGTGAGACTGTCGCCAGGCACCTCCGCTCCAACGCCGCCCTCATGCAGCGCATGATCGAGGATGGCTACCGTGACCCTGATGCCCTGCGAAAGCGCATCGCCGCGGTAGAGGAATGGCTGGCAAATCCGACGCTCCTTTCCCCTGACAAAGATGCTGACTATGCAGCGGTGCTGGAGATAGATCTGGCTGCTGTCACCGAGCCGATTGTTGCCTGTCCCAATGATCCTGACGATGTCAAGCTGCTTTCCGAAGTTGCCGGAACGCCGGTGGATGACGTTTTTATCGGTTCCTGCATGACCAGCATCGGCCACTTTCGGGCCGCGGCGGAAATCTGGAGAGGGGGTTCCTTTAATCCCCAGGTGCGTACCTGGCTCTGCCCGCCGACCCGGATGGATCACAACCAACTCCGCGAGGAGGGACTGCTGGCCCTGTTCGGCGCCGTGGGCGGACACATCGAGATCCCGGGCTGCTCACTCTGCATGGGTAATCAGGCCAGGGTTCCTGACGGGGTAACGGTGTTTTCCACCTCCACCCGCAATTTTGACAACCGCATGGGGAACGACGCCCGTGTCTTCCTCGGCTCCGCGGAACTGGCCGCGGTCGTAACTGTTCTGGGCCGTATCCCATCACCAGAGGTCTATATGTCCCTCTACCGTGAAAAGATCGTGCTCAAAAAAGACGCCATCTATCGGCCACTTGATTTTCATGAACTGGAACGTTGATTCATTTGGAGAAACAAACGCCCATGTCGGCGTTGCATTTTTCGTGCTGAAGGGTACCAATGTCTGACGTCACTCCCATGATGCGCCAATATCTCGAGATCAAGGCGGAACATCCTGATGCAATCCTCTTTTTCCGTCTCGGCGATTTTTACGAGATGTTTCTGGAGGATGCCGTCACGGCTTCGAAGATTCTCGACATCACCCTGACTTCACGGAACAAGAATTCCGATGGCACTGTCGTTCCCATGTGTGGGATTCCCTTCCATTCCGCAGCTCCGTACCTTGCGAAGCTGGTCGGAGCCGGTCAGAAGGTTGCCATCTGCGAGCAGGTGGAGGATCCCAAGACGGTTAAGGGCATTGTGAAGAGGAAAGTTGTCCGGGTTGTCACACCCGGCCTTGTGCTGGATGGCGATACCCTGACGCCGAAGGAAAACAACTACCTCCTGTCACTTTTTTCCCGCTCGGGAGATGTCTGGGGTCTTTCAACACTGGATATCACCACCGGGGAGTTTCGCGTCACGGAGTTGCCGGTCCGGGATTTTTCCTGGGCCTCCAGCCGGGCGATAAAACCC
>Ga0351951_1071_pt1 | contig 11926 bp, 10 predicted proteins | sample BONcelT113001H14_FD_205816 | JGI IMG/M metagenome (GOLD analysis project Ga0351951, IMG submission 205816) | Enriched cells from coal bed in the Powder River Basin, Montana, United States - BONCAT cells T11 rep3 HSBNCT.T11.300.1.H14 ...
GTCCGATCAAACAACGGACCGCCGGAAACCCAAAACGGAAACGGATTTCAACCGGATCAATATCAATGCCGTGCCGCCGGCCATGTGGGCGTCCCTGCCGGGGATGACGGAGGACATGGTCGCGCAAATCATTGAATTTCGTAAGGAAAAGGATTTCAAATCCATGTCGGAACTGGGCGAGATCGTCGGAAATGACGTGCTGGCAGGCATATCCCGCTATCTTAACACCCGGCCGTCCCCGTATTACACCATTTACGCCACCGGCGAAAAACCGGACAGCGGCATTTATGAGACCATCGCGGCGACCATCCGCATGGACAATACCATCGCGAAGCGATATCGGATTGTGGAATGGAAAATCGGTATTCCATTGCGGGAGCAGACGGTTGCCGGAGGCGGAATTGCAAGTGAACAAATTTGACATCCGCCAGGGCCAAAACAAAGATGATGTAACCGGTGTCGGCGGTATCGGCGATAAGGGAGAGAGGCGCATTGATTTTTAATACCGGTGTCGGAATCGATATGACCCCCGGCAATATCAGCATTGTCGCTCTGAAGGGCTCTTTTACGGGTATCCGGGTTGCCGCCCGAGAGGATTTTCAGGTCGATGGCGGTAAAAATCCGGAGGAGGCCGCTGCCGATATGGCCGCGTTCATCAACGGGTTCATCCGGGGTTACGGAATCGCCGCCGCGCAGGTATATGCGTCGATTCCGGGCGAGCACTGCATATTGCGGGAGATCACCTTCCCCAGGACCGTCCGGGAAAACCTCCGGGGCACTCTGGTTTATGAAATGGAAAAATATGTGCCGTTTTCAGCCGATGATGTCTATTTTGACGGACAGATCATCGAGGAAGACAGGCAAGCCGAAAAAATCCGCGTATTGTTGGCCGTGCTCAAAAAAAGTGATCTGCAACCCTGGCTGCAGCTTTCCGGTCGCCTGGAAACCGGTTTTTCCGGTATTACCATCGCCCCGGTTGCGGCAGCCAATTATTTTATGTATCAGCACGGGAGTATTGTCGGCCCGGTGATGATTATTGATGTACGGGATGACGCCTTTGACCTGATCCATATCCGGGGCCATGCCCTTGTTTACGCCCGCACGGTCCGGATCCCTGACCCGGAAGCCGATATTTTCCCCTTGGTCGCCGCACACCTGGAGCAGGCCGGGAAAACATTTTGCGCTGATGAAATGCAAATTCGTTTTACCATATACGGAAAAACGGATGCCGTCTCGCTCGGGGAACGGCTGGCCGGCCTTTCCCGGTTTGAACCGATCAACGACCCCCCTAAAGCGCCCGGCCTGTCCGGTGAAGAAGCCGTCACGGCCGTCGGGCTTGCATTAAAGGGGCTCCAGAAAGTGCCGGTGCAGCTCGAATTCATGCCGCCGGATCTTCGGCGCCGTCCGGACCGGCGGGGGATTATCCTGATGCTGATCCTGGCCGCCTTGCTGGTCCTGTCGGGCATGGCGTGGATCGGCAATCATTTCATGGCGCGGCGGGCCGTGTCCGCCCATCTGGATATGGAGATCGAGCGGCTCCGGGCTGAGGCCGATGTCATTTTAAAGAAGGAATCCGAAATCGACCGGATGACGGCTCACCTGAAATATCTGTCCGGACTTCGGCCGGGAAACCGGTTTTCTTTAGACGTGCTCAGGGAACTTTCTGAAAGGATTCCTGAAACCGCATGGCTCCGTGAACTTCGACTGGCCGGCGATGCCGTCACTCTGACCGGGCAGGGGGATTCGGCTTCGGAATTGATTACCCTGCTGGAGGAGTCCCCGATGTTTCAGGATGTTAAATTTCTGGCCACCATCCGAAAAGACAGGGACGGCAAAGAGGTGTTCCGGATCGGACTTACCCTATCAAAATAATGAGCGAGTTGCATGCTGTCATCATTTGAAATAACAAGGGAACGGAAAATCATATTGAGCGTCGGGGCTGTTTTGCTGATCCTGGGCGCGATATACCGGTTTTATCCTTTGATCGGCCCTCTGTTGACGGGGTCCGATGACATTTTTGTCAAGCAGGAGAGCATCGGGAGGTATCAAAACGTCGTCAGCCGGGATCATCAGGTCGCCGCGGATCATGGCCGGATAAGCCGGATGCTTTCCCGGGCCGAAGCCGGACTGCTGGCAGGCGCCACGGAATCCCTTGCCGCGGTGGAGATTCAGAATATCATCAATACCGTCGCCGCGGCCAACAACATCAAGATCGATACCATGCAGGTCATGAGAACCCGGGATGCCGACGGCGTCGGCTATGCCATGATTCCCGTCAGGTTTACCTTTGGTTCCAATATTTTGCAATTAAAGGAAATACTGCATCGCATGGAAATCCATGACAAGATGCTCATCGTCACGGAAATTAATATAGGAATGGCGGTCAGGACACGACCGGGTGAACTCCGGGCCACCATTACCGTGGAAGGCGTCATGAAAAAAAAGGGAGTCACAGGATGACCGCCATGTTTTCCAAAGTATGGATCATCAATATCGTGCTGGCGGTGCTGATTCTTTTCTGCTGGATCCGGATTTTGGACGGCCGGGACGCGGAAATTAGCATTCCGGCGCAACCTGTCGCCGTTGAAAAGACCGGCACTGTATCCAGAACCATAAGCGCTGCCGTTGCGCGGCCCGCATCTTCTCCGGAATATGAGAGCATTGTGGAGCACAACCTTTTTTCATCCGATCGCACGTTTATTGTGGAAGCGGTGGAACCGGAGCCCGTGGTGGAAGCCGAAGCCCGCATATCCGGTGAAAAAATCGTGCTCTACGGGGTCGTGGTTCTCGATACCCACAAAAAAGCCCTGATCAACAACCCGACGCGCAAGCCCGGGGACCGGGATTTTCTCTGGATCAGGGAAGGCGAGCGGCTCAGCAACCTCCAGGTAACTAAAATCGAGCGGGAGCAGCTTTTGTTAAACGACGGGGCCGTGCAGTATAAAATCGGCCTTTATGATCCGGGAAAGGCCCGACCACAAGCTTCTCCCACACCGCGGGCCTCGGCTCCCCAGCAGCGGGACGCGCCCCAGGTCATCAGTGCCGATCCCGCTCCTGCCCCGGCGCTTGGCCCGCAAACGGGAACCGGGACGGTTGCTCCGGCCCAGCCCCGGCAGCCCCGGCCAAAAACGCCCCCGAAGCAGGCAGTATCCGGCGATGATGATGAATACGAGATCATTGATACGCCCTTTGGTGAAATCAGGAGAAAAAAAACACAATGAAGGCAACCCTTATGAAATTTTCCAGACTTTGGATCATCGGTTTTTTTTGTTTCCAGTTGATCGCATGCGCGGCATGGGCCGGCCCGGAAACGCCTAAAAACCTTTCCGTAACCGTCCACTCCGGATCTTCTGAAAACCCGGGGGAAGCCGGCGATCCGGCATCAACCGGGATTGCGGGTGAAGGGGGCGATGCCGGAGGGGACGCGCAAAATCGAGCCGCCGGTGATGGAGATCCGGTTCGCCCGGATCGGGATCCGGATGAGATGCAGGTGGATGCGCCGCCATACGAACCGGTGATTATGGTGATTGACAATGAATCCGATGCGGCCGATCCTCGAACAGGCGCCGCGGATATGAATGAGAGATCCGCTCTTTTTCCGCGGGATTCCGGCGATATTTCGCCCCCCCCTGAAAAAGCGGCGGTATCCGGCGCCAACGGCCTGGTGCTTAATTTCGACAATGCCGATCTGGTGGAGGTGATCCGGACCTTTGCCGAGTTGCTGGAAATCAATTACATGCTGGAGGCGGGCGTTGGCGGAAAAGTGACCATTCACACCGCCGGCAAACTCGACCGGGGCGACCTGTTCCCGGTTTTTTACCAGATTCTGCAGACCCATGGCCTGACCGCGATCAAGCAGAACAATATTTATAAAATCATGCCTGCCCGGGACGCCGTCCGACTGCCGATCCCCTCCCAGGTGGGCAAAGACGCCAAACGGATATCCCCCCGGGATCAGATGATGGTTCAGATCATTCCGCTCCGATCCATTGCCGCAGCGGAGATGAGCAAGATTCTGACGCCCTTTATCTCCGCCGACGGCGCCATGGTGGTGGTCGACAATGCAAACATTCTGATGGTCATAGATAAATTTTTTAATATCGAAAAGGTGTTGCGCCTGATAGACGTTTTTGACGCCGATATTTTCGACCGGGTCAATTACCGGTTCTATTCCCTCGACTATGCCGATGCCGCATCTCTTGCCGATATCCTGGGCAAGATGCTGGTCTCCTACGGCCCCGGAATCCAGGCCGCCACCAACCTGATTCCCATTGAACGGCTCAATATGCTGCTGGTCATCAGCCCGAATCCGCATATATTCAACTATCTTAATAATTTTATCACTGAATACGACATTCCCAGCCTCAGCACGGAACTCGGGATATATGTTTATCCGGTCAGAAACGGGCAGGCGGGCGATATTGCGTCCCTGCTCAGCACCGTTTTTTCCGGTAAAAAGACGACCGATCAGAAGGGAAAACCGTCCGTGGCCACCCGGAATCCATTGAGTCGGTCGGCGCCGGCGGACGCGCCGGCCGAACCCGCAGCGGTCCCATCGGCCACCGGCGTTGAAGTCGCCGTTGGATCAAGCACGTTGCGGGGCGAGGTGACCATCACGGCGGATGAGTATCGCAATTCGCTGATCATCGAAGCCACCCCGGCGGATTACCAGATGGTCAAAAACCTGCTGGCTCAGCTCGATGTGCTCCCCCGGCAGGTGCTCATCGAGGTCACCATTGCCGAGATCACGTTGGATGACAAGAGCGAGTTGGGCGTGGAATGGTCTTATGTCAAGGGCGATGCCAGTATGAGCACCAGCCTGCTGAACGCGAATATAGGGCGGGGCGGGCTCCAGTACACCATCGGCAGCCCGGACCGGTGGAAGGCAACCATGTCGGCCCTGGCATCAAAAAACAAGGTCAATATCCTCTCATCACCGACCATCCTGGCATCCAACAGCAAGCCCGCCAGAATCGACATCTCCACCGAAGTGCCGGTGGCCAGTTCCACATACCGCTACGGAGGCGACAGTGAAAACGTGCTTTCCACTAATATCCAGTACAGGGATACGGGAGTCATGCTCTCGGTGACGCCCCATATCAACGAAATGGGGCTGGTAACCATGGAAATCACCCAGGAAGTCAGCGAGCTGGCCGAAAACGTCCAGGTGGCCGACCAGAGCTATCCCTCGTTTTTCAAGCGCAGCGCCGACACCACATTGACCGTCCAGAGCGGACAGACCATCGTCATCGGCGGGCTGATCCGGGAATCCAAATCCAAAGGTGCCGCCGGCATACCCTGGGTGGTCAGTGTTCCGGTGCTTAATTTTCTGTTCGGCCGGACTTCGGATACGTTTTCCAAGACCGAACTGATCATCATGATCTCGCCGTATGTCATTACGCGGCTTGATGATGTCGATGTGGTAACGGCCGATTTCAAGCAGAAGGTGGGAAGTCTTTTTGAACAAGCCGATCCGGACCCCAGATAGCGGAAACGGATGTGAACCGCATCCGGTGCGGTCGGGGGACATCCCCGGCAGCCCGGGCTTGTTTTTACAGGTTCCGGGCCGATGCCGACGGCGCATTGCCGCCAGCCGGAACCGATCCGCGGATTTCCTGCCATCCTTATGCTATCGGTTACGCATCGTATTGATCTTTTTTATTTTCGGCATCATTGCCTGCCTGCCCCCGGCGATTGCGGCGGAGTATCCGGAATCGGATGCTCCCCCCGGCGTCGTCATATTCGTATCCAAAAATATCCGGCCCTACGTTGAAGCCGCCGATGGCATGCACGACGTTTATTCCATGCTTTCGGGGCCGGTGTCCGGAAATTTTTTCTTGACCGCCTCACCGGAAAGGCCGCGGCGGATCAGGCAGCCAGGATTTCCGCGGATGAAAGCGTGAATCTGGTGGCGGCCATCGGGCCTGAAGCCGCTGCTTTTGTATGGGATGCGTTTCCGGATTCCTTTCCCGCCAGGATCTATGCCATTATTCTCAATCCAGAAAAAATCATCGGTTCCCATGCCCTTGCCAACGGCATATCCTTAAATATTCCGCCTGCCGTGCAACTGGGAATGATTCAAAAAGGCCTGCCGTCTCTGCAACGGGTCGGCATCATATACGATCCTGATATCAACCAGGATTTTTTCAATTCCGCGGCCGATGCCGCTAAACAGGCCGGTATCGGGCTTGTGCCGGTTACGGTTTCTTCTCCCACGGAAATCCCCGACATCCTGAATCGGGTATGGGATAAGATCGACGGCATCTGGCTGATTCCGGACCGGACGGTGATATCCGAGAGTATCGCCCAGTACATCATCAAGCAGGCGGTGTTGAAAAAGATTCCGGTGATCGGGTATAATCAATTCTTTTATGATTCCGGCGCGGCCCTTGCCTTTGTGTTCGATTACCGGGACCTGGGCCGGCAGGCCGCGGATCTCGCCGTTGAACTGGCTTCCGGGGAAGCGCCTGATGCGCGTCGGGTTCCGGCGTTTCAGGTATGGCTGAATGCCGGTGTTATTCAAAAACTGGGGATCGGCGTCCCCGATGTCATTGAACCGCCCGTGAGGATCGGCCCTTGAAATCACCCGGCATCCATGCGCGATTACTGGTCACGGCGTTTCTGATCATCAGCGTGACCTCCTTTTCACTGGGTTTTATGGGCGTAAAATTGTTCCATGAATTCGTCCGACAGCGCTTTGATGAAAGATTCGCGTTTCTGGCGCGGTACCTGGCCCTTAATGCCGAACTGGGCATTCTCATCGATCAGCGGGTCATGCTTGGACAATTGGCCGACAACCTGCTTTCCGAACAGGACGTGGTTCGGGTGGAAATATTTAATCGGGCCGGAGATCGATTGGCCCATGCGGAAAAGCATCTGCCAGGCCCGATGTCCGAGGTGAGCGCTCCGGTCCGGCTTAAGGCCTCCAGTGAGGAGAGCCAGGCTTTCGGATGGGGGGAGGCGCCGGCGGTGATCAACGATCGTGATCCGATCATCGGCAATGTGCGCATCACCTACAGCGCATCCCAGATCCGGTCCATGCTGGCATCCATCACGGTACGCTTTGTCGTGTCCACGGCCGGTTTGTCGGTACTCTGCCTGGTGATTTTCTTTTTCATTTCGCGGTCCCTGGTGGCGCCGTTGACGCGGCTGGCCCAGATCGCCCGAAAAATAGGGGCCGGAGAAATCTGGCTCCGCACGGCAACCGAAGGCCCGCCGGAAACCCGGGAAGTCTCGTTTGCGTTTAACGGCATGCTCGACTCCCTGCAGCGCAGCCGGGAGGCCGTGGAAAAAGCCAACCAGGAGATGGCCCGGCGGAACCTGCTGGCGGAAATGGGAAAATTTTCCATGATGATCGCCCATGAAATCAAAAATCCGTTGAGCATCATCAAGAGTTCGTTTGATGTACTTCGAAAGGACCCGTTCTCGGATGCCAATCCGGTGATCATCGGCTATATCGACGATGAAATCCGGCGAATCAACAGTCTGATCGAGGATTTTCTTTCCTTTGCCAAACCGGCAAAACCCGCTTTCAGGATCGCGGACGCCAACCAGATGCTGAAAGACTGCCTGGAGCGGTTCGAACGCATGCCGTCGGCGCAAAACATGACGGTGGATGTCCATGTTCCCGAAGGGACCTGCCTGTCTTACCTTGATCCGGATCTGTGCCGGCGCGCCGTGGATAATATTTTAAAGAACGCGGCCGAGGCATGCGGCGAGGGAGGCGTCATTCGGGTGACGGCCCAATGTCTTGACGAGTTCTGGCAGGTGGAGATCGCCGATGACGGGGAGGGAATCGCCGATGACGCGCTGGGAAAAATATTTGACCCGTTTTTCACCACCCGGACCAAGGGCACCGGTCTCGGACTGGCCTATACGGCCCAGGTGATCGGCGCCCACGGCGGGCGGATTGCCGCCGAAAACCGGAAAACCGGCGGGGCCGCATTTATCATCGAAATTCCAAGAGAGCCGAAAATGATTGATTTGCCGGTATCCGGTGCAGTAAAGGAATAACCGTTATGGCCTATATCCTTGTTGTCGACGATGAAGAAAAAATGCAGCATCTGCTTGCCATCATGCTGATCCGCCAGGGTTACAGCGTGGACCGGGCCGGTGACGGGCGGCGGGCTCTGGAGATGGTCAAGTCCCATCCCTATGACATGGTCATCAGTGATATCCGGATGCCTCATTTAGACGGCACCGGGCTTTTATGCGCCATCCGGGACCTTAACATCCCATGCCCCGTGGTGTTCATTACGGCCCATGCCACGGTGGATTCGGCGGTGGAAGCCATGCGCATGGGCGTCGTGGATTACATCACCAAACCTTTCGAGGAAGAGCGGATTCTGCTCACCGTGGAGCGGACCCTCGGTATTTCCCGTATTATGGCGGAAAATATCGAATTAAAACAAGAGCTTTTTCAGATATCCGGCGGCGGGGAGATCGTTTGCGTTTCCGACAGGATGAAGAAGGTGATGGAAAACGCCCGCCGTGTGGCCGTCTCGGATACGGCGGTGCTGATCACCGGAGAGTCCGGTACCGGCAAGGAAGTGGTGGCCCGATTTATCCATTCATCTTCTCCCCGGTGCCGCGCCCGGTTTGTTCCGGTCAACTGCGCGGCCATTTCTCCTTCCCTGGTGGAATCCGAATTATTCGGCCATGAAAAAGGCGCGTTTACCGGCGCGGACCGCCGGACCAAGGGGAAATTCGAATATGCGGACGGAGGGACCCTTTTTCTCGATGAGATCGGGGACCTGCCTCTGGAAGCCCAGGCCAAACTGTTGCGGGCGTTGCAGGATAAGAAAATTCAACGGGTGGGCGGCAACGAGGAAATTCCGTTGGATGTCCGGATTATCTGCGCCACCAACCAGGATCTGCGCAAGCTGGTGGAAACCGGGCGGTTCCGACAGGATCTTTATTACCGGATCAATGTGTTTCCTATTGAATCGCCGCCGTTGCGGGACCGGCCCGAAGATATCTCGCCTCTTGCCTCACATTTTCTGAGTCGGCTCGGCGCCGGCGCCGCCGCCGTCCCCACCGACGGCGCCGTCCGGGCGCTTCAGGCGTATCACTGGCCCGGTAATGTCCGGGAACTGGCCAATGCCATGGAGCGTGTGATGATCCTGAATCCGGGTGGCGGATCTGTAACAGCGGATATGTTCTCGTTTTTGCGAACGGCTCCCGCGTCGTCCTGCAACACCGACGGTATCCGGCTTCCGGCCGAGGGGATTTCCCTCGAAGCCCTTGAAAAAGATCTGGTGTGTCAGGCACTGGAGATGACCAGTAACAATCAAACCGCCGCCGCTCGGCTCCTGGGCCTGACCCGGGCCAAGTTCCGGGTCCTGGTGCGGCAGGTGGAAGATATGCCGTAAGCGGTTCATTCATGTTGAGGGCATCAAAAAGCGATATGCTGAAGCGTTTTTTCATAAGGTCTCTGATGATGGTCTTGGCGGCGTGCCTCGTATTTCCGGGCGAGGTCCGGGCCGAGGACCCGGCCGATACCATGCTGATGTTTGTGGGCGAGAACCTGGAGGTGCTGTCCATCGCATCCCGGCGGGAGGAAAGCGCGGCCCAGGCCCCTGCCGTGGCCCATGTGGTCACCCGGGAGGCCATCACCGCCGGCGGGGCGTTTACCCTGTCCCAGGCACTGGCCCGAACCCCGGGATTTTACATGGCGCAAAAGGAATGGGGAACCCGGCCCTATCTGCGGGGGATCCCCGATTCCGTGCTGTTTCTCCATGACACGGTGCCCATCATGTCGGATATGACCAAGTCGGTTCATCCCATGGATCAGGAGATGTCTCTGGCATCGGTCAAGCGGATCGAGATCGTACGGGGACCCGGATCGGTGCTCTGGGGCCCGGACGCCTTTGCCGGCATCGTCAACGTGGTGCCGCTGACCGGAAAGGATATCAGCGGCGTTGAAACCGGGGCCCATTACGGTTTCCCCGGCGATGCACGTGGCTTTTTCATCAATACCGGCCATGACGGGGGGGCGTGGGACGCCTTTTTGTCGGTGTCCGGCCGGGAAAGCGCAGCCGATGACCGGACCGCCAATGTGGTCTCATTCTGGACGGACGACGGCCTGCCGGCGGACCCGTCTGTCCGGTACGGCCATGCCCGGCCGGAAAGACCCTGGTATATAGAGCTGGTCGGAAATACAAACATCGGGGAAAATATGACCGTATCCGGCCGATATGCCGATGATGCCCGGTCCTATGTCATGTCCGAGGAAAACAATACCCTGACATGGATCGAGCGCCGCAGCACGCCGGTCAACTATCTCAAGCTCGACGGCAGAAAGGCGGTGGACGCCGGCGGGGCGGTGCGGTTCACCGGGTATTATTCATCCATGGACTCGCAATACCGGGTTATTGATCTTACGTTTTCACCCCGGGAGCAAACCGCTTACGGCGAACTGATCTATGACCGGGATTTTCTTTCGGGCAGGGGAGTGTTGACCTCGGGAGCGGCATACCGGCACAAGCGCATAAAAAATGCGCCGATCTGGGACAGTTACCTTCCGGATTTCCTGGGGCCCCACAACACGACCTTTTTACCCGGCGTTACGGAGCAGGATTACCGGACCGATCTCTGGTCCCTGTTTTCCCAGTACACCCACAAGATCGGCAGGGCCGATGTTTCCGGGGGCATCCGCTATGATGCCCATGACGCGTTTTCCGACGGCCTCAGCTATAACGCCGGGATTGTCTGGACCCCATATTCCCAGTGGGTCTTTAAAGCACTTTACGGCACCGCTTACCGGACTCCCTTTGCCAGACAGCTCATTGAGGAAGGCAACGCGGACCTGGAAAAGATCAGCACCACCAGCCTGAAAGTCTCATGGCAGCCGGAAAAGCGTTACGGCATGAGCGTGTGCGGATTTTTCAAGCGCCTTTCCGATCACATCATGGAAGACCCCTACGCGGGTCTGTCGACTCCCAACAGCCAGAAAATCAGGGGCATTGAGTTAGACGGGCATATATTGCCCATTGATACCCTCCGTCTGAGCGCGAACATGACCCTGCTGGAAAACAGCGGACCGGATGAAACCTACCGTTACGTGGATTCCGTGTTTATTCGTCCGGACGGGACCATTGAAGAACATTTCGCCGAGTTGAACTATGCTTACGACATCGGCCCGAAACGGATTTTTAATCTCATGGCCCAGTGGGACCCGGTCGACCGGCTGACCCTGTCGGTCCGCGCGGGATATTTTTCATCCATTTCGGTCATCTGTCCGCGCTGCGAGACCACGGACGCGGTTTCCGGCGCCTGGCTGGCGGACATGAAGGCCACCCTCCGGGATGTGGGCCTGACCGGCCTGGACCTGGAGCTTTTTTTGTGGAATATTGCCGACAAGAAGTATCCGTTGCCGGGGACCTACAGCGTTATCGAGGGGGAAGGATTTTCCGGCATGCTGATGGTTAAGAAACGCTTCTGACCGGACATGGCATACCGCATCCCGGGCTGTCTTCTTAAAACAGTCCCCATGATTGGCTATAACTAGCCACCCATGGCTGGATTTAGCCAGCCGTCCGCCCATCTCCGACCCGCCCGGCATCCGCGATTATTTTTCGCTTATGTGACCTTTCAACGAATTTCAGAAAAGTTTATTACGGCAAAATACCACGCAGCGGGATCAATAGCTTTTTGAAAAGTCCGGCAAGACGCCAGAATAAAAATAAGCCGGTGACGCGGTTGAATTGTCCAAATGGCACTGGTTTTGCATTCTGTAAAAAAACAATGAAACCTTTATTCCGACATATTTTTTTAATGATCTGCCTGGTCCTGGCATGGGCGGTAATTTTCCAGGTTTCCGCCTGGGGCGGCGAAGCCGAAGATGCCGCGCCCGCGGCCGAAAGTGAAGCCGATACTGAAGCCCTTCTGCTGGTGGACCTGATCAACGCGGCCCGGAAAGACCCGC
>Ga0351951_1072_pt1 | contig 11909 bp, 10 predicted proteins | sample BONcelT113001H14_FD_205816 | JGI IMG/M metagenome (GOLD analysis project Ga0351951, IMG submission 205816) | Enriched cells from coal bed in the Powder River Basin, Montana, United States - BONCAT cells T11 rep3 HSBNCT.T11.300.1.H14 ...
CGGCCGCAGCGCCGGCGGTGTGCTGCTCTCCATCGAAGAGCGTAAGCGCGAAGCCGAAGGAAGACCCATGACCGACGAAGAGAGGGATGCGTTTTACAAGATGATGGTGGAAAAATACGACGGTGAAGCCCATCCGTTTTTCTGCGGGTCCCGCCTGTTAAATGACCGGGTGTTAAAGTTTTCCGAAATCCGGAACTGGCTGTCCATGGCCGTCGAAGTCAGCACCCTGCGGCCTATCGGCGAGCCGAGTTTCGGCAATGTTCGGTTTTAGTCACGCGTCAATGACGTATCAATGGGGACGGAACTCTTATTTTGTCCCTATTGATAAGCACTTAAACGTGACTGAATAAAGATATGGATTTTTAACCTTAAAATGAAAAAGGGAGGATTGAATGGCTGAAATGAAATATCCGAAAAAAGTGGTGCTGGGCGACATTACCGTGCGGGACGGTTTTCAGCATGAGGAGATTTATGTTCCCACGGATGCCAAGGTGTGGGTCCTTGAAGAACTGATCCTGGCCGGGTTTAAACGATTCGAAGTCACCAATTTCGGCAATCCCAAGGGCATGCCGCAGTTCAAGGATGCCGATGAGGTCTACAAGGGTCTGTTTGCCAGCCGCAGGGTCAAGCATCTGCTTAACGACGTGGAAACCACATCCATCACTATCCGTGAAAAAGCCGTGGAACGTGCCATTGCGGCCAAACAGGCCGGGCACGGCCCGGATCGGATTCTGTTTATGGTGTCCACCAGCGAATCCCACCACCGCACCAATTCCGGCCTTTCCCTTGCGGAATACTGGAAGATGTGCGAAACTCTGATTCCGAAAATTCACGATGCGGGGCTAAAGGTCTGCGGAACGGTCAGCACCATCTGGGGGTGTCCCATCGAAGGCCCGACGGACATGCGAAAAGCCCTGGAATTCACCCAGAGATGGCTTGATATCGGTGCTGACGACATTGAACACGCCGACCATGACGGTTCCGCGCCGCCCAACAAGGTCTATGAATATTTTTCCATGATCCTTGACGCCATTCCGGACCCGTCCAAGCATATCGCCCATTTCCACACCACCCGGGGGTGGGGGCTTGCCAATGTGCTGGCCGCGCTCAATGCCGGCATCACCCATTTTGAATCCACACTGGGCGCCACCGGCGGCCAGCCGGCCAATTTCGTGGATCGCGTTCCCGTGGCCGGCACCGGGAAATACTATTACCAGGACCCCACCATCGTGGGGCTGGTTTCCACCGAGGACATGGTGGTGATGATGGATGAAATGGGAATCGACACGGGCATTGATATCGACCGGCTGCTCGATATCGGTCTTATGGTGGAAAAAATCCTCGGCCGCCGGCTGCGCTCCGAATGCGTCCATTCCGGCCGGATACCCAAGAGTCTGACCGGCAGAAGATAGTGTCCTAATTCTGAATCCATAATTCCAGTTTTTGGGTTCTAATCATTTCTGCGGCGATGCCGCGTAAGGAGATTGTCATGGCTGAAATTTTATGGCAACCGACAGAAGACAGCATCCGGCATTCCAACATGCATCGATTCATGAACGTGATCAATGACCGTCATGGATTACAGATTCGCGATTATCCTGCTCTGTACCAATGGTCCGTGAGCCACATACCGGATTTCTGGGCCGCCATGTGGGACTTTGCAGAAGTTCGCTGTTCCCGGCACTACGACCGCGTGGTCGATGATGTGACGAAAATGCCCGGTGCCCGATGGTTTGAAGGCGCGCACCTTAATTTTGCCGAAAATCTCCTGCGATACCGGGATGACCGGACAGCCCTGGTGTTTCACGGTGAGGATCAGGTATCCGTTTCCCTGACCTACCGGCAGCTCTACCAGGAGACTGCACGGGTGGCCGCATCACTTAAGTCCCTCGGGGTTCGTCCCGGGGACCGGGTGGTGGGATATATGCCTAACATGCCCCAGGCTGTCATCGCCATGTTAGCCGCAGTGAGCCTCGGCGCTACCTGGTCTTCATGTTCACCGGATTTCGGGATCAGGGGAGTCATGGACCGTTTCGGTCAGATCGCTCCCCGGGTTCTGTTTACGGCTAACGGGTACTTTTTCAAGGGCGCAGCCATCGATTCCCTGGCCCGCATTGCCGAGATCAGCCGGCAGATCCCTTCCATCGAACAGATCGTGGTGGTGCCCTACGCTGATGATGCGCCCGATTTATCAGCAATTCCCAACGCGATTCTGTTCGATGATTTCAAGGATTCAAATGTCGGATCGGAGATTGATTTCGTGCAGCTCCCGGCGGATCATCCCCTTTATATAATGTATTCTTCCGGTACCACCGGCCTTCCCAAGTGTATGGTCCAGAGCAGCAGCGGAATCCTTGTCAACCATCTCAAGGAGTTGATGCTGCATAACGATCTGAAGCGGGATGACGTGATTTTTTATTTTACCACCTGCGGATGGATGATGTGGAACTGGCTGGTAAGCTCGCTGGCCGTTGGCGCTACAGTGATACTATATGACGGCAACCCGTTTCATCCGGATCCCGGGGCGCTGTGGCGCATGGCCCGTAATGAAGGGATTACCGTGTTCGGCACCAGCGCCGGGTATCTGGCAGCCTTGAAAAACACGGCTGTGCAACCCGGAAAAGAATATGATCTGAGTAAGATGCGGGCACTGCTTTCTACTGGATCACCGCTTTCCGAAGAAGGATTTGATTTCGTCTATCAAGACATCAAATCCGATATTCAGCTTGCTTCCATTTCCGGAGGAACCGATTTAAACGGCTGCTTTGCCCTGGGCAATCCCATACAACCCGTTTACAGGGGTGAACTTCAGTGCAGGGGTCTTGGTATGAAAGTGGAAGCCTTTGACGAAAATGGTCGTCCGGTCATCGGTCAACGTGGAGAACTGGTCTGTACTGCACCGTTTCCCTCCATGCCGATTGCCTTTTGGGATGACCCCGACGGTAGTAAATACCATTCCGCTTATTTCAATGTTTATCCCGGCGTCTGGCGGCACGGAGATTATATTGAAATCAACGATCACGGAGGGGTCAAGATTTATGGACGCTCGGACGCCACCCTCAATCCCGGCGGGGTGAGGATCGGCACCGCGGAAATCTACCGACAGGTAGACCAGATCGATGAAATCGTCGATTCGGTTGTCATCGGCCAGGAATGGAAGAATGATGTGCGGGTGATCCTGTTCGTGCAGTTGGCGCCAGGCCATGAATTGACCGTAGATCTGATGCAGAAAATTCGGAGGGCCATTCGGGAAAATGCCTCGCCCCGTCACATTCCGGCAAAGATCATTGCAGTGCCCGGCCTTCCCTATACGTTGAATATGAAGAAGATGGAGCTGGCCGTCAAGAAGATGGTGGAGAAAAAGCCGGTGCTCAACCGGGATTCGCTGAAAAATCCAGAGGTACTGGATTTCTATGCCGGAATTCCCGAACTCTACACGGATTGACGGCTTGCTGGAAAGGAGGAACCCTCATGAAATATACACAGATCCGGTTTGATTTACAGGACAGTATTGCCGTGCTGACCATAAACCGGCCGGACATCCGAAACGCCATTACCGGTCCCGACATGATCCAAGAGATCGAGGATGCGTGCCGGCGCGTAAACGCGGACATGAGCATCCGGGTGATGATCATTACGGCCGAGGACCCTTCGTTTTCCGCCGGCGGAAACGTCAAAGACATGGCAAGGAAAGAGGGGATGTTTTCCGGCACGCCTGCCCGGGTCATGGAAAACTATCGGGACAATGTTCAGCGGATCCCCCTTGCCGTACATGAAGTAGCCGTTCCCACCATTGCGGCGGTCAACGGACCGGCCATCGGCGCGGGTTGCGACCTGGCGTTGATGTGCGACATGCGTATCGCATCGGAAAAGGCCAAATTCGGGGAAACTTTCCTTACCGTGGGATTAATCCCCGGCGACGGGGGAGCCTATTTTCTGCCCCGGGTCGTGGGCATGGCCCGGGCCTGTGAACTGACCTTTACCGGCGATGTCATTGACGCGCAAAAGGCCATGGCCATCGGCCTGGTCAATGACGTAGCGGCCCATGACCGGCTCATGGAGAAAACCCTTGCGCTGGCGAAAAAAATCGCCGCCAAACCGCCGGAAGCCCTGCGCATGGCCAAACGGCTTCTCTACATGGGCCAGTCCCTGACCCTGCGGCAACTGCTTGAACAGTCCGCGGCATACCAGGCCCTCTGTCACCATACCGAAGATCACATGGAAGCCCTTTCGGCCATGTTTGAAAAACGGAACCCGTCATTTAAGGGGCGCTGATGCTTCATGATGCATGAACCGCAAATGCCAGCAAACGACTCCCGGGATATCCGGACGGTCCTGGCATCCGGCCAGGGGGATATCCGCCGGGTAACCTGGATCGGGCTCATCATCAATCTCTTCCTGAGCGCCCTTAAATTCGCGGCCGGAACCCTGGGCGCCAGCGCCGCCGTCAAAGCCGACGCCATCCACAGCCTCACCGACAGCGTCACCGATCTGGTGGTCATCATCGGTTCCTATTTCTGGTCCCGGCCCCCGGACAGCGATCACCAGCACGGCCATCACCGGATTGAATCAGCCGTGACCCTGTTTATCGGCGCGGCCCTTTTCGCCCTGGGCGTCACTATTGCCTGGGATGCCGTCCGGTCCCTTCAACAGATTGATGAAATATGCCCCTGTCCGCCGGGCTGGATCGCCGCGGCCGCCGCGGCCCTGTCCATCATTGTCAAGGAAATCCTCTACCGCTGGACCCTTGCCACCGGCAGGCGCGTCAAAAGCCCGGCCCTGATGGCCAATGCCTGGCATCACCGGTCCGATGCCTTTAGCTCCATCCCGACCCTGGCAGCGGTCACCGGGGCCATCCTCTTTCCGGCCTGGTCCTTTCTGGATCATGTGGGCGCGGCCCTGGTATCGGTGTTTATCATGCATGCGGCCCTGGTGATCATCTGGCCCGCCATCCGGGAATTTATGGATCTGGCGGCCCCCGAAGAGATCTGCCGCCGGATTCGCGCCATCTGCCTGGCCCATCCCCATGTCGCACACGTTCACAACATCCGCACCCGCTACATCGGCTTAAACATCCAGTGCGACCTGCACATCCTGGTCCCCGGCCACATAACCGTGTCCGACGGCCATCACATCGCCGGCGACGTCAAAAACCGCATCATCGCCGCCATCCCTGACGTCATCGATGTCCTCATCCACGTGGAGCCCGCCGGCGAAGTGAAACCGGATGAGAAGTGCTGATCACAGTTGCCAGAGGGGAAGGCCTGTTTCTTCATCATGGGTTCGTTGAAACGCCGGCCCGTCGAATGATTCGATGATGCATTCACACGCGAATATGGTCGTTCCCGGCCCAAGATGGCCGCCGAATGCCCTTCCGTTGTCGTCAGCAAGAGTGATATGGGCATGCACCATGGGGGCGCCGTCTTTTATGGAGACGTTTCCGGAAAGTTTCAGAATCTCCAAAGGGGCGTCGATCGTATTGAATTTGTATTCCCGCCGGGCCTGATCATAATAACCGACGCAGGCGCGCTGGACCGCGCCGATGGCCTCGACCCGGCCGCATTGAATGTTTAACTCCGCGCAAAGCCGGTTTAATCCCTCCAGAAGATCCGCGCCATGGGAAAGTCTGCCCATGTAAACTGAATGTTTTTCAATTTTTTTCATAACCGTCACCTATGGATATACGTTTCTTCATGTTTGGCCTCCACGTACGGCCATAATGATCCCTATGGCCATTTTGTCAAGTTTTCAATGGCGCGGCATATCCGATCAATTCTATTCGGATTGATTTATGGCGGTGGAAATGGAAAAACCATCTTTCCGAGAATGAATATTTTCAATCGGCAGCATTGTTTCGGCAAGTTTATTCTTATTACTATATCATTTTATCCTTATGGTTGACAAATTTAATTTTATACTGTATTGCTCTTCCAAATATTTATGAAATGAGGATTAGAATGATAATTGTACCGGGCGAAATACTGCTCGATGTTTTTCCTAATTATCGCCGGATCGGCGGGGCGCCGTTTAATTTCGCCTATCACCTGCATCGCTTCGGCCTGCCCGTGCGGTTTGTCTCCCGGGTGGGGCGGGATGCGGATGGGGAATATATTTGCTCCCGGCTCAAAGCGCTCAATTTTGATGACAGGTTTATCCAGACCGATGCTGTCCATCCCACCGGCCGGGTCAATGTCGTAATGGAAGATGACGGTTCTCACCGGTTCGAGATTCTTCCGGATACGGCCTATGATCATATCGTGTTGGACGATATGTTTCCTGACACCGTAAAAAACGATAACAGATGTCAATACGGCCGAAAGGAAAGGCCAGTTGGCGATTTCGGTGATCTCAGGAATGCCGGGGCCAATGTCCGTACCGCTGGAAATGAAGATTTTGAGCCCCTTGTGGAAATGATTTATTTCGGCACACTGGTGCAGCGAACCCCGGAAAGTTATTCGCGCGTGCAACAATTTCTTGCCGGCAGGCCGGCATCAGCCACGACGTTTTGCGATATCAACTTGCGACCGGTAACATATCCGGACGGTGTTATAACGCGCTCGCTGGAGCAGGCCGATATCCTGAAATTAAACGACCAGGAATTTTTTTTTCTTCAGGATCTTTTTTATCTTCAACATCTGGAACCGGATGCCTTTGCTACCTGGCTGATGAATAACTTTGGCATCGAATGGATCGCACTGACCCGGGGAGAGAAGGGGAGCCGACTTTATACGCGGCTAGGCATTCGGGAAACTGACGGCATAACGTCCGCAAATGTCGTTGACACGGTAGGCGCCGGAGACGCCTATGCAGCCGTGCTGGCCTTCGGCTATCTCCGCCGGTGGCCCGTTGAGAAAATATTGTCGGCGGCATCACGGTTTGCGGCTGATATCTGCGGCATATCCGGAGCCGTTCCGGAGGACGCTGAATTTTATAAACCGTACCTGACTATCTAAATTAAAGTTGTTCTAATTTTTAATTACACGCGTTATATTGCCATTTAAAAAGATAATGTCCCAAAATGGATGAAAAGCATGAAAAATCTTCAAAATGACCCGCTCTACATTCAGATGTTTTCGGTTCACGGCCTCATACGGCCGGAAAGTCTCGAGCTGGGACGGGATGCGGATACCGGCGGTCAGGTGACCTACGTGATCGAGCTGATCCGCTATCTGATCCGGCGGGAGGATGTCCGGCGGGTAGACCTTTTCACGCGGCGCATCGATGATGCCGCCGTCTCCCAAGATTACGCCAGGCCCATTGAAGAAATCAACGACAAGTGCCGCATCATCCGCATCCAGTGCGGGGGCCGGAAATATATCCGCAAGGAACTGCTCTGGCCCCACATGGATGAATACGTGGATAAAACCATCAAGTTCATCAAGCGCCAAAACGACATGCCCGATATCGTGCATGGGCATTACGCGGATGCGGGCTATGTGGCCATGCATCTTTCCCAGATTTTCGGCGTTCCTTTTGTGTTTACCGGTCATTCATTGGGTATTCCCAAATTGGAGAAGCTGCTGGCTGACGGCATGAGGGCCGCTGATATCCATAAAAAATATAAAATCGATTATCGCATCGGAGTTGAAGAGAAGATACTCACCGCCGCCGATATGATCGTTACCAGCACCCGGCAGGAGATATCGGACCAGTATGGGTTTTATAAAAACGCAAAGTTGCCCGAATACCGCGTGATCCCGCCCGGAATCGATATCGACCGGTTTCATCCCTATTACCATGATCTTCTGCCGGATGCGGAAAAAAGTGAGCTGCAAAAATACGCCCGGGCATCTTTGCTCAAGGGGCTGGAACGCTTTTTATCCAGTCCGGAAAAACCCATCGTCCTGGCCCTTTCCCGGCCGGACAAACGAAAAAACATTTCCGGCCTGATTACGGCATACGGGCAGGACCCGGAACTCCAGGCCATTGCCAACCTGGCGGTTTTCGCGGGTATCCGCAAGGACATCGATGAGATGGGTGATAATGAAAAATCCGTACTCACCGAAATGCTGTTGCTCATGGATCGCTATGATCTGTATGGAAAAATGGCCATTCCCAAGAAGCACGATTTTGCATACGAAGTGCCGGAACTCTACCGGATTGTCGCGGACAAGGGCGGGGTATTCATCAATCCGGCCCTGACCGAACCCTTTGGCCTGACCCTGCTGGAGGCATCCGCTTCTGGACTGCCTATTGTGGCAACTGATGACGGTGGTCCGCGGGATATCATCGCCAACTGCGAAAACGGCATTCTTATAGACGCCACAAACACCCGTGAAATCAGCGGAGCATTGAAAAAGTTACTTACCGATGAAGAATATTGGAGAACCTGTTCAAAAAACGGAATCATGAACGTTCGGGAATACTACACATGGGACAGCCACGCCGAAACTTATACTGAAATGGTCAGGCCGCTTGCAGTTACAAAGGGAAGGTCTCATGCGGACACTGAACTATCCACGCCCATCGGTGAACGCCTGTTCGGCATCAATTGCTTTTTAGTCACGGATATTGACAACACCCTGATCGGAGAGGACAACAGCCGTCTGGGTGATCTTGTGGAATGGATTTCCAATAATGCGGATACGGTCGGGTTCGTCGCGGCAACGGGCCGGACCGTGGATTCGGCCGTTGATATTCTGCGTCAGCATCACGTGCCGGCGCCGGACCTGATCGTATCATCCGTTGGAACGGAAATTTACTACGGAAGAGAACGGACATTCGATCAGGGTTGGGAAACCCACATATCGGCGGGATGGAACCGGGAGAAAATCGTCGAACTGCTGAAGGATTTTGATTTTCTGACATATCAGGAGGAATCATCCCAGCGTCCGTTTAAGACAAGTTACGATATGGCGCCGGAGAAAGACCGCATCTCCATGATTCATGACCGCCTTTTGAAACACAAATGCCGCTACACCCTGATCTATTCCCATGAAAAACATCTCGACATCATCCCGTACCGGGCATCCAAGGGCAAAGCCCTGCGGTATTTGAGTTACAAATGGGAGACGCCGCTTTCGAATTTTATCGTTTGCGGAGATTCCGGAAATGACGAAGAGATGATGCGTGGAGAACCCCGAGGCATTGTGGTTGCCAATTTCAGCCCTGAAGTTGCCGTGTTGAAGGGCGGTCGGAATATCTATTTCGCGGGTGAAAACTGCGCCGGCGGGATTTTGGAGGGATTGCGGCACTACGGCCTCATGAAACAGCAGGAGAATCATAATGAATAAGACGATAAAAAATCAGGTACAGTTGATCACCTACCCGGACAGTCTTGGGGAAAACCTTGCCGAACTTCATTACGTGCTGCGGCGTTATCTTACCGATGCCATCGGCGGCGTTCACATACTGCCGTTCTACCCGTCTTCCGGGGACAGGGGATTTGCGCCCATTACCTATGACATTATCGACCCGGCATTCGGGACCTGGAAGGACATCGAGCGTATCGGCGAGGATTTCGACCTGATTATCGATTTTATGGTCAATCACATTTCCCGGCAATCCGAATATTTCCGCGATTACGTAGAAAACGGCAAGGAATCCAAATATGCAGATATGTTTTTAAGCTTTGAAAAATTCTCTTCAGATGGTGAAATTCCGGAAGAAGAACTGGCAAAGGTTTATACGCGCAAGCCCCGGCCGCCCTATATCATGCTGGACCGCAAGGACGGCTCCCGGGAGAAAATCTGGTGCACCTTTGATACCGACCAGATCGACCTGGATTTGGAATCCCCGGTCACCCAGGGGGTCATGCGCCATGACCTGATCAATCTGGCAAGGACCAACAGTAAAATGATCCGCATGGATGCGGTGGCATACGCCATCAAAAAAATCGGGACCAACTGTTTTTTCGTGGAACCCGAGATATGGAAGATTCTGGAATGGCTAAAAGAATACGCCCAGCCCTTTGAAACCGAGATTCTGCCCGAACTTCATGAACATTATTCCTACCAGCTCAAGCTGGCAGAGCACGGCTACTGGTGTTATGATTTCTCATTGCCCATGTTGGTGCTCAACGCACTGTATCACCATACGGCAGCGGATCTGAAAAACTGGCTTAAGATCTGCCCGCGGAAACAGATTACCACCCTTGATACACACGACGGCATCGGCGTGGTGGATGTGGCTGACCTGATGACCCGGGAAGATATCGACCGCACCATCGCGGGTCTTTATGAAAAGGGCTCCAATGTCAAGAGACTTCACTCGGATGCGGAATATGACAACCTTGACATCTATCAGGTCAACTGCACCTATTATTCGGCCCTGGGATGCAACGATGATTCCTACATGGCGGCCCGGACTATCCAGTTTTTCACCCCCGGCATCCCCCAGGTTTATTATGTGGGCCTATTGGCCGGGGAAAACGATATCGAACTGGTAGAGCGCATGCGAAACGGTCGGTTCATCAACCGCCATAACTTCTGCCTTGCCGAGGTAAAGGAAGCATTTGAAAAACCGGTTGTCCAGCGTCTGCTTCGCCTGATGCGGTTCCGGTCATCCCATCCCGCATTCAACGGCGAGTTTGCCATCGCCGATACCCCGGACGACAGGATCGAACTGATCTGGACTCACCAGGACGCCCGGGCCACAGCGAATATAAACCTTCGAACTTATGAAACCCGTGTCTCTTATAGCTACGGCGGCCCGGATCCGATTCAGGAATTTAAGGTGTGATTTTCCGCTTGTTTGTTTTCGTGCGGTGTTGCATGAGAATTTTTCGGGTTTCTGTTAAAAGGCAGCAGATAAAAAATCCCCAGAAGCAGCAGGATGGTGATGGGCTGGTAGGCGGTTTTAAAAAGCATCCACACGATCAGTGTCAGAAACGGCATCACGACAACCATGATATGGACCTGGACGATTTGTGTCTGGAAGGGCCGTAAAATGCCGTGCCAAGGGTTTTTCCAAAAGAAAATTTCCGTATTGGCGATGAGGGTACCGAAAATCATGGGCCATAATTTTTCCGCGAGATAGGCGACAGGCGTGAAAAAATCCGAGTTGATAAAACCGTTGGGGCCGAAAAGATCTTCGGGTTGCATAGTCGCGAAAACCGACAGAAAGAGGCCGTAGAAGCCGAACAGGTAGGTATAGAGGATCATAGCGATCCATCCGACGGCAAGTACGATCGCCGTAATGCCGATCAAAAACAGGTATGGGGACAGGTTCGTCAGGAACGGCAGGCTTTCTTCATAGGCGGTTTTCTCTTTTCGCGCGGTCATTATGACCCTCGTCCCTGAAGTTATCACCATGAACCAGCAGAGAAACAGCCCTGCCACCCATATGCTCCAGCAGAATTCCTGAAGAGACCATTTCTGGGTAACGGCAAAGGCAGCGGCCAGGCCGAATCCGATCCAGTTGCCGATGCGGTCCGCGGACTTAATCATATTATTTTTTCTATTGGTGTCCATTCAATCAAATTACCTGACGGCGCCGCAGGTGTTTACATTTCATTTTTCCATCCCGGCTGGAAAAGGCAACAAAAAAATCCATTTTGAAAAAGTGTCCCGCATGACTGATTTAATCCTATGCCGGTTGGCGAGCATTTGTTTTGCGTTTAATCTCAACAAACGATAATCTAAATCGTCGATGACTTGTGGCAAGTGAGATTTACCTTCGGCCGCCAGGAAATCGTTCGTGCACCGTACATTGCCGTAACCGAGGTACTGTTCATCAGCGCCATCAATGTCCTGGTGACAATTGTCGGCAGCCTTCAACCGGGTCCGTTATTATTTCTGAATTTTATTTGTCATTCCCGCTATTTTCTGTATAATATGAAAATTATGGCGCCTGCCGGCAGAGCCATCGGTATGCGGTTGGTCAAATCTCGGCATTTCCGTTTCCGTCAGCACCTGCGCAAGCGCTGAATCAGCCAGATAAATGACGGATCAGCATCCCTGAATAATCAA
>Ga0351951_1051_pt2 | contig 11880 bp, 12 predicted proteins | sample BONcelT113001H14_FD_205816 | JGI IMG/M metagenome (GOLD analysis project Ga0351951, IMG submission 205816) | Enriched cells from coal bed in the Powder River Basin, Montana, United States - BONCAT cells T11 rep3 HSBNCT.T11.300.1.H14 ...
GGCGAGGCGGTGCTGCCGGAGATTGACGTCTGCCTGAACGTGGCGCTCAAGTACAACGATCCCTACGAGATGCGCGACGAGATGAACGCACGCTATGCCGGCATCCCCGGCGACTTCGGTGAGGAGTTACTGGCGAAGGGCCTGGCGATCTTCTACGTCACCGCCGGTAACGTCAAGGAAGCCATCTTGGGCGGCGTGAACTTCGGCCGCGATACCGACTGCGTGACCGCGATTGCTTCCGGCTTCTCCGGCGCACTGAGCGGCACGGCCACCATCCCGGCCGACTGGATCGAGAGAGTGGACACGGCGGAGAAGGAAGCGATCCACACGGTGTCGCACCTCTCGTGTCGCGAGACCGCCGAGGGCCTCTACGCGGCCGCGGTCAACGAGCTGGAGAAGGCGCGACAGAACATCGCCGCCCTGGAAGCCTCTATTGCAGCCGCTTGATTTTTGAGAAAGTCTGCTGGGAGATCGGTGTCACCACGAAGACACCAAGTCACGTATCTTCTCAATTTGTAGGGGCGCACCCTCGCGGTCGCCCCGGCGGCAGGCGCAAGGCCGTGCCCCTACCCCGGATTATTGAGAAGATACCAAGTCGCGAAGGGTACAAGTGTAATTTGAACCATCTTGGTGCGCTTGGTGTCTTTGTGTCTTCGCGGTAAGGTTTCAGGGTAACTCTCCGAGGAGTTTTTCCTCATGCTCGAATACATCGGCCGCCGGCTGCTGTTGCTCATCCCGACGGTGATCATGATCTCGATCATCTCCTTCGCCGTGATTCAATTGGGTGCAGTTGCTGTTATCTCCCACTCACGGTCTAGTATCACAGCGCCTCACGTCAGACCATAGGTGGGCAAGGGTGCCGGTTCGGCACATTTGATGGGGAGGTTTTTGTGTTGTTCTTGGGCTTGGGTCTGGGTGCGATCATGCACGAAGGTGATAAACGCCTCCCAGTCGTTGTTCACCTCGATACAGCGCAGTTGCAGCAAGGCTTCGGCGCGTTCTTTGATCCAGCGCATCCCGCCGCAGTCAAACCGCTGGGCAATGACATACCGCACGGCGCCTTCGACTGCGCCCGAGCCGCTCTCCCAGTCCAGTGCCCGCAATCGTTTGTAGGCCATCTTGGTTTGCCGTTTGGTGAAATAATCCAGGATACTGGTCAAGCGAGCGCGGGCGCTGCCCTGCAGGGCGGCGAGTTGCTTGGTCAGTTCGGCGATGACCTCCGCCACCCGCCCATCATACAGCGCGGCTTCCTGCAGTTCGACCCAGGCGGTCAGTTCGGGGCTGCCTTCGCGATACAAGCACGCCCCGGCTTCCCAAAGATATTCCACCACATGATAGATATCGATGGTATGCTCGGCCGTCGGAAACAGTTCCGCAATGTAGCGCTCCAGATCATTATCCCCGTCCGTGACCAATTGGATCGCCTTGCCATTGTGCGGCGTAAAACCCCGCTTGTCCGCTTCGCGCCGGGCGATGGCGACGGCGTGGCGCTTGGGCGCATAGGAGGCATACACCTTCTTGTTGAGGGGGCCTTCCAGGGTGCCGTCTGCACTCTTCCGCAACGTGTACATCACCACGATGGTCGCCATTTTGCCGTTTTTGGCCTTGTCCCCCTTCTGCCGTCGCTTTTTGGCGCCGCGGCGCAGGCGGGCGGCTCGGCCGCGATGCCGGGCCGAACCGGGATGCGGATTGGCCGGCCGTGGCCCCCGCCGCCGCGCCAATTCCGCGGCCGTCGCAGTCGGCGTCGCTTTGCTGTCAATCTGGATCACCAACACGTCACCGTCCCCACTCGGCGCCGGGGCGTGCGCAAACCACGCCGCGGTGTGGCGGCCCAGCCCCAAGACCAACTCCTCCAGGCTGGTTTGCGCAGGCGCCCAATGCAGAAACATCGTCAGGAGCAGGACCGTCTGCGCGTAACTCACCTTGGTGGCCAGGCGGACGGCGCAACTGGTCAGCAGGAGACTGAACCCGTCGCCGGTCAACCCCAGTGCGATATCCAGGGGGTAATAGCCGCCGCCCGTGCGATAGAAGTAGGTGCGCGCATAGCTGACCTTGCCAAAGAACGTGCCCAACTGCCGGATAATCGGCCCCTGACGTTTATACCCCGGCTGCGACTGCGCCGCTGTCACCCGCCACTGCGCTTCGCGCATGGCGAGAAAGAGTTGCAGGGCCAGCCGCCCCACCGTCAGCACTTGGGGCACCAATTGGGTCTCAAACGCAAAAAAGGTCAAGGTCTGACAACTCATCACCCACGCCACCAGCGCACCGACGGTCTGGGTGATGCGGGCCTTAAGTTCCGCCACCGTTGGCGCGGTGGTCGGCGCATCCATTGCCTCCGCTGGAGGCATGAGCAAATCCGAGGCTTCCATTGGGACCTCCAAGGTGTGTTCTGGAAGCCTATTATGCCGCAGACTCTCCCAGGGAGATAACGGCGATTACACCCGATTCAATTGCCGCCGGGCGATTTCTTGACTTCATACATTATGACACTGGAGAGTGCCGGGCAATTGGTGGACCAGGCCCTTATTGACCAACTCAAAGCGCAATACGGCCTGGATCAACCGATCTATGTCCAATACTTCAAGTGGGTCGCGGGGATGACTCGCGGCGAGTTCGGCCAATCGCTCACCTGGAAGACCCCGGTGAAAGAGCTGATTTGGGAGCGCGTCGGCCTCACCTTTGCGCTGTCGTTGGCTTCCCTGCTTTTTATTTGGGTGGTTGCCTTCCCGGTCGGAATCTATTCGGCGATCAAACAGTATTCGATCGGCGATTATGTGTTCACCTTCATTAGCTTTGTGGGGCTAGGCATACCGCCGTTCCTGCTTGCCCTGGTGGTGATGTGGCTGGCTTTCTCTAAGTTCGGCATCAGCGTGGGCGGGCTTTTCTCGGTGGACTTCCAGGATGCGCCGTGGAGTTGGGCCAAGGTGATTGATCTGCTCCAGCACCTCTGGATTCCGATGGTGGTGCTGGGCTTGGGCGGCACGGCCGGCCTGATCCGCATCATGCGCGCCAATCTGCTGGACGAATTGCACAAGCCGTATGTGGTCACCAGCCGCGCCAAGGGGATGAAGGAGCGCAAGCTGATCCTCAAGCACCCGGTGCGGGTGGCCCTTAACCCGTTTATCTCCACGGTGGGCTGGACGTTGCCCGGCCTGGTGTCCGGCTCGGTGATCGTTTCGGTGGTGCTTAATTTGCCGACCACAGGCCCGTTGCTGCTGCGCGCGTTGATGTCGCAGGATATGTACCTGGCGGGCACGATCGTGCTCATGTTGAGCATTCTCACGGTGATCGGCACGCTCATCTCCGATATCTTGCTCGCCTGGCTCGACCCACGCATCCGGTTGCAGTAACGCGCTCACGGGCTGAAGCTCTGCCCCCAGCGGCGGGAGGCCGCCCTATGGCTTTTTTGCAGTCTCTATTCAAGCGCGCCAACGCTGCGTCCGCTGCGGAAATGCTGGTTGACGATAAGGTCTACGTCGCCTCGCAGTGGCAGCTTATGTGGTGGAAGTTCCGCAAGCATAAGCTGGCGATCGCGGCCGCGCTCGTCGTCTTCGCCCTCTATCTCGTCGCCCTCCTTGCGGAGCCGTTAGCCGCGTACAACCCGGAAGCACAAGACGCGCGGCACGCATATCGCCCGCCGACCCCCGTTCGCTTTGTTGACGCTGAGGGGAAGGCGTATCTCCGGCCGTTCGTCTATGGGACAAAACAAAAGCGCGATCTGGAAACGCTGGCGCTGGTCTACACAGACGATACGAGCAAGCTCTACCCGATCCACTTCTTCGTCAAGGGGTATCCGTACAAGCTGTGGAGCTTCATTCCCGGTGAGATCCATCTCTTTGGCGTGGAGGATCCGGGCCGCGTCTTCCTGTTCGGGGCCGATGCCCAAGGGCGCGATCTCTTCTCGCGTGTGGTCTATGGCACCCGGCTCTCCATGACGATCGGGCTGGTCGGCGTGACGCTCAGCTTCGTGCTGGGCATCCTGTTGGGGGGCGTGTCCGGCTATTATGGCGGCACGATTGATATGATCATCCAACGCGTGATCGAGTTTCTGCGTTCTATGCCCACGATCCCGCTTTGGATGGGTCTCAGCGCCGCGCTGCCCGCCAATTGGCCGCCGGTGCGCATGTACTTCGGCATCACCATCATCCTGTCGCTGATCGGCTGGACGAGCCTGGCGCGCGTGGTGCGCGGCCGCTTCCTCAGCCTGCGAGAAGAAGATTTCGTGATGGCGGGCAAGGTCGCCGGTTCATCGGAGCGCACGATCATCCTGAAACACATGGTGCCGGCCATGATGAGCTATATCATCGCCGCGTTGACCCTGGCCGTACCTGAGATGATCCTGAGCGAGACCGCGCTCAGCTTCCTGGGGCTGGGGCTGCGCTATCCGGCCATCAGTTGGGGGGTCTTGCTCCAGGATGCGCAGAATATTCGTGCCGTGGCGACCGCGCCCTGGCTCCTGGTACCCGGCGCCGCCGTCGTGTTGGCCGTTCTATCGCTGAATTTCCTGGGCGACGGCCTGCGGGACGCGGCCGATCCGTATGGAAGGTAGGCCTGAAAGTACGAGCTTATGCCGAGCAACGATTTGTTGATCGAAATCAAAAATCTCAAAACCTACTTTTCCCTGGACGAAGGTACTGTCAAAGCCATTGACGGCACAACCTTCGACATCTATCGCGGGGAGACTTTGGGTCTTGTCGGTGAAAGCGGCTGTGGCAAGAGCATGGTGGCGCGCTCGATTTTGCAGATCGTTGACCGGCCGGGGCGTATCATAGACGGCCAGATCCTCTATCATCACCTCCTGGATGATGGTGGCGTATCGGCCGACATCATTGACATTGCGGGGCTGGATCCAGGCAGTTCACAGATGCGTTCCATCCGCGGGGCAGAGATCGCGATGATCTTCCAGGAACCGATGACGTCGCTCAGCCCTGTCTACACAATCGGCAACCAGATCATCGAGGCCATCGAGCAGCACCGCCGTGTTACTCCGGCCGAAGCCCGCAAACAGGCGATCGAGCTGCTGCGCGAGGTGGGCATGTCTCTGCCCGAGCGGCGCATTGACGAGTACCCGCACCAGCTCAGCGGTGGCATGCGCCAGCGCGCGATGATCGCCATGGCGCTTTCGTGCCGGCCGGCCCTGCTGATCGCCGACGAGCCGACGACCGCACTGGATGTCACCACCCAGGCGCAAATCTTGGACTTGATGTTGAAGCTTAAGCAAGAGTTCGGGATGGGCATCTTGATGATCACCCACGATCTCGGCGTGATCGTGGAAGTGGCCCAACGGGTGGTGGTCATGTACCTGGGGCGGGTCGCCGAAGTCGCCAGCGTGCGCACCCTGTTTCGAGATGCCAGGCATCCCTACACGCAAGCGCTGCTGCGCTCGATTCCCAAGGTCGGCGCCAGGGCGCGCGAACGCTTGGAGCCGGTGAGGGGAATGGTACCCAGCCCGTATAAGCGCCCCAAGGGGTGTCTCTTCCATCCCAGGTGCCCGTCGGCCATGCCGGGGGTCTGCGACCAGGTTGAGCCGACGCTTGTCGAGCTTGCGGATGGGCATCAGGTCACCTGTCTGCTGTACGGAGGAGGGGGTCAGTCGTGATGGGGACGACGACACCGAACCCACGCCAGAAGCTGCTGGAAGTGGTGAACCTGGGGAAGTATTTCCCGGTCCGCCGCGGCTTGCTGCAAAAGGTCATCGGCACAGTCAAGGCGGTGGATGACGTCAGCTTCCACATCTACGAGGGCGAGACCCTCGGCCTGGTGGGCGAAAGCGGCTGCGGCAAGACCACCACCGGCCGCTGCATCTTGCGCGCCGTCGAGCCGACCACCGGCAAAGTGCTCTTCATGCGTGCCCCGGGCGATTTTGTGGACATCGTCACACTAGAGCGGGCAGGCATGGCGACGCTGCGTCGCAACATGCAGATGATTTTTCAAGACCCCTACTCCTCGCTCAACCCGCGTTGGACGCTCCTGGAGATCGTCGGCGAGCCGCTCACCGCCAATAATATCGCCAGGGGCAAGGCTCTCGAAGCGCAGGTCGCTGAGCTGCTCCGCCGGGTTGGGCTGCGGCCCGAGTACATGCGGCGTTACCCGCACGCCTTCAGCGGTGGCGAGCGCCAGCGCATCGGCATCGCGCGTGCCCTGGCCACGCGTCCCAAGCTGGTCGTCGCCGATGAGCCGGTGTCGGCGCTGGATGTCTCGGTGCGGGCGCAGACGCTCAATCTGCTGCAAGACCTGCAGGCCGAGTTTCAGCTCACCTATCTTTTCATTTCCCATGACCTGAGCGTCATCGAGCATATCTGCGACCGTGTGGCGGTGATGTACTTGGGCAAGCTGGTCGAGATGACGCAGACCGAAGCGCTTTACCAACAGCCGTTACACCCCTATACCGAGGCGCTGATGTCGGCGGTACCCAAGACTGACCCGGATACGAAGATGGATCGCATTATCTTGGAAGGAGAGGTGCCTGATCCCGGCAACTCGCCGCCCGGTTGTCACTTCCATCCGCGCTGCCGATACGCAGTGGCGCGGTGCAAGGCGGAAGCGCCGGCCCTCGAGGAACTGAGACCGGGTCACTTCGTCAGTTGTCACCGGGCGCGGGAGTTGCGCCTGCGCGGTGTGCCTGTCGAGCTTTAGCGGCGGGGTGCTCAAAAGATACCCCATTCCTAACCCGGACAAGCCGGAACCAAACAGGACGGTCTCAGCCACGAATTTCACGAATTACACTAATTGACCCCTTTGCCTTTCGTGCAATTCGTGTAATTCGTGGCCGGGAAATCCTTGCTCTTTGTGCAAGAATTCAACTGGCAAGATACTAAATCCTGGAGGATATACATGCCTACGTTGTACGAGAAGGTCTATGGCTGCCTCGCGGCGTCTCGCGTGGCTTCGTCCATGGGTGCGGCGGTCGAGGGTTGGCACTACGAACGCATCGTGCAAACCTATGGGTGGGTGGATCGCTTCTATCCATACACGCACTACAGCTACCGCGGCGTCACCTGGGAGCGCATGCCCGGCACGACCGAGGATGGCATCGAGCGGCAGAAGCTCATGTGTCGGGCGATTATCGCCAAGGGCGACCGCATCACCGCGGAAGACCTCGGCAAGGTTGCGGCTGAGGTTGTTGATCCCGATAAGATGTGGTATATGAGTGAGCCGGACGATATCAAGCTCGTCAAGTTCATCAAGACCGGTGTGCCGGCGGTGGAGGTGGGCCGCTTGAGCGGCTGGCATGCGTTGAACGCGATGGCGCGCGCCAGCCATCCCATCGGGCTGATCAACGCCTGCGACCCGGACGGCGCCTTCCACGACGCCGCCGACGTGGGCCGGCTGATCTTCGCGCCCCACGATATTGGCCTGGTGTGGGCTGGCGTGCTGGACGCAGCTATCGCCTCCGCCATGCGGCCCGATGCGACGGTGGATTCAGTCATCGCAACGGCGTTGAGCTTCGCGACCGACCCAATGAAGCGGGAGATCGAGCGCGGCCTGGAGCTCGTCAAGCGGGCCGGCAACTTCGAGAAGGCGCGCGAGGAATTTTACAAGATCTACACTGGCTCCGGCATTCCCTACGCCATGTCCACCGCCAGCGAAACCGTCACCAAGGCCATCGCGCTGTTCTGGCTGGCCCAGGGCGACGCCAAGACCGGCATCCTCTACGGCGTGAACATCGGCCGGGACACCGATTGCCAGGCGGCGATGGCCGGCGGCCTGTCGGGCGCGCTGTCGGGCATCGGCGCGGTGCCGCAGGAGTGGGTGGATCAGGTGGACAAGGCCACCTTCGCCAACCCTTACACTAACACGCAAGTGACCATTAAGGAGCATGCCGACGGCATTTACGCGGCCCTTCAGAACCGTGCGCGTAAAATGCGCGAACTGGCCGAGCTGTTGAGCGCGTAACAGGTTGACACGAGTCGCCCAGCCCCCTGTGGGCGTCCTGTGCGGGGAGCGGGCGGCGAAAGCGCACTCCCACAAGGAGTATGACCGATATGGAAGATGGTATTTCCCGCGTCGCCGTGATCGGCGCCGGTCAGATGGGGCCAGGCATCGCCGTGTCCACCACGCTTGCCGGCTGCCAGACGACGTTGGTGGGCCGCACAGCGGAGAGCGTGGCCCGCGGCCGCGAACGCTATGATGCCGCGCTCGCGTTTATGGTCGAGCATGGTGTCGTGACGTCCCCGGCCGCAAGTGAGGCGACGGCGCGGTTGATCTGCACGACGGATCGGGGGACGGCGGCTGCGGCTGACCTGGCTATCGAGTCCATCGTCGAGCACCTGCCCACCAAGCAGGCGTTCTTCCGCGAGTTGGACGCGCTCTGCCCGCCAGCCGTGATCCTGTCGAGCAACACCTCCGGCCTGCGCATCTCCGACATTGCCAGTCTGATGACCCGTCCCGAGCGTGCAGTCACGACGCACTTCTGGAACCCCGGCCATCTAATGCCGCTGGTCGAGGTGATTCAGGGGGAACGCACATCGGAGGAGACGGTACAGCGCATGTATCGCTTCTTGCAGCGTTGCGGCAAGCGGCCGGTGATCGGCCGCAAGGACGTGCCGGGCCAGATCTGCAACCGGCTCCTGCAGGCAGTGATGCGCGAGTGTATCTACATGGTTCAGGAAGGGATCGCCAGCGCGGCAGACGTGGAGACCGCGCTCAAGGCGGGCGCCGGGCTGCGCTTCCCGGTGTACGGCCCGCTGGAACACCTCGACGCGATCGGTCTCGACCTGGGCATTGCGGTGCAAACCTCAGTGCTGCCCAGCCTCTGCAATTCGACCGGGCCCGGCCAATATCTGAAGGAACTCGTGGCCGACGGCCACCGGGGCGCGGCCACGGGGCAGGGATTCTACGACTGGCAGGCGCGCAGCGTGGATGAGCTCCGCCGCACGCGCGATCTGTGGCTGGTGCAGCGGATGAAGGAGGTGGGGAAGTGAGTCTACTGAAGTGGTTCGAGAGCCGGGAGCGCGGGGTGGTGATCGTCTCCCTGGGGCACGACGACCTGCTCCTGGAGAGCCTGCGGCAGGTCGCCAAAGAGGCGGATATTCACACCGGCGTGGTGCTGACCGGGCTGGGGAGCCTGACGCGGGGGCGCATCCATTGGGTCGTGACGAACACGATGCCGCCCCAGGATAAGTTCATTGACCTGGATGGGCCGATCGAGATCGTTGGGTTCAGCGGGATCATCGCCAACTACGAGCCGCACGTACACATCAGCCTGATGCTGGGCGACGGGACGTGCTACGGCGGACACCTGGAGGATGGCTGCGCGATCCTGACGCTATCGGAGATTTCCATCCTGCGGACGCCCGATCTCGTCCTGACGCGGCGGCTGCGCGATGGCAGCACCATCCGACTGCTCGACCAGTAGCACAGGGCCTTGTGCCCGTCTCGGACGCCCGCAAGGGGCTGCGCTACGCTTCTGTCGCCTTGAAGTATCTCCAGAGTCGCACCTGCGGTCGGGGGTTTAGTTCGGCCAGCCGCAGGAGCGTCTTCTCGACCGCCACCGGATTCCGATCCGCCAGGAGCGCGTTGCGGCCCAACCGGGCCGCAACGACGCCGGTGGTGCCCGAACCCGCAAAGAAATCCCCCACCAGGTCGCCCGCCCGGCTCGATGCCTTGATGATGCGTTCCAGAAGCGCCGCCGGTTTCTGCGTCTCGTAGCCGACGCGCTCGGTGTGAATCCGCGCCACCACCGGGAAGTACCACCAATCCTCCGGCACTTTGCCGCGCGCCAGGTCGGGCATCTTGCCGAACCCGGCCTTGGGGCTGCTGGCGAACGTCTTCACCGTGGTCGGGTCATACGGCACGCGCACGGCCTCCGCATCGAAGAAGTAATCGGCCGAGCGGGTGTAGACGAGGATCGTGTCGTGCTTGCGCTTGAAGGCCGAGCGGATCGGCGACGGGCCGTGGTAGCACCAGATCAGCTCGTTCAGGAAGCGCTGGCGGCCGAACAGTCGGTCGAGTTCCACTTTGACGTAATGAACCGCGTGCCAGTCCAGGTGGATGTAGAGCGTGCCGGTCGCGTGAAGCAGGTCGCGCGCCAGGGCCAGCCGTTCGCTCAGCCAGCGCAGATAGGCGTCGAAGGTCAGGTCATCCCGGTAGGCGTCCACCGCCTGAGCCGGCCGGTCGCGCTCGCCGCCGATGCGCGCCGCGTAGACCTTGCCGGAGCCGAACGGCGGGTCGAGGTAAATCAGTTGGAAGCGGCCGGCCCACGCGCCGGCCATCTGGTCCAGGAGCGCGCGGTTTTCGGCGCAGTAGACATCGGCCGTGGGCGGGCCAGCGCCGGTGAGGGTCGCGGCCAGCGGCAGCGCGACCGGCGCGGGGTCGGCGGCCGCGGCCCGCAGCTCGGGCAGGTCGAGCTGGGTGTAACGGTGTTCATATGCCCCGCGGCCCATCACATCTCCAGTTCGGGGACGATGTCGAAGCGGAAGCGGCTGCGGAAACGGCGCAGCACCCGCAGGATCGCGCCGCCGAAGAGCAGGAGCAGCAGCGCATTGCCCGCGGCCCGCCAGGCGTCCCACCACAGAGAGGTGATGGCGTAAAAGGTCGCGTAGGCGCGCACGGTCGCCCACGCGCTCATCCCCGGCTGCCACACTCCGCCCAACTCGCCAGCGTGATCGAAACCGGTCGCGCCGCCCGCCAGGAACGGCCAGAACCAGATATTCATGATCGCGCCGAAGATCAGCCCCATGAGCACGCCCCAGACGGCGAGCATGACCGGCTCGATCCGGCGGTGCTGCTTGAGCTCCGGGAGGAAGCCGGAGAGCAGCCCCACCCAACCGGTCGCCAGCATTTGGTAGGGCAGCCACGGCCCCACCCCGCCGCCGATCAGGGCCGACACCAGCAGCGAGAGCACGCCCAGCATGAAGCCGAAGGTCGGGCCGTAGCAGTAGCCGGAGAGGATCGGCAGCAGGAAGATCGCGTTGAAGCCGGCCGGGCCGGGGATCGTCCGCAGCACGGCGCTGAGCGCGGTCAGGATGCCGAGCAGCGCCACGAGCTTGCTGGTCATCTGCTGGCTGGTCAGGCTGGCGAAGACGGTCGCCAGGCAGAGGACGAGCAGCACGACGAAGACCAGCGGCGCGTCGTTGGTGTGGGCCATGGCCCCGGAATCGGCGCGGCCGGGCAGCAGGAACGGGTAGAGAAAGGCGGCCAGGCCGAGCGCGCTGGCGAGCAGGCTGATCGCGATGGACAGGAGATCGGCGCGGCGGGGCGAACTGGCTCGGTCGGACGCGAGAGCGGCACGCCCCGCTTTTCCGGGCGCCGGCCAGAGCGGGGGACGAGGCGAGCTGGCTCGATCGGCGGCCGGCCCGAGCTGGGGGGCGGCGCTCATCTCAACACCTGCAGCACATCTTCGACCACCAGGAAGCGCGGGTCGCGGAAGAGCTTGTTGATCTGCGACGAGAACACCTGCGAGTCGCTCATCACCTGCCGCGCCGGGCCATCCACCACGATCTGTCCCTCGGCCATCAGCACGACCCGGTCGGCGCAGGCGGCGGCCAACTCCACGTCGTGCGTCGCCATGATGATCGTGCGCCCCTCGCGCTTCAATTCCTGGAGCAGCGCGGCCAGCCGGTGCTTCTGCTCGTAGTCCAGCCCGCGCGTCGGCTCGTCCAGGAGGATGATCTGCGGGCCGGCGACCAGGATGGCGGCCAGGGCCGCGCGCTGCTGCTCGCCGCCGCTGAGGTCGCGCGGGTTGCGGCCGGCCACGGCGCCCAGCCCCAGCCGTTCCAACAACCGCCGGTCGGCCGCGGGATCGGCGGGCAGACGGTGGCTGCGCCGCGTGAACGCCAGTTCATCGGTCACGCTCTCCTGGAACAAGAGCGCGGCCGGATGCTGCGGCACATAGCCGACCGTGCGGATGATCTCTTCGAGGGCCGCCCGCCGCGTGTC
>Ga0351951_1074_pt1 | contig 11666 bp, 10 predicted proteins | sample BONcelT113001H14_FD_205816 | JGI IMG/M metagenome (GOLD analysis project Ga0351951, IMG submission 205816) | Enriched cells from coal bed in the Powder River Basin, Montana, United States - BONCAT cells T11 rep3 HSBNCT.T11.300.1.H14 ...
AGAAATGGTGGCGGTGAGAGAAGCATTATAAGACTTCGGCACGGAAATGCCATAGCTTTCTTCCGTCACGTAATACATTTTTGCGCACTATTCCAACAAAAAACCCCCACTTCATGGAGAAGTGAGGGGTTTTTGTTTGAACAATTTCTGCCTCAAAATATCTGCCGGGGAAAGCCGGGCCACGTAAGGCCCGGCTACCTATGCAGTATCCGCTTACGGACGGGTTGCCACCCCGGTTGCCGGGTTGGCTCCCAACCATACGACGGCCTCGGGGTAATCGATGATGGTCTGTGCGGAGAGGGTTATGGTGCTATTGATTGCACCATCTAACATCCAGTCGATGGAGTCAAAAACAAGGCGTTTAATGTAGAACCTATTGTGTACATAGGCACATGGTTCTTCGCCTGCGACCGGGTCAATAATGGTGCCGCCAAATGTTCCACCGAGAGTGCCACCGATCTTAGCATTTTGATATGCGCGGTAGGCGCCCTCAGGCGCTGTTGCAAAGGTGGCGATAATATCCGCATTCAAATAGTTCGTGTAACCAGTGACGTTAGCCAGATAGTTGCTCAAGATGGTTGATGCCTGAGCATATCCGTTCCTTTCTTCTTCCATCACGGCAGGTGTGATCTCGAATGAACCACCAGGCGTATGGCAGGAGTTGCAGAGTGCCTGGTTATTGATGGCGGTAATTACACCCCCACTCTCGGTAAGTGCTGCAAAGCTATGGCTTGATTTGCCGTAAGTGGCTGACGGTCCCATATGGCAGGAGGCACAAGGTCCTGCAGCGTTTGCTCCGATTACATCATGGGCAAAGAATGACGGATTGGCATAGCTCTGGCCCGGATATTCAAATCCGATATGCGTCTTTTCACTGTAAAGTATGCCGGCAGTTGGAGCATGGTGGCCATTGAATCGTGAACTCGGAGTAAGAATTGCTTCACCAGCACTGCCTCGGCCGCCGTGACATACGATACATGCAGTGGAATTACCGGCGTTTGTTATGATAATCGGATTATCACTGGGGTCGGTGAATGTGAGGATTGCCTGGCTGGTGTTGCGAAGTGAGCCGGTTCCAGCATTGTTGTGGCAGCCCCAGCAGTAGAGCAGCTCGTTTTGGGGTGATCCGGTTGCCGCAGTCCAGCCGGAAAGGTGTGAGAAGTTGTTGTTGGCCGGGTTATAGCCGGTCAGGATCGTGTTCTGGGTGGCAAGATAGTTGGAGATGCCCGTGGAGGTATGGCAAGCCTGGCATGCTGCGCGGTTGCCGGTGCCGGTTGTCTGGTCCCAGTTGTAGTGAACCCAGCCAGGACCGCCGACCGTCGGATCGTCGATGACCCCCGCGTTCATGGCAGCGGCGACCGCCGCCGCTCCGACCAAACCGGTGGTGGCAGTGTACTTGGCGGTCAGGAGGTGACCAGCGTGGGCCGATTGGGCCCAATCCTTGTGGATGGTGTTTTCCGTTGACGACGGATTGGTTTGCGTCTTCGCTTCATGGCCGTGGCAGTCGTAGCAGGGGCTGGTGCCCGTCCTTCGGAGGTTGTAACCTTCGATGACATTGGCCGTTCCAACTGGCGTACTATTCGCGCCAAGGCCGGTATTCGGGTTGTCGAAGTGAGTGCTTGCGATCATGCGGAACCATTCGTTTTCATGCCGGGCCGCAATTCGTCCGGTTGGGATAACACCACCACCGGCGGTAAGGTCCTGGCCGTTTACCAGCAGGAGCGTGCCGTTGTAGTTGTATAAGGTATGGCAGCTGGTGCAGAGGTCGAACTGGTCTACGAGTTTGTTGTTGTTCGGGTCCCAGTTCACCAGATTCCCGGCGGGCGCGTCGGTCGCTTTAATGGGACGCAGTCCTCCGCCGTGTTCGTGGCAGGTCTCGCAGTTAAATCCGGTAAATGTGGTAACCAGGGGCACTTTCCCTTGGGTGACGGGATCCTGAAGGATTTCGGTGTTTCCGGTCCATCCGGCGATATTGCCGAGTACCGCCCCTTCGTTGGTGTGACAGCGGTAACAGTAACTGGTCGTGAACCGTGGCGTACCCGTCACGTGATTTGACGTCTCGAAGTCGGTGTTGGCATTAGTTGCCGTGGCGGTCCTGCCGTTGTGGCAGGTGGCGCAGCGGTTCGCAGTCGGTCTCGGGAAGGGAATTGGCCCCACCCCGTTATGCATGGCTCCGCCGCCATGGCAGCTTTCGCAGCCGAGCGCAGGGGTGTTGTGGGGTGAGCTTCTCTGGTATTGGGCTACGATGCTTTCACCGGTGAGAGCTTCGGTCACGCTGCTGTGGCATTGGATGCACTTGCTGTCGCCGACCTTCGTCACTACGAGTGGTGCTCCTTCCTTGTTGCCGGAACCACAGCCGAAAAAAGCTGTCGCCAGAAGCGACAAGGCAAGCGTGGCGAAAAGATGTTTTGCTATGGAACTCATGCTGTCTCCTCCTTCATTCGTGTGACTTGTCGGTCAGTAGGTGCCGGGCAGATGACACTTGGTGCACACTCTGCTGCCTGCTCTGTCCTTGTAATTGTCCTTGATCCTGCCCCAGTTTCTGGGATGGGGGTTGGTTTTTCCACTTGAGTGGCATTGGATGCAGGCATCCCCGTCCGGATGGCACGTCTGGCAGGATTGAAGATTCCGTCGCGCTTCGGTGGCATGCTCCTGGAGACCCGCTGTGTATTTTTGACCGTTGGGGCCGAGCATAAGATGAGATTTGATATGGAGTGACCCCTTTGGGTAACGGCTGTGGCACTGGTTGCAGTAGGAGGGTTCGTGGCAGCGTTTACATGTCTGGGGGTTGTCAAGAGCCTTGATCGGGTGGATCATGATAAAGTCGGTGCGGTGGCTTCTGGGAACATAATCCCGCTGGTAATTCCGGGTACTCAAGTCCGGATCGATCCCGCCGCCGGAATGGCAGTCGAGGCAGAAGGACTGCTGGTGACACTGGGAACAGTTGCTCCCGGGATTATCGGCCACGGTACGATGTCCCCGGACCCAGTCTGCATCATGGTTCGGTGACACTCCTTCTCCCTTGTGGCACTCGCTGCATTCGGCAATCTTCATCTCAGCGTATTCCTTGTGGGATTCTTTTGCCGACTGACGTACCGGTTCCTTTTGGGCCTCGTTTTCCGTCGCTTTCTGGGCGACAGCAAAGTGAGTCACAAAGGTCGACAGAGCAAGAAGCATAAAGACCAAAAAACATTTTTTCAAAGCTCTCCCCCCTTTCTAAAAATCGTAGTTAAAGACGAAACGTCCTTGCACGTCGTTATGGTATCGTTCGTTGGAGTTGTCCTCTATCCGGAGAGAAGCAGTCATATTCTTTGCCAGACGATACTTGCCGCCGAGCCAGAAGAGGCGGGCGGTACCGTCGCTCAGCACTACGTCGCGGGTATAGACGTCATAACCCATGCCCCCAGCCAGCTGCAGAGTCTTGGTTACATCGTAATAAACATCGGCGAGGAAGCCGTTTGTCTTGCCGTTGTACCCTTGGTTGTTATCGTACTCCAGGTTGATCAGCAGCGGTTCGATCGGCCGCAGACTACAGCCGATATGATAGATGTGTCCCCGGCCGCCTTCACCGAACCATTGGGAAGTATATCCAGCGTTGAGTGAGATCATTTCGTTGATGGTGTAGTCGGCGCGGAATACCGCTTCCTGGTAGAGGTCAACCGCGAACACGGAATAGAAGGAGGTGGCATCAAAGGTGGGATAGCTTTGGTAATACTCGCCGGTCAGGACCAGATTCGACATCGGAAAATATTTCACCCCACCCAGAACCTCACTGAAGGTCTCGGCGGTTAGGTCGAATCTGGTATTGCCATACAGCTTCAGGTTGTTGAAGAGATTCTGCTTGAACGTCGCTCCAATGGTATCCCGTGCGACATCCCATTGGTCCCACTTGCGAAACCAGCTGATCTCCAGGTCGGTGGATCTGAAGCCATACAGATAGGCGCTTAGTGCCAGGGCGAGATCACCGCCATGACCCCCTTCTCCGTCAAGGTCAAAAATTACGTTCCTGCCGAAGGCCGCCGAAAATGCCACGGGACCGATATTCTTCAACCCGACCTGGCCACCGTCAATGATAGCTGTTCCCGCGGCATAGTTGACGAACTGTCGACCGAGACGGATATCCACCTTGTCGAACAGATTGCGATATTCGCCGTAAAGATAGTAGAGCCTGGCGTTGAACCCTTCGCCGTTGTTCAGGTCCTGGTTGAATCGGCCGTAGCCAAAAAAGGAAAGCTTCCCTTCTTTATCGATATCGGTAAGCGAGAAACGAAGGTACTGGCCAATTTCAACCTGTCTTTGGTCGTTGAAATCATTATTGAACCATTCCAGCTGGGTTGAACTTCTCCCATGTATTTCAATGGACCAAGCAGTTGCTGGTACAAGAAGGAATAGGGACAACAATAGCCGAGGAACCCATTTTGTTCCCATCAGGTAGCCCTCCTTTTCGTAACTCAATTAATTTGCAAGACCTGAATGAACGGCACGTGGTAATCTGAAACGCAAATAGCACGGTATCGACTTCTCGTCTCCATGCTTCAATAACCGAAACAACCGGTATGTATCCCCGGTTTCGGCTGTGGTGTTTCATGGGCACGCAGCGGTGAGGCCATGATTCACTTCGTGGTGTAAAACAGTTTTTGAATTTTATGTAAAGATTTGTATACTACGGTATCCAAAAAATACTATATGTCAATCCGACTTAATAAAAAAGCCGTTCTTTTTGCCGAAAATTACTCTGATTAGGACGGGTTATGTTCGTCTCCTCTTTAAAAAAACAACAGTACCAGAGTTTCGAGTGTTTTTCTGGTTGAGCAGGCGGGCATGGTGCGAGATGGAGAATCGGAAAATATCATGAAAGTAATCGGCCTTACCGGCGGCATTGCCTCGGGAAAGAGTTTTGTGGCGAGTGTTCTTGAATCATGCGGAGCCGTAATAATTGATGCAGATTTACTGGCACGGGAGGTTGTGGCCCCGGGAGAACCTGCGTATCAAGCCATCGTCAAAGCATTCGGGAAGCGGATGGTGAGGTCGGATGGTAGTCTCGATAGAACGGCGTTGGGTCGGCTTGTCTTTGCCGATGCGGCCGCCAGGAAGATTCTGGAAGAGATAACCCATCCGCACATCGCGAAACGGGCTGCTCAAAGAATAGAAAGAGAGCGGGTGAGGGGAACACCGGTACTTTTTTATATGGTTCCCCTGCTGATTGAGGCAAATCTTACCACGATGGTTGATGAGATATGGCTGGTTTTTGTGAACAGGGACGTGCAGCTTGAGAGACTTGTTACGCGTGATGCGATTCCACGGGAAGAGGCCTTGCGCAAGATGTCCGCACAGATGCCGTTGAATGAAAAAACCGCTTATGCCGATGTAATTATCGACAATAGCGGTCTTCCGGAAGAAACGGCGCACAGCGTTAAAATTGAGTGGAAACGTCTTCTGGAGCGGCTGTCTGCCGCAGGCAGCTGAACGTTGGGATATTACTTGTGGAAACCAAGTTTTGTGGAGATTTCGTCCGAGGCTTTTATCGCCAGCGGGATGAGCTCCTTTTCCAGTCGCTCAAGGGACAGTCTCATGGCAGGCCCCGAGATACTGAGTGCACCAACTATTCTCCGTGTGTAGTCCCGTATCGGTGCGCTGACACAGCGAACGCCCACATCAAGTTCTTCATCGTCAATGGCATATCCCTGCTCCGCTACTTTCTTGAGATGTTTTTTCAGTTCCTCACGGTCGGTAATCGTGTTCGATGTCAACGGCTTCAACTCCCTGGAGGGAAAGTGCTCGTCGAGCTCTTCTTCGGACAGGTGGGCAGTTAGTACTTTGCCTGCGGCGGTGCCGTAGGAGGGAAGACGCGACCCTACTCGAGGTACGACACGAACAGTCAGGTCTGTTTCCACAACATCAAGGTAAATGATATTGGAGTCCTTCAGTATCGCCACGTAGGACGTTTCGTTGCATTCCCGGACGACCTCTTCAAGTATCGGGCGTGATTGTCGGAGCAAACCCATCTGCTTGACGAAAGTTTGACCCAGTTCCAGGGTCTTCAGGCCAAGCCGATAGTTTTCCGTTACCTTGTTCTGCTCAATGTAGCCTCGAGACTCAAGGGTGGCCAGCAGGCGGAACACATTGTTCTTGTGGAGTTGCAGTCGTTTGCTCAGTTCGGTTACACCCAGTTCGTCCACATCGTCATGGAACTGTTCCAGCAGGTCAAGGGCGTGGGAGACCGATTGGATGAGATACTCGGATTTTTCTTTTTTTGCCATGTGGGTTACCTTGTCAACGGCGATTGCTGAAGAACGCCAGGGAAATGCAGAGAATTTCTCTGTGGAAGATCCCATGGGGCGCTGCAGTTGCCGCACTATCATATGATAATTTTGGGAAAGTACTGCGCTTGTCGCAGCCGTGGTGTTTTATATGTGATCGGGAGTAGATCCTGTTGAAAATCAAATTCAAAGAAGCAATGAGAAAAACACGTTGCAACACATTACAATAGGCAGGTAAAAGACGCTACCTAAATAGATAGAATATTGTTTTACTGTTGTCAAGTTGGAAAAGTGCTGGGAGCCTGTCGGACTTAGGAAATCGAAGTGAAAATTTGGCTGGGCGAGGACAGATTTTGTCGGTTTTGCAGGGCAATAGTTGTTCTATTGACCAAAAAAGCGGCGGAATATGGACCGCCCAGACGGATTTGCAGCAAATTTACCCTAAGTCCGACAGGCTCTTGGGTGTCTGATCCGAGGATTTCTTTTTCCCGGCAGGCGCCCTGTCGATGATGAGAACTGTGCGGATCCTTGTGCTACGATTCCTCTGCTTTCATAATTTCCCGCAGTACCGATGTGGCGTATACTCCCCGGGGGAGAGAGAAGTTCAAAACAAGCCCATCGACGTCCATCGAAGTCGACAGGTTTTGTAAGGGTACCCGAAGCGGCCGGCGCTCTCCTTCCAACCGAAGACCCCCTGGCAGATTGAATGCTTCAAGAGAGACAGACTCTTCCTGTAGAATTTTTTCTTCAGCTTCTCGAGGTTTCCCGGCAGGGAGTATCATTTTGCAGCCGAACATGGGACCGGTGGGGGAGATGGAAAATTCCCGCGCTCTTTCTGCTTCTGCCGCGCTGTCTTCCACCAGAAAACAGGCGCCTTTGTCGTGGCGGTACGCGAGGTCGCCGTCTTCAATCGTGTCAATCCTGTGCAGCCTCTGTTCCAGAACCCTGTCAAAAAGCGAGGACTGATACGCTGAAAGGTAGAGTTTTTTCAGGCGGGGAGAAACGGCGTCAAGTGCCCGTTCGAATGCTTCCGGTCGTTTTATCAGTCGGTGCAGTATTTCCCGCTCCGTTCGGCAGTGGCCGGGAAAATGCTCGAGGCTTCCGGTCAGGTCTCCCTGGTGATAGGTCTCCACGGCCTGGCGCCAGTGTTCATCGCGAACCTTGGCAGGATCTCCCATGATTGCATCGATTGTCCCCTTGAAGTCCCGGTGCAGAATCGCCCTGCCAATATGATGGGAGTTGCCAAGGCCACCATAGCGCTGGCTGCCGAAGTAGTTGGGAACCCCTCGTTCCGACAGGATGGAAAGGACCGCCTCAGCCTTTTCCCGGGCATCGCTTTCTATGGCCCGGACCCGGATGGAAAAGCGGTTTCCGGCCAGATGTCCGGTTTTCAGCTTGTTCCGGTGACGGTTTGCGGAAAGAATTTTGATGCCCTGCAGGGAAAGGGAAAGCAGTTGTTCCTTGTCAACCCGGGGAATGGAAAGGGTCTGGCAGGTAACCCCTCGGGCATCCTTCAGGCCGGCATAGCCAATGTCGCGTTCTGAGACCCCAAGGCTACGGGCAATGCGACGAATGGCCTCGAGGGTGGTGAGTCCGCGTTTTTCAATTTCCACGTAGGCATGTTCGCCCTCTCCACAGGGGAGATAGAGGGGGATTTCGGTTACCTTGAAATCTTCCGGCGTTTCTTTGATGATTCCGCCGATGCCGGGTAAGTCGGCTGTCAGGTATGCATGCATGGATACATCTCCTTAAATGCAGGTGCGAGGCGCTAGGGGCGGGTAGGGGGTACGTAATGTAGGGGCAACCCCCTGTGGTTGCCCGTGATTTGGGCAGGCACGGGGGCCTGCCCCTACACAGGTAACAGGTGTCGGCCATCAGCCCCCAGTTTTCCGATAGTGAACAAAGTAGATTTTTTTCCCCTCAGCCATGAACTTCTTCATATACTTGGAGAGATGATAGCCCTCCATTTCGTGCCGGAAGAGGTCGGGGGCAAGAATGTTTTCAAAGCCTTCCAGGCCAGCCATCATGCCGGCAACATCGCTGCCGTAATCGTCGAAATCGGTGGCAAAGAAAAAATCGGCACCGGGAAAGAGGTAGCTCTGCAGGAACTCCATGAAGGTGCGATTCACCAGACGTCGTTTCCGGTGTTTTTTCTTCGGCCAGGGATCAGGGCAATTTATGTAGACGGCAGCAAGTGAACCTTGCGGAACTCTTTCTGCAATGAATTGCCGGGCCTCTTCCCGCAGGACGCGCACATTCTTCAGGCTGCGGACATCGATCCTGCGGCAGGTCTTGTAGCAGCCCTTGTTGTAAAAGTCGATGGCTATGAAGTTGGTTTCCGGACGTTCTGCCGCGGTGAGGGCGATGAAGTCACCGATACCGCAGCCGATTTCCAGGGCAATGGGATGGTCGTTGCCGAAGATCGCCTGCCAGTCGGCCGGTTTTTCCAGGTTTTCCGCCCGAAGATAGTTAAGTGATTCGATATGGATAAAGGACTGCATTGGTCTTCCCCTGAAGATGAATTCGTATGATTACCAGTGCCGGGAGCGACTGAAAATTCCAGCCGTCGATGGCTGCTGGACGCATACCATATCACAGGAAAGTGTCTCCGAGAAGGGCCATGTGTTCCCAGTTCCTTAGGGGCATGGTACTGGTACCGCGTAAAGCCGGGATGGCAACGGCGTGTTTCTTGCTATTTGACCCCTGCTGTGGTATAGATATCCATTTGAAATAGCGTACAAAAAGGATTCACAAACATGAAATTTACTGACCTGAATTTGCCGGAAATAGTCATGAGAGGCATTTCTGACACAGGGTTCACCGAGTGCACGCCAATACAGGAAAAGACATTGCCGCTTGCCCTTTCGGGAAAAGATGTGGCCGGCCAGGCCCAGACCGGTACCGGCAAGACGGCGGCTTTTCTGATTGCCTTGTTTACCCGGCTCCTGTCTCACCCAAGGCCGGCTAGTGAGAATCAGCCACGTGCCCTGATTCTTGCGCCGACCCGGGAACTGGTGGTGCAGATAGAGGCTGATGCCCAGCTCCTGGGGCGGCATACCGGGTTGACCATCCAGGCAATTTATGGCGGGGTCGATTACCAGAAGCAGCGTACTGCCCTGCAGGAAGGAACCGATATTGTCATCGGTACACCCGGCAGGCTGATCGACTACCTGAAGCAGAAGGTTTATAGCCTGAAACAGATTGAGTCGCTGGTGATCGACGAGGCCGATCGAATGTTCGACATGGGGTTTATTGCCGACCTCCGTTTCATTCTTCGTCGTCTTCCGCCCTTTGACAAGCGTCAGAACATGATGTTTTCCGCAACCCTCAACCAGCGGGTCATGGAACTTGCCTATGAGTTCATGAACCTCCCGGAAAAAATTTCCGCGACGCCGGAGAAGATGACTGCCGAGTTGGTGGAGCAGGTTCTCTACCATGTGGCGAGTAAGGAAAAATTCTCCCTTCTCCTGGGCCTCCTGAGAAAAATGGGGATGGTTCGGACCATGGTTTTCGTCAATACCAAGCGTGAAGCGGAATTTCTTTGCGACCGACTCACCGCCAATGAGTTTCCCAGCAAGGTAATATCCGGCGATGTGGACCAGAAAAAACGGCTCCGTATCCTCGATGATTTCAAGAGCGGCAAACTGCCGATTCTCATTGCCACCGACGTGGCTTCCCGGGGTCTTCATATCGACGGGGTTTCCCATGTTATCAATTACGACCTGCCCCAGGACTGCGAGGACTACGTCCATCGAATCGGCCGCACCGCCAGGGCAGGCGCGGAAGGTATGGCGATTTCCCTTGCTGATGAGAATGGCGCGTTTCATCTGGAGGCTATCGAGGCATATGCCAAGCAGAAGATCCGGGTCGAATGGGCTGATAGCGACCTGTATGTGAAGGACTATAAACGGACAAAGCCCAAACCGAAATCTACTACCGGTGTGGGGGCCTCGAAGGGGGCGCCGGGTCGGGGAAGATCGCTCGGCGCAAAGCCGAAGCCGCAAGGTCGTCCAAAACCGCAGGGCGGTGATAAGGCGACGGTAGCTCCGGCGCAGGCCGATATCGTCAAGGCGGAAGCGGGCGAGATAGCCGAGAAGAAACAGCGGCGGCGTCGCCCGCGACAGAAAAAGCCGGCTGGTGGGGGGGATGTTCCCGCATGAAAAAAGCAGTTGTGTTGTACAGCGGCGGACTCGATTCCGCTACCTGCCTGTCCATTGCCCGGTCGGAAGGGTTTGAGCCCTATGCCATGAGCTTTGCTTACGGCCAGCGTCATCAGGCAGAGCTGAAGGTCGCGCGTGACTATGCCCGGGAAATGGGGGCACAAGAACACATGCTGGTGGACATCGACCTGCGAAAGATCGGCGGCAGCGCCCTGACTTCGGCGATCGAGGTTCCAAAGGATGGCGTCGGTAGCGACATCCCGGTTACCTATGTTCCGGCCCGGAATACGATATTTCTCTCCTTTGCACTCGGTTGGGCCGAAGTGCTCCATTCCTTCGATATTTATATCGGGGTAAATGCCCTGGACTATTCCGGGTACCCGGACTGTCGTCCGGAGTATATCGCTGCCTTTGAAACCCTTGCAAACCTGGCAACCAAGGCTGCCGTGGAAGGCGCCGGACAGTATCGGATTCACACTCCTCTTATTCATCTGACCAAGGCTGAGATCATTCGACGGGGGCTGGCGCTGGGCGTTGACTACGCCAAGACCCATTCCTGTTACGATCCGACCCCGGAGGGGCTTGCCTGTGGTCGCTGTGACTCCTGCCGCTTGCGGCTCAAAGGGTTTGCGGAGGCCGGGGTTGCGGACCCGGTGCGCTATGTCGTGAGGAGTGAAGGGTGAGGGGTAAGGAGAAAAAGAGGGCGACTGCCGCCGCGCCCATGAGTGATGTGCAGAAAGCGCCCGATTTCCGCAAGCTTGCCATAAACAAGGTGGGGGTCAAGGACATCTCGTATCCCATCGTGGTGATGGACAAGAACGATGCTTTCCAGCATACCGTGGCACGGGTGAACATGTACGTGGACCTTCCCCATCATTTCAAGGGGACTCATATGAGCCGCTTTGTGGAGATCCTGAACGCGCACCGCAAAGAGATGGCCCTGGACAAGATGGAGACCACTCTCCAGAATATCAAGGCAAAACTCGGCGCATCCAGTGCCCATCTGGAAATGGAGTTCCCCTACTTCATTGAGAAGCGCGCGCCGGTTTCCGGTGCCGTGAGTCTCATGGAATATACCTGTCGTTTTCTTGCGTCACTGGCCACTGATTTTGACTTCATCCTGGAGATCCGGGTTCCGGTTACCTCGCTCTGCCCGTGCAGTAAGGAATTGAGCCGCTTCGGCGCACACAACCAGCGTGGTATCATTGCCGTGCAGGTGCGTTACCGGGAATTCGTCTGGATAGAA
>Ga0351951_1077_pt1 | contig 11508 bp, 6 predicted proteins | sample BONcelT113001H14_FD_205816 | JGI IMG/M metagenome (GOLD analysis project Ga0351951, IMG submission 205816) | Enriched cells from coal bed in the Powder River Basin, Montana, United States - BONCAT cells T11 rep3 HSBNCT.T11.300.1.H14 ...
ACGGCACCGCCAGAATCATCTGCTGGCGCATGGGATCGAAGTGCAGGAACTTTTTGCCGACGTAATCGAACAGGTTGCCGCAGACTCCTGCAAACGGTGCTTCCCGGACCAGAGTGCCCGTGTTAGAATATACTTGTACCAGCAACGAATATGGTGTGGCCGCACCAAAGACCGAGACAATCCAGAAGCGGCCGCGATCGTCAATGGCCATGTCGATCGCGCCTTCACGGCACACAAAGAGCTGTTTGCCGAGAGCGGAATTCGGGGAAATTTTCCAGACTCCAGACTTTGTTGTCGGTGTCCCACCCGAAAGAGCATACAGGTCGCCGCCGACCGCTAGAAGCTTGCGCGGAGGGGAAATGAGGGGATCGCCGGTCATTTCCGTTCCCTCACAGTTGATTCTGGGCACCGTGACAGATCCCAGATACCCATAGCAGGCAATGCTGCTCCCGGTAAAGGTTTTTACCCCGGCACCTTGCACGAGATGAAGGCCCGTGTTGCTGAAAAAGCTGGGGATGACCCCAAGAGTGTCGATATCGGCTCCGTTGGTGCGACCCAGGCTGTGGCTGCTGCCATTGGTCTCGATCCAGGTTGCATAGATCAGACCGTCAGGGTCTTCGAAGGCTTGCGGGCAGGCCCCGAGAGAAAAGGTGCCTCCCGGAGAAATGCTGTGAGAGAGCGTTTGCGCCATGTTGGCATCGAACTTATACAGATTGTAATTACCTGATTTCTCGGAGACGTAAAGCCCGTCCGCTCCGGCAAATCCGGAGGTCTGGTTGGCCGAAACAAACGAACTGGAAGTAACGGCGAAGGTGCTCAGATTGATGCGATTGAGCGCGCTGGCCGCGTCCTGACGCAGATAATACAAGGAATCGAATCCCAGAAAGGTGTCCTGGAACCCGGTGGAAAGCACGGATAACGTCTGCTCCAGCGGGGTGTCCAAGTCGCGTCGTCCCGGCACCCAGGCCGTCAGCACTTCGGCCGAAGATTGCCCATTGCTGTGGGTGGTAATGCCGACCCGCCATTGGGAAACCGGACTGGCGGAAGAGAAATCATTCTCGGTTTCGAAGATTTCCTGGTGAACGGCCACAGGGGTAACCGCATCACCGTCCGTGAAAAATCGCACCGAATAACTGGCGACCTGCGCCAACCCCTGCCAACGAACCGAAATCGAGTTGAAGCCGGTCTGCAACATGATGGTCGCCGGGTTGACCGCCGGGGGCGTCAGAATGAACGGGGAGGCCGCCGCCGCTGTGTATACATCATACGCATCGTTAAAAACATGAACCTGATACGAACCCGGGGGGGTGCCAGCAATATTGCCGGTGACGGTGTTCCCGGTCGGCGTGCCGACGATCGGCAGATAGTATTCCATGCCGCCGTTGGTCAGCATGATTTGATACGAGGAATCGATATCGGCCCCGCACAGGGCGGTCAGCGTCGTGCCGGTCAGGCTGAAGGAGATGATACGCTCGTCGCGGGCGATCACCGGCAGATTGAAGCGTTCCACGCGCTGGCCATTGCCCAGGGTGATCAGATCGGGCGCGACATTGAATTTATACCCGGTGTGAGGGGCCAGACCAATGCGGTAATTGCCGACCGGCAATCCGGCGAACGAAAACTGGCCCTGAAATTCAATGGCCGATGCTTTAATCGGACCGGTCACGCCATCGCGGAACAGGTAGATATCGCCTTCAACGAACTGGCCGGCCGAGATGGGCGCGACTGATCCGACGATGCGGGAGGTGCCGGTTACGCCGAGATTGGCGAGAAACGTTCCGTAATTCTGTGACGGGTTGGTGGCCTCAACCGTAGCCGGGGTGCCGGAGGCGAGCGTGTAATCGCTGTCCATGATATGCAGCGCGTATTGGCCGAGCGGCAGGTCGTGAAAGGCGAAAGAGCCGTCAGCATTGGAAATGGTGAGTTTTTCGAAGGTTCCGGCGGTCACTTTCAACGGGGTCTGGTTGGTTTCGCGATCGGACGTGGTGCCGTTTTTGATAATTCTTCCGGAAAATCCGCCGCGCGATGTGGTGCCGATCGCCAGGGTTACTGCCGTCAGCGCCGTGTTCTGCCCCGAGGTAACGGTCACGGTCTGCGAAGCTATGGCATACCCTTCGGCATAGAAGAATACGCTGTAATTGCCGGGGATGATGCCGGAGATCTGGAAGGCGCCGGCCGGGTCGGTCGAAGTGAGGTTCGGGGTTCCCTGCACATGCACGATAACGCCGCCGGAATTGGCCGCACCGGATTTGGTGGCCGTCCCGGAAATGCTGCCGGAGACGCTGGTCGAGGCCTGGGCGCTCAGGGTCAGAGCCGTTACGGTGGTGGTCTGAGCGGCGACCACGGTCACCGAGGTGCCGGTGCTCAGGCCGAAATTGCCTTTTTGCGCCCGAACCGAATAGGTTCCGACCGGAATGTTGTACAGATTGAATTTGCCGGTGGCGTCGGTGACGGCGACATACGAGGTGCCGTCAAGGTAGACGATGATGCCCGAAGCATCGCCGCCGCCCGAAATGCCTGCAGTACCGGTCAGATTGCCGGTCGGGGAAAGCGCCACATCGACCGTGGTAATGGCGGCGTTGATCTGAACCCGGGTTTTCACCGCCTGATGAGCGCCTTTGACGGCCATCAGTGTGTATTCATCGGCGATCACCTGATTGAAAGAGAAAAAACCCTGATCATCGGTTTTGGCCTGATATTCGCCGTTCGGCTGACCGGCGGCCCCGGAAAGCCGGATCGACGCGTTGCCGACCCCGGTGGCCGAAGCGAGTCCGGTGCTCAGCGCGCTTTCCGATTTGATCAGAAAAACTCCGGCATCGGCCATGGGAGCACCGTTATAGGTGACCTGACCGCTGAAATTAACCAGGGCGGTATTGACCGTTGGTCCGGTGACATTCGGCGTGCCGCTTCCGCCACCGCCGCCGCACCCGGCAAACGTTGCCATGATGACCAGCATGAAGAGAACCATTCCAAGTCTTTTAATCATATGCCCCCCAAAAAAACTATTCTTCCCCTGAAGACACAAACTCACACAGCATACCACTTTTCCCCTCAAAGTCCCAGACAATTCAAGGCAACAGTTCCAGGCAACAGTTCAAGCCCGCCTGGGTAAATGTGAGCCTTGTTGTTCAGACAGAGCGCCTTAGGCCTGGTACATCAAAAACTGTTACACATCGGCCAATAGAGCGGCCATAAGGGGCCGTAAAAGCAATAGCCATGGTCGTGGTTATTGTTCAACGGCCCCTAACGGGAGAGCGGCTCACCCTCAGGTTTTGCCTGGTGGATTGGTTCCTGCTCCTCGCTTTGGCCGCGCGAAATCTCACGGTGGTGTCGAAACCTGGACCAGTTGGCTCCTGCCTTGCGGGGTCTCGAAATTGCTCTTTTCGACCGCGACATCGAGCACCGCCTGAAAGGGCTCACCGGCGCTCAGGTGCCGGGCGGTCAGCAGTCCCATCTTGAGCGAGTGGTCCATATTGTTGTAGCGAAACAGGCCTTGCCGGCCGATCGTGCGCAGATTCTGGAAGCGCGCGGCCCCCGCCGACAGGCTTGCGGTAAAATCATCATACGTCAGCGAATAGAGGGGATACGCGCAGCGGGCGGCGGTGCTGAAATAGCCCTCGGCCGTATCCGTTGTCATTAACCCCAGGGCCCTGAGCCCGTCAAAACATTGCGCCCACAGCTCGTCATCGGGCATCCGCCAGTAGTCGTCGCCTTCGTTGCAGGCGATTTCCAGAATGAGCCCACCTTTGCCTTCAGGGACAATCGTCGGGCTCCAGTTGCGCAGATCCTGAATCCGGAAGAACGGGTATTCGGGCTCGGGAACATAGATCCATGTGTTGGGAGTCAGGCACGGTTGCGTGATGCTCACGTTCAGACAGCGGATGGCGCGGAAATGCGCGGGGCGAGGAGAGCCCGGACCCCGGGGGGAAACTCCGGCGGTCATTTCCAGAAAATCAGGCAGCGGGGAAGTGTTCACATACATATCGGCCGTGACCGTCTGTCGGTGCCCGTCCGGGGTGCCGATGGTGACGCCGGTAAGCTCATGGGGCGAAACATCGACACCCACCACCGGCGAGTCGAGACGAATGACACCGCCCAGAGCCGTGATGCGGGCGGCCATGGCTTCGCAGATCTGCCCGATGCCGCAGCGGGGATAGAGAAACTCGGGAGCGTAGGTTTTTGGAACGCGGCGGTGCCGTTTTATCAGATGAAACAGGACCTCCGACAGATGCATCAGCGAGATGCGTTGCGGCGCCCAGCGGGCCGAGATCCGGCTCGGCTTGAGTCCCCACAGTTTCTCGGAATACGGACCGAAATACAGATTGAACAGAGTGGTGCCGAACCGATTCACCACCCATTGCTCGAAACTCGAGTCGCGCCGCGGAAACACCTGCTGTGCCAGCCAGGTCAGGGCGTAATCGGCCAGCGCGGTTGCGCAAAAAACCGGGCCGAATCGGGTGAGCATGTCCCAGGCTTCAACGGGGTATTGCAGCGTTTTGCCCTGCAGAAGAATGACGCTGCGACGCGGGCGCACCAGCAGGTCGCCGGGTAACAGGGTTTCCACAAGCGCCCGGACCTCGGCATCAGTCGTCATGAACCGGTGTCCGCCGAGATCAAACGCCCGTCCCTGAAAGGGAATCGTGGCGCAAAGCCCGCCGACCCGGCTTTCCGCTTCGAGAATTTCGACGCGAACCCCGGCTTCGGTCAGCCTGAGCCCGGCGGCAAGACCCGCCGGGCCGGCCCCGATGATGACAACGCGTTGCGGTTTTGTCGCCGAATCCGAGGACATGGGGAGGCCTTTCGATGTTTCGGGGTGGGGCGAAAGCCGCCACCCCGTCGATCTTGTGGCCGTCAGAAGAGCGGATTTCGGCCTGGGGTTGAAAACAGCGTCAGTTAAGGGCTTTCGTGGCGTATTCGCGGTAGAAGGCGGTGCGCTGGGCGGCGTCGGGAATCTCGCGGCGGGGCACAACGACAACGTTCGTGCCGGTCGGCCGGGCGAAGGACTGCTCGACGAACAGCTTGACGATGGCGGGCGGAACCGGATAGAGGATGTCGAACGGATCCTGCTGGGCTTTGCCTTCGCGGATAGCGCTGGTGCGTTCCATGGTGCGCTCGAAGTTGCGGGTGATCAGATCGAGAATGCCTTTGACATTGGCGGAAAGGGCGCTGCGGTCAACTTTGTCGAGCGGGGTCGCCCAGAGATTGATACCTTTCAGCTCCGCAAGTTCCTTTTCGCTCAGATTGACCGTGGGTTCGAAATACGCGAGCTTGAAGCGATAAGGAATGCCGGCAAAGAGCGGGTGCGGGTTTTCCATGGTGATGGGGGAGCGGTATTCCAGATCGGTGTTGACGCCGTTATAGAACACGCTGTAGCCGCGGCCGAGATAGATGTCGGTCAGGCGGTTGACGACCCACCAGGCGAGGGTGCTTTCCCAGGGGGCAAAACACGGCCCGAATTCCTTGAATAACAGATACCGGATGTTGTCGCACGAAGCGTTCACGACGTTGCCCAGTTCGCGATAAAACGTTGATTTGCCGCATCCCGCCGCGCCGATGGGGATAACCAACAGCGGCCGATCGGTCGTGAGCGTCTGTTTGTTCCAGGCCGGGTTTTCCTTGAGCGAATGAGCGATGAAGGCCTCGAGATGCTCTTCGCCCTTCTTCACCAGCTCCGCCGGATCATGACCGGTGACCTGAGCGGTTAAAATGGCAAGATAGGTGTTGATGACATGATACGGACTCAGCTTGAAACAGAAGTCGTATTTGGCCATTTCTTCGATGGCGCGCTCCGGGTTAGGCTCGGATTTGATCTGATAGACCCCTTCTTTCACATTCACGCCGAAGATCGGGGTGTTATACATGTTCTTGGCTTCTTTTAACAGCTCTTTGGTGTTGCCGCCCGCCTCGATCGCCTTGAGAATATTGGCGACGCAGAGCGTGACGTCCTTGCCCCAGACGATGGAATTGTCGTCTTTGATGACTTCGGCCAGTTTCGGCAGCTTGTATTTCTCGGCGATTTTGCCCAGAATGGTCTTGGTTCCCTGATGCATGATCATGTCAGTTCCTTTGCTGAGGTAAAGTTGAGTTGTCTCGAATGAGCTGTAAGATACTGTACTTTTGCCCCTGACGCAAGGCATTGGGCAGAACACCAAAACCGCAGTGATTCTCGGGCAAATTGGTTCATGTGATCACCCTAAACGCGTCACCGTCGCTTCACCAGAATTGCTGTTTAAATTTTTGCTTCGGGGGAGTATATAAGAGAATGAAACCGCTCGGGAGACAACATCGTAAAACTGATGAAATGAGGCAACAGAATGACATCCCCACGGCTTTCCGTTGTTGTTCCCGTTCATAACGGCGGTCAGACGTTGACAGACTGCCTGGCGGGGTTGCGGCAGTCGTCGCTCCCGCCACTCGAGATCATCGTCGTGGATGATGCCTCGGCAGATGATTCGACCGACATGGCCCGTCGTGCGGGGGTGCGGGTTGTGTCGACGCGAAACGGCGCCAAGCCTCGGCGTCCGTGCGGGCCGGCGCGAGCGCGCAATCTGGGGGCGAAGATCGCGACCGGTGATATTCTGGTTTTTGTCGATGCTGACGTCATGGTTCATGCTGACACCCTGGCCCGCATCGCCCGGCAGTTTGAGGAGAATCCGGAGATTGCCGCCCTGTTCGGTTCGTATGACGATGAGCCCACGGCCTCGGGACTGGTGAGCCGGTACAAGAATCTGCAGCATCATTACGTCCATCAAAACAGCACGCGCGTTGCGACCACGTTCTGGGCGGGGTGCGGGGCGATTCGCCGGGAAGCATTTGCGGCGGTTGGGGGGTTTTCGTCGGCGTTTGCCCGTTCGTCCATTGAGGATATCGAGCTGGGCGCGCGCCTGACAGCCGCCGGGCGGCGCATTGTGCTGTGTCCGGAAATCCTTTGCACGCATGTCAAGCAGTGGACGCTGATGACCTGGCTGAAAACCGATCTGTTTGCCCGGGCCATTCCCTGGACGCGTCTGCTGCTGACCAATCGGACCCGGACCCGCGAATTGAATCTCGGTTTGTCGAGCCGATGCAGTGCCGTTTTGTCCTGGATTCTTCTGGGGGGAATCATCGGGGCTCCGGTTTTTTCGATACCGACGCGTATCGTTTTTCCGGCGGGGTGTGTGCTGACGGCTATAAATGCAGGGTTTCTGCATCTTCTCTATCGGCGCGGTGGACCGAAGTTGCTGATGGTGGGCTGGTTTCTGCAATGGTTCTATTATGTCTACAGCAGTCTGATCTTTGGGTTGGGCCTGATTGCCGCCCGACAAGGATCGCTGAAAAAAATGCGCGTCACGGAACCTCGGCAAAGAGACTACTGGAACGATTGACAGGCTGCGTTGCCCCCGCTGCGAAACCCTTCAAAAACGCATTCAGGCGCAACCAGCGCGACGGAAAATGTCCGAACTCGACCACCGGCTTCCCGAACGCCCAGCGCCGCAGCAACTGAAGCATCACCACCCCGACCGTCCAGTTGCCGCACCGGCAGTGTTTGCCGAACATCGCGCCGATTCCGAATAAATACCCGTGAATCAGGCGATTCGCCTCCGTCCAGGGGCGAAACCCATGATGCAGCACGCGAATTCGAGGTGTTTCATACACAGGGATCCGAGCCAGCAGGGCGCGAATCGTCAGGTCGGTTTCCTCGGCGGCAAAAAAACAACCTCCGGCCCCTAGGCGTTCGTCAAAGCCGCCAAGCTTGTTCAAGACGCAGCGTCGAATTCCCATGCAGGCGGTAATCCCTTCCACCAGATGCTTATGCTTGATGCTTTTCGCCAGAACGGGCGTCCGGCAATGATAGACCGGAATAAACCCGGCCTGTGGGGCGTATGGCCCCGGCAGGACTGCCCCGAAGATGATGCCGACTTGCGGATGCACGGCAAACCCGGCCGCGAATTCCCGCAACCAATCCGGGAACGCTTCGCAGTCGTCATCAATGAATACGACAACCTCGGTGTCAGCATGGGTTACGCCGAGGTTGCGCGCGCGGGCCGAGCCCTGGGTGGCAGTCTGGATTAAGCTAACCCGGGAATCAGCCAGAAACGGCTGCAGGGCGGTGCGGGTCTGATCGTTCGTGCTCTGGTCGATGACGAGCACGCGAACGTCAGGATATTCGTTTTGCAGAACCGACCGGACGCATGCGGCGGCCTGATCAGGCCGATTTCGTGTCGGAATAACGGTGGAAATTTGCCTTTGATCAAAACAGGGGGTGTGGCTTGAAAATGTCATTTTTTTCCTTTTCGCTTCGACATTGAGTATAATGCCGGAACGATGACAAAAACACATATTTCGGTCAGCCCTCCTGCCGGTGCCCATGAAAAGCCCGCCTGGGGAGCACTGGTATTGTTGGTGATCCTGATTGCCCTGACGTTTCTGCCGAGCCTTCGCAACCCTTTTATCGACTGGGACGACCCCGACTACGTCGTGCGTAACCCTCTGATTCGCAGTCTTTCTTTTACCAATCTGACACAGATATTTTCCACCTATGTGAGTTCACATTATCATCCGATAACGATTCTCAGTTACTCTTTCGAGTTTTTTCTTGTCGGTCTCAACCCGTTTTTGTTCCATCTGACGAATCTTCTTCTTCATGTGGGAAATGCGCTCCTGGTGTATGGAATTATTCGACGATTTTCCCACAAACCGCAGGTTGCCTGGTGGGTGGCGCTGGCGTGGGCAGTGCACCCGATGAAAGTGGAGTCGGTGGCCTGGGTCTCGGCGCGCAAAGATCTGTTGTTCGCCTTTTTTACGCTGCTGGCGATACGGGGGTATCTCGCCGATGGGCATTCCGAACAGGTTGGCGAAGAAGGCTTCGAAGCGACTGCCCCTTTGCCGCGTTCCGAAGCTTTGGGGTCGCCCGAGGCTTCTGGGGAACCCGGGACTTTGCTGCAACCCGAGACTTTGCTGCAACCCGAGACTTTGCAGCAGCCCGGGATACCTTCGTCTTCGGAGATTGCCGGGCGGGAGGTGGCGGCTTCGGTTGCTGACGTCCCGGGGTTGTCCGTGGCTGCGGCCGATGATGCTACCCCCCACCAACCAGGCCGCCAGCGTTTCGTAAACAGGGTCGCCGGTCTCTGGAGCACTGCGGATCTGCGTCGGTTGGGGGTGACCTGGTTCTGGTTCGGGGCGGCGCTGTTGTCGAAAAGCCAGGCTCTGACCCTGCCGTTTCTGCTGTTGCTTATTGATTGGTTTCGCAACCGTTCGGTCTGGTGGAAATCTCTGATCGAAAAAGTTCCGTTTTTTCTTCTGATGGTTGTGTTTACCAATGTTGCCGTGGCCAAAAGCGACGGGCAATTGCTGGGCAACTTCGACTGGTATCGGCAGACCTGCATTGCCGGGTATTCGGTCTTTTGGTATGTCGCGAAAACCCTGTGGCCTTCAGGACTCTGTCATGTGTATCCGTATCATCCCGACCGCCTTGTGACCCCGCCGCCCGAATATGTGGCAGCCACGCTCGCGGTCAGCCTGGCGGCGGTGGTCGTCTGGGGAGTGCGGCGCTTTTCGCGGTGGCCGCTGTTTGCCGCGGGGTTCTGCGGGGTGCATCTGCTGCCGGTGATTCAGTTCATTCCGCTCAGTAATCGTCTGGTGGCCGATCGATATGCGTATCTGGCGAGTCTCGGGCCGATTCTGCTGATGGGTTTGGGGGCCTCCTGGCTGCTGGAACAAGCGCGCGGGACTGCCGCGAAAACGCGGATCCCTGCCATGATCCTTGCCATGATCCTTGCCATGATTCCTGCTGTGGTCCCTGTCGTGATCCCTGTCGTGTTCCCTGGAATGTTGCTGGTCGCCTGGATGGGCCTTAGTTGGCAGCGGTGCGGTTTGTGGTCCGACAGTCTGGTGTTGTGGTCCGATGCCATTCGCCAATATCCTGATGAGGCGCTGGGGTATGTGAACCGTGGCACCACTTTTTTAAAAAAAGGCGAAGTGGCGGCAGCGGAAGCAGATTTTGTCGCCGCCCTGCGGATCAACGAACGCCTCCCCCTGGCCCATGTGGGCCAGGGCATTCTCCAGATGCAGCGCGGCGATCAGCCCGCCGCAATCGCGGCATTCGAGCGGGCCAAGGCTTGCGATGCCCGTTTCGCCGGAGCCTGGGTCAACCTGGGTATGATCCTGCTCATGCAGAACCGGCCCCAGGAAGCCTTGGTCGAACTCAATCAGGCGGTTAGCCTTGAGCCGCATAATTGGGAAGCCCTGAACAACCGTGCCATCGCACTCTCCCGCCTCGGCAGATACTACGAAGCCCTGCAGGACGTGGAACACGCGATGCGCTTGTTTCCCGACAACCCCGCCCTTCCCAAAAACCGTGAGATTATCCTGAAGAAGCTTCAATAAACCGACCCGTCACCTTCTGAAGTGGTTCGCTGGTGAGGGGCCGTAAAACATGGCCCATGCCAATGGCCTTTTTCGCCCCGTATGACCGGCCGGGAAATCGGGAGGTTACAGGGAAAGACCTGAAACACTGACTCCAGGGCCCGGCCAGGAAACCATTCGGGCCCGCAGCCCTCCGTGCCTCAGGGCGTCAGATAGCCCCGAACCCGGCGTTCCCAGACTTTTAGCCATTTTTGCTCGGCGGCCTGGCGGTCGGCGGAAGCGTTGGCGACCCGGCGTTGCAGCGCCCGTTCGGCGGATTCGGAAAACTCACGGACGGCTTCGAGCCCGCGCGGCGTGCCGTTCATGCCTTCGAGCACCTGCAGCATACCCCAACCCTGCCCCTGATACCGCTCCGATTCCTTGGTGCCTTCGCCTTTGAAATTCACGTAGTCCATCAGAGCGTACAACCCCTCGGGCGTGCGAAATAAGCTGATGAAGCGGTCTTTGACCACGGCGCGCTGGGTCTCGTCGGGCAGCGCTTCGAGCATTTTCGGCAGGGCTCGGGCCATGCGACGGGCGATGTAATCGCATTGCACCCCGACGGTGTTCGCGAGCAGCTGACGCAGTTCCTTCATGCGCAGCGAATCCTGTTCAGTCAGGAATTTTTCGCGGGTTTTCCAGGGGCAGAAACGGGACGAACTCAGCCAGCGCGGCACGGCCACGCCGCGTTCCCCGAAAAACGCGATCAACCCCGGGAAACTCTCGTCAAACGGCGCGGCGCCTTCATGCGGAAACCAGATGAAATGCCCGATTCCCAGGGAGGGGAAGGCTTCGCTTTTGTTCCAGGACGTCAAACCCGCCACCGTGCCGGCGCATTCGTTTTGCCAGATGCGCTGGCCCACAGTATGGGCTTGCGCGGGGGTGATCGAGAAATCCGGCATCGCCGGGGTGCTCTGAATCGCGGAAGTCTTGCCGGTCTGGGGCGGGGTGGCAGCGGGGAGATTCCCCGTCAGGCAGAGAAAAACGGCGAAGCCGAGGCCGATATGTGCGAGTTTCATACTCTTCTCCCGATAAGTATTTTCACCATGACAGAGGCAATAAAAACGAAACTATTGTAACCCGAACCCGTTTTTGACGCAAAACCTGGAAGACCGAAACAGTAAG
>Ga0351951_1079_pt1 | contig 11433 bp, 11 predicted proteins | sample BONcelT113001H14_FD_205816 | JGI IMG/M metagenome (GOLD analysis project Ga0351951, IMG submission 205816) | Enriched cells from coal bed in the Powder River Basin, Montana, United States - BONCAT cells T11 rep3 HSBNCT.T11.300.1.H14 ...
TCCAAACTATCACAAGTTGCTGATAGTGGGTGATGTTGCCATTCTTCCTGCCCCTGAACTTCCTGAAAAAATTGCCATCACCAACTACCTCATCCATACTGCCCATTCACTTGGGATCGAAAAACCGAAAGTTGCCCTTATCGCTGCATCTGAACTTGTTTCGGCCAAAATTCAGGCAAGCATAGATGCTTCGGTAATTTCTAAAATGGCCGACCGCGGACAGATTAAAGGTGCCTATGTTGATGGCCCCCTTGCGCTCGATGTTGCCATTGACCAAGAAAGCGCTGATATCAAAAAAGTTGGCGGACATGTGGCCGGCGATGCTGATTGCCTTGTATTCCCAAATATTGAGTCAGGCAATGTGTTCTACAAAGCCAACACAAAATTAGCCAATGGGGAACAGGGAGCCATTGTGGTTGGAGCACGCGTGCCCGCCGTTCTTTCATCAAGAGGCGACAGCACCAAAACGAAACTCTATTCAATTGCTTTGGCAGCACTGACAACACGCTAATTAACAATCATATGGTTCAGCCGGAAGAACTTAGAATATTGACCATCAACCCCGGATCCACATCCACCAAGTTTGGCGTTTTTGTGGGCACTGATCCATTGTATATCAAAAACATCAGGCATACCAACGAGGAGCTTGAGCCGTTTGAAAAAATCACTGATCAGTTTGGTTTTAGAAAAGACCTCATTCTAAAACAATTAGAACAAGCCGAGATCAGCCTCGAACAAATCAGGGCAATAGTTGGACGCGGCGGACTTCTGAAACCGATTGAATCAGGCGTTTATGCTGTTAATGATGCCATGATCCGCGATTTGCGCAACAGTCCATTAGGCGAGCATGCATCAAACCTCGGCGGACTAATTGCGCATGATATCGCTCTTTCCTTGCCCGGATGATCGGGGTAAAAGCCTATATGGCAGATCCCGTGGTGGTTGACGAGTTGTCAGATCTGGCGCGAATTACGGGACATCCTATTTTCGTGCGGAAGTCCATATTTCATGCCCTGAGCCATAAGTTTTTCGCCAGGAAGTATGCTAAATCGGTTAACCGTATTTACGAAGACCTCAACCTTATTGTTTGCCATGTTGGCCTTGGTGGGATTTCGGTAGGCGCCCACCAGAAGGGACAAGTAGTGGATGTTAATCAGGCATTCGATGGGGGAGGGCCTTTTTCGATCACAAGATCAGGTACTTTGCCTGCGGGCCAGCTTGTTAAGCTTTGTTTCAGCGGCAAACATACTGAAAAGGAGGTGCTTGAAATGCTGAATTCCAAGGGAGGTTATTTTGCCTACTTAGGCACCGATAGTATCCCCATGATTAATGCCATGATTGCTTCGGGCGATCCCAAAGCCCTGTTTATTTCCGAAGCCTGTGCCTATCAGGTAAGTAAGGAGATTGCCTCATTGTATGCAGTGCTTGAAGGTGAAGTTGATGCCATAGTGCTTTCAGGAAATATTTTTAACAGCGAACTTTTCCTCGAAAATGTGAAGAAAAGAGTCGGGAAGCTGGCACCTATCGCCCTGTACCCCTCGGTGAACGACCTTGAAGCCCATGCAGTGAATGCTTTGAGTGTGCTCAAGGGAGAAGTGCAGGTGAAAGAATACGAATAGCAAAACCCGATGAAATATTGGGCAGGCATTGTTTTCTTGTTTTTCGCCGGTATGCTGGCTCATGCGCAGACGTTTTCGACCAGCTTTGAAGCAGAAGAGGGCAGTGACTCTTTTCTGTTGGTTTTTCCAATTGAGGATTCTTCTTCCTTTTCCGGCCGATTCCTGAGCCGTTTGCCCGGCGGAACTGAGTTTTCCCATGTTTTTGAATACCAATTACCGGATAGTCTGAAAGGTAAAAACCTTGAAATCAGCATTTCGGCTCGGTACCGTTTTGCTGCTGAGACGGGTAGGTGTTATTTTGTTGCAGACATAAGTCATGAGGATAAGAATCTGGTTTACAGAGCCGACAGTCTTACATCATTCGGCAGCACAGGGAATTGGGTGAAATTTGAAGCCGGCACGAAGGTGCCTGCGGATATGACAACAAATAGCCGCATAAAAACATATTTCTGGAACCCATCAAACATTCCTGTTGACCTGGACGACCTGGAAGTACGTATTGCAGTTTTACACACCCCGTCTTTTATTCCTGAATTGGAAATACCGACGATTAAAGGTCGGCCTCGGGTGCTGGCGCAACAGGGTATTTTTGAATTGCTGTATTTTCCGGCCTCAGAATCAGTAGCAATTGCCGACCGAAAAGGCAGGCTTCTGACCGGCCCGATAGGAATCTTATCTGCATCCAAGAATCAAAAATCATCCCATTACAAGGCCAAATGGCGGGTTTACAAACAATACGAAAGCACTGACGGGACAAGGATTACAGTGCTCAGAAACCGCAGCGGCTTGTTTCGCAACAGATTGACCATAACTACCAACAAAACAAGCCAGATTGAGATCAGTTTGTCATCATTTTCGACCAGAATAAAGGCTTTGGGCCGCCATAGTATAGTCTTGCCTTTTACTGAATTAATAACGGAAGTGTACAGGGACAACGGCCAACTTGATACGGCACAATTTCAGCATGAGTATTACATAGGTTCAGGTGGACTGACGGCGGGCAAAGATGACAGATGTGTGCATATTTTTGACCCCAAACCAACTGTATCCATGCAGTTGGACACAGAAGCCAGATTGCTCCTTGTGAACATAGACTATGATGCTGACCATCCGCAAATTCATTATCCCTTAGCGAGAAACAAAAATGATTTTTTTGTTGACCAGTCTGCCAAAAGATTCGGCAGGGGCGAAGAACTTCGGGCTGAAATAAGCTTTTTTGCCGGACAACCAGTGCCCGTTCTTCCCCGTTTAATGCCTTACCCCAATGGATATGAGGCCGCAATCATCTGGACGGAACATGCCGATTATACCGACCTGCGCACCCAACGTGCCGTTCATTTTGGCCACGAAGATATCCTTGAAGCCGAAAAGGCAGTTGGGGGTTTTACGGCATACAACATTCCGGTGACCAAAAGTGTATTCTGGCACAACCCTGATTCAGTAAGTAATGCAACAACCAGTGAAGGCCTTTTTCCTGGCCTTCATGCCTCTGTTACAGGCGATCGCGATTTTTTTGATTTTCTGAAACAGCTGCATAAGCTTGGCAACGAAATATGCCTGCACACTGCCGGTCAGTTTGCTGAAAACCGCGACACCGTTGAAAAAGCGCTGCGGTTTATGAAAAATCATTTTGGTTCGCCAACCTGGATTGACCACGGCTATAACAATGCCCAAAAGTTTAACCGGGAGAATGCTGTGTGTGATGGATTCAATCCGGGATCGGACTATTTTATGGCCGATTTATGGGAGGAGTTCGGTGTAAAATATTTCTGGAATCCTTATTATGAGGAAGTCAGGCCCTTTGAGGACTGGAAGACAGGGGGTCAGTTTATGATTCCGTACCCGGGTTTTGGAGACGCTTTCCCTTACCGGGCTGTCAGTAAGGTAAATGGCTTTCCCAATGCAGTATTTTGGTCAACAACCGGAACCCTCGAAGTGCCGGAGGACCCTTTGTGGGATTATTTCTTCTCTGAAGACCATTTGCAGGCACTCATCAGACACCGCAGCTTATGGATCAATCATGTGTATCCGGCGTGGGCCCGACCCGGAAAAGGGTTTTGGGTGATGGATGAACACACAAAAGTTGTGGTGATGCCTGGCCTCGACCGGGCTTTGCAAAAGTTGGACAATTATCGCAGGGAAGGAAAAATCCTGCCGGTTACCATCAGGGATTATCTTGATTATTATACTGCAGTTCAGCAAGTAGTGATCGAAAAGCAACCAGATAATACATTCAGCGTGTTCAACTCCGGCGAACAATCAATCGAAGGGTTGAGTTTTATTGTAAGAGCTTCGTATATAGAAGTCAACGGCAAGAAACCACAGATGAAAGAGCTAAACGGGGAGACAGTTTTTTGGTTTGATCTTCCTGCACATTCGACGGCATATATCAGTTATTAGTGCTTTTGTTGCAACCGTTTGAGGCAACCTTTACCATTACCTCCAGCCATAAAACCCTTTACTGAACTTAACTGAGTTTATCTTTGTTATTAAGATAACACTTTGCCCACAAATGTCTGTTGGCATATATTTATTTTCTAAAGCATAGTAATTCAATAAAATATATAAATTTTATGAAACCAAAATTTTCCTTCGGCATCCCCGAAACAGCTTTGGCCCTGATTGATTCATGTGAGCAATCTGTGAATGTATTTGAAGCTTATGAAGACCTGGTGGATGCCAGTCTTGGGGGGCCGGGCAAGCTCTCCTATGAAGTTTCCTATGAAGTTGCCGGAAGAGGCAAAGTAACCGAAGCAATAGTACACAGGGTCACAAACGGAATATCTGCCAATTATGTTGAGCCATATATGCGCCGACGCGATCCTGATACAATGGTAATAGCAGATGATTTACCAACCGACAAAACTAAGTACAGTGAGCGTTTTGGCGGTTCGTTTGATCCCTTGCGCGCTGAAACAATCGAATGGCTGAGGCAGCAGGATCTGGCTGTTTTCTTTTTTCGGATCGGTTTGCTGGAAAGCAGCAGGTATGGTATGGCAATTGCGCCTGCCAATGCAGGTTTTTTTGCTATGGGATTGGCAATGCTTCAGCCGATACTCAGGTTAAGTGACATTCCTGCCGATGTACAGGTGTATGCAGTTATTTATGTCGCTCCGCCATTCAGGCATACGCATTTTGATGGAAAACAGATTGTTGTGCACAACAGGTTGGGAAATGTGTATGAAATTTTCGCTTATAACCTGTATCCCGGACCGAGCGCCAAAAAGGGTATCTATGGAGTATTATTGACCATCGGCGAAGATGAGGGTTGGGCTACCACTCACTGTTCGGCGGTTGAATCCATCAGTCCGTATGACAACATCACCCGTTTCATGCACGAAGGTGCCAGCGGAGGAGGCAAGAGCGAAATGCTGCAGCATATTGTCCGCGAACCAAGCGGGGAAGTGCTCATTGGCACCAACAGTGTTACGGGCGAACAGAGAAGCATACAGATCCCCCGGTTCTGCGAGATCAGACCCGTATGTGACGATATGGCCACAGTGCATCCCGATCTGCAAACCGACAGCCGTCGTTTGCGGTTGCTCGATGCCGAAAACTCCTGGTTTATCCGTACGGACAACATAACCGGCTATGGGATTGATCCTGTTTTGGAAAAAGTCACCATAAACGCCACCCAGCCTCTTTTGTTCCTGAACATAAAAACACATCCGGGAGGAACAGCGCTGATATGGAACCACACTGAAGATGAGCCCGGAAAACCCTGTCCGAACCCAAGGGTGATCGTGCCGAGGACTTTGTTTGATGCCGTGGATCATCCGGTGCATATTGATGTTCGTAGTTTTGGTGTGCGCACCCCTCCCTGCACCGCTGAGAACCCCACTTATGGAATCCTCGGACTGTTTCATTTCCTTCCGCCTTCACTGGCGTGGTTGTGGAGGCTTGTCTCGCCACGCGGACATGCAAACCCAAGTATTATCAGCACCGGAAAAGGAATGGAAAGCGAAGGGGTGGGTTCCTACTGGCCATTTGCCACCGGCAAAAAAGTGCGTCATGCCAACCTTCTTCTTGAGCAAATAGCGGAAAAGACCGACACCCGATATGTGCTTACCCCCAATCAGTATGTAGGTGTCTGGAAAGTAGGATTCAGGGCGCAATTACTGATGCGGGAGTATCTTACGCGCAGGGGGAACTCAAAGCTTCGTCCCGACCAGATCGGTCAGGCCAGGTGCCCGCTGCTGGGGTATGAACTGGAGTTTCTGACCATTGAAGGTTCTAAAATCCCTTCGCGCTTCCTGAAGACCTACAAGCAGCCTGAAGTGGGCATGGAAGGATATGACAAAGGAGCGGCTATATTGACAGAATTTTTCAAAAAAGAACTGGAACAATACAGAACCCCTGAGCTTTCCGAACTCGGCCACAGAATTATCGAAACCTGCCTGAACAACGGCACGGTGGAGGATTATGAACGGTTGATCACCAGGAAATAGACCACCCTATCACGCAGGAATATAGGCTGTTGGGGTGCGGTTGTAGAGTAGTTGTGCCCAGACATCTGAAACAGCACCTCAATATTATCATGACTTAAAGTCATAACCTTTCGTCATTACGATATTTTGAGGTGCGTTTAGCATATGGTTGCCAAAAAGACTTAGAACAGAAATTCACCGATATATGTTGACATGACGTACATATTTTGTATATTTGCACGTAACTTTGATGAATATGGAAACAAAATTGACATTAAGACTTAATGCAAGGGTAATCGAAAGAGCGAAAATGTATGCAAGCAAACAAAAGATTAGTCTTTCAAAGATGATTGAATCATATCTTGACAGCTTAACCAGAGAGAATGAGGATAAAGACAACACATCCATTACGCCTCTCGTGAAAAGTCTGAGCGGAGTCATTGACTTGCCGTCTGATTTTGACTATAGAAAAGAGTATGGTGACTATCTAATGGAAAAGTATAAATGAAAAGACTTTTTATCGACACCAACATTGTAATTGACCTTCTATCACGCAGAGAACCATTTTACACGGAAGCAGCGATTCTTTTTTCATTAGCAGATCAGAATATTTTTGAGCTTAACATATCTTCGTTGACAGTTGCCAACACGAATTTTACCTTATTACAGCAAATAAGTTCACAGAAAGCAAAGGAAATATTAAGAAAGCTCAGCTTAATAGTTAAGATTTTACCTCTTGACGACAAAATAGTTGGATTAGCATTAAATGATAATTCATTCTCTGACTTTGAGGATGGTCTTCAATATTTCACTGCAATCGAAAACGGTCAGGACTTAATCATTACCAGGAATTTAAAAGACTTTAAAGCTTCTAATTTACCAGTAATGACAGCACGCCAATTTTTAGAAACATTGAAATAAGGCCGATTACCAATAATGCATGAGTTAGGGACGATCCAACATGAACTCCGGCTTGCAAGAGAAACCATATGAGCACTTTAAACCTTTCGAAAATTACATTCCGGGTGATTTGTTAAAGATTTAATGAGGACTGCATGTGGATGAAAAGTTTCTTTAACTTTGGACTGCTATACAAAATAGCTTGAAAAGCCTGAAAAGTACAATAGTTCGAATTAAGCTAGTTAAAAAGCATTTAGTACTTCCAATCAGAATATAAATGCTTTGGAAAAAACTGAAATATTCAATCTCACAAAACAACACTTTGCATAATAATCAGTAATTTACCAACTTTGGTGAAAGTTGATCGTTAAATTTACCTAATCGTCCAAAAGGACCAAACAATCATTTCTCAAAGTCTCATCTCCGGCACTTCCCCTTCAACAATCAACTTTCCGGCTGTTTTGCTGACGATTTCTTCTACACTTACTCCCGGGGCCCGCTCAACTAACTTAAAGCCATGTGGTGTAACATCCAACACAGCCAGATCGGTTACGATTTTTTTCACGCAGCCGACTCCTGTGAGCGGTAAGGTGCAGCTTTTGAGCAGTTTGGAGTTTCCCTTGGGGTCGGTGTGGGTCATGGCCACAATGATGTTTTTGGCCGAAGCAACAAGATCCATGGCGCCGCCCATGCCTTTGACCATTTTGCCGGGAATTTTCCAGCTGGAGATGTCGCCTTGTTCAGAAACTTCAAAAGCACCCAGCACTGTGAGGTCAATGTGGCCTCCGCGTATCATGGCAAAACTGGTGGATGAATCAAAAAAGGCAGCACCTTTGGTGTAGGTGATGGTTTGTTTGCCGGCATTGATCAGGTCAGGGTCTTCATCGCCCTTCACGGGGAAAGGCCCGATGCCGAGGAGTCCGTTTTCAGACTGCAGGATTACTTCCATTCCATCCGGAATGTAATTGGCTACCAATGTGGGTATTCCAATGCCCAGGTTTACATAAAAGCCATCTTTGAGTTCCTGTGCAATTCGTTTCGCGATTCCGTTTTTATCTAAAGGCATGATGTTCAGGTATTAAGGTTAGGAACGGGTAGTAACAAATTCGATTCGTTTTTCAAGATCTTTGGCTTGAAAAATTCGTTGCACAAAGATGCCCGGTGTATGTATCTGGTTGGGGTCGAGTGTTCCGGCCGGTACGAGTTCTTCCACTTCGGCAATGGTAATTTTGCCGGCCATGGCCATAGCCTGGTTGAAATTGTTGGCGGTATGCCTGTAGATCAGGTTGCCATATATGTCGCCTTTCCAGGCCTTTACAATGGCAAAATCGGCAACAAGCCCGTGTTCGAGCAAATACATTTTTCCATTGTATTCGCGGATTTCCTTTCCATCGGCCACCTCGGTGCCAAAGCCTGCCGGGACAAAAAACGCCGGGATACCGGCCCCGCCTGCACGACAACGTTCGGCCAGGGTGCCTTGCGGAATGAGTTCCACTTCGAGCTCGCCACTGAGCAATTGCCGCTCAAATTCAGCGTTCTCGCCTACATAGGACGAGATCATCTTACGGATCTGGTGTTTTTTCAACAGCAGGCCGAGTCCGAAATCATCCACTCCGGCATTGTTCGAGATACAGGTAAGTCCTTTTACATTGCTTTCCACGAGGGCAGCGATACAATTTTCGGGAATACCGCATAAGCCAAAACCTCCGAGCATCAGGGTCATGTTGTCGGTGATGCCTTGAATGGCTTCGTGGGCATTTTTTACTACTTTTTTCATTTTATTGTGGTGGTTAGTCCTTGAATCCTATGAAATTATGTGTGCCATCGCAATAGGGCCTGTTGTGCGATGCCCCGCAACGGCACAGGGCAAATATAGTAGTTTTGGTTTCTTTATTGCCGTGCTGGTCAATGATTTCTGCCGGTCCGTTGATCAGTAGTGGTCCGTTTGGCACTACTTTTATCTGGGTATGATGAAGCGATGGGGTTTTGTTTTCCTGTTGAGCTGCTTCGTCATTCATTCTGTAGGTTAATGCACCAGAGGGGCATTGTTCAACAGTTTCTCTGATTGATTCGGTATCAGAACCCTCAATGACCACCCATGGGCGATGTGCAGGGTTGAAGACAGACGGAAGGCGTTTCACACATACAGCTGAATGGATACATTTGTGTTGCTTCCAGATGACGGTGATTTCACCGTTGGTGTATTCCCGGGCAGTTTTATCTTCCATTGGGCACTGATTAACAACCTATATACCGTGAAATAACCAGTCTTTGGATCTCAGAAGTGCCTTCGCCGATTTGGAGCAGGCGCTGATCGCGGTAGAAGCGTTCGACTTCATAATCCTTCATCAGGCCATAGCCTCCATGAATTTGAACGGCTTCATCGGCAACTTCTTTTGCAATTTCGGAGCAATAGAGCTTTGCCATAGCCGATTCCAGCGCAAACGGCCTGTGTTGGTCCTTGAGCCAGCAGGCTTTATAAAGCAGGTTGCGTGCAAGCTCGATCTTCATGGCCATGTCGGCCAGTTTGAATGCGTTGATCTGGAATTTGGCAATGGGCTGTCCGAATTGTTTCCGTTCTTTTGCGTAAGCCAATGCCAGTTCGTAGGCGCCTTGTGCAGCACCCAGACCCATTGCTGCGATGGAAAGCCTGCCGGCATCAAGAGTTGCCAGCATGATTTTGGAGCCTTCGCCGACAGCTCCAAGGAGGTTTGATTCAGGTACACGGCAATCATCGAAAAAAAGTTCAGCGGTATCACTGGCGCGCCACATCATTTTTCCGTGCATAGCCCTTCGTGTAAAACCGGGGGTGTCTTTATCAACAATGATGGTGGTGAATTCTTTTTTGCCGTCAATATTGGCCGAAACGGCCTGTACGGTGCAGCCAATACTTAGGTCGGAGGCTCCATTGGTGATAAAAATCTTTGAACCGTTGATAACCCATTCGCCATCAATCAGCTCTGCTGTTGTTTTAGAGCCTCGTGAATCAGAACCAGCACCGGGTTCGGTAAGCCCAAAGCTCCATAATGCATCTCCCGAGCACAGCAGTGGCAGGTATTTTTGCTTTTGTTCTTCGGTGCCGTAATAATACAACGGGCCTATACCCAATGAATTATGTGCTGCAAGGGTTGCCGCCTGTGAGCCGTCAATCCGGGCGAGTTCTTCCACAGCGATAATATAGGATAAGGTGTCTAAGTCCTGCCCACCATATTTTTCGGGAAGATACATACCAAACAGACCTAGCACACCCATTCTTCGGGTAAGTTCAGGAGAAAACTCTGCTTTCTCATCGAGGTCTTTGGCTATGGGCCTTATTTCCCTTTCGGCAAAATCCCTGACGGTTTGCCGGATAAGTTCGTGTTCCTGTGACAGATCAAAGTTCATGATTATGTTTTTTATTCAATAACAGAAATGTGTATTAATTGTGTTTTGGTATCAACCATTTCACCTTCTTTGACGTTTATTTTTTCGACGCGGGAGTGCGTGGAGGCAACAATGTTGTTTTCCATCTTCATGGCTTCCACCACCATAAGTATGCTTCCCCGGTTAACTTCCTACCCTTCTTTCACATGTATTTTGATTACTTTTCCGGGCATTGGGGCAAACAAATTACCTGTTTCGTTACCGGAATCAACGGCTGAGTAATCAATAGAGTCGTTAAGCCGGTCGTTCCTGAACAAAATGAACATGTGTCCCTGCAGGTTTAATTGTGTTTGTCCTTCATCATTTTCGGAGACAAATACTTCGATCACCTGATCGTTAATTTCAAGCCGCATCTTTCCGCCGGAAAGCTTCAAAAGGCTTATGCTGAATGCCTTGCCGCTGATTGATCCGCTTAAGCCACCATCTGGTGCTTTTGTCAGTTCTACAAGGTATTCGGCCTCATCTATTCGAACAGGTATATTCATGGAATGCCTCCAGAACCCGATCTCCTCCCATAGGTTGTCAACGCCTGAAAGCTTTTTTTTGTTTAGGTCGTACAGCAAAAAAGAGAGGACCGGCCAATGCGGATGAATGTTTTTTTTGGATTCTTCAATCTGTGTAAGGAGTTCCTCTGTGTGGTCGTCGCAAAACCTTGTGCTGATTTTGTTTTCCCTGAACGAAGCATGCATGAGCATTTGCCTCAGGTAGGTAATGTTGGTGCTGATCCCATGTATGATATAGTTTTCAAGGGCATTTGATGCCATTTTAAGCGCTTCTTCCCTTGTTTCACTGTAAGCGATTAATTTGCTGATCATAGGATCGAAGAAGCTGTGGATTTGCTGGGGTTTGTTGATGGAGCTGTCAATTCTCAGCCCGGCAAAATATGGTTCGTGGTATAAGGTAATCAAGCCCGGTGAAGGGATGAAATTTTTAGATGGGTTTTCGGCATAAATCCTGCATTCGACTGCATGACCTTTTTGTTGTACTTCGTGCTGTTTGTGCCTGAGCGCATAGCCACGTGCGATATAGATCTGTTCCTCAACCAAATCTATACCAGTAACCAT
>Ga0351951_1083_pt1 | contig 11026 bp, 15 predicted proteins | sample BONcelT113001H14_FD_205816 | JGI IMG/M metagenome (GOLD analysis project Ga0351951, IMG submission 205816) | Enriched cells from coal bed in the Powder River Basin, Montana, United States - BONCAT cells T11 rep3 HSBNCT.T11.300.1.H14 ...
GATCAAATACAAATTTAACTGCTGCGGCAATCATGCCGGTGAAATTAATTTCGGCACCTATTTTTATGTGGGTACAGGCAATTTTGGAGTCCTGATCGTGGCGGGCGGTTTTGCCAAGACACTCCACTTCCGTAAATCGGCTATCTGCCGGTGGATAATAGGCAAAGACATCAAGCGGGTGTTCACAGGCGTGAAACCCCTCTTGGCACGCTACGGCATTTTTCTCCTTGTACTCTCCGCCGATTTCAAATTGATAGCCACGGCACTTCAGTTCATTAGTAAACCCTTTATAGGCTTTAATCGCCGGAGTAATTTCAACGGCTTTTTTCTTCGTCATGGTTGCCCTCCTTTTCATCGCTGCCGCATACATTTGAATAATCACGGTGTAGTTTTTAACCCAAACATTGTTCTGGTGTGACAATGACATTCGACATTTCAAAAAATACAATATAGATGGTGAGGAGCAACGGTTTTTGCTACCTCTGGTTTGTTGTGCCGGTTTGTGTTAAAATGACAAACAGAGGGACAATTTCATGCTGGAATTTAACTCGCACCGACTCTCTGACGGCTCTTACGTCAGGGAGTCCTTTATTTTGCAGCCAGCGGCAAGATGATCTCAACCAGATAACAGCCGCCGATCACCGCCAGCGCCCACAAAGTCGCCGATACAACGAGTGCTCCCATGATCCCCTTGCCGCCGCTTCTCATGACAGCCATACGAACCACAGCGCCATGATCGACATACCCACAGTGACCCCTTTCCAAAATTCAGCCTCTACCCGCTTTACGACAGTTAGTGTTTTCACAGCCTTTCCTCCTTTCGATTTTAAATTTTATCCATTCCGCCGCGTATGCGCCCAGCAGAAGCGCAAACTCGTCCTCCGTGACATCGTTCGGGTGAGGCTCCTGTTTGAGTACGGTTTGCTCTCGGGTTTCCAGGTTGATGCGTACTACCATCACGGCAGGGACCTCCTTTCTATATGTTGCTGCAGGGAAGTTGCCAATTTTGTGGAAGTAGGTTATGCGCCCGGAACAAGGAGTGATTGAATGGACCGGTATCTTGATGTAACCAAAGAAATTGTTATTGCCATGATCAACAAGGGAGAGTGTGGAGTAGTGATTACTAACCTTGGAACCGTCGGCGAAGTTACTTCTGCGAATTCAAAAGCTGTTACAGCAGCCTTTGAAATTATTTACGCAGGACTAATCGAAACTTCCGGGAAGACCCGCTAAACAAATATTTTGAGAGTCCGGGCGCATAAGATCAATCTTTCGATCTCCTCTGCCGTAGCATATTCCGGCTGACGAGTTAAAAACACTGTCCGCTCTGCCAAGAGATTAATGATTGATTCCTTATCAATTTTCGAGGTAATAACCGCGATACTGGATTGATTGTAGTAAGCGATAATCGGGTTTTCCTTAAGCTGCTTCCCGCAAAACGGGCAAAAGTTTTCGTCATCGTCAACCGTTTTCTTGCAATTTTCACACACGGCGGGGTCCTCCTTTCTTGGGGTTGTTTGTTCTGTGTTACAATTCAGTCTCTCTGACGAAGGTAAGCTCCGAACCTTAATTCGAGTTTCCCCGCCCGGCAATAACTACACATCTGCACGGCGTCCTTGCTTCGTTCCAGTATCCCGAGTCCTTGCGCCACACTGAAGCCTTCCGCTTCCAAATAACAAAGAATTTGTTCGACCGCCGCTATTTCGCGAGCGGTTTCTTTTTCGTCTTCTCCAGATCGCTCCCTCACGCCGCACCTCCTTTCTTGAGGTTATTTTTCGCCCTATCGACTGCAAAAAAAATTATCCGGTTTTATCAACCACTTCAATACGTGCGCCGACAGCAGAAAGAATTTCTTCTGCTTCGGACACACGTAAGCGATTGAGCCGGACTTTGTTGTTTAAGCCTTCCGGGCTTATTTTTTTCCCTTTAATATCCGACAATAGGCGAGCCACGCTGCTAACTGTATAACCACGTCGCACAAGTTCCGCTCTCAAATTAAACATCTCATCACCTCTTTGGTTATTTTCTACCCTAATATTACAGGTTATTTTTTGCCCTGTCAAGGTTTTTTAATAACCAATATGATATTATTTTAATATAAATGGTTAATATATAATCGGGAGGGGTGAATAATGACCACATTTAAAGAACGTATTTATGAACTTTGGGAAAAAGCCAAAGATGAAAACTACAAAATCACCCAAACTGAATTTGCCGCTCAATTTGGGGCAACCCGCAATCAACTAAAAGGATGGATTGCTGGCACAGGCGAACCAAACAGTGAAATGCTCAAAAAAATAGCCGAGAGATACAATGTATCCACCGACTTTTTGCTGGGCAAGGTTCATTACCAAAACTCTCCACAAATGTACCCATACTCCGACCCGCAGGGAGTGGTTCAGCCCTCCACCGAGCCGGATCACGCTCCTGCTGTTGCCAAAATATCCGATGCGCTCGAATCCGACCCCGAACTGCTCGCCTTCTGGAACGATCTCTCCCGGCGGGAAGACCTGCAATTATTATTTCGGCAAACAAAAAGCATGACCCCCGAAACGATTCGAAAAGTCATGCGTATTATAAAGGCGATTGAAGACGAGGAGGCCGGCGAGGATTAGACGCAAGCATGAATAATCGTCGAGTGGGGCGCTTGGCCCAAGAAGTCATCGACATGCTGAAACTGAACTTGCCCGCAGGGACACCGATCCTGATCGGCGACGGAAACATTCGCCACATGCAGGACAGCCACCCGGACGATTACAACGCTTACGGATTTATGATCGAAGAAATTATTGCAGCCCCGGATTACGTCACGATCAATCCCGGCGACGGGTCCATCCGCTATATCAAAAGAGTTTCCGAAATCATCCATGTCGGAGTCCGCGCATCCGGCGGCAACAAACTATTTGCCCGCACGCTGTTCAAAATAACCGAAGAAAAATTGCAGCTATATGCCGCCAGCGGCAAGCTGATTGATTGCAAAACAAAAGCCCCAGCCCGACTGGACTGAGGCGTCGTATTCGAACTCCCGGCGGGACGACCTTCCCGCATCTCCTAACCCTTTCGGGGGCGACGGCTGCCAGTTCCGTCCTCATAGGAGTCCTTGGCCCAAGAGCTTTAGGCTGGATGGCGTCCCAGCATCTCCCACCGGCCTGAGCCGTAGCGGCGGCTGCCTGTTCCGCCCTCAGAAAGCTCTTTTGGTGATTTCATTATACAACAGTTATTGCGCCGTTGCAACAACTCACCCATTATTCGCTGCAAGGACGGGCTGTCATGTCGCTATCGCACTGCAAAAAACTCTACCGCACCGGCGAGCTTCGCTGCAAGGTAGCCTCCATTGGTCCGGAAGTGAACGGGTTTATCTATCGTTCGCGCAAGGGAAAGCTATACATCCTGGTTGACGAATCCGTCTCGCCGGAAGCACGGACAAGGGCGCTGCTGCACGAATCCCACCACGCAACTGCCGACCTGCCGTCAGGCAAGTATGTGCTGGGGCTTGACGAGCGCAATTCATGCCGCGAGCAGGCGGCGGATGAATACGCGGCGAGAGAATAAAAACCGCCCGAAGGCGGCTATTGTTCTTCCATATAATCTATCAACCCATTACCGGAGGTGCTAACCGTGGGCAAGCGTGCCGCCTTATATGCGAGATATTCTAGTGAGGGGCAGCGGATCGAGTCCATCACGGCCCAGCTGCGGGCTTCGCATGACTACTGCGCGAAAAAACAATATCAGATCGTTCAGGAGTACCGCGACGAAGCCGAGTCCGGCCGCACGGATGACCGGCCTGCGTTTCAGAAAATGATTCGCGATGCCAAAACCAAAATGTTTGATGTGGTTGTCTACCACAAGATTGACCGCAACAGCCGGAATGAATTTGACTACTATTTTTATAAGCGCGAGCTGCAAAAGCATGGCGTTGGCATCGAATACGCCGAGCAGAATATCGACGATAGCCCTGAAGGGCAGGCCATGGAAGCCATGCTGGTCGGATTCGCCGCCTATTATTCCCGCAACCTGGCACGGGAAGCAAAAAAAGGGATGCGGGAAAACGCTTACCAATGCCTGCACAATGGGGGAGCTCCACCGCTTGGCTACGACGTCGGGCCTGATAAAAAACTATTCGTCAATGAAATTGAGGCCGTGGCCATACGCAAGATTTTCAAGATGCGAGCCGCCGGGTCTGGCTATGGGAAGATTATTGAAACCTTAAATGCTGAAGGCCATAAAACAAAAAAAGGCAACTCCTTTTTAAAAAACTCTCTGCACGATATTCTGGCCAACAAAAAATACGTCGGCACTTATGTGTTTGGCCGAACAGCCACATCCCCCAGCGGCAAGCGCAATAACCACAAAGCTGCCAGCGACGCCATTGAGATTGAAAACGCCATCCCTGCCATCATCGACCAACTCACCTGGGATAAAGTCCAGCGGCAGCGCAAACGCGACAGCGAAAAACGGCAGGGAGGGCAGTACCAGGCCAAAGAAGAATATTTGCTTACGGGGCTGATCCAGTGTTCTTGTGGCTCGGCGATGAACGGGAGCCGCACCAAAAACCAACGATCCGGGGTATACACTTATTATAAATGCGCTGGCCAGCACAATGGCACAAAATGTCCCGGCAAACGAATAAAAAAAGCCGTTGCCGAACAGGCCGTGATCGATGTGCTGCTCGAGCAGATCAACAAAGACAAAATCCCCAAAATTCTTCACAAAGTAAACGCCGCGATGCTTTCCTTCGCCACTGATCTGAACGCCGAATTGAAGGTGCTGGATGCCAAAAAACCTGAACTGGAACGAAACATCGAAAAAGCCCTGCGTCTATATTACGATGACGTTCTGCCCAAGACAGAAGTCGGGCGGATCGTCAACGAAGCCAGGGCAACAATCAATGGGATCGACGAGCGACTGGCTGAGATTCATCGACTCGTCAAATCGATATACCTGAACGAGGACCAGCTTTTTGACCTGCTGCTTGCCTTTTCCAGCGACTTAAAGGCCGGGCAAAACTTAAAAGAAATCATCCGCGCCTTTGTCGAATATGTCGTAGTGATCGACGAAGCCACGATAGAAGTGCATTTATGGCTTGGTCCAGACTTTTGGCGGCCAATGGGAGAGGGTTCGCCTCCACCATTCAAATCCACCTTTGATAAAAAACCGCGTACTACGCGGTTTTTTTGCTGTTTGTGATTATGTTAGGGGGTCGGGCTCCTCCACCAGCGAATGAATATTAAAAAAACTCCTTTCATTTTACCCTTATTTATGTTATTACTATATTGAATCGAAGTCGGAAATTCCACAATGGACTGCTGTTCTGCGAATCCAGAAATGGCATTTAGGAAAGGGGCTGAATCTTATATGGAATCTACAAGCTTTACAAATAATAATCCAGAAAACAAAGGTGTAACAAAAACAATTATTTTAAGCATTTCGCTATTGTTGGGTCTGTGTGTGCTAGGTTTTTTTATTTTCCAAGGGCTAAAAACATTTAGCGACAAAGACCGCGTGGTAACTGTAAACGGATTAGCTGAAATGGATATGAAGGCAACTTCCGCTACGATTGCCTTAACTTTTTCGCTTTCGGGCGATGATTTTCCGAATCTATTGAAGCAAACGGAAAACAAGAAAAGCGCCATTATTGGTTATTTAACAAGCATTGGATACAACAAAAGTGACATTACCATCGGCAACCTAGATGTAACTGACCGACAAAAATATTATGAAACCCACATGCAAAACGGATTACAGGTGCAAGTGAAAATAGACCGCTATACCGTTGGGCAAAGCCTAACCGTTAAATCGAAAGACGTAGAAACGATAGAAAATAGAGCAGCGCAAATAAAACTTGATTTGGTTACCAAAGATTTAACATCTAATATAAGGACTATCTATTCTTATCCTGAATTAAATTCGATAAAGCCGAAATTAATCGCTGAAAGCACCAAAAACGCACGCATCGCCGGTCAGCAATTTGCCGACGATTCGCAAGCAAAATTAGGCAAAATAAAAACTGCTTCACAAGGACAAATTTCTCTTTCTGAGTATTATCACTCTAATGAAGGCGGCGGAAAGCAAAAAATTCAAAAAGCCCGAGTCGTCAGCGAGATCGTTTTTTTCTTAGAATAACAAATGCCCAATACCCAAGAGCCCACGAATTTCGTGGGCTCTTGCAGTTTGTTGGCTAGAGGACCTTGGCAATCAGTTGGATGAGATTAAAGTACTGTCCGTTCTCGGCCTTCATCATTTCGATGTCTTCCGCCACAACGGGATGGTAGGCGGAGAGCCATTCATCCCATGCCTGTTTGCAACAGGCCATTTCGCGGACGTCAACCAGTTCAATGCCCTCCTCCCTCTCCCATAGCTCCTTCCACCAGTCAAGAGAATGGATGGTCCTTGCGATCTCGTCATTCCAAAATGGCCGCATTCCCTCCGGAACATTTTCGCCAAACTCATATTTTAGGCCGGGAATCGCAACGGCGACATAACCGCCTTTTTTTATGTAAGGAATGATCGACGGGAGCATTTCCGCCGTATCCCCGAAATAATGATAGGCATCCACGCTAAACAACAGGTCAAAGTATCCATTTGCAAACGGTAGCCCTTTGGTCGCGTCTACGGAAATCGGCACGGCCTTGTCAGCAATCCCGATAGATTGGAAGCGCTCATAATTCTCGGTCGGTGAAATCCAAAGGTCGGCGGCGAAAACAGACGCACCATATTTTTTTGTCAAGAGCAACGTGGAAAGACCGCACCCGCAGCCGAGATCAAGGATTCGCAACTTCTCATTGATGTTGAGGTGTGACGCTAATTCCTCGGATACCCGCATAGCATTCGGCCCCATCATGGCAGCTTTCAAAAACTCCAGGTTATTATGACCAGAAATGAATTGGTTTGTGAATGTATACATACAGAATCTTCCTTTCTTAACCCCGAATGCATTAATAGATAATGTGAATGCTGCCACCCTTAAAGATTTCTATTTCATTATAGCTATTCACAATCTTTTTCGCAGTGGCGCTATCCACAGTGGAGATATCGACAAAACCATAAATAATAGCGCAATGGTTGTTAAAGATCCCCATATTGTTAATGCCAAAGTAATAATGAACATCATTCATTTTGCCGTTTGGCGCCAACTTTAAGCCGTGCTTCCTCAGCCAGTCGACAGTTTCCTCATGACTCTTCAGCCCATTTGTCAGGTAAGTGATGACGTGGCGATCTGTGCCGGCGTGCCCTACTTTAAAGTGGTCTAAGCATTCCTGGCAAATGCCTTTTTCGCCAACGAAAGCGTATGCGACAGGTTTGTCTTCGTAACAATAAAAGCAGGTACCATTATTGTGGCGGCGCCACTTATAAACATCTTCGTATGTTTCTTTCTTCCGAAATGGCATATATTAATTCTCCTTGCTCTCTCTTCAGGGTTTAACTATAGTATATCCGGTTCGCATTATTGCTGCCACCAAAAAAGAAAGCGCTGATCAAAAGGTTGGAGAACCAGGTGGAATTTCCCAGCCGCGGATCGCCTCCACCATTCAAATCCACCTATTTTTGTTCAAAGAGTCCTTGCCTTTGTCGAAAGGCAAGGACTCTTTATTATTTTTCAAATAGGATATAAATTGATGTTCCGGTAAATCTATAGTAAATTGTACTGTAGAATCCTTCGATTGGGGAGAAAAAATGAGTTATCAAATACTTCTATTTGATTTGGATGATACGTTATTAGATTTCGGAGCCAATGAAGCCGATTCGTTAAAAAAACTGTTTCAACATCATGGATACCCCTTTTCGGATGAAATATTTCGGGTATATAATTCCGTGAATAAACAACTTTGGGCTGATTATGAAAACGGAAATATCGGATTGGACGATGTCCTACGCTCGAGATTTTCCAAAACCATGCTGCAACTAGGAACAGTTGTGGATGGTATCGAATGGGAAAAGCAGTACAGAGAACTATTGGGGCATGGCTGCCAGCATGTGGAAGGCGCTTTTGAAGTGTGCCAGCGCTTATCGGCGTCCCACAGACTGTTTGTCATCACCAATGGAATAACCCAAACTCAGCTAAAACGACTGAAGCAATCAGGCTTATCTGTTTTCTTCGAAGGTGTTTTCGACTCTCAAAGCATTGGCTTTCAAAAGCCGGCCAAAGAATTTTTCGATTACGTGAGCGATCATATTGAAGGGTTCAATAGCGAGGAAGCGCTGATTATCGGCGATTCATTGAGTACCGATATAAAAGGCGGACTTCTGTCAGGGATCGATACCTGCTGGGTCAATAGAACTTCGCAAAAAAGTCCTGCCGAAATTCAAAGTACGTATACGATCACAAACTTAGAAGAATTGTATAACATTTGCGCTCTGTAGCCCAAGAATATCTATATAGACAGGCGCAATGTTTCATTATTTGGATTTAACACCAAGCAGGCGCAAGCTGTTCAGTGTCACAAGAAGTGATGCCCCCATGTCTGCCAGAATCGCCAACCACAACGTAAGCCAGCCGGGGAAAACCGCTAATACGGCAATAAGTTTGATTGCCAGTGAAAAAGCAATGTTCTGCCGGATGATTGCCAGGGTTTTGCGGCTCAATCCAACAGTGAACGGCAACATATGCAGATCGTCAGCCATGAGAGCGATATCTGCTGTCTCAAGCACCGTGTCCGTTCCCGCCCCGCCCATCGCAATCCCGACAGTTGCCAGAGCCAAGGCTGGGGCATCGTTGATGCCATCACCAACCATGGCTATCTTGCCGTATTTTTTCAATAGTTCTTCTATAACAATGACTTTATCCTGGGGCATGAGTTCAGCACGGAATTCATCGATACCCACTTTCGCAGCAATCACTTTTGCGGTGGCGGCGTTGTCCCCTGTCAGCATAATGGTATGCTGAATACCGGTTTGTTTCAGTGCGGCAATCGTTATGACGCTGTCATCCCGCACTTCATCGGCGACAGCCACGATGCCCAAAAATTTATCTTTTGTGCCAATAACCATAGCCGTTTTCCCCTCTTTTTGCAATCTTTGAATCTGCGTGGCAATGGAATCTGTCGACAGTTCCATTTCTGCAAATAGACGGGGATTCCCGATATATACTTTTTCGCCCTGTACGGTTCCTTTCGCTCCACGCCCCACAAGCGAGCAAAAATCATCGGTGGGAATAAAGGATATCTTGCGCTCTTTCGCCGCTTTTACTATCGCTGTCGCCAGCGGATGCTCAGAACGCGATTCCAAACTCGCCGAGATGGCAAGCAGCTCTTCCTCAGAAATCGCATTGAGTAAAACGATATCACTTACGGCAGGTTCTCCTTTGGTGAGGGTTCCTGTTTTGTCAAATGCAATGGCATTGACTGACCCCACTTCTTCGAGATGGTTTCCTCCCTTGATCAGAACACCGTTCTTTGCAGCTACACTTATGGCGCAGACGATAGCCACGGGTGTTGACACGACAAGAGCGCACGGACAGGCGACCACCAGCAAAGCTAATCCGCGATAAATCCAGGGTACCCATTCCAACCCAAAGAAGAGCGGGGGGATAAATACAATACCTAACGCCAGCGCAATGACAACGGGAGTGTATACGGCCGCAAACTTTTCGACAAATGTTTGGGACGGCGCCCGATTGCCGTGGGCTTCTTCAACCATGTGGATGATTCTGGCAATAGTCGTATCCTGCACTTGTTTCGTAACCTCGACTTCCAGTGCGCCATAGGTATTGAGTGTTCCGGCAAAGACATCATTCCCCGGGCCTTTTTCCACCGGCATCGATTCACCGGTGATAGCGGCCTGGTTAATATCCGATTCCCCTTTTATTATTATTCCGTCCATAGCGATCTTCTCGCCAGGAAGTATGATCATGATATCGCCAACTATAATCTCTTCGACCGCTAAGTCGGTTTCAGCATCACCGCGACGAACCCTTGCGGTTTTGGGGGCGACATCCATCAACTCACGAATGGACCGCCTGGCCTTTTCCATCGTCCAGCTTTCAAGCATTTCGGATATCGCGTAAAGAAATGCCACCGACGCGCCTTCCTCGTATTGTCCAATAGCGAAAGCGCCAATGACTGCGGCACTCATCAAAACGCTCATGTTGAAGTTACCGCGTGGTAATGCCCTGGCTGCTCTGAAGAAATTTCCCCAACTGCCCAGAACCAATGCCATCACATAGCTTGAGATATAGACCGCAGCTGTTATGCCAAACTTCTCCAAAACGTAACCGACAGCCAAGGACAGGCCCGACAAAATAGCCCGTCGAAATTGCCAGTTTGCCTTTACCCCTGAGTGTTTCTCCATCTGCTCAACCTGCCCGGTTTCAGGCTGAATCGTATAGTTTTCTTCCAGCCCCAGTTGCCGGATAGCTGCCAGATCAACCAGTCCTTCAACAATCAGCTTTCCTGTCATGGGATTGAGCGCTGCTTTGCTGACACCCGACATCCCGCCGACTGATTTTTCAAACTTTTGGGCGCAGTCCAGGCAGGTGATGCCTGTGACTTGTAACGTGGTTGTTGTTTTTTTTGCAATTGCTTTTGCAATTGTCACACTGTTTCCTTCTTTCTCATCAGTTATGTTCCTCAAGTTCAATGTCCTGGATCAGCACGCCTTAAATACTCATCCAATAGTATCACCGGCCTGGCTGGTTCAAACGAGGAAGCTGATAAAGCTTAATTCTTCGAAACTATAAGGACTCTCCTCTAAAGCAGCAAACTCTCATCGAAATATTCATAATACTGCCCGAATCATTTTCTCAAATCGGGATTGTTCGGATTGAGAAACAGCAGCGGCCCAATTTCTCGTGCTGTGATGATTTCTATTTTCTTTGATTTGATTGTACTTAGTCATTTATTTGATTAAAATATAAATTATAGAAGACAGTCAACAATTTTTTAATTAGTCATGAAAGGGAGTGTTCATATGAAAATATCGTGCCGTCATATATCTTTCAAGATTTTTGCCAGCTTTTTCGCCGCAATTTGCCTTCCTGGAGTTGTTGCAATGAATGGAACTGCTCAAGCAGCGGCGCCAATGATTCAGA